>Ga0209341_10003546_pt1 | contig 14542 bp, 17 predicted proteins | sample RifCSP13_2_FD_184020 | JGI IMG/M metagenome (GOLD analysis project Ga0209341, IMG submission 184020) | Soil microbial communities from Rifle, Colorado - Rifle CSP2_sed 13_2 (SPAdes) (version 2) | ecosystem: Environmental > Terrestrial > Deep subsurface > Rock core/Sediment | place: Rifle...
GACGGCAGGAGCAGGCGGCAGACGGCAGGAGCAGGCGGCAGACGGCAGGAGCAGGCGGCAGACGGCAGGAACGGGCGGCAGGACCAGGACCCTGAAAAAACACATTTGTCATTCTCTTTATTTCTCTTTTGACATTTTCATTCGCGGCTATTCGTGACCCATCAATGTGTAGCAAACGTGAGTACTGCTCGCTTGGCCAAATGGCAAATGAAAACTGTCAAATGTTAAATGGAAAATAGTTGCGCTGTCACTAGCCCTGCTCCTGCCGTCTGCCGCCTGCTCCTCTCTCCGTCTACCTCCTGATCTCAACCTCAACCGGTCTGGCGTCGCCAGCATCATAACCTTCAGGCCAATTGGAGATGTTGATACCGTAGGGCCAATCTGTCTCGGCCTTCACTTCAAAGCGAATTGTTAATGGCACGCCCCGCATCGCAGGCAGACGCGCGAGGAGTTTGTTGATTCGCCATTCCTGAACCTGAGCGCGTCCAGGCGCTTCGGCACTAACCAGAACAGAGCCACAGTCAATACCATTCAGCAGAAGCGTCACTCGTGTCTTGATGTCGTCGGGCCGGGCATCGACTGGAGGCACTGGCTGAATATGCGCGCGCACCAGGATCTCGGCCACACGACGCCGGTCTTCACGAGCTGGCACAACATATTCGATATACCCAACGCCGAAGCCCCATATGTATCCAGGCCCGTTGCCAATTTTTTCGAACCTTTCTCTTATCGCCGTCTGGGGTCTGAAGCGATAAAGAAGCGATTTATCTTCGTGCAGGTAAGTCTGGGGTACCGTTTCCGGATCGCCCGGTGGACGGGCCCACGCAAATTGGCGCGGCACCAGGTGCCGCTCCGGGTAGGTTAGGCCAGCCGGGGGGTCAGCCGATCGGAGCTCGGTAAACATCTCAGCCGCGCGACGAATTTCAGCGAACAAGTCCTCATCACGCGATACCGAGTAGGTAACACCATAACCCCGTCGAGGATCCGGAGTGAGTATCCAAAACATCGCGCCACCTGAACCGGCGCGGACATTAGCTTCGAAGAAGGCGCGAAACCATTCGACTTGTGAAAAACCTCGATAGCCGTCGAGCGCCATGCCAAACTCGCCGAAGACAAATGGTTTCCCGATCGTGAACGCAGCAGCAGCACGATTGTCAATGAACTCACGCAGGGCGGCCGGCGAATCCACAAAACTATCGGTATCGTCTCGGGGATAATTATGGATATCGCAGTAGTCGACATCAGGCAGTACATGATCTGCGAGCCATTCGCGACGTTCTACGGCTGTGCGATATCCCCAATCTCCGGGAGCGATAATATGGTTCGGGTCGAGCGACTTGAGGTAAGCACTCATCTCCCGAATCCAGGCGCGCCGTTCCGACCACCGGCCCGTAATTGCTTGCGCCTCATTCATCAGTTCCCACCCAAAGATGGTCGGGTCATCACGATAGAGCATTCCCGTTAACGTGTTGCGACGCAGCACTACCTTTTCCAGGTGTTCACGATAAAGACGCCGCGCCTCTTCGTTTGTGTAAAAGAGCATCGCGCGCTCCGGATTTATCCCGTAACGAAACCCGGTGTCTGCAGCATCGCTAATCCCCGCCCAGCGCAGGTATTGTGTGATACCTCCCGTATCGCGCCACCAATTGCCGAGACACAGTTGTACCCGAAGATTGCTGCGCGCGGCCTCCGCGAGCACCTTGTCGAGATGAATGAAAGCCTCTTCATTCCATTGCCCTGGCGCCCAGCGAAACGGATGGGTTCGTGGCCAATCAGCGAGATCGGCTACCGGGCCAATGTCGTTAGGTCCACCTTCACCGGAAGCCCACACGCGAACTACGCCCACTCCCGCCCGGGCCGCTTGCTTTAGGGTTTCGGACATGCGCTCCCTATCCTCATCACGATACATCACCGAAACATTAGCGCCGACAAAACGGAAGGGGCGCCCGTTAACGGTAAAGCGGCTGCCGCGAACCTTTACAAAACCTGTCCGGCTATCAGAAGAAGGTAAACTTCTTTCAGTAGTTCGTAAGATGAAAAAGACCGCGCCCACAACAACTGCGAGCGCGGCCAGGAACAGACCTCTTGGTAAGTGAGCCAAACTCAGGGTTCTCACATCAGCGGGGATTCGTTAGTCGCACAAAGCCCATGATCGTACAAACAGCCCCTAGGACCACAAACAAGTTAAAGAAGGCTCCTACCCCGAGGGCGGTGCTTAGATCCTGGGAGTTCTGCATCAATCCGACTGACATGACTACTCCGAATAGCACAAAGTGTAGATGATAGAGAATCAGGCAGACGGCGGCGTAAGAAAACCATCGGGCTGATGGTCCATAGGCGGGAGCTCGGGCAAAACCGAGAACCGCAGCGATCAACCAACCGATCCCACCGGCGATCAGGAGAATCAACACGATGGGGAAAAAATATATTGGTTCCGTAGCTCGGATGTTTTGCTGAAATAGAATCAGGAAAGGATGCATCTACTGAAAGTCTCCTATAGTAAGTTCGGGGAATCTCGAGATAATAAACCAAGCGCCGTTTGCGCACCTTCAAATGCAGGTGATGCACAAACGGCGTTAAAGATCTCCCGTCTAACAGCAGGCCGCGCGCGCATGCCGCCGCAGTCGACCGGAAGTACCCCTAAATTGAACCCCGGGGGTCCGACCGGTCTCTCTATTGCGTGATGTGAATCTCCTCTTCTTTATTAACGTGACCCAGAAAGTACAGGAGCGCGCAGATAAAGAAAACCACCGCCGAGCCGATAGCCCACCACATGTTATGTGCCCCTGCCTCTGCTCCCGGCGTGGCTACGAAGAGGTAAAACTTGTAAATCCCAAAGATCAACGCGGCCAGACCTATAATTACGGCCAGTGCGTCTTTAATTTTCATCTTCAACCTCCGGATGAGTTGTATGAAGGTTAAGGAAAAAGCCGTTAATCTTATTTGTGCAACATGTTAACGCCAGCGGGTCAAGAGTTCAAGCCTTAGCCTGCGGCAGTTGTGTCCTGCCGGCGCCCGCGCGCCGGTTTCAGAATGATACGTTGGTCTCCCTGGCGCCGCGTGATGCGCTCCCGGTCAAGGTATTCCATCAGGGGAATGGCGTATTTTCGAGAGACTCCGGCGAGATTCTTGAAAGTGGCCACATCGATGGTCCGGCTAGGCTCATGATCATCGCCATAATCCTGGACTCTTTTTTTTAAGGCCTCGAGCCGGCGGCGAGCGAAACACAGATCGCCCTCAATTCGAACTACAGCACCCTCATCTAGTAGGTGTTGCATCACCTTGCGGGCCTGGGTTCGCTCACTTCCGGCTACACCGGCGCGCTCGATTGCTTCGTTCAGTGAAGGTGGCTCCAGACCCGCTTTTTCATAGATGGATTCGAGAAGATCTCGCAGCTTAGCATCGACTCCCGTAAATTGGGGCTTATGCTCGCTACTGCGCACCATGTCCTTTTCCGCAACCAGGGTGCCGCCCTGCTCCAGTTGTCGGAGTACCGTGCGAAAGACTTCTTGTGGCGTGTGGCCAAAGACGCGCTCTCGCAAAATCTCGCGTCCGAGACCTTTTGCTAACGGCTCCCGGAGATGATGTGCCTTAACTTCAGCTACCGCTGCGTCACTCAATCGTTGGAAATTGGCGCTGGCGATCAATATGCCCTCACAGTCTTTTATAACTCCTTGTTCAAGTGCTTCACCGCAAACCTTACGAAGTGCCGGCTCGGACCAGCCAGTCCGCGCCGTTAGCTCAGCCAGACGTAGCCCTTGATCGTTTGCAGCTTGAATAAACGCTGAGATTCGGGCAGTGCCGTCTGCGCCGAGCATCGCTTGCAGCCAGCCAGTTATTTGCTTCAGATCCTTCGCACGATGCTTTGAAGCAAAGGGGTCCAGGACCTCGCCTCCTGCGATGGTCTGGGAGGGCGCATAAGAGCGAATGATAAAGCGCTCCTGTGCTACAGCTATGACCGGCAACTCCAGGCTGATTTGAGCAAAACCAGTCTGCCCGGGAGCAATTTCACTGGCTTCATTCAGCACGCGCACTCGGCCAAGTACTTCCGCTGCATGGATGTGAAAACGTACGCGAGTGCGAGAGCGCAACGGCCGCGCCGCTCCAGGCAAAACCTCGAGTTGGACATCCATCATCTGGGTGGGCTTCAACCGACCAATCGGGGCGAGCATCATGCCACGTTCAATGGCAGACAATTCCACACCTCCGAGATTGACCGCTGTGCGTTGTCCTGCCGCAGCTCGATTGACAGTCTTCCCGTGCACCTGAAGTCCGCGCGCTCGCACTGGTAGGCCGCCGGGCAGCAACTCAAGTTCGTCGCCTTCGACAATCTCACCGGAAACGAGCGTCCCGGTCACGACAGCGCCAAAGCCCTTCATAGTGAACGCACGATCAACCGGTAAGCGAGTTACAAAATATGCAGGTCTCAAAAACGTTTGCGAAGCTACCTTCCGCAGCGCCTCTTTTAGCTCATCCAAGCCAACCCCGGTTCGAGCGCTCACAGAGACAATGGGAGCTCCCTCGAGAAACGAACCTGCGACTAACTCGTTAGCTTCCGCACGGACCAGCGGAAGCAGTTCCTCTTCAGCAAGATCAATCTTGGTGATAACGATCAAACCATTCTGCACGCCGAGCAGACGGCAGATGTCGAAGTGCTCACGTGTCTGTGGCATCACTCCTTCGTCAGCGGCAATTACCAGCGCCACAGCGTCAACGCCATGCGCGCCTGCCAGCATATTTTTCACAAAACGCTCGTGACCAGGCACGTCAACGAACGCGACCTTCACATCGCCGAGGTCAAGATCAGCGAAGCCGAGATCGATGGTAATGCCGCGCCGCTTCTCTTCCGGCAGGCGATCAGGATCCTTGCCCGTCAGAGCGCGCACCAGGGCACTCTTGCCGTGGTCTATGTGTCCCGCGGTACCTAAGATGATGGATTTCATGGGAAGGCTTAAATCGTAAATCGTAAATCGGGATTAGTAAATCGTAAATCGGGATTGCCTCGATCAATTGAGTGCTCAAATGAGAAATCCAGGACTTGGTGACCTATAAAATGTCCAGACCCGGCGAATCCACCAAATCACACGAACCAACACTAAGTATCCGTCGTGTGACATCAAGTCCTGTTCGTGAGACATGCGAGGTATAATTCTATAGAGTTGCCGAAAGTTGCAGAAAAAGCTGTATTATCGGCTGCTTAATCAGGTGCGGCCCAACGCTGTTCCACCGGACGGCTCGACGCATGTTTCTCAAACAATCTTGTCACTTCGCTGCTTGAGTAGTTTCGCTCGCCGCCGGTGAACAGCAGCGTCAGGTTGCTACTTTCTTGCTAACGAAGAGGGCTATGTATAAAAGAAAAATCTTGTTGGTGACTCTTTTGATTTTAGTGACGATTGGTAGCTGGTACGGATTCTTTATGAGAGGTATACCAAGCCCATTCTTCTCTCGGTTTTCTTTAAGAGAGTTGGTTAAAAAGAATGGTTCTACCTCCGGTCTGCTATGTGCAGAGGGGGGAATCGGAGCCGCGCGTGGTGGCGGTGGTGGCGTAGATTCTAACCGAGCTACTTTTAGTAAGAGTGAGACATTTTCGTGCCAGATCAAATCATCCGGCGCTAATAAATTTGACGAACCGGAATTAATCTCTTCCCTCAAAAGAGATGTGGAGGAAGAGGAAGAGATAAGGCGGAGTGGCTTGAAGATTAAGAATTCAGAAAGTCCTAATTCATCAAGCTTTTACTTTGAATATGAAGAAGAAGATGAGATGAAAGGACGAGTAGAAAGTTTTGGAGAAAGAAGAGAGCGGTATTACGTTTTGGAAGCATCGCTCAGGGAGAGTGGCGAAAGAAAAACAGAATGATGAAAGGGTAAGCGCAACCTAACAACTCATTCAACCGGACGCGCCGATAACAATCTTTTCATGATGCTTCCTTCGGCGTAGGTAAATGCCATTCGCGGAGCGCCGGTTAATTAGGGCGGGCGTTGGGCAACAGCTAGTCGCGAGTAGTTGAAGGGTCGCAAATGACTATGAGACGGCTTGTGCTTCATCTTGGTATCGCGCTCTTAGCGTTTGTTGTTGGGGCAATCGCTGCAACTCTCTGGAAGTCTCAATTTAGTCGCTCGCAAGCACCCACTATCGTGACACAAGCGGTTGAAGAGGAATGGCCTCTGACGAGGCAGATCGTTTCGAGATCGCTACAATCTCATAGCTTCAGAACCGATAAACTCCGCAGAAACAGCAATGATGAAATTGTTTGGCGCTGGCTGAGAGAGTCAATTCGGCGATACCCGCAGAATTGGGTAAAGCTCAACATCTCGGATAATGAGGGTTATGGTGTAGTGCTTTACCCGCTTAAAGTCTTGGAATCTACCGAATTTGACCACCGCAACAAAGAACTGAAAGAAAAAGGGCTACCCTCTCTAGCAAAAGGCAAACGGTACCTGCCAATGAACTTATATCAAGGCAATATCATTTGTCCGAGTTGGTCAGGATTGATAGATGTAGAAGAAGCCAAGCTGGTCTATTTTGTCGGCGAGTCCGGATGAACCCACCAGCCCAACAAACAAGCTGTTGCAGCGGACGGCTCAATAGCATGCTTCTCAAACAACTCCATTACTTGGGTGCTTGTTTGGTGTTCGACCGCCGCCGGTGAACAGAGGCTTTGGATTGCTTACTTGGTTTTGCGAGGGTTGAACCTAATGCATCTTGAGCGGGGGCAAGCCACCCTTCCTGACCCAGAGGTACACTAACTTGAAATCCTCCCATTAATCTTGAGAGGCTGCCGAGTTGAAAAAAGGATACAAGAATGAAAGTCTGATGGTCAGGAGGGTGGCTTGCCCCCGCTCCGGCTTGGCGATGCAGGACGAGGGATTTCCTGTCCTGTTTCGGCGGCGCCATCCGACGATCTGTTACACCGGACGCCTCGATAGCATGCTTCTCAAACATTATTGTTACTTCGCGGCTTGTGTGGCTTTCGCTCGCCACTGGTGAACAGCAGCGTTATGCTGCTGTCGCCTTCCTCTCGCTCGGAGTATAATGGGGCGTGAGCGGTGACGATCGATCCAAGTACCGGCGATTGAGGTTTTGAGCCGGGGCGTCAGGATAAGGCTTGGCTTCAGCCATTCAATCCTGTTCTCAGGAGCGCCAACCTCATTATCGCGCCGCTCACTTTCTTTGTTTCCCCTGGCAGCTTCTGTTTTTTTTCACCCGAACCGCGGCATAACAAGCTTGCAGCTGACGCCTCGATAGCATGCATCTCAGCATCTTTCTTGCAGCGCAGGTGAATGCCTGCGCTCGGCGCAGCTGAAGCGCAACCTTATGTTTCTGGTTGAATGATTCTGGAATCGTCATGAGAGTAGCGTATACGGTTCTGTTGCTTCTTTCAGCACTGTTCGTAACGGACAGCGTGGTGTCTACCCACCGAAGAATCTCTGCTCCAAAGTGCACACTAGTCGCAGCAGTTGAGAGGTTAAAAACCTCGAAGGCGGTCTTCTCTGGTCGTGTGATTGAAATAAAGGAGTCAGAAGGGATTCAGGTGGTAAGGTTCAGCGTGTCCAAATCGTGGAAGTACGTTCGTGCGAGCGAGGTAACAGTAACCAATTATGTCCACCATGAAGGCCCCTATTTCCATCAAGGCAAAACCTATTTGGTTTACGCTCACCTACGCAAAGGTAAACTTTCGACAGGCGGATGTTCTGGAACAATGCATGGCGAAAGCTAAAGAGATCGTTCTGCAATTCGTAGAGCAGATCAACTCGCAAAATGTTGATGGGTTATGCAGCTTGATGTCTGAACAACATCGCTTTATTGATGCCTTCGGAGCAATAGTTCAGGGGCGCGAGCAGATGCGTCAAGCATGGATAGGATATTTTCATCTCGTGCCCGATTATCAGATTTTGCTTGAAGAAGTATTCGAGTATGGCAATGCTGTTGTGGCTTTCGGAACTGCTGGCGGGACATATGCCCCTAACGGTGAGTTATTAGAACAAAACAAGTGGCAAGTTCCCGCAGCTTGGCGAGCATCAGTTAGTGATAATTTTCTTACAGAGTGGCGTGTTTATGCTGATAATGAGCCTCTCAGGCAGTTAATGCGTAAATAGAGCCACTGAGCAAAACCCACGCAATGCAAAAAGAAACAACTTCTCAGCGAAGTGCGTTGGTCGATACCCTTGCGCTTCTCACGACAGCTCAGATGACAAGCCAGGGTAACTCATGGCGGATGGTCAGTAAAAGACGTCCTCGCCCATTTGGCTTCTCTGTGTTTCTCCGTGTCTCCGTTATCTCGCTTCGCAGCCGCGGCCGAAGCACCTACTTGAGTTTCACCTTGCTACACAACCTCAGTGAGGGTAAACCGCCCTTCCTTACCTGCGAGAGTTTCCCACTTGCAGCTCAGTTCGAGGCGGGCGCCCCTCCCTATAACGTAACGCCTGAATTAGTCGGCTCGATGCACCGCGCGACGGATGAGCTGAAGCAAGCCGGCGCCGCCGAGAACGAAGATGTCTGAACTGTCTCCTAAGAACGCAGCAGCAATCGAGGAGATTCACAGACGGTGGATCGGGGAAGAACTCGCGGGAAACAAGTCTCAAATAATCGAACTCTGCACGAATGACGTTACGTGGATACCATCAGACGCCCCTCCCCTTGTCGGGAAGGAAGCGATTGCGCAGTACTTGCATGATAACGCCGTGGATCTGAAGGATGTCCGGATCAGTGACGTGGTGATTCGCGGCAGCAACTCAGTGGCTTACCTTATCAGCGGGTATCGCTCTCGATTTGTGGCTAATGGGGCCTCCGACATGCAAGAGGCCACTGGTACGCACTTGTGGGTCCTACAGAAAACAGGAGAAGGCATGTGGCAGATCGCAGTCGTAGCTTGGAGTTCATGGAAGACTCCTTCGTGACGAAACGTCTCCAGCAATTGCGCCAGACCCGCAACAATTTGACGAGGGAGTTTCTCATGAAGTCCGAGCACGATCGCTCAGACCCGGCGGAACCTGAGCACCTCCGGACGCTGCGCCTGATTGGCGCGATCGGGGCGTTACTAGCTGTTCTCGGAATTGCCATCCTCGTGTTCTGGTTCCTAATTCGGGCGCCGCGCTTCTAACCCAACTATGGAGTCATTCCTTCCAGACAGTGTAAAGGCGATCCTGGTGGGGCTGCTTGCGATCCTGTTGCTACTTAACAGGCTCGCCCGCGCGCTCCCGCACGTCGCGTGGCTGCAAAGCTTTCGGCTTCCGGTCATGCGAATAAGCGAGGAGCAAAAGGCAAAACGGCGACGATCGGCGAATCGCCTGGCGGGTCTGGAGATCATTCTCTTAGGTCTCGCGTTGCCGCTCCTTTATTTGTTTTCAACCCTCATTCTCTTCAACGAACCCAAGGCGACCCTCATGATCATCGTAACTGTCTCTTCGGTCTTGTGCATCACGCTTGGGATCTGGGTCTTTGCGCGAAATCTCTAGCTCCAACGAAGCATTTGGTGCATTCAAGAGCGAAGTGGCATAGCGACAGGGTCGTTGACCATGGTTTATTGTCCGGCGGAGCTGGAGACTATCTCCCTGCTCTTGACATACGCGCATGCCCGGTCCAAGTTTATTTTCCGGTACCGTAAGAGTTGTATGACAGTGGCAATATTGGGAGTGTCCAGTGAAAGCATCCGTCTTTATCGGCACCAGCCTCGACGGTTTTATCGCTCGAGCCAACGGTGACCTCGATTTCCTACCGCCGGGTGGTGGTGAACCCCACGGCTATGATGAGTTTATGGCCAGGGTTGATGCGTTGGTTATCGGCCGCAAGACTTTCGAGACGGTCTTGGCCTTTGAAACGTGGCCCTATGGTGAGAAACCCGTTTTCGTGCTCAGCACTCGGACGCTCGCTCCCGCCCCGCTTGGGGCTGTGGTAGAGCGCATGTCAGGGAATCCGACCGACATCGTGTCGCAGCTTGCCGCCCGCGGCATCCGGCATGTTTACGTTGATGGCGGGATCACCATTCAGCGCTTTCTCCGTGCCGGGGTCATTCAGCGCCTTATCATCACACGCGTTCCAGTGCTCATCGGGGATGGGATCCCCCTCTTTGGCGCACTAGAGCGAGACATAGCCCTCAGGCATGTTGCGACGCGGCAATACGCCAGCGGCCTCGTTCAGAGTGAATATGTTGTGGGCGCCTAACTGGATTTGAACCGATGAAGTTCACCAAACTGATCCTGAAAAACATTCTGCGCAACAAGCGGCGCACGCTGCTCACGATCTCGAGTCTTGTTGTTTCGCTGTTCCTCATTATTACCCTGGGCACGATATTGACCGAGTTAAGCCGCGGCGGCGAACAAGCAAATCCGCTGCGCCTCATTACGCGACATGCTGTTTCTCTGAGTTTTACTATCCCCATTGCTCACCAGCAACAAATTGCGAGCGTTCCGGGGGTTAAGAGCGTGATCCCATTCAGTTGGTTTGGGGGGATTTACAAAGACGAAAGAAATTTCTTCGCCAATTTTGCTGTCGATGCAGGCAAGTTACGGGAAGTGATGCCTGAGTTAGTTATGTCTGATGCTGAGTGGCAGGCATTCATCAGCGACAGGCAAGGCGCAATCGTCGGGCGAAAACTTGTGAAATTGTATGGCTTCACCAACGGCCAACGAATTACGCTCAGAAGTCCGATCTACGACAAGAGTGTTGAATTCATTGTGCGCGGCGTGTGCGCAGGTGGTGATGAGAAGACGCTCTTCTTCCATCATGAATACATCAATGAGCTGATTCCCGCTCAGCGCCGGGACCGTGTAAGCACATTCAGCATTCTGGCTAATTCGGCTGAGGATGTGCCCCGCATCGCCCAGGCGATTGATTCGATATTTATCAACACAGACGCGCCCACCAAGACTGAGAGCGAACGCGACTTCGCCATAAGCTTTGAGACGATGATGGGAGGCGTCAAACAGTTCATGTATGGCATCATGGCGGCAATAACGTTCTCGCTCTTGCTGGTCATGGCCAATACCATGGCGATGACTGTCCGCGAACGAACCAGGGAAGTGGGAATGCTGAAAGCACTCGGATTTCAGCGACGGATGATTGCCTGGCTCTTTATCGGAGAGGCGTTGCTGGTAACGACCGTCGGAGCATTGCTCGGCATTGGCGGCGCAATGATTCTCTTCAACTCGATCGACCTGAGTCTATATGTTCCTAACTTTCAGGTCTTTGTGCCCACAACGCGCACGTTGTTCGCCGCTTTAGCATTATCGATTTTCGTTGGGGTAATGAGTGTTACCTATTCTGCCTATCGAGTGTCGGGTATGACAATAGCTGACGCCTTGCGGAGTACTGAATAGTGGCCCTGCCGTTCAAATACAATTTACGAAACGTCGTCGTTCGCAAATCGAGCACGTTGGCTACTGCTTTTACCATTGGCTTGACTGTAGCAGTTTTCCTGATGGTGATGGCCCTGGCGCACGGAATTGATCTCACTTTGGCGAGTAGCGGTGAGCCGCTTAATTTGATTGTCCTGCGCGAGGGCAGCACGGCTGAGCTAAACAGTTCGGTATCGCGCGAGAATCTCAACGATTTGATCTATCTGGATGGCGTGGCGCGCGAAGGCGACACGCCGCTGGCCGCACCCGAAACAATCACACTGATTTATAGGGCGCGAAAGGGCATGAGTCAGGGCTCGAATGTGACTGTTCGGGGCATCGGCACAATGTCAAACCGGTTGCGGTCCGGTTTCCAGCTTTTGACTGGCCGTATGTTCCAGCCGGGACTGACTGAGGCGATCGTATCTAAGCGGATCGCCGAGCGCTTTCAGGGCCTTGACGTAGGAGATAAGTTTCGCGTGCAGACGACCGACTATACAGTGGTTGGTCTGTTTAATGCTGGTGGCAAGGCTTTCGAGTCGGAGATCTGGCTGGACGTAAATTCCCTGGCCAGCGCTACTAAGCGTGAGACCTTCTCTTCCGTGCTTTTGCGGGCAGCAGATGCAACCGCACTAAATTCATTGGCAAAGAGAATCACTGACGACCAGCGATTACACCTGAAGGCGCTTCCGGAGCAAGCTTTCTATGAAAGCCAACAGGGCACAGCATCAGGCGTACTTAAGGGTCTCGCAGTCTTCATCTCCTTCATCATGGCTGTTGGCGCCGGCTTTGCGGGCATGAACACGATGTATGCCGCCGTAGCTCGACGAACAAAGGAGATCGGGACGCTGCGAGTGTTGGGATTCAGCCGCCTCAGCATTCTGATCGCTTTTGTATTGGAGTCTCTGGCAATCGCCGTACTTGGCGTTGGTATCGGCGTGTTGCTTGCGCTGCCATTAAACTTTGTCTCCACCGGAACAGCAAATTGGGCTACGTTCAGCGAAATCGCTTTCAATTTTCGCGTGACGCCTGCATTAGTTGGAGCGGCACTTATCTTTGGCGCAGGAATAGGTTTTCTAGGTTCACTGCTGCCAGCAATTAGGGCCTCGCGATTTCGAATAGTAGATGCGCTACGCGCCTGATTATTCTGGAGACAAAATATCGTGAGTTTGCTTTGTATCTGCAGGGCAGAGGTGACGGATTGAATGGCTACAAATCCGCAGACTCCGGAAGATACCCGGAACCTCAATGAACGTCTCAGAAGCCTGAGGATAGATCGCACTTCAGGACCGTCACGTTCTGAAAGGAATCGTATCCCGAAGGTTCTGTTACTCGCGTTGTCGGCGTTAATAGTCCTGTTGGCCATCGGTTATTTCTATTTTTTCTCCGCGCCGAAGACTATCTCCGTGGCCCAGGTCAAACTTGAAAACGAGATCCCTTCGCAGGGGAGTAGCGTACTCTCCGCCTCAGGATATGTCGTGGCTCACCACAAGATCGCTGTTGGGTCTAAGGTGATGGGACGCGTGGCCTGGATCGGAGTGGAAAAGGGCGACAAGGTGGCCCAGGGACAAGTGCTCGTACGCCTCGAGGACAATGAATTCCGAGCGCAGTCAAATCAGGCTCGGGCGAATCTGGCAGCTGCCCAGGCTCGGCTTGATCAATTGCGTACCGGCTCTCGGCCACAGGAGAAGTTGAAGGACAAAGCAGCCGTCCTGCAAGCTGAAGCAAATGTGAAAAAGGCTGAAGCCGACTATGAACGTTCCGAGCGACTCTATCGAGCTGGCGTTTCATCTAAGGCCGAACTCGATCACGCAATTGCTGAACGCGATACTGCACGCGCTCTGCTTGAGGCAGCCCGGCAAGCGAGCGTCATGACCGACATCGGTCCACGTACCGAGGAGATAAGAGCGGCCGAGGCTCAGGTGAGGCAGATGAAAGCTGCTCTCGACTATGCCGAAACTCAATTAGCCGGAACAGAAATAAAGGCGCCTGTTTCCGGAACTATCCTGCAAAGAATCGTGGAACGGGGTGAGATGGTAACTCCTTCGGCCTTCGGCGAATCGGGCGCCCGAACGTCGGTGGTTTCTCTGGCGGATCTCAACGATCTACAGATCGAGTTGGATATCAGTCAGGTAGATTTCGCTCGCTTAAAGATGGGCCAACAGTCGGAGATCATTCCAGAGGCTTTCCCCAATTTGAAGTACAAAGGATTCATTGTCGAGATTGCCCCGGAAGCAAATCGCGCGAAGGCTACCGTGCAGGTGAAGGTAAAAGTAGAAAACCCGGACGACCGGTTGCGACCGGAGATGAATGCGCGAGTGAACTTTCTGGCTGACTCTACAGAAGGCGGGGCTAGCGTTGCTCCCCGAGTGCTAGTTCCTAAAGCGGCTGTTTTGAGGAAAGATGGAAGCGCCTTTGTTTTTGTGATTAAGGGTCACAATGTAGAGCTGCGCTCTGTACGGCTGGGTGAGGAAGCATCGGGTTTCTATTATGTGCTGGAAGGGTTAAGCGGCGGTGAGTTAACAGCAACCACGGGAGTCGATAAGCTGCGCGATGGCGACCGCGTGAAGATAAGTAACTGAGGAAGCAATGATAAGTGATAAGTGATGAGTGATAAGCACTCAGCACTCAGTACTCAGTACTCAGCACTCAGTACTGTTAGGTTATTACCAACAAATCTCAAACCAAAATGGCGGAACCGGTGATACAAGTCCACAATGTAAGCAAGCGCTTTGTCCGCGATGGCTTTGAAATTGTCGCCCTCGATCATGTCAATCTGGAAATTCAGCGCGGCGATTTTATGGCGTTGATGGGTCCAAGTGGCTCCGGAAAATCAACGTTACTAAATCTGCTGGCGGGCATCGACCGCTGCTCGGAAGGCGAGGTCGATGTGCTGGGTACCAATCTTGCCGGCATGAGTGAAAGCCGGCTGGCAGTCTGGCGCAATAGCCATATTGGTTACATCTTTCAGACATTCAATCTGGTTCCCGTGCTGACAGCCTTTGAGAATGTTGAATTACCGTTGCTCTTGACCAGGTTGTCCAAGAGGGAGCGAAGGAAGAATGTGGAAACTGCCCTCGACCTGGTGGGTCTTGCCGATCGCATGCATCATCAGCCGCGCCAGTTGTCAGGAGGACAGGAACAACGCGTAGCTATCGCCCGGGCGATTGTCACCGATCCCGAATTGATTCTGGCAGACGAGCCGACC
>Ga0209341_10003547_pt1 | contig 14540 bp, 16 predicted proteins | sample RifCSP13_2_FD_184020 | JGI IMG/M metagenome (GOLD analysis project Ga0209341, IMG submission 184020) | Soil microbial communities from Rifle, Colorado - Rifle CSP2_sed 13_2 (SPAdes) (version 2) | ecosystem: Environmental > Terrestrial > Deep subsurface > Rock core/Sediment | place: Rifle...
GAGGTACTGCGACGCGCGCGGGCCGGCGCCGTAGCTGATGTACTTCCGGATATCCGGCGTCGCGTTAGGGTCGCCCGGGCGCGTGGAGCGCGCGATCTGCACCGCGTACTTCACCAGCGTCGGCGGAGCCGGGATCCGCCTGACGAGATGTTGCAGGGCGAGCACCTCTTCGCCCGACAGCACGGGCTGGATCTGCGCCTCGGTGTCGGTCGTGGTCCAGGAGACGATGCGCTCCTCTTCCTCAATCGACGGATAGTGCACTCTCAGCTCGAACATGAACCGGTCGAGCTGAGCTTCAGGGAGTGGATACGTCGCCTCCTGCTCGATCGGGTTCTGCGTGGCGAGGACGAAGAACGGAGCGGGGAGCTTGTACGTCTGTCCGGCGACGGTGACCGTGCGTTCCTGCATGGCCTGGAGGAGCGCGGCCTGCGTCTTTGGCGGCGCGCGATTGATCTCGTCGGCAAGAACGACGTTCCCGAAGATCGGGCCTTTCACGAACTTGAAGACGCGCTTTCCGGTGGCGTGATCTTCCTCGAGCAGCTCGGTCCCGGTGATGTCACTCGGCATGAGGTCGGGCGTGAACTGCACGCGCGAGAACTGGAGGTCGAGCGCTTCGGAAACGGTCTGCACGAGCAACGTCTTGGCCAGGCCGGGAACGCCCACGATCATGACGTGACCGCCGGCCAGGATGGCGGCGACGAGGTTCTCGACGACTTCCTGGTGGCCGACGATCCTGCGGCCGATCTGTTGAACGAGGGCCTTTCGGGCCACCGCAAGTTTCTGCAGAAGCTCGAGGTCGCGGTCGTCGGTCGTTCGCGTAGGGCTCGCTTGAGTGGTCAAGATCGCGGGGCCGGAAGTTGGAGCGCTGAAATTAACCCGCGGTGCGCGAGGGCCAGAGGGCGCCGGGCGAACGGTGGGATGTTCGGGAGCTCCCTTTGCGCACTGCGCCCTGCGCTACCGAACCTCGAACTCTACGCGCTCCTCGAGCGGCTTGTTCTCGCTTAGAAGGGAGCCAATCGCGACGTAGCGTCCGGGTGGCACTTCGGCGCGCCAGGCGGCTTCCCAGGAGAGCGACGCGCTGGATTCGAGCAACTTGTTCTGGAGGGCCTGGGTGAACATTCGGCCCTCGCTCCAGCGCCAGACTTCCCGTCCCACGGAGTCCACGACGACGATTTCGTGAGTCTGCCCGCTGGGGAAGAGCAGCTCGAGCTTGCGGGACGCGTTGTTGGTGACGTGGAAGGCGAATTCAATGCCGTCCCGGATCGTCACGTCGAGTGCGGCGGCAATCGGGGGACCGGCCACGACCTTCCTCTGCTCGGGCTCAGCCGATCGGGCACGGGGGTCGCAGGCGTAGGCCACCCCGGCCAACAGGATCAGCAACGATAGGACAGATCGGTTCATTCAGGTTCGGCGACGGCCGCCCTGTGGGCCTCCATTAGAGGGGCCGATGGGGCAAGCCTCGAAAACGCGCGGCGAACTTAGTGATGCCCTGACAGCCTGTCAATAGTGAATAATCGCATAACTCGATATTCCGGGCCATGTTCGGCGTCACAAGCGTTAGGTGATGAAATGAGTGTCAGGATCCAACAGTCACAAAGATTGTGCGGTAGATGGTTGCTTGCGAAAAATTTCACAAAGTCCTAGATTCCGCCCCGCAAATGGACCCGGAGCGCCCGCTGAAGCCCGAGCCCGGCTCCGAGCACCCCTCGCCGGAGCCCTCCATTCCCGGCGCCGGGGCCGTAGCCGGCATGGGGCTCCAGTTTGCGGTTTCGATCCTGCTGTTTCTCCTGGCCGGCCAGTGGATCGACCGGAAGCTGGGAACCGAGCCGCTCTTCCTCATCGTCTTCGTATTCGCGGGCGCCGGTGCCAGCTTCTACTCCATCTACCGCAAGCTGATGGAACAGCAACGGCGCGAAGATGAAGAGCGCAAACGAAAGTGAAACGCTCGCTACTCTTCGCGGCGGCCTGCCTGGGCATCATCGCCGCCACGTGGGCGATCGGAGTCCTGTTGTTCACGGATGCGGCAGTGCGGCATGGTCTCGCGATAGCGGCAGGCGTGGCGTTCGTGATTCAGATGATCGCGTTCCAGATCGCGCGACTGATGGCGCGAAGGCAGAACGTGATCGCCGGGTGGGGGATCGGGGTGGCGTTGCGCTTCGTCGCGCTGGCGATCTTTGCGCTGGTGGTGGTGCCGAGGCTCGGACTGCCGCTCGCGCCCCCACTCGTTGGGCTGGCGATGTTCCTGTTCGTCTCGACGCTGATCGAACCTCTCTTTCTCAAGACATGACGCGGCTGCGGACTCTGCTCCTCGCGATCACGCTCGCGGTTTCTCCGTTCACGCTCGCCGCGCAGGACCACGCGCCTCCGTCCGCGCCGGCCGTCACTGATTCGACCGCTGCAGCGCCCGCTGCACAGGGTGAGCACGCGCCGGCCGCTGGTGAGCAGGCCGCCGTGCCAGAAGAAGTCGACATCATCACGCCGCACATCACGGACAGCTACGAACTGGAGCTTCCGTACTGGAAGCCGCCGTTCGCGAAGCACTTCTGCCTCGGCCGCCGTGTCGGCGAGCATGGCTGCGGTCCGCTCTGGGATCCGGTGCACATCGGGAGCCTGGAGCTCCAGCTCTCCCCGACCAAGCACGTGGTCATGCTGATCCTGGCGGCGACGCTGGCCGGGGTCATCCTCATCGGCACGGCCCGCGCCCACACGAAGCACACGCACGCCGTCGGGCGCCCGAAGGGATTCGCCGCCGGCCTCGAGGCGATGGTGCTGTACATCCGGAACGAAGTGATCGTGCCTAACGTCGGACCCCACGGCGAAGGGTACGCGCCTTACCTGCTGACGGTCTTCTTCTTCCTGCTGTTCGCCAACCTGCTGGGGCTGATCCCGTACGGATCGACGGCCACCGGCAACGTGTCGGTGACGGCAACGATGGCGATCCTGTCCTTCCTGGTGACCGAGATCTCGGGCATCCGCGCCCAGGGCGTTGGCTACCTGAACACGGTCTTCTACTGGAACAGGGAGATGGTGCTCCCGATGCGCGTCGTGATGTTCCTCATCATGTCGCCGGTCGAGATCATCTCCAAGTTCACGAAGCCATTCGCTCTGGCCATCCGTCTCTTCGCCAACATGACGGCGGGGCACATTGTCGTGCTGGCCTTCATCGGACTGATCTTCGCGTTCCAGCTGCCGGTGGGATTCGCGCCGCTCCTCATGGCGATCGCGATCATGCTGCTCGAGATTTTTGTCTCATTCCTGCAGGCGTTCATCTTCACGTTGTTAACCAGCGTATTCATCGGGCTAATGAGGGTAGCGCATCACTGAGGCTTCAGGGTTCAGGCTCCAGGTTGGACAACAGTTGGAGAATTCAGGGCACGGTGTTCCCGCTCCACACCGTGCGACCTGTACCGGATCGAATGATCCGGGAATCCCGTTGAGGCCCGGGCCTCGGTGACGGGAAGCGGCGCCAGGACGGACAAGTCCGGAACGGACAAGTCCGGAACGGCGTCCGCGGAGCGAACAACGGTTCACGCACCACTGTTCGGAGAATGCAATGATCGAAATGACCCCCATGCTGACCGCGGTGGCCCAGGCGGCGGCAGACAACAATGCGGGTTTCGCGATGATCGGTGCCGGGGTTGGGGCCGGGCTCGCGACAATCGGGGCCGGTATCGGCATTGGTCGCATCGGCGGTTCGGCCGTGGAAGGCATGGCCCGTCAGCCGGAAGCCGCTGGACGCATCCAGACGGCGGCACTGATCCTCGCCGCGCTGATCGAGGGCGTCGCGCTCTTCGGCGTCGTCATCGCGTACGTCATCCAGGGCAAAATCGCGTTCTGATTCATTCGCCGGCGGCAGGCCCCGGGGTCGGTCGCCGGCAGCTCGGGAACAGCAGCGGTCACGTCCGCCATCCCACATCCGACATCCCGCTTCAATGCACACCATTCCGCTGAACTTCGCCGTCGCCGTCGCACAAGAGGAGAAGGTCAACCTTCTCTCGCCCAGCGGCGGGCTGATGTTCTGGACGATCATCATCTTCGTCCTGCTCCTCGTCGTGCTCTCCCGCTACGCCTTCAAGCCGATGCTGGCCGCGGTCGAGGCGCGCGAGCGGTCACTGCAGGAAGCGATCGACGCCGCCAAACGCGATCGTGAAGAGGCCGAACGCGTCCTGGCCGAGCACCGCGCCCAGCTCGAGAAGGCCCGCGGCGAAGCGCAAAAGCTGATCGCCGACGGCCGCGCGACGGCGGAGAAGCTCCGCAACGACCTGCTCGAGCAGACCAAGGCACAACAGCAGGAGATGCTCGACCGGGCGCGCCGCGAAATCGACACCGAGAAGACCAACGCGATCGCGGCACTGCGCCGTGAAGCGGTGGACCTCGCGATTGCCGGCGCCGGCAAGGTCATCGAGCGGAATCTCGACAACGACGCCAACCGCAAGCTCGTCGAGAGCTTCCTCGGCTCCGTCGCGCTGGGCAGGAAGGCGTAGATGCGCGCCACGACGATCGCCCGCAACTACGCGGAAGCGTTGCTCGCACTCGCCCGCAAGGCGAACGACCTCGATGGTTGGGGCCTCGCGATCAACGGCGTCGTCACGGCCGTGGAAAGCGATGCGCGTCTGCGCAACTTCCTGACCGCTCCGCAGGTCTCGGCCGCCCAGAAGAATATTGTCTTGGGGAAGGCCTTCACCGGGAAGTTGCCGAAGATGATGGTGCGCTTTCTCCAGAAGCTCGTGCAGAACCGCCGGCAGATGCTGCTGCCGCAGATCGCGGTGGAGTACGGCAACCTGGTGGACGAGACCACGGGCCGAGTCCATGCGCAGGTGACGCTGTCACGTGAGGCGACTGAGGCGGATCGCGCGACCATCGCGGCCCAGCTCTCGCGCGCGTTTGCCAAGACCGTCGTGCCGCACGTGCACGTGAACCCGGACATACTGGGCGGGGTGATCGTGAAGGTTGGCGACCAGGTGATGGATGGGTCGGTGCGAAAGCGGTTGAAGACGCTCAGGACGCGAATCATTTCCGCGAGGTGAGCGCAATGCGCAAAGCGCAAAACGCAAAGCGAAGGGCAGAGGCCAAAGGCCAGAGGCCAGAGGGGAGCGTTTCTCCCATCCGCCATCTCCCATCCGCCATCGGCGAAGCATGAGCGGCCGCGTCGAAGTGACGACGGTTCCCAAGCCCTGGGGACACGAGACGATCTGGGCCAGGACCGACCGTTACGTCGGCAAGATCCTGCACATCAGGGCGGGGCACGCCCTCTCGGTGCAGTATCACAATCGGAAAGACGAGACGGTTTACCTGCTCTCCGGTGAACTGAAGTACTGGGTCCAACAGCCGGGTAGCGGGCAGCGGGCAGCGGCGGCGACGGTTCAACGGACGACGGGAACCGGCGAGACGCCTGCTGCCGGACGGAAGGCCATTCCCGATCTGACCGACGTGCGCCTCAAGGTCGGCGATGCGTTTCACCTGACGCCGGGCACGATTCACTACCTGGAAGCGGTGACCGACTGCGACGTGCTCGAAGTGTCGACGCCGGAACTCGATGACGTCGTCAGGCTCAAGGACCGCTACGGACGCGAGGGAACGAGCGCGCCATGAAGGTGATCATTCCGCTGGCGGGGAAGGGAACGCGGCTGCGGCCTCACACGCACATCACGCCGAAGCCGATGCTGAAGGTCGCCGGCAAGCCGGTCATGGCGTACATCCTCGAGGACCTGGAACGACTCGGCAACGTCGAACAGGTCGTCTACATCACCGGGCACCTGAAGGAAAAGGTCGAGCAATACACGCGGGAAGCCTTCTCAATCCCCGCGGTGTTCATCGAACAGAAGGTGCAGGACGGAACGGCGGGCGCGGTCGATCTGGCGCGGCCATACGTCGATCAGCCGGTGCTGATCATCTTCGTGGACACGATCTTCGACGCCGATCTCTCGGTGATCAACCGCACGGACGCCGACGGCATCATCTGGGTGAAGGAGGTCGAGGACTACCAGCGCTTCGGCGTGGTGGTCGCGGATGCTGAAGGCCACATGACGAAGATCGTCGAGAAGCCGAAGACGCCGATCTCCAAGCGCGCCAACATCGGCCTGTACTACGTCCGCAACTGGAAGCTGCTGTACGAGGGCATCGCCCACGTGCTCAAGCAGCCCAAGAACCAGGGCGAGTATTTCCTGACCGATGCGTTCCAGTACATGATCGACCACGGCGCCCGCATCAAGGTGATCGACGTCGAGGGCTGGTATGATGCCGGGAAGATCGACACGCTGCTGGAGACCAACCGCGTCATGCTGGAGAAGGGGCGCGCCCGCGTGCCGGAGGGCATCGACCGGACGCAGATCATCGAGCCCGTGTACATCGAAGACGGCGTGAAGATCGAGAACTCGAAGGTGGGACCTAACGTCTCGCTTGGCGCCGGCACGATCGTCGAGCATGCCACGATCCGCGATACGATTGCGGGCACGGGTTGCCGGATCGTGCGGTCGACGTTGACGAATTCGCTGATCGGAGATGAGGTGCTGGTCGCCGGTGTCGAAGGAGAAGTGACGCTTGGCGATCACTCGGAGATCCGGGCGGACGAATAACCGGGGCGTGGGGCGTAGGGCCTGGTGATTCGTGATTCGGCAACAAGCGTGGTCCATCGACTTGGGAGTTCCGCTTCTTAGATTCCCGATCGGAAATCGGTTCCGATCGGAAGGCAGTTTATCTCAAGTCTCCCCTCTCACATCTCCCATCCCGTCCTGGTGGTTGGCGCCGGTCCCGCCGGCCTCGCCACTGCCGCTGAACTGGCCCGGCGCGGGGTGCCGTACCGGCTGTTCGAGCGGGGGCCAACACTCGGCACGTCGTGGGTAAATGCGTACGACTCGCTGCGCCTCCACACCGGCCGGCACATGTCGACGCTGCCCGGCCACGGGTACCCAAGCGGGACGCCGCTCTTTCCGACGCGCGATCAGTTCCTGGCATACCTTCGCGACTATGCTGAGCGCAACTCACTGAAGGTCGAAACCGGAAGTGATGTGAGTTCGATTCGACGGAACGGTGAGGGCTGGGTAGCCGTCTTGAACGGCAACGAAGTACGCGGCTCGGCGGTCGTCATGGCGACCGGCATCATGTGCAAGCCATTCGTGCCCGAGTTGCCGGGGCGGGCAGCGTTCGAGGGCGAGATCATCCACTCGGTGGCGTATCGACGGCCGGAGCCGTTTCGGGGCCAGAAGGTTCTGGTGGTTGGGGTGGGGAACTCGGGCGGAGAAATCGCCTCCGAGCTGGGACACGCGGGAATCGATGTCACGATCCTCGTCAGGCGCGGTGCCAACGTCGTGCCGAGGGAAGTCGCCGGGATTCCGATTCAGTACCTGTCCGCAGCGATGAAGCGACTGCCCTACGGCGCCCGTCGACGTGTGGCGATGGTCATGCAACGCGTTTCGGAGTTTCGGAATGGACCGCCCGTCCTGCCGCGTCCACCCTGGACGGCGGCCGATGCCGTTCCCATCATCGGCTTTCACCTTGTGGACGCGATTCGAAGCGGTAAGGTGGCGCTCAAGATCGGCACGATCACAGCGGTGGAACCGGGAGGCGTGCGGTTCAACGATGATTCGCGTGGGGCGTTCGACCGCATCATCCTCGCCACCGGTTTTGCGCCGGGGCTGGACCCGTTAGGCAGCCTGGTTCGTCGGGATGAGAAGGGCTTCGCGCTCCGGTCCGACAACGTCACGAGCGCCGACCAGGAGGGGCTGTTCTTCGTCGGGCACCGCTACGACACGACGGGCGCGATCGCCAATATCAAGGCAGATGCCCGCGCGGTGGCGCGAAAACTCCAGCCTCAGCGGCGTACTCACGCCGCATAGCGCAGTACCGCCACGACGTGGCATGCGGTGCCGGCCAGCACGAACAGATGCCAGACGAAATGCGCATAACGCATCCTGTTGGCCGCATAGAAGCCCACGCCTGCCGTGTAAGCCACGCCGCCCGCGACCAGCCAGAACAGGCCCCACCCCGACACGTTGTCCCAGAGCGGCTTCGCTGCCACGAGGACCAGCCAGCCCATCGCGATATAGACCGCAGTGGAGAGGCGCGGATATCGAATTCCATGGAGGGACTTGAGGAAGATGCCGATCACCGCCAGTCCCCAGATCAAACCGAACAGGGTCCATCCCCACGCGCCACGCAGGACGCCGAGCGTGAACGGTGTGTAGGTGCCGGCGATGAGGAGGTAGATCGCCGCGTGGTCGAGGACCTGGAAGACCCGCTTGGCGCGGTTGTGGGCCGTCGCGTGATAGAGCGTCGAAGTCAGGTACAGAACCGCCATGGTGCCGCCGAAGATGGCGGCACCCACCACGGCCGCCGCACCGGCGCTGCGTGCGCTGAGCACGAGCACGGGCAACGTGGCCACGGCGGCCAGAAAGCCGACGCCGTGGCTGACGCTGTTGGCGATTTCCTCGCCGAGGGTTTGTGGTCGATGCCGATCGGTTGATCCAACTAGCACAGGCGTTTCCTCCGTGCCGAAAGCTAGTTCGAGGGTATGGTGGAGCCCCTTTTTTCCTGGCCGTGGCTGGTGGGATGGCGTTCTGGACCGTTGACGGCAGATTGGGGTAAGCGCACCGTCACGTCCCCGGAACCGGCATGAGATCTCGTGCAGCGGTCTTCGCGATATGCCTGTTGATCCCCGCGCACCTTGCGGCACAGGGTCCGAACACCCTCCGCGGCCGGGTGAGCGACGAAACCAGTCGACCGGTCCCATTCGCCCAGATCACGCTGAATCCTGGGGACCGCCGGATTGTCACCGATCAGAACGGCGACTTCAACATCGCGTCGATCGCCGATGGCGAGTATCAGCTCCGGGTGCGTCGAATTGGCTTCGAACCGACCACGGTCAGGGTGCGCCTGCCGCTCGAGCAGTCCCCCTTCAGGATCACCATGACTGCGCTGCCGCGGATTCTCGATTCAGTACGCATTCGCGAGCGTGGGCCGGTGGTGCGCTACACGGGTATCGTGATTGACGACTTCGATCAGCCGGTAATGGGCGCCGAAGTCATCGCGGCTGGTGCGAGTGACCTCGGTGTCCGCACGGATTCGGCGGGGCATTTCCGGCTGCTGAAAGCGCAGAAGGGAACGCTGTTGCTTCGGGTGCGGAAGTTCGGGTACACGCCGTACTTCGGGAGCCTGAGTCTGCGAGCGGAGCGGGAGGATACCGTCCGCGTCAAGCGTCATCCGCAGGGTCTGCCGGAGGCGTACATCCTTGCCGAGAGCGGATTCGGGCGCGACACGTTCGCCTACATCGAGCTCGATTCCCGGATGCGGTGGAAAAGCTCGGGCGCCGGAATTGCATCGCGCGAGGATCTCGATCGGTGGGCCGACATGGACCTGTGCCAGGCGTTGATGCGGACGCCTGCGGCGTCGAGCATGCAACTCCGGGAGTCAGAGTGTTCGGTGCCGCGCTGCATCGTGATGGACGGGCTCCGGCCGCAGATCCTGCCGCTGAATCTGATCAACGCCGACGAGGTAGAGGCGTTCGAATACCACCCTCGCGACCTTACGGGCACGATTGCCAATCGGACTGGCTTGATGTGCAACCGGAGGGCGCTCGGCGCCTCCAAGGCGACCGGGGGCTTCGTCGTCTGGCTGCGCCGGCATCAGTGATCCGGCACGAGAGGGATCGCAGGCCCTAACGAGTACCGGTGAGGGCCGCCAGGAGCAGGGCCGCCCGGGCAATGCCCCGCGTGCCCTCCCGGTTCTCGAACCACTCGGCCGGCGTGTGCGTCTCGCCGCCGGCGCCGCCACCGCCGATCGCAATCGCCGGGATGCCCCGGCTCATGGGGATGTTCGCGTCAGTCGAGGCCACGGCGAATTCAGGCGTGCGCCCGACCGCGCGGGTTGCCTCGGCGGCGGCAATGACGACGTCGTGATCGGACGAGACCTCGCCGCCGGGACGCTCGCCGATGAGCGTGAGAGTGACGGCGAGCGGCGTGGTGTCATTCCGGCGACGCGCGTTCTCTTCGTCGCCGGCGTCGCGGGCGGCACGGCGGACGTGCTGGTCGATGCGAACCAGCTCCGCGTCGCTGGTGGAACGCACGTCGACTTCGATCCAGGCCTCGGCTGGGATGGCGTTGATCGTCGAGCCGCCGGCGATGCGGGAGACCGTCAGCGCAGTGCGGGTGCGATCATAGGCGGCGTAGCCGGTGAGCCGGGTGACGAGGGCCGCCACGGCGTGGATGGCATTGGGGGCGCCGTAACGCCCCCAGCTGTGACCGCCAGGGCCGCGGAAGACGATGTGGTAGCGCCGGCAACCTAACGCGGATGTGACGATGCGCTCGTCGCCGGGTCCATCGAGCGCGATCGCGGCGTGGGCGCCGGCCGCGGCGGTGTCGAACAGGTGGCGCGCGCCCCGCAGATCGCCGTGGCCTTCCTCGCCGGTGGTGGCGGCAAAGAGGATGGGACGATCCACGAGGTCAGCCAGTGCCGCCATCGTGGCGAGGCCCCTGGCATTGTCGCTGATCCCGGGCGCGTGCAGCCGCGCGCCGTCACGGCGCACGTGGACCAGCTCACGTGATTCGAAGACGGTGTCCAGGTGCGCGCACAGGACGATCGGAGACGAGCCTCCGGGCGAACCACCATGAGCGATGACGTTCCCCGCGTCGTCGATGTCGACGTCCCGCAATCCAGCCGTCTTGAGCCGGCGCGCCATCCACTCCGCCCTGGCCGACTCTCCGCCGGTCGGCGCCGGCACACGCGCGATCGCAATCTGGTCTTCGATCACGCCCACGTCGGCATCATGGATGCGACGGAACAGAGGGGCGAGGGTGACAGCGAGGGAGCGAACGGCCGATTGCATCGTAGTGAGAGATGCCTTGGCGATGGACGGAGTTCAAGGCCAACACAAAGGCCAGAGGCCAGAGGCCAGAGGCCAGAGGAGTCACGAGTCACGAATCACTACCGTAGATTCGCGCATGCGTCTGCCCCGGACTGTCATCGCGCTGGGCGCCGTTTCGCTGCTGACGGACGCGTCGAGCGAGATGATCTACCCGTTGCTGCCTGTCTTCCTCAGTTCCGTGCTGGGAGCGGGTCCGCTGGCCATCGGGGCGATCGAAGGAGCCGCCGAATCGGTCGCGGCGTTGCTGAAGCTGGCGAGTGGGTGGTGGTCCGACCGGCTGCCGCGGCGAAAGCCGCTCGTGGTCGCGGGCTATGGAATTGCCTCAATCGTTCGGCCGCTGATCGGCCTGGCGCAGGGCCTGGGTCAGGTGCTGGCGATCCGGCTGGCCGATCGCGTGGGGAAGGGCATCCGCGGTTCACCACGGGATGCGCTCATTGCCGACGCGGTCGATGCATCGCAGCGAGGGCGCGCCTTTGGATTCCATCGAGCGGCGGACCATGCCGGTGCCGTCGCGGGACCACTGGCGGCGTTCGCGCTGCTGTCGTGGTTCCACCTGCCGATTCGCACGGTGTTCCTGCTCGCCGCGGTGCCGGCCGCGGCCGCGATGGTCACGCTGATCTTCGGTGTGAAGGAATCCCGTCGCGAACCCGCGCCGGCAGGAAAGGCGCCGAGCCTGGCGCGGCAGGGGCTGAGCCGTCGTTTCTGGCTCTACCTGGCCGTGCTGCTGCTGTTCACGTTAGGCAACTCGACCGATGCCCTGCTGATCCTGCGCGCGAACGAGCTGGGGGTGACGGCGGCGCTGGTGCCGATCCTGTGGGCGGTGCTGCACGTGGTGAAGTCCCTGTCGAGCACACCCGGAGGCGCGCTGTCGGATCGATTCGGGCGCCGGCCGCTGATCATCGGCGGCTGGATGGTATACGCAGCGGTCTATTTCGGATTCGCGCTGGCCAGCGCAACGTGGCATGCCTGGGCGCTGTTCATCGTCTATGGTCTCTACTTCGGCATGACTGAGGGAGTGGAGAAGGCGCTTGTTGCTGATCTTGTCCCGGCGGGTGTCCGCGGCGCGGCGTTCGGCTGGTATAACCTGACTATAGGACTGGCCGCGTTACCGGCGTCGCTGATCTTCGGCGGACTGTGGCAGACTTACGGAGCGCCCACCGCTTTCGTCGCGGGGGCGGGGCTCGCGCTTCTGGCGGCATTCGGCTTGTACTTCGTGACTCGTGACTCGTGACTCGTGACTCGTGACTCGTGACTCGTGACTCGTGACTCGGCACTCGGCACTGCATCAGAACTCGAGGCTGCATTCGATTACCCCCAACCCCCAACCCCCAACCCCGCTACCCGCTACCCGCTCGACGGCGGCACCAGGCCCATCATCCGCAGGTACGTGATCACGTTGCCGTAGTGCAGGTTGGTGTGGCCGAGGTTGTTGATCAGCCCTCCGACGTTACTGCTGGTGTTGCCGTAAGCAGCCGTGCACACGGCGAGTGACTCGCGCAACTTCAGCGTCACGGTCGCCTTGTCGGTTTTCCCCTTCTCGATCACATCGGACCACTCGACATTCCGCCCCGATGCGCGGGTGCAGTACCAGACATAGGAGTCGGCGACGTGGGCGACGAGTTCTCCGAACGTCCGTATCGTCGCGACGGGCCGATACGTGTATTTGTCCGCCGGAACCATATCCGCCGACTTCGTAACGGCTTCACTCACGGCGGCGAAGCTCCCGCGCAGTTCTTCGAATACGCCGGGCGCGGCCTGCGAGTCGGCTAACCGGACCAACGCGACCGCTGTCTGAAAGCTGCCAAAACTCGCCCTCACTTTGAGGCTGTCGCCAACAAGATTGCCCTGAATGGTGAAGGGAGCCGACGCGCCAGTGTCAGGGCTCTTCGCCTCCCCTTCGAGCTTCAACGTTCCCGTCTGCCGGTCGAAGCTCCCGGTCCTGATCGAGACCATGTTGTCCGGGCGCCCGTTCATGACCTGGCCCGTGACTGCTCCACCGTTTTCGAGCTTCAGGTCCAGAACGGTGGTCGCGTCGCGGCCCCATCGGCCCGAGATGGGATCAGATTGCGCGGACAATGGCACGACCGCTACGACAAGGCCGCAGACGGCAAGCAGTGTACTCGTTCTCATCGGTGCCCTCTCCGGGAAAGTCCCTGGAGACTGATTCTTCGCCGCCAAACGCTCCGCCGCAACCATCGCGACGCGAACGGCGCGCCTTGAGACGCCAACGGCAGTCGCATTGCGTGCCCATCGGCGCCACGATAGCGTCGTGGCGTGCCCTTCCGTTTGCGCTGGCGTCCCTGGATGCTCGGCTCCGCCGTGTGGATCGCGCCGGCGATCTTCGCGACGATGAGCAACATCGTGCAACGCCGGATGCAGGGAGAGCCTCCGCCGAATCTCGCCGAGTTGCTGTTCATCGGTGGCGACTGGTTGATCTACGGGATCGTCGCGCCGGCCATCTTCGCGGTTTCCAATCGCTGGCCGGTGGTCAGGCCATTCGTCAGGCAGCGGATGGCCCTCCACGTCGGCTTCGCGCTGTTGACGAGCGTCGCCTGGGCGCTCGGCGGGAAGATGCTGCAGTTCAGTGCGAACTATACGTTTCGCCGAGACGAAGTGCGCCAGTTCATCGCGGCACTGGAAGACCCTGTCTGGCGCTCTATCACGATGGATATCGTCGGATGGATCTTCATAACACTTCCATTCGGCGTGATCGTCTACACCTGCGTCGCCGTCCTGGCCCACGCGATGCGCTATCTCTCGGACGCGCAGGAGCGTGAGGTGCAATTGGCGCGGGTCTCGGAGCAATTGGCTGGAGCCCGATTCGCCGCGCTGGAGGCTCAGCTCAACCCGCACTTCCTGTTCAACACGCTCAACACGATTGCGGTGCGTGCGCGGGATGGTGACAGCGCCGGCACAGTAAGGATGGTCGAACAACTGAGCGACCTGTTGCGCCGGACGCTGACCCGCCATCAGTCGAGTGAGGTTACGCTGGAGGAAGAGCTCGATCTCGTGCGCCAGTACGTCGCGATCGAGGAAGCCCGTTTCCCGGACCGCCTCAGAGTCACCGTCGACGTCGACCGGGGACTCTATCAAGCGGCGGTGCCCGGATTCGCGCTGCAGCACCTCGTGGAGAACGCGATTCGACATGGAATCGCGAGGCGCCCCGGTGCCGGGACGGTTCAGGTCGTCGCGACGCGCAGCGGAGATTCCCTCGAACTCACCGTCACCGACGATGGCGCGGGTCTGGACGAATCCGCGCCGATGCCGGCGGGGCACGGCATCGAGAACACGCGCGAGCGCTTGCGCGCGCTCTACGGAGACCGGGCGTCGTTGATGATCACCGGCCGTGTCGGTGGCGGGGTGACCGCGACGATTCACATTCCATTCCACGAACTCGCGTTGGAGGCTGACCTTGCCCAACGCTGAATGGGGCGTGCTGGTGGCCGATGACGAACCGGCGGCCCGCCGCGGCGTCAGGCAGCTGCTGGCGGCGTTCCCATCGTTCAAGGTGGTCGGCGAGTGCCGTGACGGCGCGGAAGTCCTGACCGCGCTCGACACGCTTCGGCCCGATGTCGTGTTTCTCGACATCCAGATGCCCGGACTGGGTGGTTTCGACGTGATCCGTCGGAAGACGCCCGATCGCATGCCCGCCGTCGTGTTCCTCACCGCCTACGACCAGTTC
>Ga0209341_10003549_pt1 | contig 14538 bp, 11 predicted proteins | sample RifCSP13_2_FD_184020 | JGI IMG/M metagenome (GOLD analysis project Ga0209341, IMG submission 184020) | Soil microbial communities from Rifle, Colorado - Rifle CSP2_sed 13_2 (SPAdes) (version 2) | ecosystem: Environmental > Terrestrial > Deep subsurface > Rock core/Sediment | place: Rifle...
GTACCGTAATGTTACGCTAGCGCACCAATTGCACACCTGCGAGGACCCACCCATGGCGGAGCGGGACGTTTACTCCGTAGAACATCTGCAGTACAGGGATACCGTTCGCCGTTTTTTCCAGCGCGAGATCGAACCGAACATCAAGCAGTGGGAGCGGGACGGAATCTTCCCGCGGGATCTGTTCCGCAAAGCCGGCAAGGCCGGAATCCTGCAGGCCGGCGTGCCCACGGAATACGGCGGCGGCGGCGGGGACTTTCTGCATCACGTCATCTTCCACGAGGAGCACGGGTACTCGGTTGCTGGCGCAAGCATGGGAGGCGGCCTCGGAATCGACGGGTCGGGTTACGTGATCCTCGCCGGTGGAACCGAGGAGCAGAAGAAGGAATGGCTGCCGCGGTACGCCAGCGGCGAAGTCGTCGCGGAGGCGTGCTTCACCGAGCCGCAGTCGGGCAGCGATGTCGCCGGTTTCCGCACCTGCGCCCGTAAGGACGGCAGCGACTACGTCATCAACGGGCACAAGATCTGGATCACCAACGGCAGTCTCTGCACGATGCTGCCCGTGGTTGCGAAGACCGATCCGGACGGTGGCACCAAGGGAATGAGCATCTTCCTGGTCGATGCCGACATGCAGGGCGTTTCGAAGAGCCGCCCGATCGAGACGCTCCACAAGGGCTGCGCCAACGAAGCCGAGTTCTTCTTCGAGGATGTCCGGGTGCCGGCGGAGCGGCTCCTGGGAGGACGAGAAGGAGGCGGATTCAAGCAGGTGATGTCCGTCCTGAACGACATGCGCATCGCCGAGGGCGCGCGCTATCTCGCCGCCGGCGAGAAAGCGTTCGAGCTCACGCTCGAATACGTGAAGAACCGCAAGGCCTTCGGCCAGCGCATCTTCGACTTCCAGAACACACAGTTCCGGCTGGCCGAGATGAAGACCGAGCTCGCGGTCGGCCGGGCGTTCCTCGAGAAGATGCTGCGGAAGTTTCAGGCAGGCACGCTGACGCCGGTGGATTCGTCGATGGCCAAGTTGTGGTTGTCCGAGCTGGAGTTCCGCGTGGCCGATCAGTGCCTGCAGTTCTTCGGGGGCATGGGCTACGCCCACGAAACGCCGATTTCACAGATCTGGACTCATGCTCGAGTGCACCGCATCCTGCTGGGCACTTCCGAGATCCATCGCCTGGCCATCGGGCGCACGCTCTGACCGGACCATGCAAAGCCCGTCCGAAACGGAAAGTATCGTCGCGTGTCAGCAGGTGGTGGCCAGGCTTGCCGTGCTGCTGGACCACGATGGGCTGGAGCACATCGATACGCTCTTCGCTGACGATCCGATCGTCTCGCTGTTCGGCACTGAGGTCCGAGGGATCGAGGCGGTCCGGATGATGTTTCGTTCCCGCACCGAAGGTGTGGTCATCCGTCACGCACTTTCGCCGTCTCAGGTCGAGCTGACTTCTCCGGATTCCGCGCGGGCGATCACGTATGTCACGGTCTATCGCGGCGCACGAACGGACGCTTCCGGTCCTCTGCCGCTGACGGGCCCGGTGAATGTCGTCGAATACGAAGACCAGTTCGTGCGCGTTGGGGAAGGATGGAAAATCGCCAGACGCGAAATCCGGATGATCTTCAAAGCGCCTTGAAGCCGGGGTCGCCGGAGGACAGCGTTGCCTCGAGCTCGAGGAGCAGTGTGACGAGCTCGTCACGCTTCGCCAGGAAAGGCGAATGGCCGGTGTCGATCGCGGTGTCGAGGGTTCCTGAGTGGCGCTCAGCATAAAATCGCTGTCGTTCCTGGGAGAGCACGCGATCTTTCAGGCAGCGGATATAGGCCTTGGGAACGCGCCTCAACCGCTCCTGCGCCAGCCGCACCGGTTCGATCAGCGGTCGGACCGGCTGCGGCGTCAATTTCAGCGAGGCCGCCTGTGATTCGACGGGATCGCAGTCGTGATAGAAGAAATACTCGGCCTCGGAACGATCCACGACATGGCTGACCCCCGGCTCGTCTGCGCTCAGCGAATCCCCGTCGTCCGGAACGACCGCAGCGACATAGATGAGCGCCGCGACGCGATCCGGCCGCGCGTCGGCGAGCGCGGTGCCGACGAGTCCTCCCATGGAGTGACACACGACGGTCGCAGGCCCATCGAGCCGCTCGAGTGCGTCGACGGCCCGGGAGACATAGTCCGTGATGCCGACATTCGCACGCGGCGTCTGGTCTGCACCATGACCCGGCAGGTCGAACGTCACGGCTCGCCGGTTACGCGCCGCGAGCGCTGCAATCGTGCCGTCCCAGCACCAGCCGCCGTGCAGCCCACCGTGGATCAACAGAAACGGCCGATCCGCTGGCATCGCGATGCGTGTCGACGGCCGGGGTCTCACACGATCCGCTGAGATCCCGGCCATCGCTCGACTAGAAGTGCTGGGTGAATCGCACGAACATGAGGCGACGCCGGCCATCGTGCACCGTGGCGTCATAGCCGAGAGAATCGAGGAGCAGGATCGGCGGATCCTCGTCGAGCACGTTGGTCGCTCCCAGCGTGACCATCGTACCTTCGCCGAGCCAGCCATCGAGACTGTAGCTGTACTGCACGTCGACCGTGGTGAAGCTGCCCGCCGGAGAGGCCGGGTTCTGGTCGTTCTCGAAGCCGTCGATGTAGCGGGCCCTGACCGACGCATCGTGACCGCCTTTCGTCCAGGCGACGCCAAGATTGCCGCGGAACTCCGGTTGCGGCGCTCCGAAAGCGGGGTTCACGAAGTTGCGTCGGCCCACCGCATCGATCACCGGCGAGTTGGGTGATTCCTGCAGGTCGTAGCTCATCACGTACGTCCACGTCGTGTCGAACGCGAGCCTGCCCGCCGAACCGATCTCGAACGAGTAGTTGCCCGTCAGGTCGACCCCGTCCGCCTTGATGAAGGCGGCGTTGATGTACTGCAGGTTCACCTGCTGAGGCGAACCGAGCGCGTTGCGAATGATCCTCGGATCGAAGGGATTGGCGTTGAACACCGCCTGGGGCGACTCCGCGACGATGATGTCCTCGATGTCGAAGTTCCAGTAGTTGAGCGAGAGGCGCACGTCGTCGACGGGCTCCCACACGGCCTCCACGGTCCAGTTCGTCGAGCTGAAGGGCTCGAGTGCCTCGTTGCCTCTGGTGAAGATCGGTGGTGTCACGCGCACGTTCGTGGCCGGATCGAGCAGGTTCTCGGTCGAGGTGATCGAGCCGAACCGCTGGAAGACACTCGGCGCCGCGAACGAGGTTCCCCAGGATGCGCGCAGCGTCAACGGATCGATCGGTTGCCACCGGGCGGCGACCTTGGGATCCAGCGTGTCGATACCGTCGCCGTAGTCCTCGTAGCGGCCGGCTACCTGAAAGTTGAGCTCTTGGGTCACCGGTACGGCCAGCTCGACGAAGGTGCCCCAGACGTCCTGCGAGCCCGAGTAGTCGAAGCTCTGCGGCACGAAGATGAACAGCGCGCGGTTCATCTCGTCGCTCCAGTTGCCGTCGAGCGTTTCATCGCGCAACTGACCGCCGATGGCGATGCCGAGCGGGCCGGCCGGCAGCTCAGCCAGCTTGCCGGTCACGACGCCTTCGTACGTCTTCAGCGCTGATTCGGACTCGAGAACGGCTGGAATGAAGAAGTCGTTGATCACGGCCGGGTCGTTGTAGAGCGGGTTGCCCGGTGCCGTGCCGAACTCACTGCCGAAGGGATTGAAGCACTGGTTGTTGTTGGTTCCACCCTGGCAATTGAGGGCTGCCTGGATGCGCGTGCGCAGCGAGTCGAGCCACTGGAACCTGGAACGGTTGTTGGCGTAGACCGCCGAAGCGTCCCAGCGCCAATCCTCGTTGATGTCGCCCCGCAGACCGAAGACGCCACGATAGGTGTCACTCTCCGTGTCCTGCCGGGTCACGCCATGACGCAGGCCGAGCGGGCGACCGAGCCACAGGACGTTTCCACCGAGGAAATTGCCCGGATTCATGGCGGGAATCGTGAGGAGGCTGAGTGCTCCGAAGCTCGGTGAGGAACCGCGTGCCACGCGATCGCGGGCGAAGCCGAACTCGGCATAGGACTCGACCGAGTCGGTCAGGCCGAACCTGCCGGACGTGAACAGGTTCGCGCGCCGCTGTTCCGGAATGATGGCCGTGTCGGTTCCAACGTGCAGACGGCACGTGCCCACGCCTCCGGGCGTGCCGGGTCCGGTACCGGCCGGGTTGGTCGCGATTCCGGCGTCCGGGAACTGCCCGAGCTGCGGCGACGCGCACAGCGGGTCGATGATGGGCGTACCTGGCGGGAGCGCATTGTAGGGAGCGACATAGGGCTGCCCGGGCAGAAGCGCATACGATCCTGGTTGCGAGAGAGCGCTCGGCAGCAGGGCATTCACCTGTTCCGGAAACTGCCGGACCAGGAGCTCGCTGCGGTCCAGGTAGCTTGCTGCGAAAATGACGTTGCCGGCATCGGTGCCCGCGCCGAGCAGCAGTCCGGCCGTCAGGTCATCCGAGCGCTTGTCCGTGTTGGTGGCGCTGTAGCCCACCTGGAATTCAGCGCCCTGGAAGTCGTTGCGCGTGATGAAGTTGGCGATGCCGGCCACGGCATCGGAGCCGTAGAGCGCGCTTGCGCCGTCCTTGATGACTTCGATGCGCTCGATCGCTATGGGCGGCACCAGGCTGTTGACGTCCACGAACACGTTGCCGTCCTGGTTCGGAATGGCCACGGAGGCCTGCCGGCGACCGTTGACCAGCGTGAGCGTGGAGGCCGGACCGAGGCCGCGGAGATCGAGGTTGGCACCCGACGAGAAGCGTTGCGCCACCGGATCGCCGAAAGTGAAGCTGCCGGTGTTGATGGGCAGCGACTTCAGCACCTCGGCGATGCTGCCGCGGCCCGTGTTGGTGAGCTCCTCCTGCCCCACCACCGTGACGGGTGAAGGCAGGTTGTCCACGGAGCTGCCGATGTAGGTGCCCGTGACGACCACTTCCTGCATTTCCTCTTCACCCGAAGTCGACGCTGCCTCCTGCGCGACGGCTCCCGATGCGGCGAGCAGGGCGGCGCTCGTGAGCGCCGGTAGAGCGTGAGTCGGTCTGAAGCGGTAATGGCTCATTTCTCCCCCTTTTAAGAGTAATCGCGTGGAGATCGTGGTTGCGGCGCAACGACGATGCTTCGCTGCGAAGTTACATCATCAAACAAACCTTGTGCAAGCTGACGTTTCGCACGGCTGCGGCCGGTCCCGGCCGCGAGGCCGCCGCGGCCAGGCGGCCGGCGAGCGGCGGCGTGCAGCGACGGCCGGCTGTGGCACGCGGGCAACGCCGGGCGATCGGCGCGGGCGGCCAGCGCGGCCCGGTGGGTGGAGCCCGGGAGCCGGTCCGCCGCAATCCCGCTGCAGTCACCCGCCGGTGACATTGTCGCGTCTGCGTACTGTGCAAGGCATATGATGAGATAGCATACTATAGTCGTGCGGACATCATCTACACTATCGGTCGATGCATCGCCAAGTCGAATGAACGATCCCGCAACGCGACGCCTGCAGCACGTCATCGCAGGCCTGCGGCTGCCGGTCATCGCGGCGCCGATGTTTCTCGTCTCCGGCGCCCGTCTCGTGCTTGCCGCCTGCCGCGAGGGAGTGATCGGTTCTTTTCCGACCGCCTATGCGCGTACGACGGAGATGCTCGAAGCATGGCTGCGGACGATCACGGAAGAGCTCGCCCGGGACGCCGCGGCCGGGCGGCCGTGTGCGCCGTGGTCGGCCAACCTCATCGTCCATCCGACGAACTCGCGCGCGGCTGCCGACCTCGAGCTCCTCGTGCAGTATCGCGCCCCGATCGTCATTGCCAGCGTGGGCAATCCATCGCGGATCGTCGCGCGCGTTCACGACTACGGCGGCCTCGTGTTCTCGGACATTGCGACTCTGGCGCACGCGCGGAAGGCGGCGCAGAGCGGCGTCGATGCGCTGATCCTCCTGTGCGGCGGCTCGGGCGGACACACCGGCTGGATGAATCCGTTCGCGTTCGTACCGGCGGTGCGGGAGTTCTTCGACAAGCCGATCATCCTCGCCGGCTCGATAACGGATGGGGCGGCGATTCGCGCCGCGCTCGAGCTCGGTGCCAATCTCGCGTACGTCGGCACACGCTTCATCGCTACGCAGGAGAGCGACGCCTCCATGGAGTATCGCAATCTCGTCGTCTCGAGCACTGCCGATGACATCGTGCTCAGCTCGGAAGTGAGCGGACTGCCCGCGAACTGGCTGCGAGGCAGTCTCGAGAAGCTCGGTTTCAAGGGGGAAAGGCAGGAGCCATCGCGCTCCTTCAGCGCGGACGCGAATTTCAAGGCGTGGCGTGACATCTGGGCTGCCGGCCACGGCGTCGGAAGCGTCAAGCGCGTCGCCACCGTTTCCGAAGTCATCGCCGAGCTCGAGGCGGAATTCCATCGTCGCCGCGCACCGACTCTGAGCGGAAGCCTGCATGGGACCCCTTGAGAATCTGCGCATAGTCGAGATCGCCGGGATCGGCCCCGGACCGTTCTGCGGCATGCTGCTCGCCGACATGGGCGCCGATGTCCTGCGCATCGACCGCAAGGACGGCGGGGGTGCGCCGATCGAGCTCGATGCTTCCAGGGACATTCTGGCGCGCGGGCGCAGGTCGGTTGCGCTCGACCTGAAGAGGCCGGAGGGCGTGGCGTTGGCGCTCGACATCATCGACAAGGCCGATGCCGTCTTCGAAGGGTTTCGTCCGGGCGTGGCCGAGCGCCTCGGCATCGGGCCGGAAGCCTGCATGGCGCGCAACCCGAAACTCGTCTATGGCCGCATGACGGGGTGGGGACAGACCGGTCCGCTGGCACAGCGCGCGGGCCACGACATCAATTACATCGCGCTGTCCGGAGCGCTCTACATGATCGGCAGACAGGGTGAAAAGCCGCTACCGCCGATCAACCTCGTGGGCGATTTCGGCGGTGGCGGCTTGCTGCTCGCCTTCGGGATGCTCTGTGCGCTGCTCGAAGCCCGAACGTCCGGCAAGGGACAGGTCGTCGATGCGGCGATGTTCGAAGGGGCATCCCTGCTCATGAGCGGCGTTCATGCGCTGCGTGCGATGCAGCTGTGGCGCGACGAGCGCGGCACGAACATGGGCGACACCGGTGCGCACTATTACGAGGTCTACGAGACCCAGGACGGCCAGTTCATGGCAGCGGGACCCGCCGAACCGCAGTTCTACCGCGAGCTGATCGAGCGCCTCGGAGTCGATGCCGGGACCTTTGCCGAGCAGATGAACCCGCAGAAGTGGCCTGCGCTGAAGGAAAAGCTGGCCGAGGTCTTCCGCACGAAGACGCGCGAGGAGTGGTGCGCGATCTTCGAGGGAAGCGACGCGTGCGTCTCTCCCGTGCTGTCTCCTTCGGAAGCGCCTCGACACCCCCACGGTCTCGCGCGCGGCTCGTTCGTGGAGATCGACGGCGTCGTCCAGCCTGCCCCGGCACCGCGCTTCAGCCGGACGGCGCCGCAAGTGAGACGCGGCCCTCCGGAGCCTGGCGAAGGTGGAACCGAAGCGCTCGAAGAATGGGGTATCCCGAAGCGTGCAATCGACGCCGCCCGTGCCGCGGACGCCATTCGCCAGGAGAGGTTCGCATGAACCTGGACTTCTCCGACGAACAGAAGGCGATCAAAGGCGAGCTGCGACGCGTGCTGGAAGCTCATCCCGGCGTGAAGAGCGCACGCGACGCGCTCGAAGGGCGTGCTCCCTTCGACAAAGCTCTGTGGCGAACGCTCGGCGAGCTCGGCTGGCTGTCGGTTTCGATCCCGGAGGATCATGGTGGGCAGGGTCTCGGCTCCGAAACGCTGTGCTGCGTGGCCGAAGAGATCGGGCGATCGCTCGCTGCCGTGCCGTTCGCATCGTCCGTCGTGCTCGCAGCCGAGGCAGTGCTCCTCGCCGGATCGGAGGCTCAGAAGCGCAAGTCTCTGCCGGCGCTGGCTTCCGGTGAACGAATCGGTGCGCTCGCCATCGCGGACTCGGCGGGACCCCTGTTGCCGCAATCGATCACCACGGTCTGTCGGGACGGTCACCTCACGGGTACCAAGATCGGCGTGACACACGGGATGATCGCCAACCTGCTCGTCACCGTGGCATTGCGCGATGGAGAACCAGAGCTGTTCCTGGTTGAGGCCGACGGCGACGGCGTCGAGCGGCAGCCGCAGACCGGAGTCGATCCGAGTCGCGCACCGGCACGCATCAGCTTCCGGAATGCACCGGCACAGGCGCTCGGCGCGACGAATGGCTGGAACGGAATCCGCCGCTTGCTCGATCGGGCAGCTGTCGTGGTCGCGTTCGAGCAGCTGGGCACCGCGGATGCGGCGCTCGAGCTGGCCAAGGATCATGCGCTGAACCGGCGTGCCTTCGGTCGCCCGATCGGTTCCTTTCAGGCCATCAAGCACAAGCTCGCGGACGTCTACATCGCGAACGAGCTGGCGCGCTCCAATGCCTACTATGCCGCCTGGGCGCTGCAGGCCGATGCAAAGTCGCTGCCGCTGGCGTCTGCCACGGCGCGGGTCGCTGCCACCGAGGCGCTCGAGCGCGCAGCACGCGAGCTGATTCAGGTGCACGGCGGTATCGGCGTCACCTGGGAGCATGACTGCCACCTCTATTACCGCCGCGCACAGCATCTTGCCCTCGTGCTCGGCGGGCTCAAGGAATGGCAGCATCGGCTCGTCGCCGAGCTGGCCCGAGCGGCCTGAAACCAGCGGGGGAACGAGCTTGGATTTCGAAGATACACCGGAGGAAGCTGCGTTTCGTGCCGAAGCTCGTGCCTGGATCGCGAGCACCGGCAAGCGCTTCGTGCCGCCACCAGATGCCACCGATGCCGAGATCGTACGCATCGCAAAGGCGTGGCAGGCCGCACGCGCGGATGCCGGTTACGCCGGCCTTGGTCTGCCCGCATCCATCGGTGGACGCCCCGGCGCACTCATCGAGGAGATCATCTTCCTGCAGGAACAGGCGAGTCATCCGATGGCTCGCGTCGAGATCATGACGCTCGGAACCGGTATGGCGATCCCCACCATCCTCGCGCACGGCAAGCCGGAGCATCTGGAGAAGCTGGGACGCTCGACCCTGCGAGGCGACACCATCTGGTGTCAGCTGTTCTCCGAGCCGGGCGCGGGCTCCGACCTCGCGGGCATCCGCACCTCCGCAGTCCGCGATGGCGATGCCTGGATCGTCAACGGCCAGAAAGTCTGGACGTCCGGCGCTCTTTTTGCGGACTGGGGGCTGCTCATCACCCGTTCCGATCCTTCACAGCCGAAGCACAGGGGATTGACCTACTTCCTGCTCGACATGCGCACGGCGGGCGTCGACGTGCGGCCGTTGAAGCAGCTCGGCGGCCGCTCGGAGTTCAACGAGGTGTTCCTCACGGATGTGCGCATCCCCGATCGGCTGCGATTGGGCGAGATCAACGGCGGCTGGAAGGTCGCGATCACCACGTTGTCGAACGAGCGACTGGCGCTCACGGGAGATGCGGCCGTCGGGCGCAATCTCATTGCGCCGCTGCTGCGTCTCGCATCTCGCACGCGGGCGGCAGACGGACGTCCGTTGCTCGAGGACTCCGGCTTCCGCGAACGGCTCGCATCCTATTACGTCACGGTCGCCGGCATCGATCACATCGGCGCCCGCATCTCGACGGCGCTGTCGCGCGGTCAGAATCCGGGATCGGAGGCCGCCATCGGCAAGATGACGCTGACGCGCTGGTTGCAGGCGATGGGCACGTTCGGCATGGACCTGGCGGGCATCGCAGGGTGCATCGTCGATCGCGACGGTGATCCGGATCTCTTCGAGATCCAGCAGGGTTTCTTTCTCGCTCCCGGCTACCGCATGGGAGGCGGCACCGAGGAGATCGGCAAGAACATTCTCGCCGAACGCGTGTTGGGCCTGCCGCCCGACATTCGTCCCGACAAGGACGCGCCTTTCAACACTCTGCCGCGCTCGAGCTGAGGTTCGCAAAGCTCTTCGGCGCTGGCGTTCGCGATCTGAACAACTCACGGAGCAGTGCAATGGCCGATCTGCAATCACTCGAGACGCTGGGTTACGGCCGGAAGATTTTCTCGGAAGAGCACGAGGCCTACCGCGCTACGGCCCGGCGCTTCTTTCAGAAGGAGATCGAGCCGAACGTCAGGCAATGGCAGAAGGACGGGTTCTTTCCTGCCGACGTATTCAAGCAGGCGGGTCGCGCGGGCCTGCTCTGTGCGGGCATTCCCGCCGAATACGGCGGCGGTGGCGGTGATTTTCTGCATCACGCCGTGCTCTACGAGGAGCACGGTTACTCGCCCGCCGGAGCGGCCATGGAGGCCGGCGTCTGCACCGATACGGCCTCCTACGTCATTTTGCACGGCGGCACGGAAGCGCAGAAGCACGAGTGGCTGCCCCAGTTCGCCTCCGGAGACGTCATCTCCGAAGTCGGCGTGACGGAGCCGCACTCGGGCAGCGATCCACGCAGCATGAAGACCCATGCGCGGCGCGTCGGCGGCGACTACGTCATCAACGGCCAGAAGATGTGGATGACCAACGGGCCGCTGATGACGACCCTGGTCGTGGCGGCGCGCACAGGTGAGGAGCGGGACGGGCGCGGCGCCGTTTCGATGTTCATCGTGCCGATCAAGGGAACCCCGGGTGTCACCGTATCGAAGCCCATCGAGCTGATGCTGAAGAGCGCCGGCGGCGTCGCGCAGGTGTTCTTCGAGGACGTACGCGTGCCCGCCTCGAGCCTGCTGGGCGGGGAGGAAGGCCGCGGGATGCATGCGGCGCTCGACTGCATCACCACGGCGCGGCTGGCGCAGGCTGCGCGCATGGTCGCGATGTGCGAGCTCGCCTTCGTGCAGACGGTCGAGTTCGTCAAGCATCGCCGTGCTTTCGGCCAGAGCGTCTTCGACTTCCAGAACACACAGTTCAAGCTCGCCTCGGTGAAGACCGAGCTGAGCGTCGCGCGCATCTACATCGACGAGCTGCTCGCACGCAACGTCACCGGCAAGGTCGCTCCCGTCGATGCGTCCATGGCGAAGTTGTGGGTATCGGAGATGGAAGGGCGAGTGCTCGATGAGCTGCTGCAGCTCTATGGCGGTGCCGGCTTCTCGGACGAGTACCCGATCTCCAAGATGTACGCCTTCGCTCGCGTCCACCGGATCTATCTCGGCACATCGGAGATCCAGCGCCTGACCATCGCGCGCACGATCTGACATGAGTCATCCGGTTCAAACGGCAGACTTCGCCGGGAAAGTCGCGCTCGTCACCGGGGGAGGCAGCGGGATTGGTCGCGCCGCCGCGCGCGCTTTCGCGGCCGCGGGGGCCCGTGTCGTGGTGGCAGGTCGTGGCAGGGCAAACGGTGAGGAAACGGTTCGCCTCGTCTCCGAGGCCGGCGGTGTCGCGCGTTTCCTCACGACTGACGTCGCCGACTCTGGCAGCGTCAGAAGGACGGTGGAAAAGACCGTCGAGCTGTTCGGTCGATTGGACTGCGCCTTCAACAATGCCGGCATGCCGAGCCCCGAACCGGCAACTGTTGCAGACCTGCCCGAAGAGACGTGGAACAGGATGATCGCCGTCAATCTGACGGGCGTGTTCCACTGCATGAAATGGGAGATACGGCAGATGCTGAAGCAGGGAACAGGCAGCATAGTCAATTGCGCATCGATAGGCGGGCTCAAGGGCAGCGCGAACGCGCCGGCATACATCGCGAGCAAGCACGGCGTGATCGGCCTCACGCGCTCGAGCGCACTCGACTATGCGCGTAAGGGGATCCGCATCAATGCCGTGTGTCCCGGACTGACCGCCACGCCGATGCTCGAGCACTACCTGGAGGTTTCACCGCCCGAGCGAAAGGCGCAGGTCGCCGCCAGCACACCGATCGGGCGGATCGGTCGGCCCGAGGAGGTTGCGGCCGCCGTCCTCTGGCTCTGCTCCGATCAGGCGAGCCTGCTCACCGGTGTCGCACTGCCCGCCGACGGCGGATCGATGGCGGGGTGAACGCTCGAGGCTCGAAGGGCGGACAGTCATGGCGGACACCCAGGCATTGATCGTGGGCGCGGGCCCGGTCGGCCTCACGCTTGCCATCGATCTCGGGCGTCGCGGTGTGCGCACGCAGTTGATCGAGCGCCGCAACGCACCGTTGCGCCTGCCGAAGATGGAGCGCAGCAATCCGCGCACGATGGAGATCTACCGGCGGCTCGGGCTGTCCGAGAAAATTCGTGCCGCTGCGTATCCGGCCGACGTCCCGATGGACGTATTCATCGTGCGCTCTCTCGCCGAGCCGTCGTTGGTGCATCTCGAATACCCGGCGGTCGTGAAGGCGCGGGCGCAGATCGCCGCGCGCAACGACGGTGGTGCGCCGCGCGAGCCCTATCAGCTCGTTTCGCAGTACACGCTCGAGGCGATCCTGCTGGCGGAGGCGCGCCAGACGCCGAACGTCACCGTGCATCTGGGAACGGAGCTCGATTCATTCGACGCGGGCGACGAGGGCCTCATCGCGCAGCTTCGCCTGGGAGACGGTTCCAGCGAAAACGTGCACTCCCGCTATCTGGTCGGTTGCGACGGCGGAGGGAGCACGGTGCGCAAGCAGCTCGGAATCAGGCTGGAAGGGCGGAGTCGCATCGCCACCGTCACGAACGTATTCTTTCGATGCGACGATCTCTTCGAGAAGAGCCACGTCGGTCCCGGACGTCATTACTGCTTCGTCGGCGAGGGCAGTGGGCTCGGCGGCGTCGGCGGAGTGCTGGTCGTTCAGGACGATCGCCGTCACTTCGCGCTGCATACGACGGCGCCGGCCGATTCCGACATGGCAGACGTGATTCGCAGGACGACGGGCCTGAGCGTGGATCCGGAGATCCTCTACGTGGGTGAGTGGACCCAGCATCTGCTGGTGGCCGAGCGTTATTCGGCGGGACGCGTGTTCCTTGCCGGAGACGCGAATCACCTGTACATCCCGACCGGCGGCCTCGGGATGAATACCGGGATCGGCGATGCGATCGACCTCGCCTGGAAACTTGCGGGAACCCTGGCCGGGTGGGGCGGCCCGGGTCTGCTCGCGAGCTACGGTATCGAGCGCAGAGGAGTCGCGCTGCGCAACAGGGATGCCGTCCAGTGGGCCATGCAAGGTGTGCTGCAGTGGCGCGCCGCGTTCACTCGCAGGGTGTTCGAGGACTCGCCGGTCGGTCGTCAGGCGCGCGAAGACTTCGTGAAACTGGCCGCAGCAGGGCAGGCGCGCGTGTACGAGATGGTCGGCACCGAGCTCGGCTACCGATACGAGTCGCCGATCGTCTGCCAGGAGCCGGAACCGGCCCCTGCCGATGAGGTTTCCGTTTACCGGTCCACCACGTGGCCCGGCGCTCGCCTCCCGCACGTGTGGCTCGAAGATGGCAGTGCGCTGCTGGACCGCCTCGGCGTGGCTTACACGCTGCTGCGTCTCGGGGGAGCTCGGGCCGATACGGGTCGCATCGAGCATGCGTTTCGCGATATCGGCGCGCCGCTCGATGTGCTCGATGTCCCCGATGAGCCTGCGCGACGCGTCTACGAGCGCGACCTCGTGCTGGTGCGTCCGGACCTGCACGTCGTCTGGCGTGGCAACGAGCTCCCCGTGGATACGCTGCGGCTTGCGGCGATCGCAACCGGTCGCCGGCCGGATCGAAGCAACTAGCCGCCCGTGCGTCTCGGATGAAATCGTACGTTCAGCACGTAAAGACCGCGGAAGACGATCTGCGGCATGAAGTCGAGCTCCTCGTCGAGGATGTCGACGGCGTCAAAGCGCTGTACGAGAGCCGAGAAAAACTCGGTGAGCTGCATTTTCGCGAGCAGATGACCGATGCAGTGATGCATCCCGGGACCGAAGGTGACGGCAGCGTCGTTGCTGCGCGTGAAGTCGAGGACCTCCGGGTCGGCAAACACGCACGGATCACGGTTTCCAGCGGCCTGCATCAGCATCACGAGGTCGCCCCTCCTGATCTGCCTGCCACGCCAGTCGAAGTCCGTCGCCGCCAGCCGCGGGATCGCCGTGGACATGGCCGAGTAGCGCATCAGCTCGTTCACACAATCGAGCGCCTTGCCGGGGTTGTCACGCAGATAGCGCCACTGCTGCGGGTGACGGGCCAGTGCGTTGAGACCGAGCGTAAGAGATCCGCTCGTCGTTTCATGGCCGGCGACGACGATCAACTGCAGAGCGCCGAGCATCTCATCCAGTGAGAGTCTGTCGCCTTCCTCGGTAGCGTTGAGGAGCTCCGTGATGAGATCGTGCTGCGGCTCCCTGCGCTTCTTGTCGATCTCGGCCGTGAAGGCGTCCACCATCTCGACGATGGTGGCCTCGACGCGGTCGAGCCATTCCGGCTTCGGCTGATTGGAGCCCAGGCCGACAGTGAACGCCGTTGCCCAATCCTTCAGGCGGTGCTGGTAGGTCTGAGGCATGCCGAGCAGCCGCAGAATGACTCCGCCCGGAAGCAAGCGCGCGATGCCTTCGTTGAATTCGACCTGCGGTGCACGCTCGGCCTCGTCCAGCAATTCCCGCACACGCTGCTGCACGTACGGGCGGACGCTCTCGACCACCTTTCTGTTGAAC
>Ga0209341_10003550_pt1 | contig 14536 bp, 15 predicted proteins | sample RifCSP13_2_FD_184020 | JGI IMG/M metagenome (GOLD analysis project Ga0209341, IMG submission 184020) | Soil microbial communities from Rifle, Colorado - Rifle CSP2_sed 13_2 (SPAdes) (version 2) | ecosystem: Environmental > Terrestrial > Deep subsurface > Rock core/Sediment | place: Rifle...
TCCACCGGAACGCGGTGAAGACGGACGCGCCGTGGGCGGACCTGGCCGGTGCGTACGGCGGGGCGGGCCCCTAGCCCTCCTCCGGACCGTCCTCCAGGCGCCGTTGCCGCCCCTCGTACCGGGCCGTGAGGACCCGCACGATCTCCGCAGCCTTTCCCTCCCCGATCTTTGGCACCTGGCGGAGGGCCGCCGCGTCCGCCGCGAACACGGCCCGGGCGGACCCGAAGTGCTCGAGCAGGTTCCGCGCGAGCGTCTCGCCGACGCCCGACAGCCCCTCCACGAGGAACCGCTGCCGCTCCTCCAGGCTCAGCGCCTTCGGCTTGTGCCGGAGGCCGTACGCGGCCCGCTCCCGGTCCTGCCGCTTCCAGATCACGCTCAGGAGGAGGGCGGTCTGCTCCCGGTCCGCCGTCGTCAGGATCGGCACGCGCTCGTCCACCTCGATCGCGACGAACGCGCCCAGCAGGGCCTGCGGGCTCTCGAACTCCGAGACCTCCGCGAGATCCCCCTCCAGCACCATCAGGGCCACCGGGTACGCCTCCCGGAGCCGTCGCAGCTGCTCGAACAGCCGCTTCTTGACGAGGCTCGAGAAGAAGTCGCTCAGGCTCTTCCGCTCGATCCCGATCTCCCCGCAGACGTAGTCGCCGGGCGCGATCTTCTTCCGCTCGATTGCCACGCCGAGCGCGACGAGGCGGTCCGCGATCTCCCGGGGCTCGTTCGCGTCCACGTACAGCGGGGCGGGCACGGACCCGCGGAACCCACCCCCGCGACGTAAACGTTCCGCCCCGCGGGGCGGTTCATCGCCGTTAGGCTGACGCCCGCCACACAACCTTTTTGCCCCCGCGGGGCTCGGGCCGGCGGTCCCATGGGCCGCTCCGACACCGCGAAGGTCCTCGTCGCGACCCTGTTCGGGTCCATGGACACGAACGCGCTCGTCCCCGTAATCGCGTTGTACGCCCTCTCCCTGAAGGCGGACCTCCTCCAGGTCGGCGTAATCGTCGGGATCTACTCCGCGGTCCACGCGCCCGCGAATCTCCTGATGGGCCGCCTCGCGGACCGGGTCGGCCGGAAGCTCCCGCTGAACCTCGGGCTGCTCTGGGATGCGGTCAGCCTCCTCCTGTACGCGGTCGCCGCGAGCCCGCTCCAGCTCGCCCTCGTCCGCGTGAGCCACGGGCTCGGCGGGGCCCTCGTGGGCCCGAGCACGATGTCCCTCGTCGCGGACACCGCGCCCGCGGGGCGGAAGGGGCGGGCGATGGCCCTGTACGGGATGTCGATCGCCCTCGCGGTCGTCCTCGGGTTCGGGATTGCGGGCCCCCTCGCGCGCCTCTCGTACACGGTCCTGTTCACCGTCCTCGCGGCGGGCCTCCTCGTCGGCTTCCTGGTCTCCCTCACGATCCGTGAGCCGCCCCGGGCCCGCGCGGCCCCGAGGGCGGACGTCCGCGGCTTCGTCCCCTACCTCCGGCGACCGGAGCCTGCTGCGGGCTACGCCGCGATCTTCAGCCTGTACTTCCTCCTCGGCGCCTTCGTCGCCCTCGTCCCGATCCACCTCCAGGACGAGCTCGGGTACGGCCCGCTCGAGGTCGGTCTGAGCTTCACGGTCTTCGCGCTCCTCTCCCTCCTGTTCCATTACCCCGCGGGGATCCTAGCGGACCGGCGAGGGCCCGCGACGCCCGCGATGATCGGGCTCGCGGCGGTCGCGGCCGCGATGGCGGTGATCCCGCTCGCACGGGGCGTTCCCGCGATCGCGCTCACGATGGCCCTGTTCGGCGTCGGCCACGGGTTCGTGTTCCCCGCCGCGTCCTCCCTCGTGTCCCGAGGCGCCCCGCCGGACCGGGTCGGGGTGGCGACGGGGCTGTTCTACGCGGTCCTCGTCGCGGGCGTCGCGGTCGGCGCGCCCGCCATGGCTGCGGTCGCGGGCGCCTCCACCGCGGCCCTCGGGATCTGGGCGGCGTCGTGGTTCGCGTTCGTGGGGATCCCGTTCGTCGCCCGCGCGCTCCGGGTGCCCTCCGCGGTACGGCCCCCCGTCGTGGACAGGGCCCCCGACGCGGCGGAAGAGCCGGCGGACCCGTGACGAAGAGCGCTCCCGCTCGTGGAGTGGATCACGCGGGAAAATCACGGGATCACATGCAGGACCTGATTGACGGCTAAGCCGTCTCTGCACAGCCGTTAGGTGCTGTCGCGACTACCGCGGTTAGTAGCGGCGGGCTGAGGCGGTCGCCCGAAGGCTTCCGCCGTACACCCCCGCTCTATCAACGTCCTCGATTAGGACGGCGGTAAGGTGCCTCGTCTTGAGGGTGGCTTCGGGCTTAGATGCTTTCAGCCCTTCTCCACATAGCGCGTGGCTGCTCGGCGATGCCTTGCCAGACAACCGATACACTAGAGGCGCCGAACCCCCGTTCCTCTCGTACTTAAGGGTCCTTCCCCTCAGGCACCAAAACGCGTCCACCAAAAAGCAACAAACCTGTCTCACGACGGTCTAAACCCAGCTCACGATCCCTTTTAATGGGCGAACAACCCCACCCTTGGCAGCTCATGCACCACCAGGATAGGAAGAGCCGACGTCGAAGTAGCAAGCCTTCAGGTCGATAGGAACTCTAGCTGAAGACAACTCAGTTATCCCCGGGGTAACTTTTCTGACATCAATGGCCCCCATCAATGAGGCTCATTGGTTCGCTAGGCCCCACTTTCGTGTCGTGGACTCTCGTTGGGCAAGTCCACGTCAGGCGAGCTTTTCCCCTTACAGTTATCGGAGGATTTCTGACCCTCCTAAGCTCACCTTTGGGCGCCCTTGTTACCTTTTTGAGGGCGTGGCGCCCCACCCAAACTGCCCACCTACCGTTTTCCACGCGTACGTGTTAGCCGTACGAGTCCAAAAGGGCGGTGTTTCATCGATCCCTCGGAACCGACCTAGCGGCCGGCCCTGATAACGGGTCCCGCCTACGCTACACATTCAAACTCATACGGCAGCGACAGGCTGCAGTAAAGCTCCACGGGGTCTTCGCTTTCAGGTGGACGGTACTGGACTGTGCGCCAGTAAGTCAGTTTCACCGGCTTCCAGGCGGGGACAGTAGAGCTCTCGTTGGGCCTTCATGCAAGTCGCCAATTAAGCGACAAGGTATTACGCTCACTCTGTTGCTTTCCGTGACCTCCGATTGCTCGGAGGCGGGCCACGGTTTCCCGTGACCTCCCCATGTCGCCATGGGGGTCGGACTGTATCTTCATCGCTGGACTGCGATGACCGGCGTACAGTCTCTGAGGGTTCCGACCTCTTCCGAGATCGGCCTTCCCTGCGGATTGTCCGCACCTCGAGATTGTTACCGCCTCGCGGTACTCGAGGATCCTCGGAGTTTCCCGCATACGGCCGATTTTTATTAAGGCAACTTCGTCACCTTAAGAGGGTCATAGTTACCCCCGCCGTTTACTGGTCCTTCGTCCCGTTGAAACGGGCTTTCAGATACCAGCACTGGGCAGGCTTCAGCCGCCATACAAATCCTTTCGGACTTGCGGCGACATATGTTTTTAGTAAACAGTCGGAGCTCCCTTGTTACTGAGACCAGCCACCACCGTGGCTGGCACCCCTTCTTCCGAAGTTACGGGGCTAATTTGCCGAATTCCCTCGCCTGGATTCACGCCGACACGCCTTGGGCTTCTCACCCAGGGGCACCTGTTTCAGTTCTTGGTACGGACGCACGGATTGGCCTTGACACCCTTTTCACGGGCACCAGGGATTCGCGGAAGGCTTGCGCCCTACTCGCGCATTCACCCACTTCTCGCCATTACGGCTCTCCGCGGGCTTCGGCGCTTGAGCGAATTGACGTATAGACGCTCCACGTACCCCGATGCGTCAGGTGCCAAGCAGGGATCCGCACGGTGCAGGAATATTAACCTGCTTCCCTTTCGCGTTCCTCGGTTAAGGGAACACTTAGGACCGACTAACCCTCGGCTGACGAGCATTGCCGAGGAACCCTGGCCCTTTCGGCGGAGCGGATTCTCGCCGCTCTTTGCTGCTACTCCTCCCAGGATTCACGTTCGAACGCGGTCCACCGGACCTCACGGCCCGACTTCTACCCGCGCACGGCGCCCCTCTACAAGATCACCTCGCGGTGCTCCGCGGTATCGGTGGTCGACTTAGCCCCGTCCCTTTTCGGGGCCCATGATCTCGGCTGGTGAGCTGTTACGCTATCTTTGAATGATGGCTGCTTCTAAGCCCACATCCCAGCTGTCTGAGACCACGAACTCCCTTCGGAAGTTGCACTTAGTCGACACTTAGGGACCTTAACCGCAGGCTGGGTTCTTGCCCTTACGGACACCAAGCTTACCCCAGATGCCCGACTCCCGGAGTCTACGGCGGCGGCAGGTTCGGAGTTTGACAGGATGCCGACGGATTTCTCCGCCTAAGCACCCAATCGGTCGCTCTACCCCACCGTCGGCCTCGTCCGAGGTCCAGCTGCGACTGGTTTCGAGGGGAACCAGCTATTCCCGGCCTAGATTGGCCTTTCACCCCTATGCCCAGGTTATCCGAATGATTTGCACATCAATACCGGTTCGGCCTTCCACCCACCTTTCGGTAGGCTTCAGCCTGCCCAGGCATAGATCGACCGGCTTCGGGTCTCGCACCCGCGACTCCTCGCGAGCCCACGACGCGCCTCGCCCCTTGCGGGGTTGCGCGCTAGTCGCTTTCGCTTCGGCTTCCCACGTGAAGTGGTTAACCTCGCCGCGGATCAGAACTCCCTGGCCCGTTTTTCAAAACGGACGATACGACGCTGCTCCATCCTTGCGGACTTCGTCGCTTCCACGCCGTATCGGCCTGATACTGTCTGGTTTCAGGCGCTTTTGACCTCCCGTCAAGGGCACTTTTCAGCTTTCACTCACGCTACTACTGCACTATCGGTCTCGGGACGTATTTCGGGTTGGATGTTAATGCCACCCAGATTCGCGCGCGATATCCGACGCGCGCTACTCGGGAGACTTCGAATCACCTTTCTCGCGTACCGCTACGGGGCTGTCACCCTCTACGGCCTCGGCATTCCACCGGAGTATCGCGTTAACGAGGGAAGGTGTGCCGGAGTCCAAACACCACATCTCCAACGCCTTTCAGCGCGGGATTCGGTTTGCCCATTGCCCTCTTCGATCGCCTTTACTGAGGGCATCTCGGATTGATTCCTTTTCCTCCCCGTACTAGGATGCTTCGATCCCGGGGGTTCCCGTTCCTCACGGAACGGCCTTGCGGCCACGAAGTCGCATTCGGACATCGTCGGATCACAGGTTCCTTGCGCCTACCCGACGCACTATCGCGGCTTGGCACGTCCTTCATCGGCGCCCGAGCCGAGCCATTCCCCAGACAGCGAGTTAGCCGCTGACCTATCGGCTTAGCACACGTCCAGGTCTGCATGTGATCGGCGTCAACGGACGCTGTCCACGGCCCGGAGGCCTCCAGCGTCCTCGACCCTTCCCCTCCCAACGTCCCGCGCCGTGGGGGGTGCACTGTGATGTCTCCGGCGACGCAAAATGGGGATGCCAACGTTGGATGTCGCAGAGCCCCGTTGTCGCGAAGAGCCTGAACTCATAGGCGGGTGCGATATATAATCCTTCTCTCGCGACGCTTCCGGGAGCGAATCAACGGCGGGCGAGCCACAGGCCTGCTCCCCGGACGCGCGTCGCGTCGCGGAAGCGGTCGTACGCGAGGGGCGCGACGTCGATCGTCTTCGATTTCCCGAGGGCAATCAGCTCCGCGAGGGCGAGTCCGACACCCGGGGCGATCATCACGCCGTAGCCGGACATGCCGCACGCGAGGACGAGACCCTCCGCCTCCCGCACGGGGCCCAGGACCGGGAGCTGGTCGGGGGTGAACGTCACGATCCCGGACCATCCGGACCGGACCTGCGTGTCCGCAAGCCTCGGGACCCGGTGGACCGCGGCCCGCACCGCCTCGACCCTGAAGTCCCAGTCCACGGCGGGGTCCGCGAGGTCCGCCGCCGGGGCGCGGTCCTCGACGAGCCCGAGGACGAACCCGCCGTCCAACTCCTGGCGGAAGTAGAACCGCCCGTCGAGGTCCACGTAGATCGGCCGGTCCGCGGGAATCTCCGGGTGCGGCGTCGTCACGAAGACGTGCCGCTGCCAGAGGGTGAGCGGGAGCTCGAATCCCGCGGTCCGGTTCACGTCGTTCGCCCACGGCCCCGCCGCGTTCACGACGACCGGGGCGCGGACCGCGCCGTCCGGGGTCTGCACCCCGACAACCTTTCGGCCCTCGAGCAGGACCTGCTCCACGGGCGCATTCGTCCGGACCCGCACGCCCCTCCGCTTCGCCGCGACCGCGTAGCCCGCGGCCACCGAGTGCGGGTCGCAGAAGCCCGCCTCCTCGACGAGGAGGCCCCCCGCGACGTCGTCCACGCGGAGCTCCGGGAACGCCCCCGCGACGCCCGCCAGGTCCAGGACGCGCATGTGGAGCCCGTGGCGGCGCCCCGTCGCGGCGACCGCCTCCAGGTGCGGGACGTTCGCCGGGTCCCCGACGGTCTCGAGGTAGGGGCGCGGGTGGAAGTCCGCGGTCTCCCCCGTGACCTCCCGGAAGCGTCGGAGCTCCTCGAACCCGCGCGTCGCGAGGGCGACGTTTACGTCCGTCGCGAAGGACGTCTCCACGATCCCGACGCTGCGGCCCGTGGACCCGGACGCGACGTGGGACCGCTCGAGCAGGACGACGTCCGTCACCCCGAGCTCCGCGAGGTGGAACGCGACGCTCGTCCCAATCACGCCGCCGCCGACGATCACGATGTCCGCGCGCTCCTCCATGGGCGGGCCGGAATCGAGCGCGGGGGTAAAAGGCTGGGGCCATTGGCTCCCATCCGGTCCCGGGGGTCCCTGGAAGGATGGCGGGTCCCCGGTCACGGCTTCCGGGCGAGGTCCGCGGCGGGGATCATCTCGTGCTGGAGGCTGTCCACCTGGAGGGTGGCGTGGGCAATCCCGAAGCGGTCCCGCAGCATGGCCTGGACGCGCTCGACGAGGTGGGAGGCGTCGTGGACCGTGACGTCGCCCGAGGCGAGGATGTGGCCCGTGAGGGCGTACAGCCCGGAGGTCACGGTCCACACGTGCAGGTCGTGGGCCCCGCGCACGCCGGGGACCGCGAGGATCGCTTTCGCGATCTCCTGGGGACGCAGCTCCGCCGGGGTCGCTTCGAGGACGATCCGGACCGCGTCCCGGAGCAGTCGGGCGGCGCTCAGGAGGATGAGGGAGACGATGAACGCCGCGACGACCACGTCGAGGCGGAGGAGGTTCGTGAACTGGATCGCCGCGGCGGCGCCGACGACGCCCACGGAGCCGAGGGTGTCGCCGTACACATGGAGGAACGCCCCGCGGGCGTTGATGTTCCGCTTCGCCCAGCCCCGGAGGAGGGCGAGCATCGTCACGTTCGCGAGGAGGCCCGCGAGGCCGACGGAGAACATGACCCCGCCCTGAATGGGCGGGGGATCCATGTATCGCCCGTACGCTTGGACGGCGAGGTAGCCTGCGATCGCCACGAGGAGGCCCCCGTTCGCGAGCGCCGCGAGGACCTCCATGCGGTGGTACCCGAACGACATGGCGGGCGTGTGGGGCCGCCCGGAGACGCGCAGGGCCCAGAGGCTCAGGCCTAGGGCGAACGCGTCCGTCCCGACGTGGGCCGCGTCGCTGAGCAGGGCGAGGGACCCGGAGAGCCAGCTGCCGAGGATCTCGACGACGGCCGCGGCGGCCGCGATGGCGATCGCCGCGAGGAGCCGCCTCTGGAGGCCGAGCCTCCGGTCGTGGGGGCCTGCGCCCATCGATCCGGTCCCATCCCCCGACGGGGCATCAACCTTGAGGCCCAGGTCACACCCGGCCCTGCGGAATCAGGAACCAGTACGCTCGGTTCAGAATCTGTTTCCCGAGCCAGTCCTTCAGCCCGAGGGGCGGGGGGACGGGGGGGTGCTCGTAGTCGAAGGACATCGAGATGCCCTTGTGGTACCCCGCGTCGCAGTAGCACGTGACCCTCCCGTCGTACTTGAGCGGGGCGGGCTGCCCGCGGAGGTCCGCGACGATCGACTTCGCGACGACCTTCGCCTCGAAGTGGGCCGCGGCCCCGCTTTTCGACACGGGGACGTCCGTGCAGTCCCCGAGGCCGAAGATGTCCGGGTGGGCCTTCGAGCGCAGCGTGTACTTGTCCGTCGGCAGCCACCCGCCGCGGTCCCCGAGGCCGGAGTCCTCGACGACCTTCGCCCCGCGGTGGGGCGGGACCATGATCAGGAGGTCGTACGGGACGCTCTCGCCCTCGATCGAGTTCACGATCCGCTTCTCCGTGTCGATCGACTCCACGTTGAAGAAGATGGTCGAGCGGATGTCGTGCTTCGCGAAGATCTGCTCGACGACCGGGTTCACGGGCTCGAGCGGGAACACCCGGGAGAGGGGGGACAGGAAGTGGATGTCGACCTTGTCCCGGATCCCGCGGCGGGTGAAGTAGTAGTCGAGTTGGCACGCCGCCTCGGAGGGCGCGGGCGGGCACTTGTACGGCACGCTCGCGACCGTCACGACGACCTTCCCGCCCCGGAACGACTCGAGCGCGGTCCGGAGCCGCGAGGCCGCGTCGAGGCTGTAGAAGTGGTGGGCCGCCTCCTTGAAGCCAGGGAGCTCCTCCGGTGTCAGGCGGGCCCCGAGCGCGAGCACGAGCCGGTCGTAGTCCAGCGCGGTCCCGTCCGCGAGGTGGACCCGGCGGGCCTCGGGGTCGATCCGCACCGCCTCGCCCAGGACGAGCCGCACCCGCTTCCGCAGGAGCCTGCGCTCGTCCCGCACGAGCTTGTGGGGCGCGAGCCGCTCGAACGCGACGTACACGAACCCCGGCTGGTACACGTGCTTCCCGGTCTTGTCGACGAGTGTGATTTCTGCCTCGTCGGGCCGGAGCCGCTTCGCCAGGAGGTTCGCGACGATCGTCCCGCCGACGCCGCCCCCGAGGACCACGACCTTCTTCATCGCCCGCCCCGCTCCCGGCTCAGCGCGCCTTCCGGATGACGAACCGCGCGTACCCGCTCTCCTCGAAGACGCCGACGAGCGTGTGGCCCGCCTTCTGCGTCCAGAAGGGGATGTCCCTCCGGGAGCCCTGGTCCGAGGACCACACCTCGACCTCCTCGCCGACCTTCGCCTGCTTGACCCCGCGGATCAGCTCCATCAGGGGGCCCGGGCAGAACGAGCCGCGCGCGTCGATCACGATCTTCCCTTCCGACGCCACCGCCATGGACACCGACCTCACAGGAACAGCGTGATCTCGCCCTTCGCCGCGTTGTCGACGAACTCTGCGGCGCCGACGACGTCGTCGACGATCGGGTCGAGGTGCTCCATCTTCATGCCCATGAGGTCCAGGGTCATCGCGCACGCGTGGACCTTCACGTTCCCCATCCCCTTCGCCTTCACGAGCATGTCGTACCACGAGGGCACGTTCTTCTCGCGCATCAGCTTCGCGAGCATCGGCGCGAGGTCCGCGTAGTTCATGTCCATCTTCTGGTTCTGCGCCGGCTGGCCCTTGCGGAACGCGTCCAGGCCGTAGAACGTCAGGAAGATCTCGACGTCCGTCCCCATCGCGACGGCCCCGGAGGCCATGATCGCGACGGGGTACAGCTTGTCCACGGTCCCGCTGAACACCACCATCGAAAGCTTGTTCGGCACGGTGTACCACCGGACCCTCCCTTCGCGGGCGGGTGATTAGGAAGTGCCGAAAACAGGGAATATACATGCACATTCGAATATTCGAAAGACCGCAAGTACACCCTCCGCGCCTTGTCCACGCAGGATGAATGCGACGGACGAGACCCTGTACGAGATCAAGGCGCGGGTCATCGCGGTCCTCGCGAACCCGAAGCGGCTAGAGATCATCGACCTCCTCGCGGCGCGGGAGCGGACCGTGTCCGACCTCGCGGCGGCCCTCGGGCTCGCCCAGGCCGCGACGTCCCAGCACCTCGCGACGATGCGGAAGGCGGGCGTCGTGGAGACCCGCAAGGAGGGGAACCGCGTGCACTACCGCCTCGCGGACCCGCGGATCGCGGCCGCGTGCGGGGTGATGAGCCAGGCGATCCTCGGGTTGCTCGTGAACCAGCAGGAGCGGCTGAAGCCCGTGCTCGCGGTCGCGACGGCCCACAGGAAGCGCCGGTAGAGTCGATGCCGCAGCCTTATCTCGATGCGGGGCGGGTGGATGTGACGATGCAGCGGTCCGCGAGTGCGGTCGAGGAGACGTACGCGGAGATGGAGAAGATCATCGGGAACCTCGTGGAGTGCTACGCGCTCCCCCACACGAAGATGTGCATGCGGTGGTCCCGCCCCACGCCGGAGGCGTACCGCGAGGAGGTCGTCGCGTGGCTCGAGGACTACGCGCGGTCCTTCGTGCGGCTCCCGAAGAAATCGATGGCGGGCCGGCCGGACCTGCCGGCGTTCGCCCGCGCGCGGCTGGACGACGAGATCGCCCGGATCACTGCGGGGCGGAACGAGGCGGTCGAGCGGAGCTACGAGCACCTGTTCCGCTGAGCCGGCCCTCAGGCCTCGTTGATCCAGAACTCGTTCCCGTCGGGGTCCGCGAACATCGCGAACGCGCCCCAGGGCGCCTTCGTCACGGGCTTCGTGAACGTGAGCATGCCCGAGCGGAGGCGGGGACGCGCGATAAAGGAAACGCTCATGGCCGCCCGCCGGATGGCGGGCCGTGGCCCGGAGTCCCCGGCTGGCGCTCGCCCGCTCAATCACCGCGGAGCTCCGCGCGCGGGAGGGCCGGAACCTGGTCGCGGTCGGCGTGTTCGGGTCCGTGGCCCGCGGGGACGACCGGGAGTTCTCGGACATCGACCTGCTCGTCGTGGTCCGGCGGAAGCGGGCGCGGATCCGGACCTATCTCCGGGGCGGGACTCTCGTCACCGTGCTCCAGCAGACGCCCGGAGAGTCGCGCCGCGAGGTGACGGGCCCCGGCCCGTGGCTGAACGACGCCCTGGCGGGGTGGCGGTCCATGCGGGCCCTGTACGATCCGGCCCGCCTGATCGCCCGCCTCAGGGCCCGCGCGCGCAGGCCGACGGCCTCGCAGTTCCGCGAGTCGGCACGGCGCGCGCTTCTCGAGACGTCCGAGGACTACGGGAAGCTCCTAAACGCGGTCGCGGCGGGGGACCACGACGAGGCGCGGGAGATGGCCTTGTGGTTCGCGGGCGGTGCGATGGGGTCCCTCCTCGACCTGGAGATGCACGTCCTGCGGACGGGGAGGCGGGCGTTCATCGTAACCCGCCACCGCGGCGCGCTCGGGCGAGCGATCTGGAGCCTACGGTACGACGCGCTCTCCCTGCGGGAGACGGAGCGGCTCTCGAAGTGGGTCTGGGACCGCCTCCTGGAGAGGGCGAGGAGGAAGGGCGTGTCCATCCCTGGGCTTACGCGGCCGGAGTCTGGACGATCCGGACCTTCCCGCGGTCGATGAGGACCTTCGCGATCGCGCGGGGCAGCGTGACGACGTCCTCCTTCTTCAGAGTGTACTTCGCATCGATCCCCGCGAACGAGGGGATGTCCTCGAGCACGTGCACGACGACGAGGTCCTTCGGGGCGGGCGGGGCAATCTTCTTCGGGGGCTCCGCGAGCCTCTGGAACACGGGGGTGGGCGGGGCGGCCGGAGACGCCGCGGCGGGGACGGGTGGAGGGGGCGACGGGGTCGCGGTGGCGGGTCCGGGCGCGGGCGCCATCGCCGCGCCGAACGCGACCTCCCGGGCCTGCTTCAGCAGCCCCACGAGGCGGTCGAACAGCTCCGCCTCCGGGGTCGCGAGGCCCGAGATGTCCGCCTCCCCGCCGCTCGCCCGGAGGGACGCGAGGAGCGCGATCTTGCGCTCCCGGTACTGGAAAATCTGGTCCCGCTTCTTCAGGACCTTCCGGAGCTCGTCCTGGAGGAGCATCGCCTGCGGGGAGTTCGGGGACTTCGCGACCGCCTCCGTGGCCTTCCGCTCGAGGCCCTTGAGGTACACGGCGAGCTTGCCGTAGAAGTCCGGCTCGAGGCGGGAGAGGGTCTTCTTGGAGCTCTCCTCGCGGTAGACCTTGGTGACCCGCTCGAAGTCCACCGTCTCGTCCGCCATCGGGGGCGGGAAGGGCCCCTCGGTATTTGACGATGGCGAGCCCGCCACCGCGCCGGGCATGCCGTGCCGACCCCCCCAGACCCTGATGACGGATTGCCGCGCGCCGGACGGCGTGGCTCGCTTCGCGTTATGGTCATTTGACCATAGCACGCCCAGCAGTGCGGGTCCAGTACACGGCCTACCGGGACGCGAGGGCGTGCGCGACCGTGGCCTTCCGCATCCGGGCGAGGTCCGCGGTCCCGCGGTCGAAGTAGGCCTCACACCGGCGGCCCGCCTCCGCGCGGGCCGCCGGGGATCTCGCGGGGCCGACATACTCCTTCACCTGGACCCGGCGCCCGCCCTTCGACTCGTAATGCCAGAAGTACAGGTACGGGCGGTCCCGGATCGTGAGCTCGTAGACGCCGCAGCCGATCTGCATGCGACTGCGATGCGTTATGGTTATTTAACCATAACGGGCGGGTGGCCGAAACGAGCCCGCGTGGCGTCCCCGTCGCAACCCTTATGGCGGGCGCCTCCCTCGGCTCCGCGAGGCGATGTACGAGGAGGCGCTGCGGGAGGCCTCCGACGGGATCCTCGTCGCGGTGGACGTCCGGCCCGGCGCGGCGACGACCCGGATCTCGGGGTTCAACGAGTGGCGGAGGTCCGTGACCGTGGAGGTCGCGGCCCCGCCCGAGCGCGGCGCCGCGAACCGGGAGCTCGAGGCGTTCCTGGCCCGCCTGGGCGGGGAGGGCTGCAGGGCCCGCGTCGTCCGCGGTGCCACGGCCCGCCGCAAGACCGTGCTCGTCCAGGGTGTCTCGCGGGCCGGCCTAGCGTTCGCGATCGCACAGGGGTCCCGATGAACGCGTACGAGGAAATCCACCAGGACCTCGTCGAAACGATCGCGGAGCTGATCGAGGCGAACCGGACGACCCCCGTGATCGTCGAGGGGGAGCGGGACGTCCGGTCCCTCCGGGCCCTCGGCCTCGAGGGCGAGGTGATCCCGCTGAACGCGGGCGTGCCGCTGTTCAATCTCGCGGAGTCCCTCTCCCGCCGTCACACGCGGGCGATCATCCTCACGGACTGGGACCACCGCGGCGGCCACCTCGCCCGCCTCCTCCGGGACGCGCTCGAGGCGAACCAGGTCCGGTTCGACACGGAGTTCCGGGCCCGCCTCACGTACCTGTGCCGCAAGGACATCAAGGACGTCGAGAGCCTCGCGGGCTTCGTCGAGCGGGTGTCCCGCCAGGTCGAGGGCGGGTGGCACGGGAAGGCGTCGAAGCGATTCTACGCGGAGCGAAAGAGCCACGCCGTGCAGGACCGGCGGGCCCGACGGATCCTCGCGAAGCGGCCGCCGCGAAAGGAGTGAGCGGAGGCTCTCCGGGCCACGAACGGCCGGCGAAGCTTTAAATAGACCGCGTGCCCGTTGCGTGGCCGGGAAACGCAGCCTGCGTGTGCGTCGGAATCCTTCCTGTCATCGCATCCTTGTTTCACGCCTGTGAGGCACGAGGTCCAACGGTTGGACCATGACCCTTTACGAGGGTAGCGTGGGATAGCGGGAGACCGAGGCACGCGCCGGCGGGCGGCCCACAGGCAAGAACGCAATGAACATCGATCCGAGCACAACGAAGTACCTGATCCAGGCCCGCCTCGAGGCGGAGGGCATCGTCGAGAAGCCCGACATCGTGGGGGCGGTCTTCGGTCAGACGGAAGGTCTTCTGGGCGAAGAGCTCGACCTCCGGGACCTGCAGAAGTCCGGGAGGATCGGGCGCATCGAAGTCGAGATCCAGAGCAAGAAGGGCCGGACGGAGGGCCTGATCCTGATCCCGTCGAGCCTCGACCAGGTCGAGACGTCGATCATGGCGGCGGCCCTCGAGACGATCGACCGGGTGGGGCCGTGCAAGGCCACGATCCGGGTCGACAAGGTCGAGGACGTCCGCGTGACGAAGCGGAACAAGATCATCGAGCGGGCCCGGTCCCTCCTGGCGAAGATGCTGGAGGAGTCGAAGACGAGCGGGACGGACCTCCTGGACGAGGTCCGGGCGAGCGTGCAGGTCTCCGAGATCGTGAGCTTCGGCCCGGAGCGGCTGCCCGCCGGCCCGAACGTGGCGGACAGCGACGCGATCATCGTCGTCGAGGGCCGCCAGGACGTCCTGAACCTCCTGCGGTCCGGGATTAAGAACGCGATCGCGGTCGAGGGGACGAACGTCCCGAAGACCGTGCAGGAGTTGTCGAAGGAGAAGGTCGTGACCGCGTTCGTGGACGGAGACCGCGGCGGGGACCTGATCCTGCGGGAGCTGCTCCAGGTCGCGGAGGTGGACTTCATCGCGCGTGCCCCGAGGGGCCGCGAGGTCGAAGAACTCACCCAGAAACAGATCGTGAAGTCCCTCCGGAACAAGATCCCCGCAGAGCAGTTCATCGAGATGTACGGGCTCACGGGCCAGGTGTACAAGCCGGAGGAGGAGCGGCCCGAACCGCCCGCGCGG
>Ga0209341_10003551_pt1 | contig 14532 bp, 27 predicted proteins | sample RifCSP13_2_FD_184020 | JGI IMG/M metagenome (GOLD analysis project Ga0209341, IMG submission 184020) | Soil microbial communities from Rifle, Colorado - Rifle CSP2_sed 13_2 (SPAdes) (version 2) | ecosystem: Environmental > Terrestrial > Deep subsurface > Rock core/Sediment | place: Rifle...
GGGGCGCTGCGCAAGGTGTGGGAGCGCATGCGCCCAGGCGCGGCGGCCGGGCGCGTCCTGACTGAGACGCTCGGCGCCGAAGCCCCAGCCGCTGCGGCGCGGCTCGCCCGGCCGGCGGGCTTGATCCCGCAGACGGCGGCCGAGATGACGGGCAGCACCGCGCTCGCCGGCCTGGAGCACCGCGCCGCCCGCGATCTTCCCGAGGAATTCGCCCAGTTCGCGCGCGGGCGGAACGAAGCCGCATACGAAGCGCTGCAGCGCGCCACGCGCGGCGCCGAAGAGCTGGAAACCCGCGCCGGGCAGCGGGCCACGATCACCGATCCCATGCGCGAGGCAGCCCTGGGCGCGGCCGGCAAAGACCCTTGGTTCTCGGCGCCGGTTGTGCAGACGGTGCAGTCCGTGCTTGAGGGCGGCTCGGGCTCGAACCCAGCCGTTCGCCGCGTCGCGGGTTACGTCATGGAAGAGCTGGGCCGGGGGATCACGCCCGAGCGCCTGTATACGGTGCGCAAGGTGCTCAAGTCGAAACTCGCCGGCCCCCATCAGATTGGGGATGAGCTGGGCGCAGCAGTGAAAGGCGCCGATCGCGAAACGCTCGCGCTCACGGGCGCGATTGATGACGCGCTAGAAGCGGCGAGCGGCGGGAAATGGAAGGAATACCTGGGCGAATACCGCGAGCTATCAAAGCCCGTCACGAGCGCCCGCGCGCAAGCCGGCATCCGCGAAGCCTTCGAAGGCGAGGCGCGCCCGCTTGTCGGCGCAGCGCCGGAAGTGCGCGCGCATCCGCTCGGGAAAGCCATGGAGCGCTTCGGCACGAGCAAGCGCTTCGGCGAGACGCTCGATCCGCAAGCGCGCGCCGGCCTTGACGAGCTGCTCGGCGTGTTGAAGCAGTCCGAGGAAGTGCAGCGCACGCTGAAACTCGGCGGCACGTCGGGCGGCGGCTCGCAAACCGCGATGGGGCTTGCGCGCCTTGTCGGCGGCGCTGGCGCGCGCGGCCTGCCGGTCGCGGGCGAGATTCTCAAGGCGAGCGACAGGCAAATCCAGCAGGAGCTGGGGCGCCTCTTGCTCAACCCGCAAGCGGCAGCGGCGGCGATTCAACGCAAGCTTGCCCAGGGCGCGCCGCTGTCGCGCGCCGAAGAGGCAATCATCGTGACGTTGCGCGGTGCTGGCGCGGGCGTCGCGCCGACAACGCGGCAACCCGGGGGGTGACGCATGCCACGCGACGCTAGCGGCAATTACTCGCTGCCTACCGGCAACCCGGTCACGCCCGGGACCGTGATTGAAGCGGCTTGGGCGAATACCACCATGCCCGACCTCGGATTGGCGATGACCGATTCGCTTTCGCGCACCGGCAAGGGCGGCATGCTTGTCCCGTTTCGCAACGCTGACGGCAACGTCGCCGCGCCTGGGATCACTTGGACGAACGAGCCGACGTCGGGATGGTATCGAAAGGCAACCCAGGATTTTTGGTATTCGGTAGGCAATGAAGATATTTTCAACATCAAGAAAATCGGAGTCGCGCTCGCGCCCGGGAAAACGCTGACCGTCGATGATTTTTCTGCCGCGAACATCAACGCGACCGTGTCGCTGACTCTTGGCGGCAAGCCGGTCGCGACCGTTGATGATGCTATCGCCTACGCAATTGCACTCGGATAGGAGGAACAGCAATGCCGTTTAAGCGTGCGGTTGCTAAAGACGTCGGGACGTCGCCGGTAACGGTGCTCACCGTTCCCGCGCTCAAAGTCGCGACGTTGATCGACGTCACGTGCGCGAACGTCGAGCCCGGCGCGACCGAAGTCAAGGGGACGGTTCAGCAGCTCGCGGGGGCTACCAATATCAGCTTGATCAAGGCGGGCCCCGTGCCGGTCGGAAGCGCAATGGTTGTCGTCGGCGCGCCGCGCAAGGTTGTCATGCAGGCCGCCGATCAGCTGATCGCCGTCTGCGACAAGGCGACCGGCATGGACGTCGCCGTGAGCTATCTCGAACAGGACGCTTAGCCATGAGCGGCAACTACGTCGGTCAAGACCCGGCGATCACGACCGTAACGCCCCCGCCGGTTCCGATCATCTTTCCGCCCCCGGTCACGCTCGGCACGCCTGTTCCGAGCACGTCAGGAACCGCGATCGACTTCACCGGGATTCCGGCCGGGGTGAAGATGATCATTGTTTCGCTTGTCAACGTAGGCTCGAACGGGACGAGCAATTTCCTTTTGCAAATCGGCGATGCTGGCGGGATTGAGAACAGCGGTTATTTCTCTACCGCCAGCCAAATTGGCGGCGCGAATGCCGTCTCTAACAGCGTGGCGGGATTTATTTTGCTCGTCAGCCAAGCGGCAACGCTGAACCAGTCCGGGCGCATTGTTCTCAATCTGGAGAACGCCGCAACGTTTAGCTGGGTTTTCTCCGGCATGCTGGTCCGTACGGGCGATTTTTTTGGTACGGCGTCCGCAGGGGCGAAGTCTCTCTCTGCCGTGCTCGATCGGATTCGCTTGACGACCGTTAACGGCACTGATGTTTTCGACTCCGGCGAAGTCAATATCGCCTATCTGATGTAGAGGAAAAAATGGGTAACTACGTCGGCAACGAACCCACGCCCGAGGGCCTTGTTCTCGTCGGCGATACGAATCCGGTCGGCGCGATTCTTTGGTTTCATGCGGTGCCGAATGGTAGCTATCTCGCGCTGAACGGGCAGACGGTCGCGAAGGCGACTTATCCCGACCTGTGGGTTTGGGCGCAGGGGTTCCTCACGGCTGATCAGACGGTCGAGCCTGGGCTCTATCGCGACGTTGACGCGTCTAACTTCGCGGTGCCGAATCTCGCGGGCCTTTTCCTGCGCGGGCTCGGCGGTAGCGCGCCCTACGCGAGCGCGGCACTCGGCTTGAAGCAGGCCGATATGGTCGGGCCGCATACGCACACGGTCAAAGGGACCGTGTTTAACATTTCGGGCGGCGGGGCAGTCATGCTTTGGCGTAACAACGCGGGCGACCCTACCGACATGGTTGTGACGGCGAACGCCGGCACCGAAAACCGCCCGGTAAACGTCGCGCTCCAGCCGTGCGTCAAGGCGCTCAATACCACGCTGATTGCATCTAGCGCGCTGCCGGTGCCGCCGACGCCGAGCCCGCAGCTCGGGACGCCTGTTAACGCGACGGGCACGGCGGTAACTATCGCCGGCATTCCTGCCGGGACGAAAATGATCATCGTATCGCTGTCCGCGATTTCGCTGAACGGCGCGAACGATTTGCGGTTTCGCATGGGCGACGCTGGCGGGATCGAAACGAGCGGTTACAACGGTCGCGGTGGCGATTGGGTGCCGTCGCAAATTTTCAGCACCGGCGATGCTGGTGTCGATTTTTCTTCCGGCAGTGGGTTCGGCGATCCGACCGTATATCACGGTCAAATCACTTGCGTTCTAATGAACGCGACGACGAACCTTTGGAGCATTACCGGCATTCTCGGCACGTCGAATGCAAACTTTATGTTCAACGCCGCGTTTACGAAGGCGCTCAGCTCCGCGCTTACGCAAGTGCAATTGACGACTACTGCCGGAACGGCAGCTTTCGACGCCGGCTCGATCAACATCGCATATTTTCCGTGATGCGATGGGCCATCCTCGCCGCGCTGCTCACGAGCTGCACGGTCACGCACACGCAAGGCGAGTGCGAGACGACGACCACGGGCGAGCTGAGCACGATCACAGTTTGCCAACCCGGCGGTTCGCGGACGGTGATCCGTCTGCCGCTGCCGCCGGTTCCCCCGGAGTGACGCAACCATGAATGTTGGCCCAGCGTTTTATATCTTGCTTGTCGCTCTCGCTGGCGAGCCCGCCTATCAATGGCGGATTGAAGGCGGCTGGGATAGCTGCATCAACGCGCAAACCATGGTGCTTCGCTACGCAACGGCGCGGCTTTCGACTGAGTGCCTGTCGCGGCGCGAATGGGAAGCGCGCGGCAAGCCCGGCCTGATGCCGAGCGCCAATAACCCGAAAGTGAAAGGAGCTTAGATGCACGCCACGATCACGAACACCGGATCGCAATCTTTCCCCGTCGCCGTTTGGGGCGGGGGCCCTACGCCGTTGCCGACGACCGGCACGGGGATGCTCGCGCCCGGCGCATCGGTCACGATCAATGACGCCGCAGTCGGGCGCGTCGACCTGGGCGAGAATCCCACGCTCGGCGAAGAGCTGAGCACCGCGATCCTGGGCACGCTCGGCGCGCTCGCGACCGCAGTGCGAGCGATCCTCGATTTCCTCGCTGGACGCCCGACGCCGTCAACGCTAGCGGTGCAGGGGATTAGCGCCAGCATTCACAACATGGGCCGCAACGGTATCCGCGCGCTCGCCGGCTCGAACCTTGACGAGCACACGATTCCGGGCGGGGGAACGCGCATGATTTCCGCGCCGGGCACTTCGCCGGGTTCGCTGCCGTATATCGAGCTGCGCCAGCTCGGCATGGCGCCGGCTGTCGACGCGCCAATGCCGGGGGAAGGCACGCCCTGATCGAGCGCGATTCAGTGAAACAGGGCCGGTTTCCCGGCCCTTTTTTTCAGTGATGCACCGCGCGCGGGGCTGGGGGTTGATCCTTGGACGCGTGCATCAGGCACTTGATCACCGATTCGGCGCCGCCGTTCGCGTAATACAGGCGTGCGCCGATTTGGCGATAGCGCGTCTGATCCGAGTGCTGCATGAATTTCGTACAGAGCACAACTTCCGGGCGTAGGTCGGCGCGCTTCACGTGCTGATCAGACGGCAGGTAACGAAGATCGAACACCATCGCGACCGCGTGCCGATCGACAACCTCGCGTTGATTGCCTTTCAACCCGACAATGTCGACGCGTCGCCTGGAACGCTCAGCCGCTGCGCCTGGGCGTTGCGCGTTGATAAAATCGAGAATGTCTTTTCGCACATCGGCGGGCATGTGAGCGCGGGCAGGTTCGTCCGCCTCACCGTTCCTCTTTTTTGCTGGTGTCTCTTCCGCGCCGGCCGCACGCTTGAAGGCGTCGACAAAGACGCTCGCTAGGAAATCGACCGCGAGGGCGCGCAAGGCTTCGAACGGATTAGGGGATGCGGGTATCGAGTGCGCGAGCTGCGCTGCTTGGCTCGGCGGCGTTAGCGCTGCGGATGCAACAGGAATGGCGGCATCGGCGGCGAGCTTTTTCTCGCGCTCTAGTTTCAGGATGATCAGCCGGTGCCGTTCTCTCAACTCTTCCGGCTTGTAGTAGAACGCGCTATCTGTTTTTCGCCGGTCGGGCGGTAGGACGCGCTGCGCTATGTTGTAGGCGGCCGAAACCGTTTTGACTACGTGATTGTTCCCGGCTCGATTGGCTGGCCGGTCGGGATTTTCTAGGATCGTCTGCCCCTCTCGCGCAACCTCTTCCTCTTCGCGTGCGGTCCATCGAACAGCTGACTTCGCTGGTGTTCCGTCTTTGCGTTGTTTTCCCATGACGCAAGCCCCTTTCAAAAACGAGTTAGCTCCTCTTGCATGACCCTGCGCGCGAAAGCCTACACCCGTGCCCGTCATTTAATCAACCCCCTGCTATGGTTTGCTGCCTTCGCGGGGGCTATGGTCTATAGCACTAGCTGGGGGGTCGGCGCAATTGCCCATTGGGGCAATAAAAAGGGCCGGTTGCCCGGCCCTTGGGGGGAGTGACGAACCGTTACGCGGCTTTGCGGATCGGCTCGACCACGCGGAGGCGCGGCATGGAGCGCTGCACAAGGTCGCGCGCCGTCTGCGCCAGCACCTTGGCGTAATGGCGCTCGATTTGCCCGACGCTCGTGCCGCAGTTTTTCGCGAGCAGCGTCAACGGCGCGCCGTTCTCGATCGCGCGGCTGATATGCGAGTGCCGGAAGGCGTAGAAAACCGCATCCGTGGACAGCTCAGCGGCGGCGAGGGCGGCCTTGATGCGCGCTTGCTGCTCGCCGTTGCCCCAGGCGGTTTCGCCATCGGACGACAGGAGCGGCGCACCCGGTGCGCGATCGGCGGCGATGCGCTCGAAAAACTCGACTGCTTCGCGGGTCAGGATCACGGAGCGCGCGCCGGTTTTGCAGCGGTTCTCGCTGGAACGCTCGGGGATTGACAGCTGCGCGCGCTTCGCGTTGAAGTCGCGCACCTTGAGCGCGCACAGTTCGCCGTAACGGGCGCCGGTCAGAAATGCCGCCTCGCACAAGTCGGCGAAGCCGGCATCGCTCGCGCGCGTCGCTTCGATCAGGCGCAGCACTTCCTCGCCCGAGAAATGCTCTTCGCGTGCCTTGTCGACCTTGGAGAACGCACGCAGCTTTTTCGACCATGCGGCGTCCGAGTTGATCCCATTCGCCGGGTCAGCGAAAGCGGCATTGAGCGCGGCTTTCAGGTATTTCATGATCCGGTTAGCGGTCGAGCGCGAGCGCCGGCCCGCGTCGGGATCATCGGGCGTGTCCGTCTTGACGAGCGAGTCACGCCAGCCCTGCAGCTCGGTCAACGTCAGCTCGGCGACCGGCCGATCGCCCAGGCCGCGCTCGCCGGGCAGTGGCTGCTCGTTCCGGTCTTCGCGGAGCACGTTGAAGCGCAGCACGTTCCGCGCGCCCGTGGCGGCCCGCTCGCCCTTGGCGGCCAAGATACCGGCCACGTAGCGATCGACGATCGTGCGCAGCGTCAGCGCGCCCTGGGCGGCCTTTTCGGCTGGCGCCCAGTCGAGCGCGGCCGAGTACGCCTGTTTGTAGCTCAGGACGTCGGCGCCGTTCGCCTGGGCGACGTCGTCGGCGAGCCCGAGCTGCTGGCGGCGACGGACGGGCTTGCCGCCCTCGCCCCGGCCGATTTCGACCTGCACGAGCCAGCGCCCGGCGCTTGCGGCGTCGACGCGCACGTAGCCCAGGGTTTGCTTCGGGGCGATGCTGGTGAAGTACGGAGCCGCTCGCGCGGCAAGGCGCTTGCGGGCAGTGACGGAATCGAGTTTGCTGCTGGCGGTTCTCACGGCTGGGGGTTCCTCTCGGCTAGGGTGAAATCACTAGCAGAGAGTATACACCTTACAAAGCACCATAGGTGCTAAAGCATGGTGGAATAGCAGAGAGTTGCAGATAGCCAGCAACCGGCAAAACAAGCACTTAGCGCCGCCGTCCACCCCCTGGAATGCTCTTGTAGGGCATAAATGCGCCTGTCCGGTCAAGCACTTAGAGCAGTCTGCACCATTGCCATACACCTATTGTGACCTAGTTCCCGCTATACACCGAAAACCCCAGCCGGGACGGGCTATTGCGGGTCGCCCCTAGCTGGCGCTTGGAGCGTGTAGGGCCCGGACCCCCGGCGCTGGCGCTGAACCCCTGGCCGGCCGTGCTGGGCGCCCTGGGCTTCTACCCAGGCGCGCAGGGCTGACGTCAGGACGAACACCCGGCCCTCGATCGTGAAGAGCGCCGGCCCGCCCCCGGTCGACTTGAGGCGCTCCCAGGAGCTTGCGCTAATGTCCAGGGCGGCCGGAATGTCCCGGTTCCCCAGGATTGGCAGCGACCACAAAGCCGCGACGCGCTGGGCCCGGAGCAGTTCGAGCTGCTCATGTTCGATCGCTTCCCGCAGGGTCATGCGGGCACCAGCTCAAGCGCCCCCGCCAGCGCCCGGTCGAATTCCTCAATTGCCGGCGGCCCGTCTTTTTCGGCGAGCTGGCGCAGCAGCGGCACGCCCGAGCCGATCGAGTCGAGCACTTCGCCGCGCGTTGCCTTGCGACCCTCGCAAAACCATAGCACTTCGCGCGGCTCGCCCAGGTGCACAAGCCAGCCCTTTTCAACGCCTTCCTCTGCGTGAACCTTTTGCAACCGATAGCGGCGCGTGATCCAAACGAGCGACACGCCCGGGTTACGGTCAAGGCCGATGCCGGCCGGCGGGTTGATCTTCACGTCGGGCAGCCCGGCATCGCGGCGGCGCATATGGGGCCGGGTGAGAAACGGGCACGCGGTCGCGCTATAGACGGCGCACTCGCGGTGCGATGCGGGCTCGCTCGATACGCGATTGACCGCGCACATGGGGCCGATGACGAACGCGAGATAAGCGCCCAGGCGATCCCCGCAAACCCAGCAGCGTCGCATTTTCAGCGCCATCGCGAATTTGCGCGGATCGACGATGCGGAAATCGGGCTCGCCGTTGATCCAGGCGACGAACCACGGCACCGGATAACCGCGCTTGTCGAGCGGGAGGAACCGCATTCGATCGGGCAGCTCGGGCAGCTCGTGGCGATAGGTCATTTGAAAAACGTCTCCCGAACGATTCGAAGGTGCGCGAGAAATTGGCGCTGCGTCCCGCACCAATTCCACGCGAGCACGGTCACGAAGATAAGCAGGGCTCGCGTCGGCTCGACCGACACCAGCTCGCCGATTTGCGCACCGAACAAACTGCAACAGACGATGGACAGCGCCCAATAAGTGCGCTCTTCGCGGCGCTGCTGTTCTGGCGTGCTCGTCATTGCAGCTTCCTCGCGCACGGGAGGCGCACCGATCGCGGATCATCGGGGCGCCCGGCCGTAGTGATCGCCGCGCTAAACCCGCATTCGGAGCATTGGACAATGTACAGGCCGCAGCGCTTCGCCGGATAGGGCAGCTCCACGAAGCACGACTCGCGCTCGGGCGTCGGCGTCGGAATGTCGATCCCCAGAGGAAAATCTGGATTCGGCGCTTCCTTGGGTTCGCGCCCCTGATCAATCCATGAGATTTTGTGTTTGCTCATTCATCCCCCTTTACGGGCTCGACGGTTGTCGCCGCGCCGACTTCGCGCGCAATGTTTCTAGCTTCCTTCGCGTCGGCGGGCGGCGTCCATTCGGCCCAGTGCGTGATGATCCCGCCGGGCTTGTCGATCGGGCTAAATCCAACTCCGGCTTCCGACGTCGCGAATAGATCGAGCCAAATTCCGCCGCGCGCTTCGTCGTCTTGCTCGCGCTTCCAAATGATCGGGCCCATGCACGCATCATCTTGCGCCGCATAGATCAGGCAAAGCGTGTTATTCAACGGCAGCCGATCCTTGACGTTGACCCAGTTCATGGCAGCCAGCCAATGATTTCGACGCCGAGCGCCCAGCCGCGCAACGCCGCATGAACGATGACGGCGGCGTACAGGCCGACAATCCACGCGATCAGCCATGCGAGGATCGAGCCGACGACAAAGAACGCTGCCAGCTCGCCGACGCGCTCGCCGATCAGCTGCCGCCGCGTTTTATGTTGATCAAATAACTGCTGCCGCATCGCTCCCCCTTTCGTCAATGGCCCTCTTTGCTCATGAATTCGCGAAGGGCCAGCATCATGTCGTCGCGGTTCGCGTTCGAAATCCAGGTCATGTGGCCGCCCTCGCCGAAGTCGAAGAGGAACAGAACGAACCCGACCGTTTCGGGCAGGCCGCCCTGGATCGTGCGGCCGATGGCCCGGCAATCGTCTTCTAGCTCTTTCAGTTCGCGCATTGCGGCGGCCTGGACGCCAATTCCTGGGCGGCGATTGTTCGCAACATTTCGAACGCGCTATCACGTTCCATGTTGGAAATCATCGCGGCGTCCGAGCTGACCCCAGCGTCTGATTGCGCGCCGATGAGGAGCACGAACACGCACCCGCGCGGCAACACGCCTTGGACCGTATCGCCGATCATGTCGCGCTGCATGTCGACGACCAGCATTTCAGGTGTCAGGGGAACCATGCCTTTCCTCCGCTTCTATGCGCTCTATCGCCGCCTCAAGCACCCATTGGATTTCCTGCGCGACTTCGGCGATATTCGCGGGCGTCGCCAGCCCGACGTCGAGCAGGAACACGCGCGCCAGCTCGGCGCAGCGCCGGTCAAAGCTCACGCGCCTGCCCCGCCTGCCGCGATGCGTTTGCGTGCTTCCTCGATCGCTTCGGCTGCCGCGATCGAATCCGTATTGACGAGACTCCGCGCAAGATCGGCCGCTAGCGCGACGTCTTCGTCGGTCTTCGCCCGGCCGGCAATGTCGATCACGTCCTGCAACAGCTCAGAATCGGTCGGAGCGGGCGCGGCCTTGCCACGGGTCGCGGGCGGGGGCTCGGCCGGCGCCTGGGCCTTGGGGCGCCCCCGGGCTTTCAGGGCATCCTTGACGGCGGCAGTCCGGGTGCGCGGGGGCTCACCCTCGGACGCGCCCTCGGGGCCCTGGGGCGGCGCCTGGGCGGGTTGCAGCTCGAACCAATCCCCCGGGCTGCTCATGCCGTCTTTGATGCTGTTATAGACCTTGCCGAGCTGCACGAGCTGCGCCGGGCTGATCGCTTCAAGGCGCCGCTGCACCCGCTTTTCGATCGCTTCGCGGGCGACGCCGTACTCGGCGAACATCGTCAGCATGCTTTGCAGGGCTTCGGGCGTGACTTCGGCGCGTGTCTTAAGCGTGCGCTCGCACTGCTTCACGGCCGCTTCAACTACGTCACCGTCGATAATCGACAGGATGCAGGCGCGAAGGCGACGCGCGCCCTGATTGGCGACAATTTCGTAAACGTCGCGCGGATCAATGACGGGGCGCCGGCCGCCCTCGCGCGTGTAACGCTCGTGCGGCACTTGGAAAACCTTGCGCGCCCGCACGCCCGTTTGCAAATCCCAGGCGAACGCTTCAACGGTCGACTCGCCGGGCCGCTGCTCCAGCTCGCGAATGCCGAAATCAATATTCCCCCATTTCTGCGCGAGGCATTCGGCAAGTCGGATCGAGGGCCCTTGAATCGCGGTGCCCCCGCGCGAGTATTCATAGAGCGCGGTTTCCGCGAGCGTCTGTCGCGCGCACGCCTGCAAGATGCGATCCATGGCTGAGATTTCGTCGCGCGGGTTCATGCGCGCGATCATCATTGCGCCCTGCACTTCGGCGACTTCACGCTGTTGGGCGACGCTCGCCATAACCCCGCCCGGCCGCGCCACAATTGGCGCGCTGCCGAACGGGTTGACGTCGTTTGCTGCGGGTGCGACGACTGCTGCTGACGTGTTCATGCGGATTCCTTCAATTTGCCAAAACGGACGTCCATATACTCACCAGGGGCGACCGTGTAGCCCTTGCGGTTGATCATGCGGCGTGCGAGCTGCACACCATCGGGGAAGACAAGCCGCGCGGCTTCGCCCATGTCATAGAGCAAATGCGCCTTGGCGCCATCGGCGGCCTGTTCGTAAGACTTCGCGCGCGCGCTCGCCTGTTCGAAGACGTCGCGCCAATTCACATGCTCGGGCGTCGCTTTCAGCGTCGCGCCGTTCGTGCCCGGGTACAGGCGCACGATGATGCTGCGCAAATCGCCCGCGCTCCAGTCGGGAGCGGGCGGCTTGTCGTTCTCTACGGCGCTCCAGAAATCCGCCTCGCCGTCAATGACGAGCCCTTGCAGCTCGGGATCGGCGGGCACTTCGTACAAGCGAAAGTCCTGGCCGCCGATGAGCACCGCAATATCGGCGACATCGAACCCGACGACCGCGAGATAGTGCTGCACTTGGATCAGGTAATGGTGCGGAACCTCGTCCGTGCCTTGCGCGCCCCAGCCCTCGCCGAGACGCACATTCTTTGCCTCGAACAGCCGGCGATCATCGGTGACGCCGTCGACGTGCGCGAGCATGAAAGAATGTTTCGGGTGCCGAATCGTGCCGGTCGGGATGCGCACAATGCGCCCGGTGCGCTCGGCGTACTCCTGGCGGATGACGGGCTCAAGCAGCTTTCCCCAGCGCATGGGCTCATTCTCGAATGAACCGGCGCGGCGCTCGCGCTTTTCGAGGAACAGTGCAAGGGCGCTCTTGAATGGCGAAAGGCCAAGCGCGGGGGCGGCGTCACTTCCGCCTAGACCCTCGAAACGCTCGGCCTGTTGAAGCTCGGTCAAACTCATGGCGCAACCTCCTATCGTCGGAAGCGCTGATAGACGAGATAGAGCGGGCGGATCATCCGTTGTCGCTCGTGAAATTCGCGTTAAGCCAATTGAGCAGCCCCTGTTTGCCGGCCGGAATGTCTACGGGCGTGACGCCCTCGGGCCCGCTCGCGGGATCAATGCGCGCGCGCTGCTGATCGCGCAAGTGCTTGCCCGCGTCTTTCGCGTTGCTGAACCACGCGAGCCGGGCGCCCATGTCGCGATCGAAAAACTGCGCGCGGTAAATCCTCATGCGACCCCCGTGTCGCCGGGCGCGATGTATGGCGCCGGCTCGTCCTGGGTTTCGAAGTAGTCGGCGAGCAGCGGGCGCCATACCGAGCCCGCAAAGAGCACGAGCCCGACGATCGCCGCATAGACGAGCGCGCGGATCATGCGGACACCTTGACCAGCGTTTGCCCGCGCCAGCGTGCGTAACCCTTGCGCACGAGCTGCAGCGCGGCACCGCGCACCGCGCGATAAGACAGCCCGAGCTGCAGCGCGATTTCAATGTCAGTCCCGGGCAGGAGCGGCAGCACCTTGACCGCGAGCGGGATCACGGGCACCGCGCCAATCGAGCGCATGTCATAGCGCACGCCCTGCGCATCGGCGGCAGCCATCAGCGCGTCGGCATCGTGGCCCATATGCCGCGCCGCAAGCCCGATCAGGACGCCGACGAAACGCGGCCCGTGCGCCTCGTCCCGGGGCGTCAACAGGTGCGCCGCCTCGTGCAGAATCGTCCAGGGCTGGCGCGCCCAGCGCGGCAAGCTCATGCGGTGCTGGCCCGTGTAGGCGATCCCCTGGCGCTGGCCCCAGTGCCCATGGTGAATTTCCGGCATCGGCATGCGCGCGTGTCCGTAGCGCCCGCGCTCGGCCCGCCAAATCGGTTTGAGCCAGTCCGCGACTTCGTCGACGGTGCGGAATAGCGGCATGTTGTGCGCGCCGAGCATGCTTTGCCAGCGATACACGCGCGAGCGTTGATTGTCGCGGGGTCGCGTCATGGGCGCCCCGTGCCCCGCTTCACGATCGCCCAAACGAGCGCGACGACGCCGAGCGCCACGAACGCGACCAGGGCGACGGCGGGGTAAGCTTCGATCGCGAGTACGCCCCCGCCCATGGCAAGCCCGATCAGGGCCATGATCACGACGCCCGAGCTGATCGCCAGCGCCGCGCCTTTCCAGCGCCGCGCCAGCGAGTCGGCGGCGCCGACCGCAAAGAACAGGCCGAGCAGCGCGGCGACCAGCACGACATACCCGATCACGAGTCCTGTTAGCGTCATGACACTTCCCCCAGCCCGAGCGACGCGATCAGGTTGCGAAGCGTCTGCACGCGCTCGGTGCGCCACGCGGACGCGAGCTTGACGGCGGCCGTGCAGGTCGCGCCGCGCTCGGTGAATTTCGCGTTCAAGCTTTCCGCCATCCCCTTGGCGACTGCGTGCGAATCGGTCGAGTAGATTTCGCTACCGGCAAGCCCGACCGTGCCGTTATGCTTGCGCATCGGCGTTGCATCGCCATGTAGCGCGAGCACGTAGCGCGCGAGCTGCACGGTTTGTGCTTCGGTGATGCCGCCGTCAAGCACGGCGCGAATCGCGATCTTCGCCTGGGCGCTCATGCTGACACCGTCATGCAGTAGGTATGCCGCGACAGCGCAAGGTTGACTTCGCGGTCAATCTCGATCCCGCCATCCGTGCGCATGTTCCAAAGCTTGCCGGCCTTGTACGCCTCGACGGCGAGCCCCTCGACGCCGAATTGCGCGCCGATGCGGCGCAGGATGGAAGCGACCATGTTGTCGGAATAGCTGCGGGTCGAGTGCACGTATTTCGCGTCCCCGAAGGCGTCCGTCCAGGCGCAGTGGTCATACGTGTAGCTGTCGGTCATACCATCGAACGAGCCGGCCGAGTAGCGGTTGATGATCGCGTCAACTTGCTTGGTTGTCGGGCCATCGGTCCACCGCACGTCGACCGAGTCACCCATGGAAAAGCGTTTGCTCTTCACGCTGAACGCGACGCCCGGGAACGCGCGGGCAAGCTCCGTGCGGATGTTTTTGGCGGCGGCGATCAGTGAACCGCCCTTGCCGTTCGCCGGGACAAGGTGCGGATGCGTGGCATGCAATGCTGCGGCGGCCACGGCGCGCGCCGCTTGTTTCGCGTTCCAGTCAGTTACGGTCATTTGCTTTAAGCTCCTAGACCCTTGCGGGCTGTCATTGGAGCACTAGCGAACGCTAGTGCATGGACCGTATTATCAGCTAAGCCCGAGGGCGCAGTCAAGCGGTTTCTAGCCCTGGATAGGGCCAGAAAATGCCTTATAAATCAGTGGTTTTAGGAGGGTAAGGGGCCGGGCGGGGTACGCAGTAGCGCGGCGAGCGGTTCGCGAATGAGCTGGCCCCATGGGAAGGCGGTCTTCCCGTCCCAATATTCGGGGGCCGGGACGTTGAAGCCGGCACCGCAGCACTTGCAGAACAGGTTACGCGAGGCGCCGCCGCGCGGGCCCGGCACAAACCCAGGCGTGCCGCAGAACGGGCAGCGCATTTCAAGGAAGATCGAGCGCCGCTCGGCGTCGGTCAGGTCGCGGAACACCATGGCGCCTACTTGGGCGTTTTCATGAGCTGCACGGCACGGGTGAGCAGCTCGGCCGCGACGCTAACAAGCACGATTCCCTCGCGCATCATCGCGACGTCGCGGAAGGCGTGCGGCAGCGTGATTTCGATCGTTTCGTCTTTGTCCGGGCCGCTG
>Ga0209341_10003552_pt1 | contig 14530 bp, 12 predicted proteins | sample RifCSP13_2_FD_184020 | JGI IMG/M metagenome (GOLD analysis project Ga0209341, IMG submission 184020) | Soil microbial communities from Rifle, Colorado - Rifle CSP2_sed 13_2 (SPAdes) (version 2) | ecosystem: Environmental > Terrestrial > Deep subsurface > Rock core/Sediment | place: Rifle...
TATATTTATGTTGATATAATTGATTAGTGACATCCCGATTATTTTCATTTTCCCTATAATTTTAATTGAAAGATTACTAAACCTTATCTAAATTTTCTTCAACCTTAGTAACAATTCAAAGCACTACAAATATTAACCTTATTACCTTATTACAAAAACCATTTTATTTATTATCGCATCATTCTTTTGAAGAATTTCTCACTTATAATTAAGACTTTAATTCAATGTCCTCACGAACATATCAAAAATAAACTCGCTGTCATCTGGTCCCGGTGATGCTTCCGGATGAAACTGTGCTGCGAAGAATGGTTTCGAAATATGAATTATACCTTCGTTAGTTTCATCGTTATCGTTGGTAAACCACTCACGCCAATCCTCTGGCAAGCTTTCGGTTTCGACAGCGTAACCATGATTTTGTGAAGTAATGTAGCAACGTTTAGTTCCATTCTCATTGCATGGCTGATTGTGACCGCGATGTCCATATTTAAGTTTATAAGTTTTAGCTCCGGCAGCTAACGCTAAAATTTGGCTTCCTAAGCAAATGCCTAAAATCGGAACGTTCTTTTCGATTGCTCGTCGAGTGTTTTCAATAGTTGCCTTACATATCATAGGATCACCTGGTCCATTTGAGATTAGAATCCCATTTGCTTTCTCCTTAGAAAAATCATAATCATAAGGAACTCTGAGAACAGAAATATTTCTTCCTAAGAACGCCTTAATGATATTATTCTTCGTTCCGCAGTCAACCAGAACTATTTTTTTCTTCCCGCGTTTATATTCGATTGGTGCTTTTACACTGACTTCCGAAACCAAGTCGGTGGAGTTAACATCTTGAAAATCAATATTATCTTTCTCATCAAAAATAATTTTACCAGGCATTGTTCCTTTCTCACGGAGATGACGAGTAAGCATTCTAGTATCTATTCCTATTATACCTGGAATTTTATGCTCAACCATCCAATCAGAAAGTGATCTTTTCGAATTCCAATGATCATATTCATGGGAATAATCTGAAACAATCAAAGCTCTACAATGAATATTATCCGATTCAAAATTTTTATAGAGATTATCTTCCTTTTCATTACCGGGAACACCATAATTTCCAATGAGCGGATAGGTGCAGACCAATATTTGTCCGCGATAAGATGGATCTGTCATAGTTTCAGGATAACCTACCATTCCAGTGTTAAAAACAACTTCTCCGTTTGTGGCTTTTTGATATCCGAAACTTTCGCCAGCGAATTCAGTTCCATTTTGAAGAATCAATTTTACTTTTGTTTTTGCCATATTAAAAAATAATGTTGAACACTTACTAAATTTTCATTTTAAGCTCCTTCCCTTCGGAAAGGCGGGGGGTTAGGCTTTGTTATAAAAAAATAGCCACTCGATAAGTGGCTATGGTTAATAGATTCTAATTTTACTTCGAGCACGGGTAATGTTATTAATAGATTTATCTTATTCAATAGTTAAAAATTTTTTTATCAAATATATGTTAAAGAAGGGGAAGTATCAATTTGATTTCAGAAAAAATCTTCATCTGCAGAACACTTACGGTTTGTTAGAGGTAAATATATTTAAGATATTTACAAAAAACATTAAAAGGATTTCAAAAATCAGCACCACAAAACGAAAATCTCCCAAAACGTTCATTCTCGATACGAATGTAATTCTCCATAATGTAACTTCAATCAGGCAATTCCAGGAAAACAATGTTGTAATTCCACTTCGGTGATTGAAACCTCCGAGGTTTCTTGGCTCAATAGAAAGGCAAACCTCGGAGGTTTTGGTGCTATGTTTTATGATTTATAAATGCATTTATGGTGTATTCCTATTCCCCTATGGTTTTAATATATTTCCAGCAAGAATAGAAAAGGATTAAAATGTCAGAATCATATCAAGCAGTAATAACCGGTAATACCATTCGTTGGCTTGTGCCTCCACCAAAAGAACTTGAAACCGGTAAGGAAATTTCCGTAGAAATCACATTAAAAAAAGGTGATGAGAGAAGTCTTGATAGAGGTGTTGCTATGTACAATGCATTGAAAAATCTGTCTAAACTAGAGGGTGTGATATCTTCAGTTGAAAATCCAGCTAAGTGGCAGAAAGAGATTAGAAAAGACAGAACTTTAGATAGATAAAATGTCTTTCCTTTTAGATAGTAATACCATTATTTATGATTCTAAACCCAGTTATGAAGTCTTGCGTGAATTTATAAAGCAGAAAGTTCCTTCTGTTTCTTTTGTAAGTGTTATAGAAGTATTGGGCTTTAATTTTACAAATAAAGATGAACGAAAGTATTTAGAAGATTTCTTCAATAATGCTGACATTCACCTTATTTCTACCGAGATTATTAAAAGAGCTACATCACTTAGATAGATAAGAAAAATGTCATTGGCTGATTCTATTGTTGCTGCAACTGCTTTGGAGAACAATCTCACCTTAGTTACTCACAACATTAAAGATTTCGATTGGATCGAAGGAATCAAATTTTTAGATCCATTACATAAACATTAGAAGGAATTAAAAAATCGCTACTAAGAAAAAATCTCCCAAAACGTTCATTCTCGACACGAATGTAATTCTTCACGATGCAACTTCAATCAGACAATTCCAGGAAAACAATGTTGTAATTCCGCTTCCGGTTATTGAGGAACTTGATCACTTCAAACGAGGCAGCCAGGTTATAAATCTGAATGCCAGAGAATTTGCCAGAACGCTTGATTCCCTTACAGGCAAAGCACTTTTTGATGGTGGAATTTCTATGGGCAAAGGTAAAGGCAAAGTCAGCATTGCTATTTCAAAAGGACTTAACCCCGAGATAAAGGATATATTCAAAGATGATTCTCCTGATCACAGGATATTAAGCGTTGCCTTCGACCTCAATCAAAGAAAAAATGGTTCCGCTGTCATTCTTGTTACGAAGGATGTTAACCTCAGAATGAAGGCAAAAGCGCTTGGTATTCCCGCTGAGGACTATACCACAGATAGAATTACGAATATTGAAGATCTTTACAGCGGTAAAGAAATAGTTGAAGATTTTAATGATGACATTTTAATAAAATTTTTCCAGCCCCCTTTTGATGTCAATGCTAAAGAAATAGTTAAAAAATTAAAACGTGAAATTCTTCCGAATAAGTATTACATCTTCAGAAATAAAATGCGGTCGGTTCTTGCTTGTATTGATCAAGAAAAAGAAAAGTTTAGGAAGATTGATAAGAATGTTATCTATGGAATAAAACCAAGAAATGCCGAGCAAACATTTGCAGTTGATGCACTTACAAATAATAATATTCCTCTTGTATCTATGACGGGCAAAGCAGGAACAGGTAAAACTCTTTTAGCACTTGCGAGCGCACTTCAAGTTAGAAAAAGTTTCAGACAAATATTTATTGCGCGCCCAATAATTCCGCTCAGCAATAAAGACATAGGATTTTTACCCGGTGATGTTCAAAGCAAGATTGAACCTTACATGCAGCCGTTGTGGGATAATCTTCGCGTGATTGAAGATCAATTTAACGAGAATGACAAACAGCATCAGCAAATAAATAATCTTGTTAAGGATGAAAAGCTTGTCATCGAACCATTGTCATATATTCGTGGAAGAAGCTTGCAGAGAATTTACTTCATTGTTGATGAAGCACAAAACTTAACCCCTCATGAAATAAAAACAATAATTACGCGTGTCGGTGAAGGAACTAAAATTGTTTTCACCGGCGATATTTATCAAATTGATCATCCGTATTTGGATTCCCAATCCAACGGATTATCGTATTTGATAGACCATTTTAAAGGTGAGAAGCTTTATGCGCATATCAATCTTGAAAAAGGTGAGAGGTCGGAGCTTGCGGAATTAGCGAGTAACCTGTTATAAAATTTATAAACAAAGAAAGGAAAGTTTAAATGAAATTTCTATATAAGTTATTTGCGTTAACGACGGTTGGAATTCTTTTGAATGGTTGTATTGAAATGCATAATGTTATTACCGTGAACAAAGACGGTTCCGGTTTAGTTGAAGAAAATATTTTTATTGGAAAAGAAATCATTAATATGTTTAAAAAATTCGCAGCTGCATTTGCTGATTCCACTCAACCCCAGCAGGAATTTAAACTATTCGAAGAAGAAAAAATCAAAGCAAAGACTTCTGATTATGGTGAAGGGATTGAATTTATTTCGATGGAAAACATTGTAACAGATGAGAAGGAGGGCTACAAGGCAATTTATAAATTCAAGGATCTTAATCAGGTTAAAGTGAACCAGAATCCTTCGGACGAAATGCCTTTAGCTGAGTCGAAAGAAAAAACTGAACCTGCAAATGAATACGTGTTTTTCAAATTCATAAAAGGTAAACCGAATAAAATAATTTTTAAGCTTCCTGATGAACCTAAAAAAGATGAAAAAAGCGGTGAGCAAACAAAAACTGATGACACAACAGGGACAAATATTGAAGCTGATTCATCTGACCTAGAGAGCATGATCAAGTTCATGAAAGATATGAATGCAAAGTTTGAGATTCGTGTTGACGGTAAAATCACCAATACTAACGCAACGCATGTCGATGGTAACACAATAACGATATTTGATATAGATTTTGCGCAATTAATATCGGATAAAGATAAGCTTGAAGAGTTTAAAAAATTTAATCCGAAATCCTTCGAAGAGGTAAAGAAATTAGTCTCCGATATTCCAGGAATAAAGGTGGAACTTAATAAGGAAGTATATATCGAGTTTGAATAGATGAATTATTCTATTTAAAAGACAGAACAAATAATCTAACATTCAGAGAATAAATTAGTCATCTGTTTTAACAGGTTTAATTACAAACGATAAATTTACTTTTTCTTCCCCTCGCATAAGCGAAAAAGATATTTCTTCATCCCAATTTTTAAATTGTAAATGTTTTTTAAGCTCAGTTGAATTATTAAAAGTTTTCCTATCGATAGTGAGGATGATATCATTCTTTTTTAATCCGTTTTCGAAAGCAATTGTCTGAGGCAAAACTCGTTCGACTAAATATCCTCCATTATTCAATTCATCTTTGATACTAAATCCAAAAGCCGGATATAGTTCTTGCCTCATTTCCTTAACTCCCCAAATAAAATCTGCGTAACTTTTAACGACAATTTTGTAAGGGGTCTCATCCATCATCATCATTGAATGAGGATTTGCCGGCTTTTCTTTTTCACTTACATTTTCCTTTGATGTCGATTCATTTTTATTCTCAGACATTTCTGATTTGTTGTCGACTGTTTTAGTATCCTTTTCTTTTTCACTTTTCATATTCTTCCTAATCTGCACCATTCCTTCATCTTTAACTTTCTGAGAAATGTCGACTGGGACAACGGAAGCAAAAGAAAAATTACTTCTATCGTGGATAATTCTGCCAATCCCAATATTATATATTACATGACCGCTACCCGCTAAAAGAACTATAGTTGCTTCGGGATGTTTTTGAGCAGCTTTAATGGCACCTTCTCCCATCGCAGCATCCCATAAGCTTTGAGCAGGGTACATGTTATTAAATTGATCGGGCATTGTTGCATCCATTCCCTGCATTAAAACTTTAATTAAAAATTTATGTTCGATGTTAGCAGTATCAATTTCAGGAATAGCTTTTATTTCCTCTTCAGTAAGACTGCCAACTCCACTCCGTCCAATTTTTGAAGTATATTGTTTTTCGATATTAGCTCCATAAATCGGAATATGTTTATCTCTTGCATAATCAAATATTGCTTTATAATACCTGTAATTATGACCCCATGTAGTTAAGAAATCAGTTTGTTCCATAAATGTATTTGGGTCAGTATTACCGCTGCTCCATTTACCTAAAGCTTCATCTTGTTTAGAGTTGAACATCTCGAGTGCTAAAACCACTGGTTTACCTGCTTCTACCAATCCTTTTATCACTTCTAACTCAACATCGTGATATAGTTGATTAGTGTGCGATTCACCCACCATTACAATTTGGTAGTTTTTAAGTTCGGCTATCATTTGGTTAAATGACACTTCCTTACTTGCTTTAGTATCGAAAATTTTATCAAGCTTTACTGAGCAGAAATCATATTTGCGGTTAACGTCACCGATTGGCAATCGTTCAGCATCAAATTCTTGAGCCATATTTGATGTTATCGAAAGAAATAATGCGAATACTATGATGTTTATTTTCAATTTAATCTCCATTTCTTTTTCTAATTGAGTAAATATTTAGTCAATCTAATTTTAATGCTTTTATTTGGTGATTTTCTAAATCAGCAATCCATAAATAATTGTTGTATACCAAAACAGCAGCAGGTTTATTCAGTTCATTTATTTTTGTGCCTTTGGTTCCTGTGCCAGCAATAGAAGTAACATCACCTTGATTATTTATCTTAAGAATTCTGTGAGTTCCCATATCGGCAATGTATAGATTATTATTTTTATCTATAGCTATACCATGAGGAGTGTCGAGTGTATCTTTTAATTTCAATGTTGTGACACTCAAATTCGGAATTATTTTTCGAATTAAATTGCTTCCAGCATCTGCTGCAAAAATGCTCTCTCCATTAGATACTATATCAATAGCATATATAAAACTGGCTGCTTCGGGTTTTCCATCGTCATTGCCAGATTTGCCATTACCCGCAATTGTTGAAACAACACCATCCTTAATTAAACGAACTCTTGCGTTACCAATGTCAACTACATATACTCCACCTTCTTTTGCTAATATAACGGCATGAGGCGAGTTAAATTTAGCCGAATCGGCTGGTCCATCCTTAAATCCTTTTTCGTTATTCATACCAGCCAGTGTACTAACAGTAAAATTACCATCGTCAGATTTTGTTATCATTCTAATTAAATTACTTCCAGCCTCAGCAACATATATTCTATCGTTAACTTTATCATAAGCAACTCCATGAGGAGAATTAAATTTTGCATCTGATGCAGGTCCATCTTGATAACCTTTTTTGTTTGGGCCGCCGGCGATGGTTGTAACCACACCATCAAATGTGGCAATCCTAATTGCGTGATTATTAATATCAGCAAAAATCACTGAATTATCTTTATAAGGAGCTAAACGTATTGGCTTATTTAATTCCGCTTGTTTTCCATCTTTAAAACCTACTTTACCGGTTCCTGCAACTATTTGCATCAATTCATTTTTTTCCGGGGCGCATGAAAACAAAAGAGGAAGTAATAATAAAAAGAAGAAGTGCTTTTTCATTCCAATCAACCTTAGATTAAGCATTAAATGACGTTACATGTATTTCTAATTAATAAATAATTTCGATACTATTATTAATATTCTATTACCTGTTTAAAAGCAGCAAGAGAGAATATTGTCAATGCCTAAATATTGAAACGAGAACACCGGTGAAAAAAGCTATTAGCCACCAGTAATAGGCAATTTTAGAATATAAGTTTAACGATTTACTTATTAAAATTTCATCTCCAAATTTTAATTTATATCTCCAGAGCAAAACAAAATCAATTATCATTAATAATAAACCTATATAACCCATAATACCATGAAAAGTAAAATAAGTTCTTGTTGTACCCATCATCATACATGTGGTTGCAGATATATCAAATAGTACTGCAAGCGTTATAAGAAATAATAGTGTGTTGGTTGTCTTCTGTTTTTTATTCTCTACTAGATAAAATAATGTATAAAAAAGCAGCGCTAATTGAACTAAAACAATTCCAGCAACAGTAACTTTTGCCATGTAGTCATCCAATCATTATATGAATAAAAAATAAAATTATTAACTAAATGAAAGTTAGAAATTGATGTAATTAAAAATAAATAATGTTTTGAGAGTATGAAAATACTCTATTGTAATAAATAAGACACAGCAATCGTGAAATCCTTCTTGGAGGGCGAGTGAATTGTTTCAACTAAAAAACTATTAATGATTTTAATGCCAACTTGATATGAAAGATAGTCTTCTTTTTTATCTACAAGAGAAAAAGTTTTTATATCAAATATTGGATTTGTCTCCTCATTGTAAAAAATTCCAATCACAGGTTCACCGATTATCCAAAATTTTGCGTCGGTAAATAATTTAAAAAATTGCAAAACTGTAAATCCAACATTACTTGTTGAAGTGACTTTTTGATTTAAGTGAACATAAAATAAAGAATAGTCAGAGTTTTCATAATCATCTGTAATCGCCATTAATTTTCGCTGCCTTAACTGAGTATTAACACGAAGGGTTATACTGCTTATAAACATTCCTGTAAGCATTCCAAATGCTGCTGGCTGCACAAAACGATTTCTGCTTCCAAAGAACATCCCACCTAATTGAAAATCGTAATCAGATTTATGTTTCCAGACAAAAAATCCACTTGGCAAGCCGTCAGGACGGAATGGAGCCCATCGTCCAACGGCTAATGTGCGCGTGTCTTCAATTTCATCTGTGCTTTTTATATAACCTCCAAACGCATATGTTTCCATTGGTCCATTTAAGAATACACCCCCGCCAAAACGGTTATTAATTTTCGTGTTAGACTTTCCTATGCCAATCACAGCGATCGGAGAGAAAAAACCCATTTTATATTTAGCTGCAAAATAATATGAATTCAATGTTGAGTTACTATATAAATTCCCGCCATACCCTAATTGATAACCATCATAATATTCATATCCTACCCGCATCCAAAGTTCGCTATTCGGTCTATAAGTAAATCTGGAAAAGAATATGGCATTATTAAGGGTTGTTTCCTTAATCTTATCGAATGTTCCTCCAAGATCGAATTGATATCTATCATCGTCATTAAAAGGGAATAAAATTATTCCTCCTGAAATCTGCTGAACTCTGTATTGAGTTGTATTGTCAAGTCCATTGTCTATCATTGTAAGAAAAAGTGTTCTATCCCTTTGATCTTTTCTGTAGAAATTGAAAGATGATACTCCTTGATTATCGCTATTCATATGTGCTAATTGAAATTTCCAGAGGGCGAGTTGCGGAGGACCGAATACTGAATACCTCGGGTCAATATTTTTTTGATGAGGATTGGCATGCTGAGATAAACTATCATTTAATAATGGCTTTTGTTCTTGAGCATTTATATGTGAAATGAATAATAAACTAAGAAAATAAATCACTGAAATAATTTTAGGAGATGTCATTCTTTTATTTTGATTTTTTAATCATTCTGTTTAAGAAATAAAACTATTCTTTCAGACCTAAATTCAATGAAGAAATATCCATCAAATAAGGTGATAATTTTCTTACTCCTTTAGGTTCATCTCTATTTGATGAAAAAGTCAAGGTTTTTCCATCAGGAGAAATTACTGGGAATCCATCAAATGCATCGTTATATGTAAGACGGGTTTGTTGTCCGGTTCTAATACTCATAATATATATCTCAAAATTAAATGGTGGCAGCACCCTTATAAATGCAAAGTGATCTCCATCCGGAGCCGGGTGAGGTGCCCAATTTGTTCCATTATCATGAGTTATTTGTTTTTGATCAGTACCATCATCCTTAATCGTGAATATAGTCATTGGCATTCCGCGCTGACCTTCATTTTTCCGTTCCCACGCTCTGTATATTATTGTTTCACTATCATTTAAATAGAAGGACCCTCCTTCTTGCCACTCATCGGTAAAAGTAATTTGACGTTCGTTTGTGCCGTCTACATCCATTACCCACAAATTACATTTACCATCTATTGAGCGAGTAAATAAAATCTTTTTACCATCAGGTGATACACTTACCTCTGCATCGTAGTATTTATTGTGAGTTAATCTGATAACATTTTCTCCATTAAGGTCACTTATATAAAGTTCGGCACCGGTGGGATAATTTCTTGGATCTGACCAAATTCCTTTCGGTAAATCAAGATTATCACGAGTTGAAGTCCAGATCAATTTAGTTCCACAAGGGAAATAGTATGAACAGGCATCCTCGCCTTTATCATTAATTTTTTTGATATCGGTTCCATCAATCTTCATTGTGTACACGAAATGCACAGAGTCATCGCCAAACTTAGCATTGCCAATTAGGCTCATTCCATCGGGAGAAAAGTAAAACTCCGCACCATTATCAACATTTAGCACCTTCCAAACTTTAAATTCTTCTTGCTTTTGATTTTGAGAATAATTTTCATTAGAAATGAAAAAGATTATGGCTGGGAGCAGCATGATTAAAGATAATTTTAAAGTGTTTTTTTTTCTCTTCATTTTTCTTTCCTTTTACTTAAATATAAAATTTTTAAAACTGATTTTATCTCTCAATTAATTCAATTTCAGTTTTATTTTCTTTTCCTTCACGTAAATAAATTAGCTCGACAGAATCACCTGGGTTAAAAGTCTTTAATGCGTCCGAATAATCTTTTAAGTTAATAACTTTATACTGTCCAAGCTTTTTAATAATATCCCCTTTTTGCAGTCCTGCTTTTGCGGCAGGAGAATCAGCCGATAGATCAGCAATGCGAACACCTTCTCCTGAGAATGCAAAATCCGGAACACTGCCCGTTGAAACTTTTCGTTCACCGGTTGGAGCTTGAGTCTTTTTCGTTTCATCAGTTACTTGTCCCTGAAAGGTAAGCGGTTCTAATCTGTCGGCTAAGTAAAGAATTCCTTCGCGTGCGAACGTTGCAACTTTAACCAAACCTGCTGCATCAATTTTATCCGGAGTATCCGTTGGTTTGTGGTAATCTTCGTTTGCGCCGGAAAAGAATTGCACTGCAGGAACGCCGATTTCTAAGAAGCTGCGCTGATCGCTTGCATCAAGATCCTGCGTAACCATTTCCGATTCAACTCCTGTAACATAACTTGCACCCATAAAGATAAATTTCCATTCCCTTGCACTGTTGCTGTTGAGAACTAATAATTTATTTTTAAAAAGTCTGCCGACGGTATCAAAGTTTAAAACACCAATAACTTTTTTAGCTGGAAAACGTTTCATATTCTTTACATAATACTTTGATCCGAGCAGTCCGCTTTCTTCCGTAGTGAACGCAATAAAAATAACTGTGCGCTGCGGCTTTAAAGTTTTGCCAAGTAATTCGGCTAATTCAAGCATAACAGCAACACCGCTGGCATTATCATCGGCACCGGGATGTATCTTCCCTTCATTTCCTTTGTTTGCCCTAGGCCATCCTAAACCAAGGTGATCATAGTGAGCGCAAATTATTACTGATTCATCTTTCAGATCTGGATTCGTTCCGGGTATTATTCCGATAATATTTTTTACTGGCGCCTTATTTCCTTTAGCATCAATTACTTCATCCCAAATTTGGAAATATGTGCCATCATCTGATCCGGGAAGTAATCCTGCACTTTTAAATTTCTCCGTAATGTAATCAACCGCTTTTTTAATGCCGTCAGTCCCGGGAGAACGACCGGCGAGTTCTTTACTTGCAAGAAATTCTACAGACTTCATCATCCTTTCAGCGGAAAAAACAGGAGCCAGCTCTGCCAATGCTTTACGCTTTGGTAAATTTGTAAAAACTGATGTTGGAGTTGTCGTGCTATTCGAACCAACCTTAGCTATCAATGGAGAATTTGCGGATGGCCATTCGCCTTTTGCTATGTTGGCGGGTTCGGTTCCTTCAAAAACTAAATAGCTGTACTTTCCGTAGTGGGGTAATTTTCTTGCAAGTCCTTGTACGGCATCTTTATTATCGATAGAAAGCAACACAAGAACTGAAGTTGGGTTTTTAGGATGCCGAACTGAAATGACAAAACTGTTTTTGTTATTTTTGAACGAAGATTTTCCAAACCGCACCGATTCATTAGTTAACTCAGCGTCATAGTCATTCAAGTTTTCTTTAATCAGATCAGCATATAAATTTTCTACACCTAAAATCCAGATACTTTTATCAATCGGCAATTTGGAAACATCATTATCGAATGACACTTTGATTTTCTTAGTGGTATCGGCAGCCCATATGTTGGCTAACTCTTGATAATATTCCAAACTTGTTTTGTCTGCCTTTGAAGGCAAGAGAATCTGCAATTCTTCAGAGCCGAATATTTTAGATAGGGAAGGAGGAATTTCATTGTAATGAAGTTTACGGAATAAATTAAACTGTGGATCTACTTGAACTAATAAAGGATTTTCTGTAAAAGTCATTTCGTAGTTTTGTTCTTTTTGTGTCATCGCTACCTTTTTAACGTCAGCAGTTTTCTCAAATGAAACTGCAATTGGTACATCCAGGATAAAAACATCTTCACTTTGAATTTGCTTTAGGGTGAACTGAAGTTTGTACTCAGCATTTTCTTTCTTTACGGCAACATTTGAAATGCTTAACTCTGGCGCACCTGTACGATTCACCCACTGATCAAAGAACTGTTTCAGATCTTTGCCGGTTACAGATTCGAATGATAAACGAATATCATTAAATGAGGCGGCTTTAAATTTATTATTGCGATAAAATTTCTGAAATCCTTTAATAAATTGATCGTCTCCCACCATTTCACGCAGCATATCCCACATCATCAAGCTCTTTCCATATCCGATAGCTTCGGAAGAAGCATTGTAACGTGAACCAAATTCTTTTAATGGAAAATCATTGGATGATTTCACATAATCGGTGTACTTCTGTAAAGTTGAGCGGCGGTATTCATCTCCTTGTCCACGTTGCTCCGAAATAAGGTGATCGGCCATATATGCAGTTAAACCTTCGCACCAATTGCCCGTTTTGAAATCAACATAGGCGCTGTTTCCCCAATAGTTGTGCAAAAGTTCGTGAGGATATGATGAATTAAGAATAAACGGAAAACGAATTATCTGTTCACCCAATAATGTGAACGAAGGCATTCCGTAACCGGTTTCCCAAAAATTTTCGACCAGCGCAAATTTTGTAAACGGGTAGGGACCAACTAACTTTCTGTACATTTCAAGATATTGCGCAGTTGCTTCGAGATATTTATTTGCGAGAGTTTCATCCGGTATTCGCAGAAAAGCCATTACATCTGTTGCACCTGCCGATTTAGAATACTCTGTAAATTGTGCTGCAATGAAATATATTTCCTCCATTGGTTCAGGTGAATCCCAGCGAATAATATGATTACCATCTTTTACTTCGTTAAGTGTTCGCTTACCTTGGCTTACTACATTCCATGGCTGCGGAACTGTTGCCGTCAATTCAAAACTTATCCAGTTATTATTAAACCAAGGAACCCAATAAGTTGAACCGGCTAAGTAAACACCTTTTTCATCAATGATGCCCGGTGTTTGGCTGAAACCTCTAGCATATTCCTCTCCCAATTGTTTAATCGGATAATTAATTGTTCCGCCAATTTTTAAAGTGAAAGAAACATCTCCTTCGATTTTATTTTCAAAAGTCAAAGCATATTTATTTTGTTTGAATTCCGGGGAAAGATTAAAATCTTCCCGATCCATTCCAAAATCTTCCGCCTTTACACCGCTTTGATCTAATTTGAGCAATACACCAGGTGTTTCGGACGTAACCGTAAGATTATTGTTTAGCAGAAAATAAATAACAGGTTTAATATCAGCAGCAGGAATAACAATTTGATCTGTTGCATCAATCCGATGTTTCGCCGGATCCATGGTAACCGCTATCTTATGATGGATAATCGGATTTGCGAATGCAGCAAAAGCTGATAAAAAGAATGCGAGTAAAAAAATACTTTTTCTAGACATGATTTTCTCCAAAAGATATTCGATTGATTATAATTTATGTGGCCGATAATGAAAATGACAATATTTTTAATGAATAACACATAACAAAAAATAAAAAACGATTAAGTGAACCTCCTATGCATTAACTTTTTCATTTTTAGTTAAATGTTTTATGTTTGCATTTTTATTATAATCGTCTTATTAATAATGAATAACACATAACAAAAAATGTCAAAGTAATTTTTACGAATTATTTTTTCGCGCAGTTTCTATACTACTAACAAAAATTGCAATTAATTCTTTACATTCATTAACACTTTTATTCACAATTTTAAAATCTTCAATAAGCGGCTTTCTGCTGACAATCTGTAACGCAACATGTGTTTCTTTCAACTCCTTGAGACAAATTTTCATCTTATGAATAAAATCATTACGTGATTCTGCAACCTGCGCTTCACCATAATTAAATGCAGGCGATGAGCCTGAACGAAGCAATTGTCCTGCAATGTGATTTCCAGTTCGAGTATTTGACAGCATTTCAACGATGTCAATTATCAGAAGTGTAAATTTGATCAACCGCTCTTCTAAATCATATTTTTTATTACCTTCACTCAACTTTGTTTACTTTTTTATTATTTGTTTCTTGTTATATATTTTTCATTTCCTTTATGTTCAGAAGTAATGTCCTTTGCTTAATTACTATCTTACTATTAACAACATTGGATTTTTTGCATTCATATATTTTTTAGCGACATTTTTTACATCGGCTAATTTTATATTTTTCAATTCATCCAGAAACTGCTTGTCATAATTAAAGTCGTTTTTAAAATAAAGCGAGCTGCCCAAATAAAAAGCCTGGTTAATGCTCGAAAGTCTTCTGAACATCATTCTTCCAAGGTACATGTTAATTGATTTTTCAACTTGATCTTGAGTCAATGAATCAAGAACAGCC
>Ga0209341_10003553_pt1 | contig 14523 bp, 13 predicted proteins | sample RifCSP13_2_FD_184020 | JGI IMG/M metagenome (GOLD analysis project Ga0209341, IMG submission 184020) | Soil microbial communities from Rifle, Colorado - Rifle CSP2_sed 13_2 (SPAdes) (version 2) | ecosystem: Environmental > Terrestrial > Deep subsurface > Rock core/Sediment | place: Rifle...
CGCGACTCTGAGAGCTGTCAACCAGGCGCTCCAGCCCCAATGCGGCATCCGAGAGTGCACTGCGAAAGGCTGCTTGGCCACACGCACCCGCCTAGAGGTGAGGACGACGACCTCGACGCCCTGCTCCTGAAGGGCGCCGGCAAGAAGTGCCGTGTAGTCGCCCACGCCTCCGACTTGAGGCGGGAACTCGCCGCTGAGGAAGAGGACCTTCATCTCACCTGCGCAATCGACGTCGCCTTGCGAACACTGGGTCTACGAGGCATCACGCAAGCCAACGGCGCTACGCGAGTCCGGAGCGCAGCACTCGCAGATAGCTCTGTACCCTCTGGCGCCGAAGGGCGGGCTTGAGTCGCACGAGCCACTTCGCCGATTCTTCGAGAGCTTGATAGCCGAAGGTTGCCCATAGGTACCAGCGCAGGACCGTCCCCCAGAACGCGCCGTGCCACTTGCCGTAGAAGCGCCACTTGCTGCTGTTGAAGAGAATGTGGCGGCGGGTGAGATCTTGGTCGCCGCTGGCGCTACCGACATGCAGAATCCGAGCCGCGGGCTGATAGCGCACGCGCCAGCCTGCCCGCTGGAAGCGCCGGCACCAGTCCACCTCCTCGAAATACATGAAGAAGCGCTCATCCATACCGCCAACCGCCTCGACGGCCGAACGGCGCACTAGCAGGCAGGCCCCTGTTAGCCAGTCGACGTCCTGCTCGACGTCCGGCGTGTCCTGGCAATAGTAGCGGCGCAGCATCGGCAGGTCGGGCAGCAGCTGCTGGACCGGCGTACTCTCCACGAAGGCGAGCAGTAGGGACGAGAAGCGGCGGCGGGATGGCTGGAGGCTGCCGTCGGCGTTCCGCATTTGGGGGCCCACGACGGCCACGGTGGAGTTGGCGGATAGCGTGTCCACCAACAGGCCGATAGCATCCCCCTCCACGACCGTGTCGGGGTTGAGGACAAGGACGGCCTCGCCGCTAGCGAGGGCCAGTCCCTGGTTCACAGCACGGGTGAAGCCGGCGTTCGCCCCGTTAGCAACCAACTGCACTTCGGGGAACGACTCGGAGACGAAAGTGGCGCTCCCATCCCTGGAGGCGTTGTCGATCACGACGGTCTCGGCGCCGAGGGACGGCCGCAAAGCGAGGGAGGAGGCAACGGAGTCGAGGCAACGACCCAGGTGCTCCCGCACGTTGTAGGAGACGACGAGGACGGTGACAGCGATTGTTTCCGCCACTGGGCCTAGTGTACCGGGGCGAGGTCCTCCTCGCCCGCCAACGAGGTCGCCTGCACCAGGGTCTCGCCCTCGAAATAGAGGCGCGGCACGCGCGCCGAGATGCCGCAGAGGACCTCGTAGTGGATGGTATCACTCCAGTCGGCCCACTCCTCGATAGTGACCGACTCATCTCTCTGGTGACCGAGCAACACAACCTCGTCATCCAGCGCCACGTCCGAGATATGGGTGACCTCGACGAGGCAAGCGTCCATGCAGACGCGGCCCCGAATGGGGGCGCGCTGGCCTCGGATGAGCACGTGTCCACGATTCGAGAGCGCCCTAGGCAGCCCGTCGCCGTAGCCTGCAGGGACCAAGGCAATAAGAGCGGGCGCTTCGGCGCGCCACGCACGGTTGTAAGAGACCGTCTCGCCCGGAGCGAGCGTGTGCAACCGCGCGATGCGGCTCTTGAGCGAGAGCGCGGGCGTCAGCACTACGGGGCGGCTGACGTCGGATGAGGGGTAGTAGCCATAAACGCCGATGCCGGGCCGTACCATCTCCAGCGCGGTCTCCGGCTGCTCGAACAACGCAGCTGTGTTGGCGATGTGACGCAGCTTGATCTCCGGCAACTGGTCGCTGGTCCAGCGAAACGCCTCGAACTGCGTCCGGTTGAAGGACAAGTCGCCGCTGTCCGCGTTAGCGAAGTGGCTATAGATGCCTTCGAGCCGGAGGCTGTGCAGCTCGCCAAGGGCCTGAGCGAAGGGGACAGCCTCGGCGGGCGCGAGCCCGAGACGATGCATGCCAGTGTCCACCTTGAGGTGCACCGGCTGCACGACGCCCCGTGCGTCTGCAGCGCCCGCCACGGCCAGCGCTTCGCGTTTGCTGGTGATAGTTGGAGTGAGGCTATATGCGACGATGCGCTCCGCGTCCCCCGGCGGCGTGTAGCCAAGGACAAGAACCTCAGCCGTAATGCCGCCCTCGCGCAACTGCACGCCTTCGTCCACGGTAGCAACGCCCAGCGCGCGCACGCCCGCGGCCAGACAGGCACGCGCCACCGGGAGCGCGCCGTGGCCGTAAGCGTTCGCCTTCACGACGGCGAGCAAGCGCGAACGAGAGCCCGCCAGGCGGGCTAGCGCAGCCAGGTTACGCCCAACGGCCGCCAGGTCTATCTCCGCCCAAAGCTGTCGGCCGCGGAGGCTGCTGTCCGCCGACGGATACGGGCCAGCCCGGCTCATGGCACCAGCGACCACTCGGCCGGGAGACGGTAGGTGAAGACACGGTTCGTCACCCGACCGTCGTCGAAGACTCGGCCTCGGCCGCTGCGTTTCAGCTCCTGAAAGGTGTTGGCCAGTTGGACGATGCGCTTGGCGCGCAGATTGAAGATGACCGCGCCGGCCTGGTACGGCTGCAAGCTGGCCTCGCGGGTAACCTCGTCGACGACCCGAAAGACAGGCTGCTCCAGCACCTCGAATTCGCGCAGGGCGGTGTGGATCGAGGAGTAGCGGCCGGGGACGTTCGCCTCATCGAAAACCGCCAGCCCGTTGAGAACGTGGTCGCGCAATGGCGTGTAGAGCGGCTCGAGGGCGTCGAGGAACTGATTGATAGTCAGAGGGCTTTGCGAGCAGGCGGCCATCATCGCCGTGAGAGCCGACGCTGAAGCAATGAAAGAGGCCCCGCCGCTTCTATCGATAATCGTGTAGCGGATCAGCTCGTTGGCCATCGCTTCCTCCGCAGGGCTCTGTTTCCGAGTCTAGCATCGGCCTTTTTCGAGTGTCAAGGAAGCCCTTGGCCAGCCAGGCCGCATGGTTTGCAGTCTCCGAAAGCGCTGTCTATACTCGGCCTACAGCTTCGCAAGCATTAGAGGAGCCGGGAACCATCGAACAGCAAGCCCTCGAAGAGCTGCTGCGCCAGGTCGCAGACGGCGCGCTGACGATCAGCGACGCCCAGGCGCGCCTTCGCACGCTCCCCTACGAGGACCTCGGATTCGCCAAGCTCGACCACCACCGCAGCCTGCGCAAGGGCTTTCCGGAGGTCGTCCTCGCGCAAGGCAAGACGCCGGAGCAGGTGGCCGCGATCGTTCAGGCGCTGGCAATGCATGCCTCGCGCCTGCTCGTGACGCGTGCCTCCGCCGCTCACGCCGAGGCCGTACACGCTGTGCTTCCAGAAGTCCAATACCATTCGCTTCCCTCTCTACTCATTCTGGAGCGGGAACCAGATCGCCAGCGCCTTCCGGGCATCCTGGTGCTGTCGGCCGGCACCGCCGACCTTCCCGTGGCCGAGGAGGCGGCGCTCACCGCCGAGGTCATGGGCTGCGCTGTCGAGCGCGTTCATGACGTAGGCGTCGCGGGGCTCCACAGGCTGCTGGACCACCTGCCTCAACTGCACGCCGCGCGGGTCGTCATCGCCGTCGCCGGCATGGAAGGCGCCTTGCCGTCGGTCGTGGCAGGCCTGGTAGCGGCGCCTGTGATCGCCGTGCCGACCAGCGTCGGCTACGGCGCCTCGTTTGGCGGGGTCGCAGCCCTCCTTGCCATGCTCAACTCTTGCGCCGGCGGCGTGGGCGTGGTCAACATCGACAATGGCTTCGGCGCCGGCTACCTGGCCGCGCTCATCAACGGTGTGGGGCGAGAATGAACGAAGCGCTACAGGCAAAGCTGGAGCGGCTGCAGGCGATCCTGCGCGACATGGGCTCCGTGGTGATCGGCTTCTCCGGTGGCGTCGACAGCACGCTGCTCGCGTCGGTCGCGCACCAGGTGCTCGGAGAACGAGCGCTGCTGGTGCTTGGCCTTTCCCCGGCCTATCCGCCCAGCGAGCTGGCCGACTCCCTCGCGCTCGCTGAATCGCTGGGTATCGCGCTGCGCGTCGTCGAGACGCACGAGATGGAGGACGAGAACTACACTTCTAACCCCATCAATCGCTGCTATTTCTGCAAGCTCGAGCTGTTCAGCCATCTGGAGAGCGTCGCCGAAGAAGGAGGCTACGCCTGGATGGCAGATGGCACCAACCTCGACGATTTGAGCGACTACCGCCCAGGACGCGCCGCCGGACGCAAGCACGAGGTGCGCAGTCCCCTGATGGAGGCGGAGTTGACCAAGGAGGAGATCAGGTTGCTGTCGCTGGCGCGCGGGCTCCCTACCTGGGACAAACCTCCCATGCCGTGCCTCTCTTCGCGCATCCCTTACGGGACGCCGGTGACCGTCGAGGCGCTGCAGCGCATCGGCGCGGCCGAGCAGGTCCTGCGCGGCCTGGGGCTGCGCGAGTTCCGCGTCCGCCACCACGATACCGTCGCCCGTCTCGAAGTGAGCCGAGAAGCGATGGCGCTGCTGGTCCAAGAGAATACGCGCCAGCAGGTGGTGGCGCGTCTGAAGGAGCTTGGCTATCAGCACGTGACCCTGGACCTGACGCCATTCCGCTCCGGCAGCCTGAACCTGGCCTTCATCCAGGCACGCGAGGGGACCCGTGAGCCTCGCTGAGAGGCCCGGCACACCACAGTCGCGCAATGGAGAGCGGCGCAGGCGCAAGCCGACGCCGACACCGCCCCAGCCGGGCAACCTGTGGCTGGCGAAGGCGCTGCTCGATCTCGGCGCCGTCCGCTTCGGGTCCTTCACCATGGGCCGCACCACGGTCGAGTCGCCGGTGTACGTGAATGTGCGCCTGCTCATCAGCGCGCCGCGCGTGCTTCAGCGGACCGCCCGTGTCATGGACCAGGAGATCACCGCCGATCTGTTGCGCCAAGAGCCCAGGATCGAGCCGTTCGACCTCGTGGCCGGCATCCCGCTCGGCGGGCTGCACCTGGCCGCTGCCTTCTCGCTGCGCACCAAGGTGCCGATGATCTACGCTACACCAGACGGGCCCAATGGCGAGCCCGTCATTGAGGGACGCTACCGGGCCGGCCAAAGCGTCTTGCTGATCGACGACCTCATCACGACCGGCGGCAGCGTCCTGGAGACAGGCCCCTTACTGCAGCAGGCTGGCCTGCGCGTCGGCGGGGTCTTCGTCCTGGTGGACCGCGGGCAGGGGGCGGCGCGGCGTCTCCAGCAGCACGGCTACCACCTGATGACCCTGCTCAACCTGCGCGTGATGTTGAACTACTACATGTCCACCGGCGCCATCGAGGAGGAGTGGTACCGCCGTAGCATCGCCTACCTGGACGAGCACCCAGCGTTGCCGACGTAGGGCTTTCGGCCGCATTCTTCCGGAACAGAACGTGTCAATGAGCCACCAGCCGGACCTCGCCCGCCGCGGCACCGTCGCGGTGGTGATCCCACGAGAGTATGCTCCCCGGCGGTCGCTGCCGTTGCCGACGAGGGGCTAGGGGGGACGAGAGCATGGTTTCTATCGAGTCAACTGCCGAAATGGCGAATCAAGTCTACGAGACCATCGAGCGCAATCTTGCTATCGTCCGCCGTCGACTGCGCCGGCCATTGACCCTCGCCGACAAAGTGCTACTGGGACACCTCGATGACCCTGAGCATCAGGAGATGGAGACCGGCAAGAGCTACCTGCTCCTGCGTCCGGACCGTGTCGTTCTTCAAGACGTCTTGGGTCAGACGGCTATGCTGCAGTTCATGCAAACGCGGCGAGACAAGGTCGCGGTGCCTACCACTATCCATTGCGACCACCTCATCCAGGCTAGAGTGGAGGGCGTCCAGGACCTCCGCGACTCCCTGGAGGAGAACGACGAAATCTACAACTTTCTGCGCTCAGCGGCGGCGAGGTACGGAGCGGGCTTCTGGGGGCCGGGCGCTGGTATTATCCACCAGGTGGTGCTGGAGACCTACGCCTTCCCCGGCGAATTGATCATCGGCACAGACTCACACACCCCTAACGCCGGTGGCCTCGGAGCATGCGGTGTAGGCGTGGGCGGGGCCGACGCGGTGGAGGTGATGGCCGGGCTTCCCTGGGAGGTGCTCTATCCCCGGCATATCGCAGTGTACCTAACTGGGAAGCTGAACGGGTGGACCGCTCCTAAAGACGTGATCCTTTACGTCGCCGGCGAGTTGACTGTAGCTGGCGCTACTAACGCCATCGTCGAATACATTGGGCCCGGCGCCCGCACCATTAGCGCAACGGGAAAGGCCACTATCACCAACATGGGGGCCGAGCTAGGAGCCACTACCTCCATGTTCCCCTTTGACGAGCGAATGACCGCTTACCTCAGGGCAACAGGCAAAGACGACCTAGCTCCTCTGGCCGAGCGGTATCAGCACCTGCTCGCACCCGACAAGGAGGTGGAGACACACCCGGAGCGGTACTACGACCGCGTTGTGGCGATCGACCTGTCGAAGCTCGAGCCGCATGTTGTGGGCCCGCATTCTCCGGACAGGGCGCGCCCGCTATCTAGGCTCGTGGCAGAGGTGGCGGACACCAGCAACGGGTTTATCGACGCGATCTCGACCGCCCTTATCGGCAGCTGCACCAATTCCTCATACGAGGACATGAGCCGTGCGGCGGACGTGGCGGAGCAGGCAAAGGCGCATGGCATCAAGGCTACTGTCCCGTTCCTAGCAACGCCTGGCTCTGAGCAGGTGCGAGCCACCATGGAGAGGGACGGGCAATTGCAGTCCCTTACGGACATCGACGCCATTGTTCTGGCGAACGCTTGTGGCCCCTGCATCGGCCAGTGGGGCAGGCCCCAGGAGATGGTTGGCGTGCCGAATACCATTGTCACCTCTTATAACCGCAACTTCCCGATGCGCAACGACGGCCAGCCGACCACGATGAACTTCATAAGCAGCCCGGAGATCGTCACCGCATTCGCGCTGGCTGGGAGGTTATCGTTCAACCCGCTTACGGATAGCTTAACAGGAGCGGACGGCATCCCCTTCAAGCTGGAACCTCCGAAGCTCGCCCCCGAGGTGCCCGTTCGCGACTTCGAGCGCGGGCATTCGTACGTTGCGCCTCCGGAGGACGGGAGCGCCATCCCGTTGAACGTGAACCCGCTCAGCAATAGGTTGCAGCTCATGGAACCTTGGCCCGCCTGGGACGGCAACGACTTCGCGGACATGCCCGTCCTTATCAAGACCAGGGGCAAGACTACCACCGACGATATCTCTCCCGCCGGGCGCTGGCTCATGTACCGGGGACACCTGGACAAGTTCAGCGACAACATGTTTATGGGCGCGACCAACGCCTATACGGCCGAGACGGGAAAGGGCAAAAATGTTTTGACGGGGCAGACGAGCCAGGCGATCTCGGAGGTTGCCCGCCACTACCAGTCCCAGGGTGTCAAGTGGGTGATCGTGGGCGACCACAACTACGGCGAGGGCAGCAGCCGTGAGCACGCGGCCCTGTCGCCACGCCTGCTCGGTGGTGTGGCAGTCATCGCAAGGAGCTTTGCGCGAATCCACGAGTCCAACCTGAAGAAGCAGGGGCTGCTGGCCCTCACCTTCGAGCACCCCGCGGACTACGACCGAATCCGGGAGGATGACAGAATCAGCCTGACAGGGCTTAGCGAGATGGCGGCGGGGAAGCCGGTTGAGTGCCTGGTCCGCCATGCGGACGGAAGCAGCGAAACGCTGCGCCTGAACCACTCTTTCGGAGCTTCCCAGTTGGAGTGGTTTCGCCGGGGGTCGGCCCTCAACCTGTTCCACGGCGCCTAGCAGGGGTCTGACTTAGGCTCGTAGGCTCAGCCCAGGCAAAGCCAGATCGTCGTTCGGGAGGCCCGGGCCGCGGACAGCCCCGGCGGACAGCCCTGAGGTTGATAGTCATTCCAAGAAGAATGCCTACCTGAGGCCGGAGATTTCAGCTCGTACGATCGTGATTGCGGCATAAATCCCGCAGCTACTGGTCGAATTTGCGCGGTTGGCCGCGAAAGGCTGACGGAAGGACGAACGCCGTTCGCCCCTACACCACGTAGGCGCTATTTCCGATAAAATAACCCCATGCGCATCGCCTATGTTCGACTGCTTCGGTGGCAATGGCCCTCATCCATCTGGTGACGGTTGCTAGCAGCCTGCTGTTTCTTGGAGTCTTGGGTGTCATCATGTGGTGTAGCACTCCAAGGCGACGCGCCATCGCAGCGGTAAGCACTCTGATGCTTCTCTCGGCTGGTATCCTCGCCCTGGGTGACCTAGACTCCAAACGACGCGCAGGCCACGTCGTTACTCCAACGCTCTGGCTGTTCAGTGGCGGTGTGCAGGCCCAGGCCGCCATGGTGCTGGCCGCTATTGTCGAGCGATACGGAGGTTTGCCGGAAGACAGTGTCATGATGGAAAAGGAGAGAGGAGTTTACCGTCTTCCGCAAACCACCCGAACGGTACCGATAAGCTCGTATCGCCTGACCGCTGTACGCCTCTTCGATGAAACTCCACTGATGCAAGCCATGCTTGACGATGATCCTACGTATAGAATCGAAGCACGCGTTTTGGTGACAAATAACGAAGGCGAAGAGCGGTGGTTTGAACTTCTTACTTGGCGGTATGGCCTGTACCTCGGATTCCTGACCCTTCCGCCGGCCGGCGATGGGCCGGGGTGGCGCTGGAGTCCGCTTGAGGACTACTGAGAATACCTGCGTGCGTGCGAGGACCTGGGCGTCGAATCATCTGAGTGCATCATGGTGGGCGACCGTATCGACAACGACATCGCGCCGTCGCGAAGGCTGGGCAGGCGGACGATCCTCTTCCGCAGCCGACGCCACAGCGCCCAGGAGCCACACTCTTGGGATGAAGTGCCGGACGCCGAACTATGGACGTGCCGGGGCTGCTGTAGGTACTGGAGGGGTTGACCGGCGGTGCTCCATAGAGGCCGTGACTTCGAAAAACGCATGAGCGGTTGGTTAGCGCTGGGGCTCTGCCGCGGGAGAGAACAGGCAGAGCCTCGGGACCCGTGAAGCGCTGAGTGGGACTAGCGCTGGGGCGCGTGACGCCTAGGAAGTAGAAAGCGCCCTCGGGAGGGCGCTTTCTACTGACAACCGGGATCTTATGCGAGAGACCCGCCGCCTAAGCGCACCAGCCGTCTAACCGTGGATCTTGTGCAACCAGGCATCTTCATCAAAGGGATCGATCGGCTCCTGGACTCCCGAGTTGTAGTCCACGTGATGTGTTTGGCTATCGGTATCGTGGCCGCCGCTCTGATGAAGATGAGGGTCAGTCCAGAGCTCCGCATTTAGACAGTCTTCATCATGCTCCTCCATCCACGCTTGTGAAGCGATCCACCCTAAGTGACGAGTGATCCATTCAGTCCCTAAGAGTTCATCAACATTCAGCTCGTGCTCCGCTGCAATATGGAGGTAGTGTATCTCTCCAAGCTGGATCCAACGCCGGGGCTAGGATTATCCCAGAATGGAATATCGATCCCGGCGCACGTCCCGTCATGCGCGAAGTAATCGATCCATACTTGCTCATCGAAGTTCATGGCGTATAAAGCGACGTCTGTGCCTGCCCCGACGCCGTTCCCTGACATATCAAGAGCCTGGTAGTACCCTCCCTCGTCGTCGTGCCACGTGCCGTCCCAATATATGTCAGTTGTGACCTCTGGGCCGGCGTATACATATGTAGTGCCACCCCACGTGCTATGGGAGTCAGCTACGGATGGCGAGAGTATGCCTATGAAGCTTATGGAGGCGGCCGTCAATAGGATCGATAAGAGCTTCTTCAACACTTTAGCCTCCAGCCTTCACTGATTCCGCTACACGGAACAGCGTCTCGAGCTCCGCTCTCTTGCCTCGCACGTCTATGTAGACCCCTGAACTTCCCCAGCGGATCGAGGCATCGCCGTTCACCACACTTACGGTGTCCAGATCAAACACCGCGTTTTGGGTTTGAACCATGCCAAGACGCACTTCACGTCTCGGATTATCAACAGGATTGTCGATTGGCACTGGGATATCTCGTATTCCCTGCGTGAAGCTAAACTGCCTACCATCGCCATGCCGATAGGTGATAGTGAGATCGTAGTAAGTCGTCACCACTTGTCGCTGGCCTACATTGACTGGGTAGGCTCCCCTGCCGGTCTTCCTGCCTTCGACTTGCGATACGGCGAAGCCGATGGGAACGAATGTTGGCTCATAGAAGACGGGGAAAAGACCCTTTGCTTGCACCATGCTTGAGATCTCAATCAAGGGGCTTGGACTAGGAACTGGTGTGCTATCAGGCACCGTGTTAGTGCGTCTTAGCACTGAAATTTCCGGTTGCCACATTTGAGCTGGGATCACCCGGAAAATACCCCAGTCGATGGCGCGATCTGACGGAGGAGCTGTCAAGTTTTCGAGTTGGAATGAGGCATTAGGTTGGGTTTGAGGTTGCCCTCTAGAGGCACCACGCTGAGGCATCAAGGAACGTCCTGGGCCCAAGGCGAGGGCAACAAGGACTAGGAGCGCTACAAGACTGGCAATGTACAGTACGCTGGGCCGTTTTGTCATAGGAATGCTCCTGTGCTGTTGGCCAATCAGTGAAGAGCGGCATTCTTTGAACCTAAGAGGCGCGTTACCCCAATTGCCGGCTTGGAGTCACGCAGCCAAATCATGCGGCAGAGGCAGCGCACTGTCCATAGCGATTTCGCCAATTACGACTAGAGGATTGGCCAAGTTATACTGGATAAATCGCTAACCGTGTGCTGACCGTGTATAGTAAAATCACTAATTGTGAAACAACTAGCAATATCAGGGTGTCGGGATCAGCCCCTTCTTAACCGCACTGACGGCCAGAGCAAACCTCGTCTTCACTCCGAGCTTCGCGCAGAGGTTCTGGATATGGCTTCCCACAGTGCTCGGGCTGATCTCAAGGCTTGCTGCGATCTCTTTGTCGGTGCAATCCCCGGCCAGCAATTCGAGGATGGACCTCTCACGTGGGGTCAGTTGAAGCGACGTTTCAACTATTAAATCGGAGAGTCCTCTGCCAAGCCAGAGGACTCTCCGATTAACTTGCGTAGTTTACTTGTTTGGTTTATTGGTACTCACCCCTGCTGTGCTTCCAGGAGTAAACTGAGTCTACGGTATGCTCCTAATGGCGCTTTCTATTGCCGCAACGCTCTTTCCGTTCCAGTCCCTTGACAGAGTCTCTCTTGCCCGGGCCAGCGGATCTTCAGGTGTTGGACGATAGACCTTCCCGTTTTCGACCTTAAACCGTCCGCTGAATCCACCTGTTACGACCCACCTATCCAGTTCATTCCGGCGCACTGGATGGAGAAACAGCAGATACTCATCGCCGACTCTCATCAAGGGCTGAAGCTCCATCTCAACAACTTTACCGATGCGGGGCTCAAACCCGCCAACTTGACGAACTAAGATGTCTCCGCCCTCAGCGGCATAGTTCCCACGGAGAACAACATCGGCTCTGAGTACGGCATTGGTAAAAGCCACTCCGTCCCCCTCGAGGTAGTTATCAGAAATTCGGACGATCCGCCCTCTGACTACCAATGGGGAGTCTTCAAGAAGTTCCGAGACCGAATCGTAACGTTTTCCGTAGGTAGCTTCTGCTACGATTCTCTCGGGCTCTGCCGGACTCTGAAAAAGGTTGAGAGTGTTACCCTCGAACAGGCGCAAACTAGAGCCCGTCCAGAGCACGCTAGCTATGACCAGGGCACCGAGTAAAGCGGCTATGACCCGAATACGGCTTGACCCGCTTGCTGCGATTCTTGAGCGCATGGCTCCTCCTTTCTTAAGCCTACCAGAGGTAATCGATTTCGGAAATTGTGCCGGAATCGAGCGTGTAGAGGCCATCGGTGTCATAGAAGTCGCCTACCCAGGATTGCATAATCCGGCCAGATTCGTCATGATGACCAAGGCCACCTACCGCGTGTCCGAATTCATGCGTGATCACAGCCCTCCGCTTGTTCTCTCCCGCTCCAGAGAGATGGTAGTCATTCAGATCAACGAATAGTTCCTCCCAGAGCGTCCCGCTCCACCGACCCCAAAAATCATCTCCGTAGTCATTATCTGCAACTTGGATGTCCCAGTCACATGAACATTCAGACTCCTCGGCTACCGCCACTAGACCCGCTACCGCGTTATTCCAGGCGACAGCAGAGAGCCCAAGTTCATAGCCATAGTTGCTCAGAATATCTTTATAGATGACCGTACTATGATCCCAGGTACTGTAGTTAAGGTAATGGGCGCTTGCGCTGATCGAGGTCACAGCTAGCGCCACGAGAACGAGCACGGCAACGATGGGTGCTCGAAGTTTGTTCATAAACCTATCCTCCTATAGATAGCACACAACAATCTTGTGCCATCTGCCAATGCCCCTTCGCTGATGGATCCAGGTGTTCACATCGAACGATTGACCATTCTTTGCTTTTAGATCAAGGCAAGCCGCTTGCGACGCTAAGAATGCCCTGCGCGCAGCCGCTTGTCTATCGTGATTCAGCTAATTACCACTAGAAGATTAACGACTTCAAGGTGGCTAAATCGCCAGACGCTTGTAGCTAAATCGCTAGATCGAAGCACACTGAGGAAACCCGTTGAAAGTGGTCACAGATATCAACCTGTCGGCATCAAGCCCTTCGTCACTGCGCTTATCGCCAAACCAAACCTCGTTTTGGCACCGAGCTTCGCGCAAAGGTTTTGAATGTGGCTTCCCACAGTGCTCGGGCTGATCTCAAGGCTTGCTGCGATCTCTTTGTCAGTGAAGTCCCGGGCCATCAGGTCGAGGATGGATCGTTCGCGTGGGGTCAGTTGAAGCGTCGCTTCAGCGTATGTCTTCTTGAGGACTGCCTCAAAGAACGCCTCGCCGACCCTTGCGCTGCCGATCATGACGTCGCCAGACATAGCTACATTGAGACATTGCTCTAGAATGTCGATGTCCAGGTCAGTCCACAGCAGGTAGGCTCGTACGCCCGCTTCTGCATACGCGGCTAGCTCCTCGGGGATGAAGCGCGAGCTTAGAACCACAATAACGGCCTGCTGGCAACGCTCACGCAGTCCGCGGATCAGGTCGAGGGATGACTGTCCCTCTAACTCGGCGGGAGCGATAATCACGTCTGGCTCGAGGCCGGTCGCAACATCGAGCGCATGCGCGGGGGTGAATGCTTCACCTACGACCTGGACTTCGGGCATGGCATAAAGCATCGCTCGAAGGGCGGGCCAGGCAATGTCGTCAGACGCGATCATAAGCACGTTGCGCGTGTAGTGCCTGCCTCTTCACGACTTGGGGAATGGTGCGGCACTTGCGAACAAGCACGCTTAGTTTACAAACTTGCCGCTCGTTCCGTCAAGTGGAATCTGGCTGTGTTATGGTTTTCTCACCCTTGGGCGAACGGCCGTTCGCCCCTACCTCGACGATGCGCCCTGGCCAATGTCACGTATGTCCCCGCTCGTCCTTCGACAACCCTTCTCAGCGCTCAGGGCTTGCTTCGCGCGGCTCACGAGGATGAGCGGGATTTAGGCCATCAGCGCCGTTCGGCTAGAATAGCCCCATGCGCATCGCCTACTTCGACTGCTTCGCCGGCGCCAGCGGCGACATGCTCCTGGGCACGCTGCTGGATGCCGGGCTCTCCCTTGAGACGCTGCGCGGCGCGCTGGCGAGCCTGCCGATCAGCGGCTACCGCATTGAGGCCACCCAGGAGGCTCGGGGCGCCCTTCAAGGTACTCACGTCCGCGTCGTCGTCGACGCGCCCCAACCGGAACGACGCCTAGCGGACCTGCTGGCCCTGATCGAGGCCGGCGCTCTTTCAACGCTGACCAGGGAGCGGGCGGGCGCTGTTTTCCGCCGCTTGGCCGCTGCCGAAGCGCGCGTCCACCGCGTACCGAAGGAAGAGGTGCACTTCCACGAGGTCGGCGCAGTTGACGCGCTGGTCGACGTGGTGGGCACGGTCTTGGGGCTGGAGTTGCTCGGCGTCGAGGAGGTCTACGTGTCGCCGCTGCCGCTGGGGGGCGGGCTCGTCTCTTCCAGCCACGGCGTCCTTCCCGTGCCTGCGCCCGCGACGCTTGAGCTCCTAGCCACGGCAAAGGCCCCGCTGCGCCCGGCCCTTCCAAACGAGGTTGAGCTGGGCGAGATGCTCACCCCCACCGGCGCTGCCCTGCTGACGACCCTTGGCCGTTTCGAGCGGCCCGCCTTCCGCCTGGCGGGCATTGGCCACGGCCTCGGCTCCCGCGACGTGCCGGGGCTCCCGAACGCGCTCCGCCTCTGGCTTGGCGAGAAGGAGGCGACGCCCGCCGATGGCCTACTCCTTTTTGAGACGAACATCGACGACATGAACCCAGAGCACTACGGCTACGTGATGGAGCAGCTCTTCGCGGCCGGCGCCCTCGACGTCTGGTTCACGCCCATCCAGATGAAGAAGAACCGACCGGCCACGATGCTCAGCGTGCTTGCCCGGACTGCGCTCGAAGGGGCCGTCGCGGACGTGCTGCTGCGCGAGACCAGCACCCTGGGCCTGCGGGTGCAGCCGGT
>Ga0209341_10003554_pt1 | contig 14521 bp, 8 predicted proteins | sample RifCSP13_2_FD_184020 | JGI IMG/M metagenome (GOLD analysis project Ga0209341, IMG submission 184020) | Soil microbial communities from Rifle, Colorado - Rifle CSP2_sed 13_2 (SPAdes) (version 2) | ecosystem: Environmental > Terrestrial > Deep subsurface > Rock core/Sediment | place: Rifle...
GGGGATCGCGGTCCAGGTGCACATGCTCGTCCCGGAAAAGGAGCGCCGCCAGCTCTACGTCCTCGCGGCGGTCCTTGCCCTCACCGCGCTCCTGGCGACATGGCTTGCGGAACCCGAGCTCGCGTCGCTCGACGACCGTCCGGTTCGCGCAGGGTCGGTCCTTGACTTCCTACTCCGGCTCTCTGCATACCGCCTCCTCGAGGCGCCCGCCTACCTCGGCTTCGCGGCGATACACCTCCGAGCGTATGCGAGAGAGGAGATGCCTGCCCCCGCAGTCCCGTTCGTGGTCGCAGACCCGCCGGCCTAGCGCTCCGCCTCTCCATCGTCCGGCTCGAGCTCGTCGAAGCGGACCACGCTCCTTCGGCGACGCAGCAAGAGTCCTACGACGGCCAGAGCCGCCAGAACCGCCGCCACGATGCTCGCGGCAGCGACGGGGCTGAGGAGGTCCGAACGGTGCAGCGAGATTGTCCCGAGGTCGATCACGCGTCCCCCTTCGCCCGAGGCGGCCCACTGGGTGAGTTCTCGCGTCAGGAGCACCGTCACGTACCCGTCCTTCGCAATCGTGACTTCGTAGGTGCCCGCCTCGACGCCGTCGAACGCGAACGCCCCCGTCTCGTTCGTCTGGGTCGTGCTGTTATCGAGGGTGACCGTCGCCCCCGGCACCGGCGCCCCGCCGATGACCACGACGCCGATCACGTGGCCGTTCCACTTCTCCGTGCGGAACGTGAACGCGTGCGGTACCGGGAGCTGGAGGCCCGCGTCGTCCCTCGCTCCCTTGCTCACGTAGACGCGGTACAACGAGTCCCAGTCGAGCGCCTGGGCCGGTGTAAAGGAAACCGTGTGGTTCGCGGCCGACCACTCGAAGGCATCGAGGGGTAGCAGCGCAGCAAAAGCACCGACGATTTGCTCCATCGAGATCGCGCCGGCGGTCTCCCCTTGCTTCATCGCATCGTCAAAGGAGATGGAGATCCAGGGCATCCGCGTCACCCTGGTCGCTCCGTCGGCGGGCATCGTGCTCGTCACGCTCGGCGGTACCGCGTCCGGTTCCGCCCGCGTCGCGAACTCGGAGACGAATTCGTCCCCGGCCGTGCCGTCCCCGTTTCCGTCCAGGGGGTTTCCGTTCGTGTCCGTTGCACCTGCCGCGAGAAGGATCATGTAGGCCGTGCCAAAGGCCAAGTTCGCGGAGGGCGTGTAGGTCGCCTCATCCTGACCTGGGGACCATGTGAACGTTCCGTCCAGCTTCGTCCAGGTGCGGGGCGCCGAGGCGAGGGAGAACGCATCCTCCACGCTCGCCGGGTCCATCGACTCGCTGAACTGGAGGACCACGTCCGTGGTCTCAGGAACATTCACCGCCCCGTCCCCCGGAAGCGCGATCACGACCTTCGGGGGAAACCCGTCCTCGGTCGTGAAGTTCCAGGTGAGCACGTCCGTCGCCTCGCCGCCAACCCCGTCGCCGTCCTGGTCGAGCGGGTAGAGTCCCGAGGCGTCGGTCGCGATGGACAGCACGGTGGCGCGGTACGTCGTCGAGGAGTTGAGGGTGAAGAGGGGCGTGGCCTCCGAGAAGTTCTGGGGGCTCGTCCCGTGCGTCCAGGCGAACATCAGGGGACCGGGGAAGACCTGAATCCCGTCCGTGAGGGAAAATGCGTCTTCCACCGAGGCCGTCTCCATCGCCATCGTCCACCCGATCTGGAACTTCGTGTCGATCGGCACGCCGGTTCCCACGGGGCTCCAAAGGGACGCCTCGGGGTAGGCACCGGCCCCGGAGACGAGGCCCGCGGGGAGCGCCACCGCCAAAACCGACATTGCCGCCAAGAGCGCTCGTGCCGTCAAGGTTCGTCCCCGGGGAGTCGACCATTCCGGCGGTCCGGGCTTAAGGATATTTGTGTGCCTTTGGAATCGTGCGATTGAGCGATTCCGGCGGATTCTCACGAAAAGCTTTTTCTCTTGCGCCGCAATGTCCAGCGTTTTCCGACCGTCCCCGGAGGATTACACGTGATACGGAAGGTGAAGCGGGCCGCCAGCCGGGAGGAGGTGTTGGCCCTTCTCCAGCCCCTCGTCGCCCGCTGGTTCGGGGGCGCGTTCTCCGGCCTGACGGAGCCCCAGGCGTACGCCCTCCCCCTCATCCACGAGCGCAAGAACGTCCTCGTGTCCTCCCCGACGGGTTCCGGGAAGACGCTGACCGCGTTCCTCACCGTCCTCAACGAACTGTATGCCCTACAGAAGGCGGGAAAGCTCGAAGACAAGATCTACTGCCTCTACGTGAGCCCCCTCAAGGCCCTCGCGAACGACATCAACCGGAACCTGGAACAGCCTCTACGGGAGATGACGGAACTCGCCGCCACGATTGGTGATGAGGCGCCGCGGATCCGCGTCGGTGTGCGGTCCGGGGACACGAGCGCGAGCGAGCGTCAGCGACAGGCGCGGAAGCCTCCGCACATCTTCATCACGACGCCGGAGAGCCTCGCAATCGTCCTCAGCGCCCCGAAGTTCCGTGAGAAGTTCACCAGCGTCCAGTGGGTCATCATCGACGAGATCCACGAGGTGTGTTCGAGCAAGAGAGGGGAGCTCCTGAGCGTGACCCTCGAGCGTCTGCAGGAGAACATCCCGTGGGAGTTCACGCGGATCGGCCTGAGCGCGACGATCGCGCCGATCGACGAGGTCGCAAAGTTCCTCGCAGGCTTCCGCGGGGGGAAGCTGCGGCCGATTCACGTCGTCGACGTGGAATCCCGGAAATCGCTCGACCTGGCGGTGTTGTGCCCTGTGCGCGACCTCACGGAGATCGACATGGAGTCGGCGAACGCGCGCATGTACGCCCTCCTGAGCGACATGATCGAGCAACATCGGACGACGCTGATCTTCACGAACACGCGTTCGGGGACGGAGCACGTCTCGTTCAAGCTCAAGGAGCGCGGGGTCGAGGACCTTGAGGCCCATCACGGATCCCTGTCGAAGCTCACGCGCCTCGAGGTCGAGCAGAAGCTGAAGGATGGACTCCTGAAGGCGGCGGTCTCGAGCACGAGCCTCGAGCTCGGCATCGACATCGGTTACATCGATCTCGTCGTCCAGATCGGCAGCCCGAAGAGCGTCGCGAAGGGGCTGCAGCGGATCGGTCGGGCGGGGCACGCGTACGGGGAGACGAGCCATGGCCGCATGGTCGTGTTCGAGCCCTGGGACCTCGTGGAGTGCACGGCCCTCGTGAAGGCCGCCTACGACAACCGGATCGACAAGGTGGACATCCCGACGAACGCGCTCGACGTCCTTGCGCAGGTCCTCGTGGGGATGTCCCTCGAGAAGCGGTGGGAGGCGAAGGAAGCCTACGAGCTCGTCCGGCGGTCGTACGCGTACCATGACCTCCCGTGGAAGGACTTCGAGTCCGTCCTCAACTACCTCGCGAGCCGGAACCCGGACGTGCGCGTGTACGCGAAGATCTGGTACGACCTGGAGGAGAAACGGTTCGGCAAGAAGCGGGACGCACGCATCATCTACTTCACGAACGTGGGGACGATTCCCGAGGAGGGCTCGTACCAGGTCTTCAGCGAGCGAGGAACACCGCTCGGGGACCTCAGCGAGGCGTTCGTGGAGTACCTGAAGCCCAGCGACGTCTTCGTCCTCGGCGGCCGGACGTACCAATTCCTGCGCGCCCGCGGGACGACGGTGTACGTGAAGGACGCGGCCGGCCGACGGCCCACGGTGCCCTCGTGGACGGGCGAGATGCTCCCGCGCTCGTTCGACCTGTCTATCCTTGTGGGCCAGTTCCGGGGGGATTTGGCGGCGAAGATCGACGAGGTCGGGGAGGGCGGTGCGATGGCGTGGCTCATGGAGCACTATCGCGTGGACGCGGGAAGCGCGCGCTCCCTGGTCTCGTACGTCCAGGAGCAGAGGATTGTCATCGCCGACCTTCCGACGGACCGCCAGCTCCTCATCGAGGGGTACCTGGACCCGAAGGGGAACCGCAACGTCGTCTTCCACTTCCCGTTCGGGCGGCGGACGAACGACGCGCTGAGCCGGGCGTACGCGTTCCGCCTCACGGAGCAACTGAAGGCGAACGTGCGCGTGAGCGTGACGGACGACAGCTTCATGCTCACGGTGCCGAAGCGCGTCGCGATCAAAGGGATTGCGAAGCTCCTCAAGAGCGAGGACCTCGAGGAGGTACTGAAGCGGGCCGTGCGGAACACGGAGCTGTTCAAGCAGCGCTTCCGTCATTGCGCGACCCGGGCGTTCATGATCCTCCGGTCGTACAAGGGCCGCCAGGTCAGCATCGGCCGCCAGCAGATGCGGTCCCAGCGCGTCCTCGACTGGCTGCACGAGATCGAGGACTTCCCCGTGATCCGGGAGACGTACAACGAGATCATGAACATGGTCATGGACCTCCGCCACGCGCGAGAGGTCCTCGAGGGGATCGAGAAGGGCGATCTGGCGGTGAAGTACAGCGACTTCGCGCCCCTTCCGAGCCCGTTCGCGCACAGCGTCGTGCTCGCCGGCATGAGCGACATCGTCCTCATGGAGGACCGGACCGCGCTGCTCCGCGAGCTCCACCGCGAGCTTCTGAAGAAGGTGCTGCCGCCGGAACAGATCGAGGGCGTGCAGTTCCCGGAGGAAGAGATCCGGGAGTACTTCCGCCGCAAGATTCCGCGCATTGACCGGAAGGAGGACCTCTTCGACCTCCTCGAACGCGTGGGCGCCGCGAACCTCGTGCAGCAGAAGGGACCGAACCCGTTCGACCACACCTCGCGCCCGTTCCCCGAAGTCCGGTCATGGGGCGGGGCCCTGATGGACGGGGGGAAGGTCGAGAGCGTGTGGACGCCGAAGGGCGTCCTGTGGTGCCTCGCCGCCGAGGTCCCCGTGTTCGCGTCCCTGTACGCACAGAGGTCCCGCCTGAAGCCTGCGGAGGATGGGGTCCTGAAACTCGTCCGAGCCGGGCCAATCACGCACAAGGCCCTCCTCCGGAAGTCGAAACTTGCGAAGGGAGTCCTCAACGACGCTGTGCGGAAGCTGGAGCGCGCGTACGTTGTGCACCGCCGGGGCGTGGAGGAAACCGTGTACCTCGCACGCGAGGTGAAACGCGAGGACTATCAGAAGGCGCTCGACCGCGTCCTGCTCCGCACACTCGAGGCGCAAGGTCCGCTGAGCGCGCAGGATTTGGCGGGGGCGCTCGATCTTGAATCCGAGATCGTGTCGGAGGCGCTGAAGGATCTCGAGAACGAGGGAGCCGTCGCCTCGGGCCATTTCGTGCTCGGCGAGGAATACCAATACTTGGCGGCGAGAGACCTTGCGAAGCTCCAGAAGAAGGGCGAGACCCGGAAGGTCTTCGACGAGGCCGTTGTGAAGGCATTCGTTGCGCGGAAGCAGCTCCGCGAGTTCCGCGACCTCGACGATTACTTCGACACGTTCCTCGAGGCGGGGATGGCGTTCGACATCGCCGCCAGGGTTCCCTCGTTCCGGTGGGAGGAATGGTTATCGCGCAGGGAGAAGGGCGAGATCCTCGAGGGGCGGTTCCTCGCGGGGCGCGTGCGATACGTCCGCGCGAAGGACGTGCAGCTGTTCCTGTCCACGTATCCGCGCGAGCCGCTGTCGGAGTTCGAGACGAAGGTCCTCGACCTCATCCGGAAGAACGACCAGGGGCTCGACCTGTACGCGGTCGCCTCCCGCCTGAACGAGGACGTCGAGGCGGTGAAGGAGGCCCTGGACAAGCTCGATTGGGACGTGTACGTCATTCGGAAGTTCCATGGAACGGACGCGTGGGCGTCGCGGAACCTCTACGTCGCTTTCGACGCGCAACCCGAGATCGCCGAGGGGGAGGCGGAGGAACGCCTCGTGCGCCACTTCCTGAAGGTGTCCGGCCCCGTCCCGTTCAGCGGAATCAAGGAGCACACGCGGTTTCGTTGGGACGAACTCGAGGCGCTCGTGGACCGGCTGGAGTCTCAGGGCGCCGTGGAGCGCGTCCTCGTGACCGGCCTCCGCGGCGAAGAGGAGATGCTCGTGCTCCAGGACGAGTTGCCCGCCCTCGAGGCCACGAAGCCCGGCGAATTCCGGGACGGCACGCGGATCCTCTCCCTCCTTGACCCGTGGGTCCAGCCATTATGGGCTCAGGTCGCCGCGCGTTGGGGGGACGGGTGGTTCTACCTCGTGATCCGCGACGGCGAGCTCGCCGGCATGGTCGAGAAGTGGGAGATGTCCGGGGCGGTCGAGCTGCGCGAGATGGACCTGATCGACCCCGGGATCCTTCCGGACGTGCTCGGCGCGTGCGACCGGATGATGGATTTCTACCGCCAACGAAGGTTCGAGGTCCTGCGCGTGACGCAGGTCCTACGGACGCCCGTGCCCGAACTCTCGAACGCCCTCCTGAAGCCGTTCGCAACCGTCGGGTACCACCGGATCGGGGACTTTCTCGCGAAAGGAGATTTCGTCCCGAGGGACTTCGCGCCGGAGGACGTCCTCGCGCACGTCTTTTGGCGGCAGGGACTCCACCCGGACACGCGGTTCGACACGCCCGCGGATGCCGCGAGGGCGCTCGGGGGCCTCCGGTCGGACTTCGCCTCTCGTCTCCGCGTCCGCGCGTTCACGCCCCTCGACAAGCTGCGCAAGCAGGGCGTCCTCCTGCCCAGCGTCGGCATCCCCGCCTACGTCACCTACGCCACGATGGACCAGCTCGGCGTGTTCCAGAAGGCGAAGGCCGTCTCTCTTTCCGCCGCAATGAGGGACATCCTCCGAATCGTGAGGGAAGAGCAGCCGGCGACACGCCTCCGGGTCCACCAACAGTCGTCCCAAGGATACGCCGTCACGAGCGCCGCCCTTCGTCGGCTCGTCGAGGGGAACTACGTGACGCGCGACAGCGCAGGGCGTTACCTCGCCATCCCACCGCCAAAGATGGATGCGGAGCGTGCGCGGCTTGAGGTGTTTCGGACGATCTTCCGCGCGTTCGGCATCTTCAGCGCGGAGAACCTGTCGGCTTACACACGGTTTGAGTACTCGATGGCGGACGTGCGCCGCCTCCTGCGGGCGCTCGAGGACGAAGGTATCCTCGTGAAAGGTTTCTTCCTACGCGGGGAGCGAACCCTCTACTGGATGTTGAAGGAGGACGTCGACCGCGTCGGCTCCATCCCGTTTCGAGAGCGTTTCGTTCTCACGATGTGGGACAACCTCTCGACCTACCTCCGCCGCCAGATGTCCGAGAGGTGGGAGATCGGCGCCTCCTACCTCGTCTTCGACGGCGCCAACCCGGTAGCTGCGTTCAAGGCGAAGAAGAGGAAGTGGCAGCTGTCCGTCTCCCAGTTCGTCGGCGAGCCGAAGGCGCGCGCGATCGTGGCGGCATGGGCGGACGCGAACGACGTCGCCGTGGTCGAGGAATCCGGACGGATCGCGGACGACGAGATCATGGAGTGGTACGAGAAGATGTATGGCCGCGGCGCCGCGAAGTAGCTACCGCCTTCGCGCCCATCGGCTTCGGGTCTCGAAGGACAGAGGGACGCCGGCCATGGAGACGCCTGGACTCACCGCGGGCGCGGAGCCCTCCCCGACGCGGTCCTCGTCACCGCGGGACATCGGGGGCGGTAAGTCCACGGGGTTTCGGCGCAAATCCTCGCGGAAGAACACGTAGGCGGCCACGGCCAAGATCACGGACGACAAGAACACGAGGCCGTGCCGGAGCGCGAGGAACGCGAGAAACGTCACGAGAGCGGAGAGCGTGAGGGTCCGGCCGGTCCATCGCACCTGGCGATCCGAGAGCACGGAGAACCAGCTTGCCGTGCGCTTATCTGTCTTCCGACGTATCTACCGCGGTCGCGACCCCGAACGCCAGCGAACCTACGTGGGTCCGTCGACGATCGAGCAGTGCGTGCTCCGGCCGCGGCGCACGACCTGGATCAGGTTGCGCTCGCTCAACACGGCGATGTGGTAGTTGACCGTCGGCGGCGTGAGGCTGAGCCGGGTCGCGATCTCCTTCTGCGTGATTCCCGGGCTCTGGCGGATCACGTCGAGGATCGTCCGCTGGACTTCGTTCGGTTGGAACACCTCTTGGTCCGGGATGCGGTAGTGCATCGGATAGAATCGGCGGTACAGGCCGAACCGACGAGACTTGACAAACTGCTCCCGTTCGAGCGTGCGCACGTGGTGCGCGAGCGACCCGTTCGTCAGCCCGAGGGCGTCTTTGATCGCGTTGTAATGCTCCCCGGGGTTCGCCTGGATGTAGCCGAAGATCTGGCCGCGGACGAAGTGGTCGAGGACCCGTTCTCGTTTGATCTTCGAGTACAGCGGGATGATGAACAAGAGGAATGCCCACTTCGCGTTCTCGTTGATGAGCGCGGCTGCGGCCATGAGCGCCGCGCTCGTCACGACGAGGCCGACCGCCATCAGGAGGATGGGCGAACCGCCGGAGGCGGGAGCGACCACGATGGTGAACGCGTGCAGGACGACGCCCCCGTGCTCGTCCCGGATCTCCGCGGAGATTTCGTGAGCCCCGTCCTGCCCCTCGCTCGGCGTCCATGTGACGAGTCCCGTCGCAGAGTCTACCGCCATCCCGGACGGGCGCCCCGTCAGGGCAAACGTGTGTCCTTCCCCCGCCGGGTACGCGTCCTCGACTCGGATCACGTAGGCGTACGGCTGCCCCACGGTCGCGCGGAGGGGGGGAGCGCCAATCACCGCGGGCGGGTCGTTCACGATTACAGAAAAGGCGTTTCCCTCGACGGGCGCGTGGCTGGGGTTGCCGTCCCACGCCGCCACGCGGAACTCCGCGATGCCATAATCGTCGGAGGACGCCTGGAAGCTCAGGACGCTGCCCTCCACGGTCGCTTCGAGCAAGCTCGCGTTCGAGGAGGAGAGGAGGTCGAAGGCGAGGGTTTGGTGGTCGTCGGCGAAGTACTCGCGCAAGTCCAGGACGCCCTTCTCGTACGCCCCGCGGTTGACCGCGAACGTGGATGGAATCGCCTTCACGAGTACGGGCGGTGCGTCCTCCTGGAGGTACCCGAGGTAACGATTCGGGTTTGCCGTGCGAAGGACGACGTCCTCGAAGCCGTCCCCGTTCACGTCCCCGACGGCCAGCCGACCGTCCGCGGGCCCGCCCGCGGTAAGGAGAACATCGGGAATCGAGGGGACCAGACCGTCCTCCCGTTGGAAGAACACGTCCGTGTTCCCGTCCGACCGCGAGAGGAGGAGGTCAGGCTTCCGGTCGTCGTCGGCATCGCCGACCGCAATTCCCCGTGCGTACGTGCTCTGGATGGCGGCGGCGAGCCCGAACGTCCCGTCTGCCCACCGCCAAAGACCCAGGACCGCGGCGAGCGAGTCATCCCACGGGCCCAAGATCGCGATGTACGGATTGCCCAGGGGGGTCGGAAGGAGCGCGAGGGAAACGTCCCCGAACGCCGGTGTGGACACGCGGACCGGGTCGAGCCCAAGTCCGAGCGTCCCCTGAAGGTACGCGCGGATCTCCAACTGCTTCGCCAGCACGACGTCCTGCTTGCCGTCGCCGTTGACGTCGCCGGCGGCGATCTGCTGGAACCCTTCGTTGCCTGCGAGGCTGAGGTTTGCGCTCGCCTGGAAGCCCCCGGGGAGCTGGAACCAAACGCGGGCGCCCGTCGTTTCGAGAACCGCAAGGTCCGTGTCGCCGTCGGCGTCGAAGTCGCCCGGCGACACCGCCAACGCCGGACCGTCGAGCGTGAGGGACGCCGGGGGAGATCCGACGACCAAGTCGAACCACGTCGCCTTCATGCCGCCGACGGCAACGAGGTCGAGCCGACCGTCCCCATTCATGTCCGCGGTCGCGAGGTCCATCACCCCGCCCGTCGAGAGGGTCATCCGGGGGGTCTGCGAAATCCCTGCCGCGCTTCCGAAGTGCACGTGGACCGCGCCTGAGCCATCGTCGACCGCCGCCAGATCGTCGAACCCGTCCCCGGTCAGGTCCGCGAGGACGAAGTCGCCGTCGCCGATCGCGGGCCACTCGCGGTCGTGGCCCACGCGTTCGGGAAACGCGTCCGCTGGGCTCGCAGGGACGAACGCGAGCAGAAGGACGGCGGTGGGAAGGAGGAGCACCCAGGCGGAAGGCCGTGCCATCATGTCTCTCCGGGCCGGGTCAGCGCCCCGGCAAGACCTAAACCTAGGGAGTTTGCCGGATATATAGTCTGGTACGCTTTTCGAATCATGCGGACGCGACCGCGGTGAGCTGCAGGGCGCGGTCTGCACATTCCGAGGCCTCGTCGAACCGCCCGAGCTTCGCGAGGATGTACCCTTTGTTCACCCACGCGACGCGGTACGAGGGATCGAGGGCGAGCGCCTGTTCGTAGCACTGGAGGGCCCATTCGCTCTTGCCGAGTCGGGACAGTGCGTTCCCCTTGTTGTTCCAGGCGACCTCGTACCGGGAGTTGACCTTGATCGCGGAGTTGTAGCACTTCAGGGCGTCCTCGAGGCGGCCGAGGCGCGTCAGCGCCGTCCCCTTGTTCACCCACGCGACCTCGTTCCGCGGGTTCGCCGAGAGGGCGCGGTCGAGCACGTCGAGGGCGTCATCCAATTGCCCGATGGCGACGAGCGCCGCGCCCTTCCCATAGAGGGCCCCGTTCGGGTCCCGTCCCAGTCGTCCTGAGAGGTCGAGGGTCTCGTCGTACAACCGGAGCGCCTTCCCGTAGTCGCGCTTCGAGAGCGCCTCCTCCGCATCCGCGAGCGCGCGGGTCGCGGCCCCCGCCATCCCGCGCCGTCGCGCCACGAGGATCGAGGGACCCGCCGCGAGCCCGCCGCCGACGAGCCAAAGGCAGGTCGTGACGATCGGGTCTCCGAGTGCGCGCTGAGCAATGGGGACGGACGCTGCAACCGTAAGGAGCAGGAGACCCGAGAGCCAAGGAAGGTAGACCCCGATCCCCCTCGGGAGGCGCCACGCCGCGACCGCGACGAGACCCCCACCGGCTCCCACGAGCAAGATGGCGACGGGGACGACCGGCGGCGACGCTGTCAGGGCGACGGCGGGGACGGACAGCAGGAGCGCTGCCCCCGAGCTCCACAAGAGGAACGGGAGGGATCGCGCGACGCCCCGAACGGCCGGAATCGTGAGGATGAGGCCGATTCCGAACAGGACCCCGAAGAGGAACAATTGCCCCCACTCGTGTCCGGGAGCGTTCACGGCCGCGGCGATTGCCGCCGGGGGAGTGGCCAACCCCGTCACGATGACCGCGAACTCCCGCCAAGGGGCCAGCCTGGGGGGAACCACCGGGGTCGCGCCCCTGGGGGCTGGGACCCGAGGCCTCGGAAGTCCCTTGTCCGCGCCCTTTGTGGCGGCGATTTCAGGGACGGTTGGCGGTCGCGCCGTCGGGACATTGGCGGCGGACCCCACGCGTGCGTCCCCCCGCTCGTCCTCTCTGACGCTCTGTTCGAGGTCCTCGAGGGCCTCGTCCTTCCCCACCGCCACCGCCGCGGAGGGCGATGGGGCGGGTTCTCCCGCATCCGCGACCGCGAGGGACGTTCCGCACACGCCGCACGTCGACGCGCCGGCCGGAACGGCCGCGGCGCATTCGGGGCAACGGGGAGGCTCGCTCGGCGCCCCTTCGTCTGTGGCGGAGACGCTGGCCCCATCCTCCCCTAAGGGCGCGCCGCACTTGTCACACGACGTGTCCTCCGTGCGGACGAACGATCCGCAGGACGGGCATAGATAGAGGAACGACTTCACCTGCTCGTCGAACGAACGGGATTCTTGCGGCTGCGGGTCCGCAAGGAAGTCGGCGCCACACTTGGCGCACCGCAGAACGCCGTCGGGCACGGGCTCACGGCACTGGCGGCAGGGGCGGGCGGTTGCCGGCATGGGGCGTCGTTCCACGCGACCTTCGTCGATAAGAATGTTGTTCCATGGTATCCGGGAAAGGTAATGAGCAGCCGGGGGCATCGTGCGCCTCGTGTCGACCCATCAGACCGTCCTGTTCGTCTCCGGGATCGTCGGCTTCGCCCCTGCGATCGCCGTGATGTTCCATGCCCTTCGGACCTACGACTACCCACACACGGAGCACGCATACTTCGACACGTCGCGCGTGTTCCTGGCGTTCGGGGTCGGCATCGTCCTCGGCACGGTCTCGGGGGCGTTCACGGTCGCGCTCGGCGTCCTGTCCCTCCTCTCGCTCGTCATCGCCCTCCTTCTCATCGCCCTATTCGAGGAAGGGCTGAAGCTCGTCTACCTGAACCGGAAGGGGTATCGGGGGAGGTTCGACTCGACGTTCTGCGGCGTGAGCATGGGAATCGGGATCGCGGCCCTCGTGGCCGCGGGGAACGCGTACGTGAACCGGCAGGCCCTGCTGAATCTGGTCCCGATCGCCCTTCTGGCGGCGTTGTCCGCGAGCCTCGCGCTCGTGCACGCGTCGACCGGCGCGATCATCGGGTCGGGGTGCGCGAAGGGCGAGGTTTTGGTCCCGTTCGCGCAGGCGTACGTCGCGCGGGTCCTCCACGCCGCCATGCTCGTCCCGTTCATCGTCTCCAGCGCGGTCACGCCGGGAGAGGTCGTCGTCCCGGTGTTCTCGCTGTCCGTCGCCCTCGTCTTCACGATTCTCGTGTATGTCCACGTGTATCGGGTGATCTTGCCAGGCGCCCTCCCCTCGGACCTGAGGCGCGAGCGCCGACGCGACCTCCGCAAGCGACAGGACCGGGATCACACGGTGCGGTAGTACCCCGGCCTCGGCTGGTACACGACGTTCCCGCGAGCGAGGTCCTCCAGGGCCTCGTTCGGGTCCGGGATGCCGAGCGCCTCCGCGACCTGCCGCCAGTCCTCGACCGTGAAGAGGACGAACTCCCGGGCGAGCCCCTCGGCGGCGCGCCGGGCTCTCTGGCGGCGGTCCCCGCGGCTCGCGTCGCCGATCACGCGCGCGAACGCATCGCGGCTTCGCCTCTTGGGTCGCACCGCCGCCTCGACCGCCTTTGCGCCCCCGCCAAGCTCGGCCTGCGCTCGTCCGACCGCCGCCGCCAACTCCCGCGCATCCGAAGTCTCGAAGCCCGTCCGGCTCAAGGAGATCCGGATCTCGAAGCCGCAGTCGCATGCGGTCGTCTTCTTCTCGAGATCCGCGCCCCTCGCGCGCTTGCACCGAGGGCAGACGACGACGCCGAACATCAGAAGAGGAACACGAGCGCCGCCAGGCAAGCGCCGTAGTGGTCCATCGGGATCGACAAGTCCTCGATCTTGTAGTCGAGGGACTTGAACTTGATTCCGCGGAGCTTCGCCATCTCCGCCATCTTCCACTCGAGGACTTCGCGGAGCGCCTTGCCGTTCCCGTGCATGTGCCCCTCCGCGACGTAGCCGCCGAGACCGTCATCGCGGAAACCGAACGCGATCCCCGCGCTGATCATCTCGCCCTCGCCGCCTCGTTGCTGCGCCATGACGCAGTGTGTAATCGCGCCCATGGGGAGGTTCGCCTTCCTCGTCTGCTTGATGCCGATCGGCAGGATCGAAGAAACGTAGACGAGGTTCTGCTCCCCGATGCCCGCGTTGAGGAGCGCCTCGTCGAAGGCGTTCAGGTCCGAAACGCGGCTCGCGGCCTTCCCCGACGCCACGAAAAACTTCCTGGGCATCTGAAGCATGGTCGAATTCGAACGTAGCGGGATTCCGTTCTTAAGACTTTCTGATTTCGATGGCGGTCGGCTTGCGCATCGCGTACGCGTCCTCGCCCCACGAGTAGTACCGAGGGAGTTCGCCTCCCGTTTCGTATCCGAGGGCGTTGTAGAAGGCGATTGCGCCTTCGTTTCTCGTGCTCACCTCGAGACGAATCTCGCGCGAACCGAACTTCGCGGCCAAGTCCTCCGCGAGCGCCATGAGGCGCCGACCGATCCCGCGCCGGCGGAAGGACGGGTGGACGCCGACGCTCAACACGCGGAGAACGCCGCTCTCCTCGTGGAGCATGATCGCGCCGAGCACGCGCCCGACCTCGTAGACGAACGTGGACGCGCGGGGGTTCCTGAGGATGTACATCAGGTGTTCGCGCGTGAAGCGCCGCTCGGCGAAGCATGCGACTTCGAGCTCGTAGAGGGCCTCGAGGTCTCCGATGCCTCCGGAACGGATCACGGCGATGCGGAACGCGGGACCCTATTTGTCCCTACCGTTCCGCCCTTCTGGCCCAAGGATTTAAGGTGGGGAAGTCCGTCATCAACCTCGTTGGCGAAGGTGGACAACCGCTGCCCCGAGTGCGGCGTGTTCGTGAAGCAGGAGAACCTGCCGTCGCACCTCCGGAAGGTGCACGCGAAGGGCGAGGAGGCGGCGCGCCTCGAGAGGCAAAGCCCGTCGGCCCGAAGACGAGGAGGAGCGCGCGCCTTTCCAATCTGGACCGTCGTGATCGTCGCGGTCGTCGGGATCGTGGTCTTGGGTGCGGTCATCGCGTATTCGTTCGCCCCCTCGCCTGACACCACGACGCCGGTGACGCAGATGTGTGTGCAGCACAGCACCTACCGGGTCCACAATCATGCCCAGCTCTCGATCACGATCCTGGGATCCCCGTACACGATCCCGGCAAACATAGGGATCGTATCGGAAACGTGCTACCGTCCCCTCCACACCCATGAGAACAACGGTGTG
>Ga0209341_10003559_pt1 | contig 14516 bp, 13 predicted proteins | sample RifCSP13_2_FD_184020 | JGI IMG/M metagenome (GOLD analysis project Ga0209341, IMG submission 184020) | Soil microbial communities from Rifle, Colorado - Rifle CSP2_sed 13_2 (SPAdes) (version 2) | ecosystem: Environmental > Terrestrial > Deep subsurface > Rock core/Sediment | place: Rifle...
CGGAGTCGCAGCTTCGCGCCGGTGGGCCCGAGCTGGAGCGAGCAGGGGCGGCCGGTGTCGTCGGCGACGCATGCCGTATCCCGCTGGCCGACGGGAGCGTGGACGGCGTGATCAGCGTCGAGGCCGCTTTCCACTTCCGATCCCGAGCGGCGTTCTTCGAGGAGGTTCGGCGCGTGCTCCGACCGGGGGGAGTCCTCACTATGTCCGATGTCGCGACCGCCCGGCTGCCGCGCACGCCGGGGGAGATGCTCGCGGGGCTCACGCAAATCCGCGTCTGGGGCCTGCGGCGTGGCTCCGTGGCGTCCCCGGCGCGCATCGCTTCGCTCGCGCGCCGGGCCGGGCTCGACGACGTGACCGTGGGGGTGGTCGGTGACCGGGTGATCGCACCGGCGCTCGCGTTCGCGCGACGGCGCCTTTCCGATGGCCGGAGCCGCGGGATGCCCGCCTCGTTCCGGCTGGCGGCTGCCGCGATGCTTCGAGCGGTGGAGCTGCTCTGGCGACGCGGGATCGTGGAATACGTGCTGCTGCGCGCAAGCGCCCCAAACTAGTCTGAGTCAGACTAGTTTCTCGGACCGTTGACATGTTCAGGGGGCGGCGGAAGGATGGGCTGGTCCGGAGGAGAGGAGGGGGAGATGAACAGGTTCCTGCGGATCCTGGCCACCGCGGTCGTGGCGGCGTCCCTGGTTGCGGCGTTCGCACCGCCGGCCGCGGCGGCGCCGACGATCCTGGGTGCCGAGCTGTCCGGCGCGGAGGGCGGTGACCCCGAAGGGTCCGGCATAGCCGGCGTGGCGGTTCAGCCCGGCAAGGCCCGGCTCTGCTTCGGCATCTTCGTGCAGGGCATCACGCTTCCGGCGGCGGCCGCCCACATCCACCGGGTGAGGACCGGAGCCATCGCGGTGTCGCTCACGGCCCCGGACGAGACCGGCACGGCGTTCGGGTGCGTGACCGACCAGGACAAGACCGTGCTGCGCTCGATCCGGCGCAATCCGCAGCGCTTCTACGTGAATGTGCACAACGCCGACTATCCAGCCGGAGCCGTCGAGGGGACGCTGTCCGAGGTGTCGGTGGCCTGATCGCTCAGCCGGCGAGCTCCCGACGCAGGGCCCCCAGAGGTAGCGAGCCCAGAGCGAGCAGCTGGTCGTGAAACTCGGGGAGAGCGAAGGCCGCGCCGCCGCGGCTCGCCGCGGCGGCGCGGGCGTTCTCGATCTCGATCTGGCCGATCTTGTAGCAGAGCGCCTGTCCCGGCAGCACGATGTAACGGTCGGTTTCGATGACGGCGTCGGTATGTGGAACCCCGGCCTCCTCGAGCTTCGCGATCGCCTGCTCTCGGCTCCAGCCGAAGGCGTGGATGCCGGTGTCGACGACGAGCCTCGCGGCGCGGTGCGCCTGCGCATCCAGCATCCCGAGACGCTCGTGCTCGTCAACGAAGAGTCCCATCTCATCGGCGAGGCGCTCGCTGTACAGGCCCCACCCCTCGATGAAGGAGGCGCCGGCGAGGTGGCCCCCGAAGCGCCGGAGCGCCGGACGGTCGTCCATCTCCTGCTCGAGCGCGATCTGGAAGTGATGTCCCGGGTTCGCCTCGTGATAGGTGGTGGTGGCCAAGTGATGTAGTGGCCGCCCCGGCAGGTCGTAGCCGTTCACGTAGTACACCCCTGGACGAGACCCATCGTGCGTCGGCGGCTGGTAGAAGGCGAAGGGCATGTCGGCCTCTCGGAACTCCTCGACGGCCCGGACCTCGCAGTTCTCCTTGGGCATCCGGCCGAAGAAGCGTGGGGCGGCCTCCCACCCGCGCCGGACCTGTTCCTCGGCCATCGCGACGAGCGCGTCCTTGGAAGCCGCCGAGTTGCCGCCGCTCGCCATGTGCGCGGCGAGCGCCGCCTCCGGGTCGGAGAACCCGACCCGACCGGCGGACTCCATCCGCTCCTCCTGGATCTTCATGAGGTCCTCGACCCCGAGGCCGTGAACGTCGGCGGGGTCGAGCTCGAGGGTGGTCCATGCGAGCATCTCGGCCGCGTACATCGGCTCGCCGTCCGGCAGGCCGCACATCCCGATCGACTCGCGGGACGCGGGAAGGTACTCGCGGAGCGTCTCGAGGAACCCACCGTAGGCGGGGAAGACGGTCTCGCGAAGGATCCCGGCGACCTCCTCACGGTCCTCCTCCGCGTCGACCGGCACCGGCACCATCGCCGGCGAGTCCTCGATCGTGAGCGCGAGGATCCTCTCCACCTGCGCGACGACGCGCTCCGTCGTGACGCGGGGCGCGACCTGTCCGAGGCGCGCCCCGTCGCTCACCACGTCGCGAACGGACGACAGGTACCCGGGCACCTCGCGGAGCCGCGCGACGTAGCGCTGGAGGCGCTCCGGCGTGTCGGCGCGTTGGAGGGCTCCGAGCTCCCCGAGCAGCTGGCCGGGGCCCCAAAGGTGACTCACCAGGTGTAGGCGGTCGAGGCGGAGCGCTGCCCTGGCGATCTCGTTCCGGCAGATCGACCGGAGCACGTCGAGCGTGGTCCGAAGGACGACGTCGAGCGAGCCGGAGTCGATCCTCTCGGCTTCCTCGAGGGCGGCACGACAGACGGACTCCCTTCGCGCGACTCCCTCGTCGCTCGGGTCGGGCAGCCGGTCGTCGAACCGATCGTCGCCGACCATGGTCCCGAGCATCGGATCGAGCTCCAGCAGCTCGTCCCAGAACCGGTCGGCCAGAGCACGCGCCTCTTGCTCGGCCACCCCATCCGCTCCTTATCGGTCAGAGGAGCCCAAGGGTACTCGCTCCATCCACCTGCAGGGCCACACCGCTCACGTTCCCCGCCGGCTCGGAGGAGAGGAACGCCACGACGCGGCCGAAGTCGGCCGGATCGCCCAGCTGGCCGTCGCGCGCGCCCAGCTCCTTCACCCGGTCGGTCGCGTGGGAGCCCGGGCAGGCGAGGTTGAGGGTGATCCCCTCGGGGAAAAGATCCCGTGCGGCGGTCTTCGCCCGCCGCCCGGACGAGCCTGATCGACGAGAGGAGGTTCAACTCGGGGGCGGCACTGAACGTGGGGTCGGTCACGTCGGCGGGGATCGCGAGGGCCCTCGCCGGGCGTCGATGCCGCGGCCCGGTCGAGCCCCTTGGAGGATGCCGTTACCAGCGCGACCCGGCCTGCGATACCGAGGTCCATGGCCGCCGATCCTACGGGGCCTCGCTCCGAGCGGTTCGGGTGCGCCATGGGGTCGCAGGGTGCCCCTTCGAGCGCCTAGCATGTGGCGAACCTCCGAAAGGGGAGCGCACGCATGCTGCTGGACGGGAAGCGGTTGCTGGTAACCGGGGTGCTCACGCCGCAGAGCATCGCCTTCGCGGCCGCCCAGGCCGCGCAGGATCAGGGCGCCGAGGTGGTGCTCACCTCCTTCGGAAAGGCGATGGGACTGACCGAGAAGAGCGCCCGCCGCCTACCGACGCCGGCCGATGTGCTGGAGATGGACGCTAACGACGACGAGCAGATCGATGCCGTGGCGCGCGAGCTGGATAACAGGTGGGGCGGTCTCGACGGCTTCCTGCACGCAATCGCCTTCGCGCCCCAGGACGCCCTCGGCGGGAACTTCGTCCACACGCCCTGGGAGAGCGTGGAGACCGCGTTCCGAACCAGCGCCTTCTCGCTCAAGGCGCTCGCCGCCGGGATGTTCCCCCTGATGAAAGAGGGCGGCGCGATAGTCTCGCTCGACTTCGACGCCACGGTCGCGTGGCCGATCTACGACTGGATGGGCGTGTGCAAGGCCGGGCTGGAAGCGGTGACCCGCTATCTGGCACGCGACCTCGGATCGCACGGGATCCGAGTGAACTGCGTGTCGGCGGGACCGCTACGCACTGTGGCGGCCAAGGGCATCCCCGGGTTCGATCAGATAGCGGACGCGTGGAAGGATCGCGCTCCGCTCGGCTGGGACACGGGCGATCCGACCCCGGTCGCGCGAGCGTGCGCGTTCCTCCTCTCCGATTGGGCCGCCGGGATCACCGGTGAGATCGTGCACGTGGACGGCGGATACCACGCGATCGGCGCGTAGCCTCAGCCTTCGATCGCGTCTCGGATCTGCTCGGTTAGGACGAAGCTCGCCGTCAGGTCCTGCCGGACGAACGAGATCACCAGCCCCGTCGTCTCCTCGTCGCTCCACCCGCATAGGGTGCTCATCGGCGGGGCGGATCCGATCGGAACGCAGGCGTAGGAGGTCGATCCGCGGTCCTGGTGGACGATGTCCGCGCTGTCGATCGCGGCTCCCTGGCCGGCCCCCGTGGCAGCGCCCTGGAAGAAGGTATCGAAGGCTGGGAAGGCGTCTTCGACGACCATGACCATGAACGCGGGCTCCGCGTCGGTGCCGTAGGCGGCGACCTTGAAGTCGACTCCGACGGACGAGGCGCCCGCCTCGGTCGACTCGACGACGGCCTGCGCGATATCGGAGTCGTTCATCGGATGCCCGGCGATCTCGTCGGGGAACCCCAGTCCCCGATTGAGCAAGAACCACGTGACTCCGCCCGCGATCAGGGCGACGACGAGGCCGACCGCCCACCCCGCCGAGCTCTTGGGCTTCGGCTGGGGGATGGCGTATCCCACGGGGGGCTGCGGCATGCTGGGCCGCCCCGCCCAGCTCGGCGGTCCGGGGACTCCGGCGGGGGGCGGCGGTGGGAGGTCCGACCGTTGGGCCGCCTCCGCCACGAGTCGGGTCCCGCACTTCTCGCAGAAGACGGACGATGCCGGGTTGGTGGTCCAGCACTGAGGACATGCTCTCGTGCCCATGGGGTCTCCTCGGGGGCCGAACCGCAGCATGCGCAGGCCGCGGCCGGCGATGCAAGGACCCGCCGGGCCCTATCCTGCTCCCATGCGCGAGCAAGTGCGACTGACCAAGTACAGCCACGGCGCCGGCTGAGCCTGCAAGCTCGGTCCGAGTGACCTGGCCCAGGTCCTGGGCCTCCTCGAGACCCCGGCGATGCCGGAGGAGGTGCTGGTCTCGCTCGAGACCGGCGACGACGCCGCCGCATACGCGCTGCCCGACGGGCGAGCGCTCGTGGCGACGGTGGACTTCTTCACGCCCATCGTCGACGACCCTTCCGACTGGGGCCGGATCGCGGCGGCCAACGCGTTCAGCGACGTCTACGCGATGGGCGGCCGCCCGGCGATCGCCTTGAACCTCGTCTCCTGGCCGGTCGAGGAGCTCCCGCTCGAGCTCCTGGGTCGCGTGCTGCAGGGCGGCCTCGACGTCGCCGCGGAGGCGGGCGTCGCGGTCGTTGGCGGGCACTCGATCACCGACCCGGAGCCGAAGTACGGCATGGTCGCGCTCGGCTTCGTCGACTCCGGGAGGATCGTCCGGAGCTCGACCGCTCCGCCCGGGGCGCGCCTGTTCCTCACCAAGCCTCTCGGCACCGGCGTGATCTCCACCGCGATCAAGCGGGGGAGCGCCTCCGAGGAGCAGGTTCGCGCGGCCGTTCGCACGATGACCGCGCTGAACTCCACGGCGGCGGAGGCGATGGTGGAGGCCGGCGCCGAAGCGGCCACCGACGTCACAGGGTTCGGGCTCCTCGGCCACCTAAAGGCGATGCTCGAGGCGAGCGGCGTGGCGGCCGAGATCGACGCCTCGGAGGTTCCCTTCCTTCCCGGCGTGCTGGATCTCGCTCGAGCCGACGTGGTGCCGAGCGGGACGAAGCGCAACCACGCCCACGTCCGTGCCTCGACGGACTGGGGCGAGCTCACCCCACCCGAGCAGCTCCTGCTCGCCGACGCGCAGACCTCCGGGGGCCTGCTCATCGCGGCCGTTGACGGCGACCGATCGGCCGCGGCCCTGTCGGATCGGGGAATACCCGTTGCGGATATAGGGGTTACGTCGGCGGGGACGCCGGGTCATGTCCGAGTCACGGGCCGGGTCGGGGAAATCCCACTTGGCTGATAGAGTTATTGCACCTGCAATGGAACTGGGTCCCGCCCTCTTCGAAGAGCTGCTGGAGCACGGCCTCCGCGACTATCCCAACGAGGCCTGCGCGTTGCTGGCCGGCAGGGACGGCGTGCCCGCGAGGGTGCTTCCGATGCGGAACGCGGACGCTTCGCCGGTGAGCTACCGTCTCGAGCCCAAGGAGCAGCTCCGCGTCTTCCAGGAGATAGACGACGAGGGCCTGGACCTCCTGGGCATCTTCCACACGCACACGCATTCCGAGGCCTTCCCCTCGGAGACCGATCGGAAGCAGGCCTTCTATCCGGAGGCCTCATACCTCATCATGTCGCTCGCGAACCGGGAAGCGCCCGTGCTTCGGGCGTTCCGGATCCTGGACGGCGAGGTGAGCGAGGAAGAGGTGCGGGTCTCGTGACGGGCCACGGCTTCACCGAGGACCAGGTCCAGCGCTACGCGCGTCACATCATCCTGCCGAACATCGGCGGGGCGGGGCAGCGAATGCTGATCGACTCGAGCGTGCTCGTGATCGGAGCCGGCGGGCTCGGCTCCCCGGTCGCGATGTACCTCGCAGCTGCGGGCATCGGGAAGATCGGGATCGTGGACTTCGACAAGGTCGACCTCACTAACCTCCAGCGGCAGATCATCTACGGGACGAGCGACGTCGGCCGAGCGAAGGTGAAGTCGGCGGTCGAGCGCCTGCGTGACATCAATCCCACCATAGAGGTGGTGCCCCACCAGACGATCCTCACGAGCGACAACGCGTTCGAGATCCTCGGGCGCTACGACGTGATCGTCGACGGCACCGACAACTTCCCCGTCCGCTACCTCGTGAACGACGCGACCCAGATGCTCGGCAAACCGCTCGTCTACGGCTCGATCTACCAGTTCGAGGGCCAAGCCACGGTGTTCCTGCCGGGCCAGGAATCGCCGTGCTACCGCTGCCTGTTCCCCCAGCCCCCGCCGCCGGGCACAGTCCCGAGCTGCGCCGAGGGCGGCGTCTTCGGCGTGCTTCCCGGCGTGGTGGGATCGATCCAGGCGACCGAGGCCATCAAGCTGATCACCGGCGAGGGCGCGCCGCTCGTCGGGCGACTGCTGATATTCGACGCGCTCATGATGGACTTCACCAGCGTGAAGGTGCGCTGGGACGCCGACTGCCCGGTGTGCGGCAAGGAGCCGACGGTGACCGAGCTGATCGACTACGACGCGTTCTGCGGCGTGCCCCACGCCGATCCGACCCCGTAAGGAGACGAGATGGTCCGCGTGAAGCTTCCGACGATCCTTAGAAAGCACACGGGCGGTGAACCGGCGGTGGACGCCGAGGGTGCCACTCTGAGGGAGCTGCTCGAGAACCTCGAGGCGAGGTACCCGGGCCTCACGAAGAACGTGTTGGCCAACGACGGCGGCCTCCACCGCTTCGTGAACGTCTACGTGAACGACGAGGACGTTCGCTACCTCGGCTCGCTGGAAACCGCCATGAGGGAAGGAGACGTCGTCTCGATCCTCCCCGCCGTCGCCGGCGGGTAGTGGGCAGCGCGCTCGCTGGGATAATCGGCCCGTGCGCTACGACGACATCCTCCAGGCGATCGGGAACACACCGCTGGTGGGCATGCCGAGCATGTCTCCCAGGGCGCCCGTTCGCCTTTGGGCCAAGCTCGAGGGACAGAACCCGACCGGCTCGGTGAAGGACCGGATAGCTCTTGCGATGATCGAGTCGGCGGAGGCGTCCGGGGATCTCACGCCGGACAAGACCATCCTGGAACCGACCTCGGGGAACACGGGCATCGCACTCGCCATGGTCGCCAAGCGCAAGGGCTATCGCCTGACCGTAGTGATCCCCGACAACGCGAGCCATGAGCGCGTGCAGCTCCTGGAGCTGTTCGGCGCGGAGATCGTGTACTCGCCCGGCGACAAGGGCACGAACGGCTCGATCGAGGTCGCGCGCGCCATGGCGAAGGACCCGAAGTACCACATGCCCTTCCAGTACGGGAACCTCGCCAACGTGCTCGCGCACTACGAGGGGACCGGGGCAGAGATCGTTCGAGACCTGCCTCAGGTCACCCACTTCATCGCCGGGCTCGGCACCGGCGGCACGCTGACCGGCACCGGCCGTCGCCTGCACGAGCACGACCCGAGGGTCCGGGTGATCGCGGCCGAGCCGGAGCTCGGCGACCTCGTCTACGGGCTGCGATCGCTCGACGACGGCTTCATCCCACCGATCTTCGACGAGACCGTGCTCGACCGTAAGTTCCTCGTCTCCTCGAGCGACGCGCTTCGCGTGACGCGCGAGCTCACCAGCCGGGAGGGCATCTTCTCCGGCATCTCCTCGGGTGCGGTCGTCTACGTCGCGCAGCGGATCGCCACGGAGATCGACGAGGGCGACATCGTCTGCCTGCTCGCCGACGGCGGCTGGAAGTACCTCTCGACGGAGGCGTGGGCGCCCGAGATCGATCGCGCCGAGAAGGGCGTCTCCGAATCGCTGTGGTGGTAGAGCGTGCCCGATAGCCGGCCGATCGGGGTGTTCGACTCGGGGGTCGGTGGTCTCACCGTCGCGCGCGCGATCCTCGACCTGCTGCCCCACGAGCCGCTCGTCTACGTCGGCGACACCGCGCGGTTCCCCTACGGACCCAAGCCCGTCGAGGAGATCCGCCGATACGCGCTCGAGGTCGCCGAGGCGCTTGCCGCGCGGGACGTGAAGATGCTGGTGGTCGCCTGCAACTCCGTTGAGGTCTCTGCGATCGGCGACGTGGCGTTGCGCGCGGGAGTGCCGGTGGTAGGCGTGATCGATCCCGGTGTCCGTGCCGCCGTCCACGCGACGAGGAACGGCCGCATCGGCATGATCGGCACGGAGGCGACGGTCGCGAGTGGAGCGTACGACCGCGCCCTGGCTGCGACCGGTGCCGGTGCGACCCTGGCGTCGGCGTCCTGTCCGGTATTCGTCGAGCACGTCGAGCGGGGGGACACCTGGAGCGACGCGCTGCGGAAGGCCGCGAACGGGTATCTTTCCCCGCTGAAGGAGGAGGGGATCGACACGCTGATCCTCGGATGCACTCACTACCCCCTCCTCGCCGGGCTGATCCAGATGGTGATGGGAGACGACGTGGTGCTCGTGTCCTCGGCGACCGAGACGGCGAAGGACGTCTACCGCTCGCTCGTGGAGCACGACCTTGAAGCTCCCGACGGCTGGCCACGCCACGAGTTCCTCGCCACCGGCGATCCCGAGCGGTTCCAACGCGTCGCCGAGGTCTTCCTCGGACCCGAGATCTGGAAGGTTCGCGCCGCGCGCCTCGAGCCCGTCGGGGGCGGCGCGTGGAGCTGACCGTCCTCGGCTCCGGCGGCACGTGGCCCGAAGCGGGAGGCGCGACCTCCGGCTACCTTGTCCGCAGCGACGGCTTCAACCTTTGGATGGACGCGGGGACTGGCACGCTCTCGCGGCTGCAACAGCACATCCCGATATCGGAGATCCACGCGGTGCTCATCTCCCACGCGCACCCGGATCACTTCGTCGATCTGTACCCGACCTTCTATGCGCGGCACTACGCGGCGCTCGGCACGCACGGGCTACCGCTCTACGCCCCGCCGGGGTTCTTCGGGCACGTCTCACACCTGATCTCGGACGACAGCCGCGACAAGATGGGGGTCGCCTTCGACGTGAACGAGCTCGTTCCCGAGAAGACGGTCGAGATCGGACCGTTCCGCGTGCAGGCGCGCCTGATGCAGCACATCGGCGTCATAGCGATGGGCTTCCGTATAGAGGACGGCGCCGGCGTCCTCGCTTACACGGGCGACAGTGGGCCGACGGCGGAGCTCGTCGAGCTCGCGCGGGGGGCCGACGTCTTAGTCTCGGAGGCGACTTGGCAGGACCACATGGACCTACTGCCGTTCCACATGTCGGCACGGCAGGCGGCGGAGCATGCCACCGCGGCGGGGGCCGGGGGGCTGATCCTGACGCACATCTGGCCGTCGCTCGACCACGAGCTCTCTCGCGAGCAGGCCTCGGCCACCTACGACGGCCCGATCGAACTGGCCGCCGAAGGCATGAACCGGGTGATCGGCGGATGACGCTCCGGTCGGACGGTCGCGGCCCGGCCGACCTGCGGCCGGTCAAAGTCGAGCTCGGCTACCAGGAATGGGCCGAGGGGTCCGTGCTCCTGGAGATGGGGCGGACCCGGGTGCTCGTCGCCGCGTCGCACGAATCGACCGCGCCGCGGTTCCTGCAGGGAAGCGGCAAGGGTTGGGTCACCGCCGAGTACTCGATGCTGCCGCGTGCGACCCTCGAACGGACCTCTCGCGAGGTCGGCAAGGGCCGGCCCTCCGGACGTACCCAGGAGATACAGCGGCTGATCGGGCGTTCGCTTCGAGCGGTGGCGGATCTGTCCAAGCTCACCGACTCCACGATCTGGATCGATTGCGACGTGCTACAGGCCGATGCCGGCACTCGGACCGCTTCGATCACCGCGGGCTACATAGCGTTGGCGATCGCGTGCCGGACCCTTCGGGAGCGAGGGCTGCTGGCGGCCGACCCCCTCATCGACAGCGTCGCCGCCGTCTCTGTCGGCATCGTCGACGGCGAGGCGATACTGGACCTGTCCTACGAGGAGGACGCGAAGGCCGAGGTCGACTGCAACATCGTGATGACCGGCTCCGGGAAGCTCGTCGAGATCCAAGGAACCGCCGAGGGCGAGCCCTTCGATCGCGCGCAGCTCGACGCACTGGTAGACCTCGCGCAAGAGGGAATCGCGCGCCTCACCGATATGCAGCAGGGGATCCTCGGCGGGTGAGCTTCCCCGAGCGGGTCGCTATCGCCTCGCGCAACCCGGGGAAGCTCCGCGAGATCTTGCAGATCTGCCGCGACTGGCCGGTGGAGTGGATCACGGCCGCGGACTTCGTCGGCGACTGGCCCGAGGTGGAGGAGACCGGCGCGACCTACCTGGAGAACGCGCTCCTCAAGGCCCGCGCTGTCGCCGCGGCGACGGGGGAGGCGGCCATGGCCGACGACTCGGGCATTGAGGTGGACGCCCTGGGAGGGGGTCCGGGACCGCGCTCGGCGCGGTACGCGGGCGAGCACGCGTCGGACGAGGAGAACCTCCGCACGCTCATCCGAGCCGTCGCCGGCGTGCCCACATCGGGCCGCACGGCCCGCTACCGGTGCGTCGCGGCGGTGGCCTGGCCGGACGGGCGGGAGGTCTTCGCTGAGGGCGTCTCCGATGGGTCGTTGATCTCGCGGCCCCGCGGGACCGGGGGCTTCGGCTACGACCCCATCTTCCTCCCGGAAGGGTGGGAGAAGACCATGGCCGAGCTTTCACCGCGGGAGAAGGATCGCATCAGCCATCGCGGCCGGGCGTTCCGGGCGCTCCGCGGGTTGCTCGAAGCAGGAACCTGAGATCAGGGCGGCCGGCAGCTTCGGCGGGCCGGCTGCGAGGTCGATAATTTCCCAGTGCGCACCCTCACCCCTTCGCCGATCCGGAACGAGACCCCCAGGGGCGAGCCGGACCGGCCGCCGGTCGAGCCACGCGGTCGGTGGAGGGACGCGGCCGCCGCCGGCGGTGTGGTGCTCGTCGCGCTCGCTTTCGTGTTCCTCGCCGGCGTCGACGGGCTGATCGACGAGTGGCTGAGCGAGAACGCATCCGATCTTGGCGTGCTCCGCTTCCTCGTCGACCTTGTCTTCGTCTCGGTTGCCGCCTTCGTGGTCCTTCGGTGGCGCGCGGTGAGGACGGAGCTGGCGGAGAGACGTCGTACGGAGGAGGCCCTGCGCGAGAGCGAGGAGAGGTTCTCGACGCTGGCCGGGGCCACCACCGAGGCGGTCGCCCTGCACGACAAGGGACAGATCCTCGAGGTGAACGACGTGTTCTGCCGGATGTTCCGTCTCGATCGCGAGGGAGTCGTCGGGCACTCGGCCCTCGAGTTCGTGCCTCCCGAGTTCAAGGACTTCCTCATCGACAGGATCCGGAACCCGCGAGACGAGCCCTACGAGATCGTCGCGTTGCGAGCCGACGGGACCCGCTTCCCGGCGCAGGTCGCAAGCAGATCGGCTCCGTTCCAGGGCCGGACCGTGCGGGTGACCGCCATCCGGGACCTCACCGAGGAGAAGAAGGCGGCGGCCGACCTCCGTGAGGCCGAGGAGCTGTACCGATCGCTCGTCGAGCAGATCCCCGCCGTCACCTACATCGACGAGATCGACGCCTCGACCGAGTCGGGTGTTCGCTCCCTGTACATGAGTCCGCAGGTCGAGCAGCTGCTCGGATACGCGCCGGAAGACTTCCGCGCCGACCCCGACCTCTGGGCGAAGGTCCTGCACCCGGCGGACCGGGACCAGGCGCTCAGAGCGGACCGCGCCCTGTACCAGACGGGTCGCTCCTCCGGGCACGAATATCGGCTCGTTGCGCGCGACGGTCGCGTGGTGTGGGTGTTCGACCACGGATCGGTCCTTCCGTCGGTGTCGGGCCGGCCGCGGTTGATCCAGGGCGTGCTTGTCGACATCACCGATCGCAAACGGACCGAGGAAGCCTTGCGGCTGCGCGAGGGCGTCCTGGCAGCCATAGCGGCGATGGCGGAGCGCCTGCTCTCGGCGCCGTGGGAGACGGTGATCGAGGAGGCGCTGGCAGACCTCGGCGCGGCAACCGGGGCGAGCCGGGTTTGGATCTTCGACGCCGAGAAGGACGAAGGCGGCGAGACGCTGATCTCCCGGCGCTTCGAGTGGGTTGCGCTCGGGATCGAGCCTCAGATCGACAACCCGGCCCTCCAGGCCTTCTCGTTCCGCGCGCGCGGCTTCGAGGATTGGGCCAACACTCTCTTCGCGGGCGGCATCATCAACGCGCACACGAGGGAGCTGTCTCCACAACAGGCGGCGTTCCTTGCTGAGGAGAGCATCCTCTCGATACTGAACGTGCCCGTATTTGCCGGTGATGCGGTCTGGGGGCTCATGGGCTTCGACGACTGCGTCGCCGAGCGCGAGTGGACACCGGCCGAGATAGACGCGCTCAAGGCGGCCGCGAGCACGCTCGGGGCGGCGGTCGCGCGGCAGCGCGCCGAGCGCGCGCTCGCCGGAGCAGAGGCGAAGTATCGGGAGTTGGTCGAGAACGTCCCTGCGGTTGTGTACAACGAGGCGCTGGACCCCACCCCCGAGTTCTTCTACATGAGCCCTCAGGTGGAATCGCTCCTGGGATTCGCCCCGGAGCGATTCCTGGACTTGGACTTCTGGCAGAGCCGGATCCACCCCGACGACCGCGAGCGGGTCCGGCTTGAGGACGAGCGATCGAACAGGACCCATGAGCCCTTCCGCTGCGAGTACCGGATGCTCTCGGCGGACGGCCGGGAGGTGTGGATCGGGGACGAGGCGGTCCTCATGTCTGGTACCGAGGGGAGGCCGCCCTTCTGGCGGGGCGTGTGGACGGACGTCACGGAACGCAAGGCCGCCGAGCGGGCGGTGTTGGAGGCGGAGGCCCGGTACCGGACCCTGGTCGAGCAGATCCCTGCCGTGCTCTACCTGGATCGCCCCGACAAGAGCATGGAGACGATCTACGTGAGCCCACAGGTCGAGGCGATCCTCGGGCTGTCCCCGGAAGATTGGATGGGCGATCCCCTCCTGTGGGAGAAGCACATCCATCCCGAGGACCGCACGAGGGTGCTAGAGACCTATTCCGTGTTCCTCGAGACCGGAGAGCTGGGGGCCGAATCGTTGGAGTACCGGATGATCCGGCCGGAGGGTCGTGTCGTCTGGGTGAACGAGCGAACGAGCCTGGTCAGAGACGAGGACGGGACACCGCTTGCCTTCCAGGGCGTCATGTTCGACGTGACGGAGCGCAAGCGGGCGGAGGAGGGCTTGCGCGAGGCGGAGCAGCGCTTCCGGACGCTCGTCGAGCAGATCCCCGCCGTGACCTACGTCTGGAACTCCGTCCGTGATCCCGGGGAAGGCGACTTCTCCTACATCAGCCCACGCGTAGAGCGGATGCTGGGGTTCCCGGTCGAGCAGTGGCTCAGTGAGCCCGACCTGTGGAGACGGTGCGTCGAGCAGAGCGACTACGAGCGGGTACGCGGAGCGTGGGAAGAGGCGTCTCGCGCCGGACGGCCCTTCGACATGGAATATCGGATGATCGCGAGGGACGGGGCGACGGTCTGGGTGCACGACCAGGCCTCCATCTTCGAGGGTGGCGAGGCCGAGGGTCCGCGCCTGTGGCAGGGAGTGTTCTTCGACGTCACCGACCGCAAGCGGAGTGAGCGGGAACGGCAGCTGCTCCTGGCGCGACTCGTGCAGGCGCAGGAAGAGGAGCGCCGGCGGATCGCCGCCGATATCCACGACGATCCGGTGCAGAAGATGACAGCGGTGGGGCTCCGCCTCGAGGCGGTTCGGAAGCGCGTCGCCGATCCGGAGACCCGTGAGCGGCTGGGCACTCTGGATGAGACGGTCCGCCTTGCCATCCAGCATCTCCGGCACCTGCTGTTCGAGCTCCGGCCGCCGGCACTGGACAAGGAGGGCCTCGCGGCGGCGCTCGGCCAGTATCTGGACGAGGTCCGTCCTGAGGCGGAGTTCGACACGTCGCTCGTGAACAGACTGGTCGAGGAGCCCCCGATCGAGGTCCGTACGCTCGCGTACCGGATCGCGCAGGAGGCGATCACG
>Ga0209341_10003562_pt1 | contig 14512 bp, 14 predicted proteins | sample RifCSP13_2_FD_184020 | JGI IMG/M metagenome (GOLD analysis project Ga0209341, IMG submission 184020) | Soil microbial communities from Rifle, Colorado - Rifle CSP2_sed 13_2 (SPAdes) (version 2) | ecosystem: Environmental > Terrestrial > Deep subsurface > Rock core/Sediment | place: Rifle...
CTCCAGCGAATCGACGTCCGGCCGCTGCGGCGAGCCCATGAACGTCTGGATGAACGCCGTGTAGGTCTCGTTTATCAGCCGGCGCGACTCGGCCGCGATCGTGTCGAAGACGAGCGAGCTCTTGCCCGATCCCGAAACGCCGGTGAACACGACCAGCCGGCGCTTGGGGATATCGAGGCTGACGTCCTTGAGGTTGTTCTCGCGGGCGCCGCGAACGCGGATCGCACCCCAGTCAGTGCCCAGGGTTCAGCTCACAGCCTTCTTCACCAGTGCGGCGATCTTGGCCTCGTCGGCGGCGGTCAGCTTGGTCAGCGCGAAGGCGACTGGCCACATGTTGCCGTCGTCGATCCGCGCGTCGGGTTGAAAGCCGAACGTCGAATAGCGCACCTTGAACTTCGAGGCGGGCTGGAAGAAGCAGATGACCTTGCCGTCCTTGCCGGGCGTGGCGTAGGCAGGCATTCCGTAGTAGGTCTTCGGCATCAGATCCGGCACGGTAGCAGTGACCAGGGCATGAAGCCGCTCGGCCATGGCTCGTTCGGCCTCCGTCATCTGTGCGATCTTCGCGCGCAGGTCTGCTTCGCCTGCGGCCCTTTCAGCCGCGGGATCCCGGCGCGCGGCGGCCTTGCGCTCACGAGCGCTGTCCTCCATGGCAGCGCGCTCTTCGTCGGTCCAGATCTTGGTGGCCTGCTTGGTCGGCATTTTGGTGTCTCCTTGGGCTTACTTACAGGTAGTGATGCGGCGTCTCGCCGAAGACGGCGCGGAACGAGCGGCTGAAATGCGCCTCTGACACGTGTGCGACCGCGGCCACGGCCCTGACGTCGAGCGGCTCGGGATAGGCGCGATCCATGGCGTCGCGAGCGCGCAGCAGGCGCCGATTGAGGTCCTGAGTTTCCCGACTCACAGTGCAAACTTACGCCACACCGGCCGACTCCCGGTGCGATTGACGATCTGGCGCGGAATTCCGATAATGTGAGTCGGGATTAGATCGCAAGCATCGCGACGCGCCCCGGATCGGAGCTCTGATGACCCTCACCAAGCGCCAGATGGTCGACAACGACCGATCTCGCTTCGACTTCAAGGACGAGATCGTCTACCTGACGGAGACCAAGCGCGGCCTGACGCGCGAGACGGTCGAGGAAATCAGCGCGATCAAGGAAGAGCCGGAGTGGATGCTCAAGTTCCGGCTGCGCGCCTACGAGCACTTCCTGAAGCGCCCGATGCCGCTCTGGACTGACGGTCTCGATCGGATCGACTTCGACAAGATCATGTACTACCGCAAGCCGTCGGAGCGCGAGGAGAAGTCGTGGGAGGACGTGCCCGACCAGATCAAGGCGACCTTCGAGCGCCTGGGCATCCCGGAGGCTGAGCGCAAGTTCCTGGCCGGCGTGGGTGCGCAGTACGACAGCGAGGTCGTCTACCACTCGGTCAAGGAGGAGCTGGCCAAGATCGGCGTGGTCTTCATGGGCACCGACCAGGCGCTCAAGGAATACCCCGACATCTTCAAGAAGTACTTCGCCACGGTCGTGCCGCCGGAGGACAACAAGTTCTCCGCGCTCAACAGCGCTGTCTGGTCCGGTGGCTCGTTCGTATACGTGCCCAAGGGCGTCGAGGTGCCGCTGCCGCTGCAGGCCTATTTCCGCATCAACGGCGAGAACACCGGCCAGTTCGAGCGCACGTTGATCGTCGTCGACGAGGGCGCAAAAGTACACTATATTGAAGGTTGCACTGCGCCCATTTACGCAACTGATTCACTTCATGTTGCGGTAGTTGAAGTCGTCGCGCTCGCGAATTCTAACGTACGATACACGACAATTCAAAACTGGTCAAATGACGTTTACAACTTGGTGACGAAGCGGGCCCACGCGTACGAGAATGCGCGCGTCGAATGGATCGATGCGAATACGGGGTGCTTAACAGGCGACGCGCTCGTTCTTAAGAACAATGATGTAGTTCCGATCCGCGACGTTGAACCGGGTGACTATGTGTACTCACTTACGCCCGAGTTCGAGGTTGGCCGGAGCAAGGTCACGGCGAAATGGGAAAACCCGCCGCAGCAGGTCTACAACCTGGTGCTTCAGAACCACCGCGAGGTGCGGGCGACCGCCAGTCATCCGTTCCTGGTGTCGCGTAAGGTCGGCCATGCGAGGCGCGTTGGATGGCTGCCGCTGGCGTCGATCGTGCCTGGCGACGAAATCGCGTCCGTTGGTACAGTCCCGGATCGCGGTCAACCCCATCGCTTTGATCCAGTTCCGCGTCGCAAGCATCTGAAGGCACCATTCACAGCGCCCCAAGAGAGCTCGGACGACCTGCTATGGGTGCTCGGGTTCTACGTTGGTGACGGGTGCACGGAGCCCAATCGGGTGATCTTCGCGATCCCTGACGATGACCCGGCGCTGCCGCGACTGCTGGCTTCGGTGCAGGACCTATTCGGATTGAAGCTCGCTCGCGGGGCAGGCGTGCAGATGCGTGCCGCGTCGGGCGGGTTCGTCGACTGGCTCAAAGCAAATGGTTTCGGGGGTGACGCAGACACAAAGCGGATTCCGGGCTGGGTGTTCCGCCTCCCGCATTCGCAGAAGCGCGCTTTCATCGACGGTTACGTCGCAGCGGACGGGCACGTTCGAACGGGTCACCGCAACATCTCGTTGACGAGCGTCAGCCGTGACTTGCTCGAACAGACGAAGGCTCTCGCAATCTCTGCTGGGATAAGCGCACGCAAGATTTCAGAATGGTCGTTCCGAAAGAAGCTCCCTCTCGGCACACGAGAGAAGCTCTACACGCGTTGGACGTTGTACTTCGGAGACGAGGCGCCGCAATCTCCAGTCCAATTCGTGCGCGTGCAAACAATCGAGCCGGCTGGCGAAGACATCACATACGACATCACGGTCGAAGGAACCGCGAACTTCATTGCCAACGGGATCTTCGCGCACAACTCCCGGAAGACGGTCAAGTACCCGAGCATCTACCTGCGCGGGCGTGGCGCCAGCGCGGACATCATCAGCGTCGCGGTGGCCGGCAAGGGCCAGCACCAGGACACCGGCGCCAAGGCGATCCACCTCGCCCCGGACACCAAGAGCCGGATCGTCAGCAAGAGCGTCAGCAAGGACGGCGGCCGGGCGACCTACCGCGGCCATCTGAAGGTCGCTCCGGGTGCCACCGGCGTGGTCGCGAGCGTGCGCTGCGACGCCCTGATGCTCGACGACGACAGCCGCAGCGACACCTACCCGTACATCGACATCCAGGAAGACGACACGACCATGACCCACGAGGCGACCGTGGGCAAGATCAGCCAGGACCAGATCTTCTACCTGATGAGCCGCGGCCTGAGTGAGAACGAGGCGCAGAATCTCGTCGTGCAGGGGTTCCTGGAAGTTTTCACCAAGGAGCTCCCGATGGAGTACGCCATCGAGTTCAACCGGCTGGTGAAGATGGAGATGGAAGGGGCGCTCGGCTAGCACATGGCCGAAGCACTGAAGCTGCCCTTCGCGGGCGAGGACGTCGTACGGGGTATCAGCAACGCGGCGAATGAGCCCGCATGGCTGAGGGACGACCGGCTGACCGCCCTGGCGGCATACAACGACCTCCCTCTCGAGGGCAACCAGCTGTTCACGCTGTACGTCGACCTGCGCGCTGCGCGCTGGGCGGACATCGCGCCGTACCAAGCGACCGGGGACGCGCCGGAGGTCAGCGACGTCGTCCCTGGGGGCGCGGCCGCGCTGATCGAGGTCGCGGAGGACCGCGTCGTCGCGCGCGGCCTGTCTGTGGCGGCGCAAAAGGCAGGCGTCGTGATCGACACGTTCGCCAACGTGCTGCGCGACCACCCGCAGCTGCTGCGCGAGGCCATCGAAGGTGGCGCGAGCCTGCCGGAGAACGACAAGCTGGCCCAGTTCGCGCGCTCGCACGCAGCGCTGGGCCTCTTCGTCCACGTCCCCCAGGGCGTCGCGCTGGAGCAGCCGATCGTCGTCCGCTGGACCTGTGGCACGTCCGGGCGCGGACTGGTCAGCCGGAGCGTCATCAGCCTCGGGCAGAACGCCCAGGCGAGTGTGCTCGAGGAGCAGATCGCGACAGACGCGCACCAGTCACCCACCGACAAGCAGAGCCTGTGGTGGGGCACAACAGAGGTTCACCTCGCTGCGGGCGCCCACCTGTCATTCGCCGGCCAGCAGGATTTCGGGCCGAGCACTCTCGCCATCGTCAACCGCCACGCGACACTTGAGCGCGACGCGCAGCTCAAATGGGCTCTCGCCAGCGTCGGTGGGGAGCTGCACAAGAGCCGCATCGACAACCACCTCGTGGGTCGCGGTGCCAGCGTCAACCAGGTCGAGATCGGCTTCGGTGACGGAAAGCAGCTGTTCGACCTGACCAGCTACACCCGCCACATCGGCGAGGACACGACCGGCGACCTGCTGTCCAAGGGCGTCTTCCTCGACCGCGCGCGTGGCTACTTCAAGGGCATGATCGAGATCCGGCGCAGCGCCAAGGGCACCGATTCCTTCCTGGGCGAGTTCGCCATGCTGCTCGCCAAGTCGGCGCGCAGTGTGACCATCCCCAGCCTCGAGATCGACCAGCCTGACGTGCGCCGTGCCAGCCACTCGTCGTCGGTCGGGCCGATCGACGAGACGGAGATCTTCTACCTGATGAGCCGCGGCATCCCGCGCGAAGTGGCGCGCAAGTTCATCGTCCTGGGCTTTCTCGAGCCCGTCGTGGCGCGCATTCCGCTCGAGCAGGCGCAGGAGCGGCTGCGCCGGCTGCTCGACGCCAAGTGGCCGGCCGACACGAGTGCGATTCATCCGGCCGCTTGAGCACTCGGTCCGTTTGACACTGGCACTGGCCCGGCCCGCAGGACAGGCTGAGAGCATGGCAACGTGGGCTGAGTTCGAACTCGAGGTACCGGAGCTGGCTGAGGCGGGGCGTAAGCTGCTGTACCAGTTCGACATCGGCCTCGCCTTCTTGGCCACCGTGCGCCCCAATGGCGGGCCGCGGCTGCACCCGGTGTGTGTGATCGTGGGCGCCGGCGGGATGTTCGTCGCCCTCGTGCCGTCGCCCAAGCAGCGCGACCTGGAGCGCGATCAGAGATTCGCGCTGCATTCATATCCGCCCGAGGCGGTGGATGACGAATTCGTGGTGACCGGACGAGCGCTGCGCGTCGATGATCCGGTCCGCCGGGCCAAGGTCCAGGCGAACTACCGGAACCCGATCGCCGAGCACGACACGGTCTTCGAGCTCGACCTCGAGACGGCGCTCCTCGCACGCTACCGTCACCGCGGCGACTGGCCGCCGAGCTACACGCGCTGGCGTGCTGGTCGCGGCGTCGATCAACCGGCCTCAGGATTGGCCGTGCCGTGACGCGCCGCGTTTCGGTGGCGCGTATCGACGACCTCGCGCCGGGCACGATGCAGATGGTCCAGATCGACGGCACCAACATCCTGCTGGTCAATCTGGACGGCCAGATCAGGGCCACGCAGGGCGTCTGCTCGCACGAGTACTTCGAGCTCGACAAGGGCTTCCTGACCGGCGACTCGCTGACCTGCGCGCTGCACCTGTCGCGCTTCGACCTGTTCAGCGGCGAGGCGCTCGACCCCCCGGCGGAGCTGCCGCTCCAGGTCTACCCGGCGTTCGTGGAGGACGGCGAGATCGCGCTCGAGCTGCCAGAGGGGCCGATACCCGTCAACGAGTAGTGCTCGCCGCAGCCAGGCCCGGCTCGAACCTCATCGCTCGAGCACCTGTCCGGCCCCAAGCTCCTCGGCGCGGCGGCGGATGGCGTCAGCAAAGATGACGTCCGCCAGGCCGACTCCGAGATGGGTCACCAGCGCTGGCAGTCGGGCAGTGCGGGGGGTCGGCTGGGCGCCATCGGCTGCCTCGCGGGCATCGAGCAGCTCGCCCATTGTCGCGGCCGGATCCGGGTAGCCGTCGAAGTGGCCCGTGTCGCGGTAGGCCAGGAACTGGGCGCGGTCATCGACCACAAAGGTGCCCACGTCGCGCGCCAGTGCAGCAGATGCGTAGGTGGCGAAGTCGACCGCGACAGCGAGCGTGCCGTCGGCCAGCCAGTCGGGCGTCATGACCTGCTTTGCCGCGCCCAGTGGCGCCAGGGTAATCACCACCTGGGACGTGCGCGCCGCCTCCTGAGCTCCGCCGGCGGTGACCGCGCGCATGCCCGCGGCTCGCGCCTCAGCAGCGAACGTCTTTGCGCGCTCAGGGTTGCTGTCGTAGATCACCATCTCGGCACGAGGCAGCAGTGAGGCGATCACCTCGACGTGCGCCCTGGCCTGGACGCCGGCGCCGATGAGCGCCACGCGGCGCACGTCAGCCGGCGTGAACAATCTGATGCCGACGCCGCTCACCGCTGCCGTGCGCACGGAGGTGATGCGCGCCGCGTCCATGATCCACGTCGGCAGGCCCGTCTCGGCGTCGTTGAGCACGACCAGGCCATTGATCGCCGGCAGGCCGTGAGCGCGGTTGCCAGGGAAGGCGGACACCCACTTCAGCCCGACCAGGTCGCCCTCGCGCAGCCAGGCCGGCATGGCGTGCAGCAGCGCCCCGGGGCGCGGGTGGACGCCGATCTTGGGCGGCATCTCGGCCGTCCCGCGGCCGAGCGCGGAGAGCGCCCGCTCCGCCAGCTGAAGCCGCTCCTCCACGGCGGGCAGGCAACGATCCACGTCCGCGGCGGACAGGTAGCGCAGCGGCGGAACGCCCATCGTGGGCGACAGGTTAGGCCTTCCCGCCCGTGGTACGCATGCCGGCCGTCGCTCAGGCGTCAGGCGGGCCGCCTCGCTAACCTTCATCGAGCGATGAGCAGCCCGACTCTCCAGCTGACGGCCGCCGAACGCGCGCGCAGCCTGGCCAACCTCAAGCTCGAGCGCGACGCGATCACGCTCTACGACAGCCTCGCCGCGATCGAGAAGAACCCGGACCGTGCGCGCGTCTTCGAGCGCATCGCGTCCAACGAGCGCCGCCACGCCGACATCTGGGCAACGCGCCTGGCGGAAGCCGGCGCCACCGTCCCCGCCGCCGGCGGCCCGCGCCTGCGAGTGCGGATAGTGATCCTGCTCGCGCGTCTGCTCGGGCCGGAGCGTGTGGCCGATCTCGTGCGTAGTCTCGAAGGCGACGAGGAGGCTGCCTATGCCAGCCAGATGACGCCGGAGACGGAGTCGATCGCCGCGGACGAGCGTGAGCACGCCGCCATGTGGGACCAGATCACCGGCGCCAAGCGCCTCGCGGCGAACAACGGCGCGCGCAAGGCCGTCACCGAGGAGGCCCTCCATCGCGGCGGCCGCTCAGGCACGCTGCGCGCGGCGGTGTTCGGCGCCAACGACGGGCTGGTCAGCAACCTGTCGCTGGTCATGGGCGTCGCCGGTGCAGTCACCGGCGCTGCCTCCGGGAACCATTTCATCGTCCTCGCCGGCGTCGCCGGCCTGTTGGCCGGCGCCTTTTCGATGGCCGCCGGGGAGTACATCAGCATGCAGAGCCAGCGCGAGATGTTCGAGAACCAGATCGCAGTCGAGCGCGAGGAGATGCGCGTCATGCCTGAGGTCGAGCAGGAGGAGCTGGCAGCAATCTACCGCGCGAAGGGCGTGGCCGACGCGGACGCCAAGCGCATCGCCGCGCAGCTGATGGAGGACCCGGCCAAGGCGCTCGACACCAAGGTGCGCGAGGAGCTCGGCCTGGACCCAGACGAGCTGGGCTCGTCGTGGGGCGCGGCAATCTACTCGTTCATCGCCTTTGCGATCGGTGCGCTCATCCCGCTTGCTCCCTTCCTGCTGACGAGCGGCGATGTCGCCTTCATGAGCGCGCTCGGCCTGTCCTTCGCGGCTCTCTTCGCGGTCGGCGCGGCGGTCAGCATCGTGACCGGCAGGAGCATGCTCTTCTCGGGCCTGCGCCAGGTCCTGATCGGCGCGGCCGCCGCCGCGGTGACGTACGGCGTGGGCAGCCTGATCGGCGCCAACGTCGCCTGAGCGGCCGCTGTCAGCGCTGAGCACCACCCGGCTCGAGGCGCGACTTCGTGCGGAGGGACTGGCCGCGTCGAGCTGGAGCAACTCGCCGGGCGACCGATACGCCGCGCACAGCCATGGCTACGACAAGGTGCTGGTCGCAACCAGCGGCTCGATAACCTTTCACCTCGTGGACACGGCGTTGGACATCGTGCTTGCCGCCGGGGAGCGGCTCGACCTGCCCGCGGGCACCGTTCACGGCGCGACCGTGGGTGCGGCGGGTGTGACCTGCCTCGAGGCGCATCTGCCTTCCGGCAGCCTGCCGCCGCATCCGCGCCACAAGCCGGCCGGCTGGTGAGCGGCGATCAGCCGGATGGGCGGCGCCTCGTGCCACCCAGCCCAAAACCGGTCGGCGGCTGATGGGCGTACGCAATAGCGGACGCTCCGATGAGGAGCTTGTCGCCGCCTTGGTTGAGGGCGACGAAGCGGCGCTGGGCGAGTTGTACGACCGCCACGCGGAGAGCCTGTTCCGGGCCGCGCTGCTTCGGCTGGGCGACCGCGGGCTGGCGGAGGAAGTCTTGCAGGACACCTACCTGGCGTTGTGGAACCGCGCCGAGCTGTTCGACGGCCGGCAAGGTTCGGTCATCGGCTGGCTGTCGACGATCGCGCGCAACCGGGCGATCGATCGGCTGCGCTCGTCTGCCCGCCGGCCCGCCCCGGTCGCGCTCAGCGGCCTGGTCGGGACGGGGGCTGATCCGGCATCGGCAGCTGACGCCCGCGACGCCATCCTCGCCGCGGCGACACCGCTGGCCGGCGTCACCGCCGCGCCGGACCCGGAGCGCGAAGTCGACATGGCCGAGCTGCGCCGCGAGGTCGAGCAGGCGCTGGCCGACATTCCCGAGCGGGAGCGCCAGGTGCTGATGCTTGCCTACTACGATCAGCTCAGCCAATCGGAGATCGCCGCGCGGCTGGCGTGGCCGCTGGGCACGGTCAAGACGCGCACCCGGCGCGCGCTCGCGCGGCTGCGCGACACTCTCGGCGAGCAATGGCGGAACTGATGGACCACGCGATCGTACGCGACTGGATCGACGAGGCGTTCTTCGCGCCCGGGGCGCGTGACGCCGACGATGAGGCTGCGCGTGGCGCCCGGGCGCATCTGGCCCAGTGCGTCGAATGCGCCGCGTACGACGAGCAGACGCGCCGCGTGGCGCTCAAGCTCGACCTCGCGCGCGGCCCCTCGCCAGAGGTGCGCACGCGCGTGCTTGCCGCGGCCCGGCGAACCCAGCGCCCCGACACCGCCCGCCAGCAAGCGGCTCGACCCGCCGCCGGCCAGCCGTGGTGGCGCACCGCGCTCGCGTGGCGGCTGGCCGCGGCAGCGCTGGTAATCGCGGTCGTCGGTGTCGGCGCCGGCGCGTGGTGGGCCAACGCCTCGCACTCAGACTCTGACGCAGACCACCTGACCGACGCGGTGGCGATGATGTCGACCCTGGCCAGCCAACCGGGGGCCGTCGAGGTGGTGCTGCGCGACGCGGCCGGGAACGGCAGCGGCATGGCCGTGGTGTCTGCTGCGAGCCACCAGTTGGCCGTGTTCGCGACGCACCTGCCGGCCGCTGTCGCCTACCACTGCTATCTGGAGCGCGGCGGCCAGCGAACGTGGCTGGGCCGCATGTATGTCACGCCAGGGGTCCAGTTCTGGGCAGGCGACATGGACGCGGGGATCGATATGCAGCCGGGTGACCGGCTTGTCGTGGCGGCCGACGCCGACCAACCGATGGTGTTGAGCGCGACGCTCTAGCGGTCGGGCTGCGCCGGGTTAGGCGCTTTCCTCCGTCTGGCGCTCGAGGTAGTCGACGTGCAGGTCGAGGATCTCCTCGACCAGGTCGGCGGGCGCCATGCCGCCGCGCTTGCCGATCGTGCGGCTGATCCACTCCGCCTCTTGATGGCGCTCGTCCTCTGGAACCTCTTCGCCGCTGCGCGGTAGCCGGCCGACGGCGAACCAGACCAGTGCCCCGCCAATGGCCAGGCCCAGGACAAGAGCCCAGCCGATGTACTGCTCGGTCATCGAGCCGAGTATAGGTATGCTGCGCGGATGTTCGGCCTGATCAACATCACCCCCGGATCGCAGGTCATTCCGGGCTTGCCGATCGGCTGGTATGGCGTCGCCTACGTCATCGGCCTTGCGGCACTGCTGCTTGTCTCGCAGCGCGAGGCGGAGCGTCGCGGCTACGCGCCGAGCCACATCTGGAATGCGTTCCTGGTCGTCGCCGCGTGTGCGCTCATCGGCGGCCGGCTATACCACGTGATCGACCAGTGGGGCCAGATCTACAGCCAGGATCCGCTGCGCGCCATCCTGCCGCCCTACTCAGGGCTGGGCCTGTACGGCGGTGTCGCCGGAGCCGCGGTGGGCATCCTGATCTACACCCGCTGGAAGAAACTGCCGCTGCGCCTCGCGCTCGACGTGGTCATACCGGGCACGCTCTTCGCCCAGGGCATCGCGCGGTGGGGCAACTTCTTCAACCAGGAGCTGTACGGGCCGCCGACCGACGCGCCATGGGGCATCACCATCGACTGTGCCCACCGGGTCGCCGCCTACGCCTGCCCTGTGGGCTCGCTGCCGACCGACGTGCCGCTGCAGGGCTTTCATCCGCTGTTCTTCTATGAGTCCTCGCTCGACATCGCCGGCGGCCTGATTGCGCTGTATCTCTCGCGCCGCTTCCTGGACCGGCTTCAGCCGGGAGACCTGGCCGCGTTCTGGGGCATCTGGTATGGACTCATCCGAGCCTATCTCGAGACGTTCCGCGAGGGCTGGAACTGGAAGCTGGGCGATCTCCCGACGGCGATGCTGATCGGCTTCACACTTGCCGCAATCGGCGTCGTCTGGCTCGTCTACAACCACCGGCCGGGCAGCAAGCCGTACGAGTACCTGCCGCCGTACGAACCGCCATCCGCGAGTGAGGCAGAGGCCGAGCTGGCGACCGACCCCGCCTTCGACCCTGACGACGAGAACGAAGAGACCTAGCTGACCGGGGCGGGTGAGCGCAGCCCGACGACATTGACCGTCGGGATAGGTCGGGCGAAACCCTTCAACGCCAGCGCGCCGACTTCCTCTGCCTCGACCAGCTCATCAACCGCGGCGTGCGCACGCGGGTTGAGTAGGATCTGGTTCGCCTCCGCGGCCGACGACAAGCGCGAGGCGACGATCACCGCCGCGCCGACCATGCCGTAGTCGTAGCGGCCCTCGAAGCCGATCCGGCCCAGGGTCGCGTAGCCGGTGGCGATACCGACGCCCAGGCCCAGCTCGAAACCGAGCTTCGCCCAGCGCGCCGCCAGCGGCGCGAAGCGCTCGCGCATCGCCACCGCCATGCGCACCGCCCGCGCGACGTGATCGGGCTGCGGCACCGGATCGTTGAAGAAAACCATCAGCCCGTCGCCGGCAAAGTGTTCGAGCGTGCCGCCGTGCTCGACGATCAGCGCGCCCATCATCGCGTGGTAGTCGCGCAGCATGCCCAGCACTTCTTCCGGCTCGGCCGAGTCGGAGAACGCCGTAAAGCCGCGCAGGTCGCAGAACACGGCGGTCGCCTCGCGCCGGTGACCGGCCAGCAGCTGCTGGCCTTCCGCGCTCGATACCAACGCCGCGATCTGGGGCGACAGGAAGCGGCTCAGCTCCTCCTTCTGGCGCTCGATGGTGTCCAGCAGCGCGGCCTGGCGGCGCGAGTGCTCGACCTCAGCGTCGTGCAGCCGCTTGTCGGCGAGCGAGGCGCGCACGCGTGCGGCGAGGATGACCGGGTTGAACGGCTTGGGCAGGAAGTCCGCCGCGCCAAGCTCGATGCACCGGGCGACGCTATCGAGCTCGTCGACGCCGGAGATCATGATCACCGGCACGTGGCGCAGCGCCTCGTCCGACTTGATCGCGGCCAGCGTCTCGTAGCCGTCCATGCCGGGCATCATCACGTCGAGCAGCACGACGGCGATGTCGCTGCTGCCGTCGCGCAACGCCGCCAGGGCGGCCGCGCCGTCCTCTGCCTCGCGCGACGAGATGCCGATCGACTCCAGGTGACGCGACAGCAGCATCCGGTTGACTCCGCTGTCGTCGACGACCAGCGCCACCCCGTTCGCGCCGCCCCCGTTCGCGCTCACCCTGCCAGCCCGGCCTCTCTGAGCGCCGCAACGGTCGCCGCCCAGGTTGTGCTCGCCTGCCCGGCAAGCGTGGCCAGCTCGTCCGTCCGGCCCTCGCGGCCGGCAAGCTCGATCTGGCGGCTGATGGCCGACAGTCGCGCGGCACCGATCGCCGCGCTGCTCGACTTCAGCGTGTGCGCCGGGCGGACGATCGCCTCAGCGTCGCCGCGCGCCGCCGCGTCGACGATCTGCTGCAGGTTGGCGGGCTCCTCGGCCAGGAACGTGCTCACCAGGTCGCGCACGAACTCCTCGTCGCCGCCAATCGAGGCGCGCAGCTCGGTCAGGACCGAATCGTCGAGCAGGGGCAGCTCATTGGTCATTGCGTTGACACTCCCTCGGCATCCGACGCTGACGGCGCGCGGCCCAGCGCCGCGGCCAGCTCGGCCGGACGGACCGGCTTGCTGACGTAGTCGTTCATACCCGCGTTAAGGCAAGCGTCACGATCGCCGGCCATCGCGTTGCCGGTCATGGCCACGATGTGCAGCGGACGGCTGGGCCACTTCGCACGGATGCGGCGCGTCGCCTCCAGCCCATCGAGCTCGGGCATCTGGACATCCATCAGCACCACGTCGTGGTCGGAGCCATCCAGGGCCGCGATCGCCTGGAGGCCGTCGCCGACCACGTCGGGTATGTAGCCCATGTTCGCCAGGAGGCGCAGGGCCAGCTTCTGGTTGACCGCGTTGTCCTCCGCCAAGAGGATCTTCAGCGGGTGGCGCTTGGCCATCTCAGGATCGGACGACATCTCTGGTGCGCGATCGATCTTGAAGCGCGACTCGACGCCGGAGAACACCGTCACCAGCGCGTCGTACAGGGCAGACGGCTTGACCGGCTTGGGCAGCAACGCGTCAACGCTGGCGCCGTGCTCGCGCATCGCCGCCGACGACACCAGTACGAGCTTCGGACCGTCCTTTGGCCGGGCGTCCCTGATCGCCTTGGCAAGGGCGACGCCGTCCATGCCCGGCATGAAGAGATCGAGCAGCACCACGTCGAACTCTTCGCCGCCCTTGAGCAGCGCCAGCGCCGCCTGAGCCGACTCGACGTCGCGCACCTTGACCGCCCAGCGCGACAGCTGCGCCGACAGGATGCGCCGGTTGGTGGCGTTGTCGTCGACTATCAGCGCGCGCTTACCGCCCAGATCAACCGGGTGGCGAACAGGCACGGAAGCCAGCGCGGACGCCGGCGCGGTCCGCAGTCGAACGGCCACCTTGAACAGCGAGCCTTCACCGGGCTTGCCGGAGCTCTCGGCAGAGAGCGAACCGTCCATCGCCTCTGCCAGACGCCTGCTGATGGCGAGTCCCAAGCCGGTGCCGCCGTACCGCCGGGCAATCGACGAATCGGCCTGGCTGAATGACTGGAAGAGGCGGCCCATCTGGTCCGGCGGGATGCCGATGCCGGAATCGCGGACCGTGACGCGCAGGTCGACGATGTCGCCTTCGGTCTGGCTATCGACGGAGACGACGACCTCGCCCTTCTCCGTGAACTTGACCGCGTTCGACAGCAGGTTGAGCAGGATCTGGCGCAGCCGGCCCAGGTCGCCCATCACCGCCACAGGCAGATCGTTCTTGAGCTCGTAGGCGAGTTCCACGCCCTTGCCGGTGGCCGCGGGCACGATCACGTCCAGTGCGCCCTCGATGCACTCGGCCGGGCTGAACGGCTCCACGACCAGGTCGACCTTGCCCGCCTCGATCTTGGAGAAGTCGAGGATGTCGTTGATGATCGTCAGCAGCGCGTCGCCCGAAGTGCGGATGGTGTCGGCGTAGTCGAGTTGCTCGGTGGTCAGCTCGGTGTCCGCCAGGAGGCCGCTCATGCCGATGATGGCGTTCATCGGCGTCCGGATCTCGTGGCTCATCGCGGCCAGGAACGAGCTCTTGGCCTGGTTAGCCGCGTCCGCCGCCTCGCGCGCGTCGCGCAGCTCAGCAAACAGGCGCGCGTTGTCGATCGCGATCGCCGCCTGCTGCGACAGCCCCACCAGGAAGTTCAGGTCCGCGTCGGTGAATGGCTGGCGGCCCGGGCCGGTCCGCCACACGGCCATCATCCCATTGACGCCACCGCGACCGATGAGCGGCGCGACCATCAGCCGCTCGCTCTCGGCGCGTTCAGTGCCGGCAATCTGGATGGCCCGCGTGTCGTGGCCGACGTCGTTGATCACCTCCGGCCGGGCCTCGGCAGCGAGGGTGCCGATGATGCCCGTGCCGCGAACGACCTTCATCTGCCTCACCTGCTCGGCGATGTCGCCCACGGCCGCAGTCGCCTGGAAGGTCTCGCCCTCTGCGTCGGCCAGGAAGACCGCAGCAGAAGTGCCGTCGAGCAGGGTGCGCGCAAGCTCGACGATGCGCTGCAGCAGGTTGGCCAGCTCGAGCGTCGCCGAGGTCTCGCGGCCGACGTCGGCGAGGGCCGCCATCTCGTTCGCG
>Ga0209341_10003563_pt1 | contig 14511 bp, 12 predicted proteins | sample RifCSP13_2_FD_184020 | JGI IMG/M metagenome (GOLD analysis project Ga0209341, IMG submission 184020) | Soil microbial communities from Rifle, Colorado - Rifle CSP2_sed 13_2 (SPAdes) (version 2) | ecosystem: Environmental > Terrestrial > Deep subsurface > Rock core/Sediment | place: Rifle...
CAGGATGCTCCGGCCGGTGCGCGGGGGCGAGGGCTCCCTGGCGCCGGCGCGATACAGGAGCACATGAGCCCGTTCCAGCGTGATGACGCCTTCGCGGAACACGGGCTCGACCTTCGCCAACAGCGCTTCCGCGCCGCCCTCCGCGGCTACGACAAGATCGAGGTCACCTCGTTTCTCGCCGCCGTCGCCGACGACTACGAGCAGGCGCTCCGCGAGGCCGACCAGCTCCGTCAGGAGTTGATGAAGCTGGAGGCGGCGCTCAACGAGCACCGCGGCCGCGAAAGCAACCTGAAAAGCACCCTGATGACGGCGCAGAAACTGGCCGACGACATCAAGGCCAACGCCGAACAGGAGGCCCGGCGCATCATCCGTGAGGCCGAGGGCCGCTCGGACCTGCTCCTCGAAAAGACCTCCGCGCGGCTCGAAGACATTCAACGCGAAATCGACGGCTTGAAGCTGAAGCGAAGAGACGTCGAAACCTCGGTCGAGGCCACGATCCAGACGCTGCGGAACGCCCTCGAATACGTGCGCGAGCAGGAAACCCGGGAGCGCGATGATAAGATCCTGCTTCACCGGCCTCGCCACGCCGAGCCGGCGGCCGACACTCGCGACGCGCACGAGACGCGCCGCGCACAAGGGCTTCCCTGATTCGTGAGACGGACGCGGGTGTCGAACTTGACCTCCGCGTGATTCCACGCGCCCGGAAAACGGACGTCGCGGGCACGCGCGGCGACTCGCTGCTCATCCGACTTGCGGCGCCGCCCGTTGATAGTGCGGCGAACGACGCACTCATCGCCTTCCTGGCCGCCAGGCTCGACGTGCCCCGGCGGGCCGTCGGCATCATCAGCGGCGAGCGCGGACGCCGGAAACGTGTCGTCATCGCTGGCGTCACGGCCGCGCGGGTCAAGGCGCTGCTGTAGCGCAGCCCTTTCAGGGCCTCGGCTGCCGGGCCTCGAAGTCCGGCTCTACAATGCCAGTGGGGCTCGCCTCGAACGCCGCGTCCGTCGACGCCGCCCACGCAACCGCTGGCCGACTGGCCGAGGCGGCCATCAAACTACCGCGGATTCGTTAGCCCGTCGAGCTTCGGCGGTCTGACGTAGAACGTGTCGACATGCCACGTGAAGGTCCACGGATACACGAATGTCGGAACGAGCTCGATCGGCTGTGTGTAGCTACCCTCGATGATGGTGTGATTGTTCTCGCGGCGCAGCGTGAAGTCGTCGGCCGTCAACGGAATATCGAACTGGTTCGCCAGCGACAGGACGCGAGCCTTCTGCTCTTCTTCGGGCCGCTCGAAATCGGCCAGCGAGGCGGCATGCACGGCGTCCTTGAACCTGACGTACGCCTGGTAGGGAACGAACACGTGCCAGGTGGCGTTGGCGATGACGGCCAGGAAAGCCAGCTTCAAGAGGCTATTGATCATGCCGCATTCCACAATCTATCGTTCGCCATCTGCAACTTCTCTAGCGGATCTGGTGCAGCATCCGATCCCACCGCGTCCTCGTGAAGAAGTGGACGAACACGGACCCCAGGCCCTTGATCGTTGCGCCGGCGCTCTCGTCCTGATAGTCCTCACGGTCGGCCTCGTACGACCAGTAGATCACGAGCGCCTTTCCCTTGATGTACTCGCGGCGGAGGAATCCCCAATAGCGGCTGTCCGCTGAGTTATCGCGGTTGTCGCCCATCATGAAGTACTCGCCGGCCGGCACCGTCACCGGGCCATACCGCTCACGCACGTCGAACGAGGTCACTTCGTGGAACTCGCCGCCGGAGGCCGGCGGCTGCAGGAAATGCACGTACGGCTCGTCCATGCCCTTCCCGTTGATGTAGACCTTCTTTCCCCGCACTTCCACGGTCTCTCCCGGCAGACCGATCACACGCTTGATGTAGTCGCGGTCTGGATCCTCGGGGTACTTGAAGACGAGAATGTCGCCGCGGGTGATCGTGCCGATCGGCAGGAGCCTGCGTTCGAGGCGCGATGCCGTCGGTCCCAGCACGAACTTGTTCACCAGCAGGTGATCGCCGATGAGCAGGTTGTTCTCCATGGATCCCGTCGGAATCTTGAAGGCCTGCACCACGAATGTGCGGATGAAGAGCGCGAGGATAACGGCGATGACAATCGACTCGAAGTACTCTCGCACCGTCGACTTCCGGAAGCCGCGCGGAGCGAGCGTCGCCGACCCCACCACTTTCTGCTCCGTGGTTCTTCCGTCCTGCTTCATTCCGTGTCCGTCCCCATCTTGAGCACCGCCAGAAAGGCTTCCTGTGGGATCTCGACCTTCCCCACCCGCTTCATGCGCTTCTTGCCTGCCTTCTGCTTCTCGAGGAGCTTGCGCTTCCGCGAAATGTCGCCGCCGTAGCACTTCGCCAGCACGTTCTTGCGCATCGCCTTCACCGACTCGCGCGCGATGATACGCCCACCGATCGCGGCCTGAATCGCGACCTCGAACATCTGGCGCGGGATCAGCTCACGCATCTTCGCCGCCAGCGCCCGTCCCCGGTCGTAGGCCGTGTCCCGGTGGACGATGATCGACAGCGCATCCACCGGATCGCCGTTCACCAGGATGTCGAGCTTCACGAGCGGTGACGGCCAGTAGCCGGTCACATGATAGTCGAGCGATGCGTAGCCTCTGGAGATCGTTTTCAGCTTGTCGTAGAAATCCAGGACCACCTCGTTGAACGGCAGTTCGTAGGTGATGAGCACGCGGTTCGACGCGAGATACTCCAGCGTCTTCTGGACGCCCCGCTTGTCCTGGCAGAGCTTCAGGATCCCGCCGACGTGCTCCGCCGGCGTCAGGATCATGGCCGTGATGACCGGCTCCTCTATCGTGGTGATGAGGCCCGCGTCGGGCAGCTTGGCGGGGCTGTCGATCTCCCGCACCACGCCGTCCGTCGTCGTCACCTGGTACAGCACGCCCGGCGCCGTCGTCACCAGGTCCATGTCGAACTCGCGTTCGAGACGCTCCTGGACGATCTCCATGTGCAGCAAGCCGAGAAACCCGCAGCGGAACCCGAACCCCAGCGCGACCGACGTCTCCGGCTCGTAGAAGAACGACGCGTCGTTGAGCCGCAGCTTCTCGAGCGCATCCCGCAGCTCGGGGTACTCGTGGCCCTCGACGGGGTAGAACCCCGCGAACACCATCGGCTTGAGCGGTGTGAATCCGGGAAACGGCTCAAGGGCGGGCCGGTTGGTCTCGGTGATCGTGTCGCCGATCTTCGCGTCGCTGATCTTCTTGATATTGGCAACGACGAACCCGACTTCGCCGACGCCGAGCTCGCCGATGTCAATCGCTTTCGGCGTGAAGATGCCGACCTGCAGCGACTCGTAGTCCTGCCCTTCGGCCATCAGGCGGAGCTTCATGCCGGGCCGCAGCACGCCGTCAATCACGCGAACGACGATCACGACGCCGCGGTACGGATCGTACCAGGAATCGAAAATCAGCGCCTTGAGCGGTGCGCTTGGATCGCCAACCGGCGGCGGCAGTCGATGGACGATGGCTTCGAGGATGTCAGGGACGCCGGTCCCCAGTTTTGCGCTGGCGAGCAGTGCGTGGTCGCCGTCGAGGCCGATGATGTCCGTGATCTGACGACGCGCCTCTTCCGGCTGGGCGCTGGGCAAATCGATCTTGTTGATCACCGGGATGATCTCGAGGTTGTTCTCGACGGCGAGGTAGGCGTTCGCCAGCGTCTGCGCCTCGACGCCCTGGGAGGCGTCCACGATCAGCAGCGCGCCCTCGCACGCCGCGAGCGACCGCGTCACTTCGTACGAGAAGTCCACGTGGCCCGGCGTGTCGATCAGATTCAGCACGTACATCGAGCCGTCGCGCGCGGTGTAGTGCAGACGCACCGGATGTGCCTTGATCGTGATCCCGCGCTCGCGCTCCAGGTCCATCGCATCGAGGACCTGCGCCTCCATCTCGCGCGCCTGCAGCGCGCCGGTGAGCTCGAGAAAACGGTCGGCGAGCGTCGACTTCCCGTGGTCGATGTGCGCGATGACCGAGAAATTGCGGATGCGTTGAGGGTTCACTAACGGATCACTTCAATTCTGATCGAGAGACGCAGCGATCGCCAAGCCCGATCCGTCGTCAGCACCGGCACGCCCCTCAGGCCCGCGAGCGCGAGGGCCGCGCGGTCCGCCAGGGACAGACGCAGGCTCCGCGTCTTTCGGATCAACCGTGCGTTCTCGCGCGCCTGCTCGTCGTCGAATGGCACCAGGTGCAATCGGCCGCCATCGCCTGCAGGCAGCGCGATCGCCGCGACCTCGTTCGGATCGCCGCCGACCACGACCAGCTTCGCCAGCACTTCCGCCCAGTTGACGGCGCTCACGAGCGCGCCCCTGGCGATCGCCTCCCCGACCCGATCCGCTCCCGGCTCGTCGTTGATGAAGGCCAGAAGGGCGGACGCGTCGAGCACCGCTCCGGCGCGCGCGTCGCTCACCCGCGCGCCTTCGCCCGGCGACGGGCGAGAAACTCCTGCGTCTCCCGCTCCTCTTTCGCTGCCTCCCGGCGGCGTTCGGCGATCAGCTCGTCGCTGAGGCTGCGCCCGGGCGCCAGGTGCTTGAACATGCCCCGGAGGCTTCGGGCGAACGCGGCACCGGTCTGAAGCCGGATCGTGCCGTCGGGATCCACGCGCAACGTGAGCCGGTCGCCTTCTTTGATCTGCAACCGCTCCCGGACCGCAGCGGGCAGCACCAGCCGGCCCCGATCGGCCATCGTCACCGCGTAGGCCGCGGATGGGGGCGCCTCGCACACGGTCGACGTCTCGCGCACGCGGCCCGGAGGCTCTGGCTTGATCGCGTAATGGGCCATAGACCGAATCGTACCATCGTCTGGATATTGTGGGCAATACTATTATTGATCCCACGTAGATAGCTCATTCCCACGCTGAGGATCGCGTTCCTGTTCGCACGGTGCGAATCGCCTGAGGCGCCTAGCGACTTTCGAGCGGGGTGTAGCGCTGCGGGTATTCGGGGCCGATGTACTCCGCACGCGGCCGGATCAGACGGTTGTTGGCGTACTGCTCGAGGACGTGCGCGGTCCAACCCGATACCCGGCTGACGGCGAAGATCGGCGTGAACAGATCGATGGCGATGCCCAGCGCGTGGTAGGTCGAGGCGGAGTAGAAATCGACGTTCGGGTCCAGCTTCTTCTCGGCCTTCACGAGCGCCTCGATGCGCTGTGACATCTCGAACCACACGGGTTGTCCCGCCCGCTGCCCGAGATCGCGCGACATCTGGCGCAGGTGCGTGGCGCGCGGATCCTCGGTGTGGTACACGCGGTGACCGAAGCCGGGAATCTTCTCCTTGCGCGCTAGCTTCGCCCGCACGACGTCTTCGGCTTTCTCGGGCGGCGCGCTCGGACCGATCTCGAGCAGCAGCCTCATGACGTCAGCGTTAGCCCCGCCGTGCAGCGGTCCCTTGAGTGCGCCAATCGCGCCGACAATTGTCGAGTGGATGTCGGTGAGCGTCGCCGCCGCCACGCGCGCCGCGAACGTCGAGGCGTTCAGTTCGTGGTCCGCGTGGAGGATCAGCGCAACGTCGAACGCCCGCGTCGCCAGACCGCTCGGCCGCTCGCCTGTGAGCATGTAGAGGAAGTTCGCCGCGTGCCCAAGAACGGGATCCGGCTGGATCGGCCCGCCACCCGCGCTCATCCGCCCCATCGCCGCCACGAGCGACGAGATCTGTGAAGTGAGGCGCACGGCTTTTCGGTAGTTCGCCTGGGGAGACGAATCCGCGGCGTCGGGATCGTAGTGCCCGAGCGCCGACGTCAGGGTGCGCAGCTCGTCCATCGCGTTGCCCGGCGGCAGTATCCGCATCAGACGAAGGACGGCTTCCGGCAGCGGCCGGGCAGCGACGAGCTGCGACTGGAGGTCGCCCAGTTCGGCGCGCGTCGGCAGCCGCCGGTGCCACAGGAGGTAACACACTTCCTCGAACGTGGCGTGGCGCGCGAGGTCGTGAATGTTGTAACCGCAGTACGCCAGCACGCCCCGGTCGCCATCGAGGTAGCAGATGGCGGACGACGTGGCGACGGTGTCTTCAAGCCCCGCTTTGGGCTTCGCGGCCGTAATCATCATTTTGAATCATACCCCGGTCGCCCGGCGGCCAGCGGTCGCGGCTGGCTTGTACATCAGGCCAATCACCACGCCGGCGACGACCCATTCCACGAAAACGGCCGCGGCCATCAACAGCCCGAGTTTGCGACCGATGTTGGTCATCGAATAACCCACGATGGCGGCGTAGCCCATCGTCACGAGGGCGATGAGGAGACCGAAGCGGAAACCTTCCTTCAGGCCGTTGCCACCCTCGTACCCCTTGGCATAAATGGCGGCCGCCCCGATCATCGCGATGAAGATGCCGCCAAACAGGGCGGGCATGTACGCCATCTGGGTGTCCATCGGGCGGTACACGTTCGGATACTGCCCGAACTCCGCCGTCAGCAGATTCCCATACACGACGACTCCGAAGACAGCGTCAACGACGGTCGCGACGACAGCAGCGAGCGCAATGCGGGCGAAGTTCATGATGCAGCCCTCCAAAAATGGCGGACGGTGAACACGGTGTTGCGACCCTTCTGCGGACCCATGTCCGTCAGTGAACGAGAGAAGAGATCTGCGGCGACGCCGGGATCGCGGGAGCCAGGCCCGGGAGTGACCCTTGCGGGCCCGCGTCCGCGTACCGGAGAAACAGTTGCCCCCACTCGGTCGTTTCGCACCAGCGTTCGAAGACGCGGCGATCGACGAGCGGCCAGCGATAGAAATCGTGATACACGTCGCTCGCGAGTATGAAGCCGTTGACGAGCGGCGTGTGGAAGAACAGCTTCTGAAAGCGCTTCAGGGGCCCGAACCAGATCAGGTCGCCGCCGCCCAGACGCACCAGGTTCTTGCCGACCTGGAACTTCCAGTTCTCCTTCGCCGCATCCATGTCGCCGACAATGTCGATGTCGCGCGGATCGCCGACGCCGAGTCCATCCTCGTGCGCGAGCCGGATGTACTCGATCGACATCGGGTCGAAGCCCATCATCTTCGCGGACACCGCGTCAATCGCCACCTGATCGGCGGACGCCAGCATCACGTTCTTCACGACCGGAAACATCGTCCTGGGGCCGGGGCCGTTGCCCGCCGTCGTCCCGTCCATGATCGCGAAGAGCCCGGAGTGGATTTCCTTCTGGATGGCCAGCAGGTCCACGAGCGTTTCGTGAATCCACGAATGCGTGTAGTGCCTCCGCGTGTTCAGCAGCCCGCCGAACGCGTTCTTCATCGCGCCGGTCGTCGTCGTGTAGATGTGGCACTTCGTCGTCGGCAGGTGGACGATGTTCTTGCCGAAGAAGAAGTCGGGGATCTGGATGCCTTCGGGGAAGATGCGCGGCAGCACGCGCATGCGGGCCTTCGGCTCGTACGTGATCCACTTCATGTCGCCGTCCTTGAAGTTGTAGAGGACGGGAATGTCGTATCGCTTGAAGATGGGGACGTAGTGGTTGAGATCCTCACCCTTGAACGCGTTGGTGACGACCGTCTTGTTCTGCACGCACACCTGATCGGTGAACCCGCGGCGCGCGAGCGCTTGGATGGTGCCTTCCAGCTGCCACGGTGTGGTGTTCGCCGCCGGGAACGGAAAGTGCCAGGAGATGTTGTCCTTGAGAATCGTCGTCTTGCCGGCCGCCAGCGCGGTGGACACACCGGCGAGCTCCATGAGCCGATCGATGTCCGGAAGGATGGTGGCGGGGGTCACTCTGAGAACGGCGACCCTGGATTTCATGACCCCTGGCGTCCCGGTTGGAGTCCAGCCGCGACCACGTTGGAATCACAGGCGTACTGCTGCACGATGGAGAGCAGGCCTGTGTAGAGGAAGCCCACCTGGAACAGCACCAGGAACGGCAGCGTGCCGTAAATCTGATTGGCCAGCGCGTAGAATACCGTGGCGGTGAAATACAGCCCAAGCCCCAGTTCGATGAGGGGCTGCACGGCGACGGACTGACGGTATTTCTTCCCGACCCATTCGTCCGCATCGCCCTCGATGTGGTACTTCGGCGTGCGCGTGAACTCGCTCTGCTTGTTGAAGAGCGCCTCAAACACCGCGCGCGTGTTGTTGATCGACAACCCGATGCCGACCGACATAAGGAACGGCACGTACTTGATGCGCGCGCGCCAGTCGGAATGAATCTCGCGCTGGCACACGACGTAGAAGTTGCAGAAGGAGAACGTGGCCGCGAAAAACAGCGGGATGTCGATCAGCATCATCTCGTACCAGCCCATGTTGTAGCGGATCACCATGGACGGAAACATCAGGGCCGAGAGGATGCACATGAGGATGTAGTTGAAGTTCGCCGTGAGGTGAAAAAACGCCTCGGCCTTCACGCCGAACGGGAGGTTCGAACGCAGGATCGACGGCAGCAGCTTCCGGCACGTCTGGATGGAGCCCTTGGCCCAGCGGTGCTGCTGCGACTTGAATGCATTCATCTCGACCGGCACTTCGGCGGGTGCAATGACGTTCGGCACGAAGACGAACTGCCAGCCGCGCAGCTGCGCGCGGTAGCTGAGGTCCAGATCCTCGGTGAGCGTGTCGTGCTGCCAGCCGCCCGCGTCCTCGATCGCGATGCGGCGCCAGACGCCCGCCGTGCCGTTGAAGTTGAAGAACCGGCCGCCGCGATTCCGTCCGCCGTGCTCGAGGACGAAGTGGCCGTCGAGCAGGATGGCCTGAATCTTCGTGAGCAGCGAGTAGTCCTCGTTGATGTGACCCCAGCGCGCCTGCACCATCGCAACCTTCGGATCGCGGAAGTGCGGCATCAACTGCACCAGGAAATCGGAAGCCGGAATGAAGTCCGCGTCGAAGATCGCGACGAACTCGCCCCGCGCAGCCTTCAGCCCGGCTTCGAGCGCTCCGGCCTTGAAGCCCGTGCGGTCGGTTCGGTGGTAGTACTTGATGTCCAGTCCGTCGGCTGCGTAGCGACGAACGGCCTGCTCGGCGATGGCGCGCGTCTCGTCGACCGAGTCGTCCAGCACCTGGATCTCGAGCAGCTCCGGCGGATAGTCGATGCGCGACACCGCATCGATGAGGCGGTTTGCGACGTACATCTCGTTGTAGAGCGGCAGCTGAATCGTCACGACCGGGAGTGGATCCAGCACAGGTCCCGGCTTCGGTTCCTTGCCGCGATTGCTCAGGTAGAGGTACACGAGGTAGTACCGGTGCCACCCGTAGATGGCGAGCACAATCAGCACGAAGAAATACGCGGCGAGGGTTAGCGTTTCAACGGGTGTCATTGATTTCCGAGAATGACGAGAACTCCCAACGGTACAATCGTTTATATTACTAACCGCATCCGAAAACGTCAACAAACCGCACCGTGACCACGATGAATCAGCTAGAACTCCAGAATCTGCTCGGTCAGGTCGCCCGTGGCGACCTGGAGGTCGACGCCGCCGCACACCGGTTGATGGACGCCCTGCGCGCGAGCCCGTACGAAGACCTGGGATTCGCTCGGGTTGATCACCACCGGACCTTGCGCCAGGGATTTCCCGAGGTCGTGCTCGGCCTGAGCAAGACACCGAGCCAGATCGCCGCCATTGCCGCCGAAATCGTGGCGCGAGGCTCCACGCTGCTGGTCACCCGCGCCACTGAAGCCGCCTACGAAGCCGTGCGCGAACGCGTGCCCGGCGCAAGCTTCCACGCCGACGCAGGCGTCATCACCCTCCGCCAGCAGGACATCGTCCCCGGCAACGGGATCATCGTACTCGCGGCCGCCGGCACGTCCGACCTCCCCGTCGCCGAAGAGGCGGCGCGGACGGCGGAGCTCATGGGCAACACCGTGGACCGGCTGTACGACGTCGGGATCGCCGGCCTGCATCGGCTGCTTGGCGAACACGCGCGCCTGACCGCGGCCCGCGTGATCATCGTCGTCGCCGGGATGGAAGGCGCCCTGCCGAGCGTCGTGGCCGGGCTCGTCCGCGTGCCGGTCATCGCGGTGCCCACCAGCATCGGCTACGGCGCCAGTTTCGGCGGCATCGCCGCCCTGCTCGGTATGCTGAACGGTTGCGCGTCCGGGGTCTCGGTCGTGAACATCGACAACGGCTTCGGTGCAGCCGCTATCGCGAGCCTCATCAACCACTTGTAGGGCTCATCGTCAGACTATAATTGTGGGGCCCAAGGCTGAGGGTTAGCCCTTTGCCCTTTGCCCTTGCCCTCAGCCCTGCAAGCGATAGAATAAGAGGTTCCCCGCCTCATCGCGGCGCGGTCATCATCCGAGCATTTCATTTTATGCAGCCAGGCGCCCTGCGGGCCCTCGAATTCGATCGTATCGTCGAGGCCGTCAAGGACTTCGGGTTGACGCCGATGGGCGCGGAGCGCCTCGCGCGCCTGCAGCCCTCCGTCGATCCGTTCAAAGTCGCCCAGTTGCTCGCCGCGACCACCGAGACCGTGCGGTTCCTGTCGGCGAGTGGCCCGATGCCGATCCACGCGTCGAGCGAGCTGCCGCAGATTCTCGGGGCTCTGGCCGTGGAGGGGCGGGCGCTCGAGTCGCTCCGGCTGCTCGCACTGGCCTCGTTCCTCGATTCGGTCGACGATGCGCGCGTCGCGATTCGCCGCGCTCCGGGCTCGCATCCACTGCTCGACGCGGCGAGCGGTCCGGCTGCCTCGTTCAGAGCCGAGACGGCGCAGACGCGCGAGAAGATCGATCCGTCCGGCGACGTCGTCGATCACGCGAGCCCGGAGCTGAAGCTCATCCGCGAACGGCTCCGCAAGCAGCGGTCGCGGCTGCGGACGACGCTCGAATCGTATCTGCGCGGCAAGGAGACGGCGAAGTATTTGCAAGATCAGGTGGTCACCGAGCGGAACGGCCGCTACGTGATCGTCGTCAAGGCCGAGCATCGCGGGGCGATTCCGGGCATCGTGCACGGGGCGTCGACGAGCGGCGCGAGTCTGTTCCTCGAGCCGCTCAGCACGGTGGAAATCAACAACGACATCGTGGCGCTCGAGGAGCAGGAGGTCGAGGAAGTTCGGCGGATTCTGCTGTCGCTGGCCAACGCCTTTCGCGCCCGCGCGGCGGACCTCCAACGCACCATCGAGGCGGCAGTCGATCTCGACGTGCTGCAGGCGCGCGCGCAATACTCCGCGTCCATCGACGGCGTCGAGCCGGGATTGTCCACCGACGGCGCCTTCGAGTTGCAGGCGGCGCGGCATCCGCTGGTGAAGAACGCCGTGCCGGTGACGATCAAAGTGATTCCGCCGGCGACCGCGTTACTCGTCACGGGACCAAACACCGGCGGCAAGACCGTCGCGCTCAAGACGGCCGGGCTGCTCGCGTTGATGGCGCAGGCGGGCCTGCGGATTCCAGCGGCCGAGGGCTCGCGGCTGCCGGTGTTCCGGTCGCTCTTCGCCGACATCGGCGACGAGCAGTCGATTGAAGCGAGCCTGAGCACCTTCTCTGCGCACATCGCAAACATCGCGTCGATGGACCGCGGGCTGGCGACGCCGGCGCTCGTGCTGCTGGACGAGGTCGGCTCGGGCACGGATCCGATCGAGGGCGGCGCGCTTGGCGTGGCCATCGTCGATCACTTCCGGCGACGCGGCGCGACGATTGTCGCGACGAGCCATTACGACGCCCTGAAATCCTACGCGTCCACGACCGAAGGCGTGGTCAGCGCGGCGTTCGGGTTCGACGCCGACACGTTCGCGCCGACCTACCAGCTCATCTACGGCTCGCCGGGACGCAGTCTCGCGCTCGAGATCGCCGGGCGGCTCGGTCTGAATCCGTCCGTGGTGGCGGCCGCCCGGGAGAATCTCAGCGCGCGCGACGCGCAGCTCGCCGAGCATCTGGCGAAGATCGACCGGGACATGCGTGCGCTCGAGCACGAGCAGCGCCTGGCGACGAGAGAACGCGAAACGCTGCACGCCGCCGAAGTACACATGCAGCAGCGCGAGGACGGCCTCCGCCAGCGCGAGGAAACCTTCCGCCGGCGCCTGAGCGAAGAACTCGACACCGAACTTCGCCAGGCGCGCCGCGAGATCGACGACGTCATCGCGACGCTCAAAGCGAAGACCAGCGCGATCGCGCAGGATGCCGCGCGGCAGGTGGTGACCACCGGCGACACCGGATCGGTCCGGAGTGACGCAAGAGCCGCGATCGATCGCGTGGCGGCGCGTTTTCTCGATCCGGACAACTGCGCGCCGGAGGCGCCGCCCGTCGCGAATGGCCACGAGCCAGCTGTCGGCGATCGGGTCATCGTCGGCGGCCTGGGACTGGAAGCCGTGGTGACCGCCGTTCACGACGGCACGGCGGATCTGGACGTCAGGGGCAAACGGATGCGCGCGAGCGTGCGCGACCTCCGCGTCACCTCGGGCGCGCCGAACACGCCGGCGCGCGTGCGCGTCAACGTGGAACTGCAGCCGCGCGAGCATTCGGCGGTGGACCTGAACGTCATCGGGTGCACGGTGGACGAAGCGATCGCCCGGGCGGAACGCTTCCTGGATGAGTCCCTGCTCACCGATCAGCGGGTCGTGCGGCTGATCCACGGGTACGGCACCGGGCAATTGAAGCGGGCCATCGCCGGTTTTCTCCAGCAGCACCCGTTGGTCGCGCGTTTTGCAGTCGCACCGCCGGAACAAGGCGGTGGCGGCGTCACCGTTGTGGAGTTGAAAGAATGAGGCGATGAGCCTCTTCCCGCAGCAATTCATCGACGACCTTCGCATGCAGGCGAACATCCTGCAGGTCGTGCAGGAGTACGTGCCGCTGAAGCGCGCGGGCACAAGCTACAAGGGACTGTGCCCGTTCCATTCGGAGAAATCGCCGTCGTTCACGGTGAACCCGGAGAAGGGGTTTTTCCACTGCTTCGGCTGCAACGTCGGCGGCGACGTGTTCAAGTTCCTCGAGCTGCACGAGAAACTGGCGTTCCCGGATGCCGTGAAGATGCTGGCGCAGAAAGTGGGCCTCAGTCTCCCCGCCAGCGGCGAGGGCGGCCCGGACGATGATGCCGGGCGCGATTCCGCGCTGCGCGAAGCCCTGCTGAAGATGCACGAGATCGCCGCCGCGTACTTCCGCGAGCAGCTCGCCTCCCCCGCCGGCGCCCGCGCGCGGCAGCAGCTGGCCGAGCGTGGCGTCACGCCGCAGACGATCGAACAGTTGGGGCTCGGATGCGCGCCGCCATCGCGGGAGGGTCTGAAGGCGCGGCTGCTCAAACACGGGTTCGCGCAGGGGGCGCTCGTGCAAAGCGGCCTCGTGGTCCAGCGCGACAACGGCGAGACGATCGACCGATTCCGGAATCGGCTGATGGTGCCGATTTGCAGAGACACGGGTTCGGTGATCGCGTTCGGCGGCCGTTCGATGGAAGCCGATCAGGTGCCGAAATACCTGAATTCACCGGAGACGCCGATTTACTCCAAGAGCCGGACCCTCTATGGACTCAGCCTCACGAAGGGGCAGATCGGAAAAGCCGGCTATGTCGTGCTGGTGGAGGGCTATTTCGACTTCGCTCAGGTGTTTCAGTCGAAGGCGGCGCCCGTCGTCGCGTCGTGCGGGACGGCGCTCACGCCTCAGCATGCGCACCTGCTGCGCCGGTTCACGTCGAAGGTGGTCCTGAGCTTTGACCCGGACGCGGCCGGCCAGGGCGCGGCAACGCGGTCGTGCGAAATGCTGGTGGGCGAGGGTTTTGACGTCAACGTCGTCGTGCTGGACAAGGGCGAAGATCCCGATACCTTCATCCGAAGGAGAGGCGGGGACGAGTACCGTGCACAGCTGCGCACTTCGCGGCCGTACCTGGAATATCTGCTCGACCAGGCGGCGGCCGGCCTTGATTTCGGTCACGACGACAGCCGCCGTCAGTTTCTGGGACGGATGCTCGTGGTCGCCGCGCGGATTCCGGACGCGGCCGCCCGGGACCAGTTCGCGGATCGAATCGCGCACAAAGCGCGGATTACGGAAGAGGTCGTCCGGGCAGAGATTCGTAAAGCCGCCGTCAGCCGGCGGACCACGGTCACCACGCGCGAGTTACCGGCGTCAGGACAGCTGAAAGACGCCGAAAAAGCGCTAATCTGGGGGTTGATTCACAATACCGGCGAGGCGCGGGAGGCGCTCGCCGATCTGGATGAGGAAGATTTGGAAGGCCTGGCGGGGCGCGACATCCTGAACGTGGCCCGGAGTCTTCGAGACGAACCGCCAGACCGTTTACCCTCTGCGCTTCTGCAGCGTCTAAGTACACTGAACGCTCAGCACGTCACGAGCATCGCCGCCACGGCTGTTGCGCCCGCCCCCCCCGCCGCCTGCGCCCGCGCAATAAAGCGGCTCCGCTGGGAGCGCGAGCGAGCGGCTCTTCAGCGCGAAATCGACCGACTGCAAGAGCTCGGGGCCACTCAACACGGACATGAGATAGACGACTTATGGCAGCGGAAAAAAAACCTACTCCACCGCATCGAAGAACAGACGTAAGGACGAAGTCGCCCCGTCCCGCGGCCGCGTCGCCGCGACCGGCGCCGGTCCCCTCGCGCCCGGCGGCGGCTCCGTCACGTCCGGCAGCGGCGTCCGTCGG
>Ga0209341_10003564_pt1 | contig 14509 bp, 6 predicted proteins | sample RifCSP13_2_FD_184020 | JGI IMG/M metagenome (GOLD analysis project Ga0209341, IMG submission 184020) | Soil microbial communities from Rifle, Colorado - Rifle CSP2_sed 13_2 (SPAdes) (version 2) | ecosystem: Environmental > Terrestrial > Deep subsurface > Rock core/Sediment | place: Rifle...
GGCGCTCGGGGTTCGGCTGGTCGTCGCGCGTCTTGGCCTTGGTGATCTGGACCCCGGAGCCGCCCTTGACGTGGTACATCCAGAGCTCGTAGGTGCGCAGGCCCCAGGTCGAGCGCGAGACGATGACGTACTGGCCGTCGGGCGTCCAGGTGGGGGAAGCGAGCTCGGCGTTCTCGTCCTTGCTCAATTTCTTCGGCTCGCTGCCGTCGGCCTTGGCAATCCAGAGGTTTTCGGCGCCGTCGCGGTCGCTCAGGAAGGCGAGCCACTGGCCGTCGGGCGAGTAGCGCGGCTGGCTGTCGAAGGGGAGGCCGCTGGTGAGGCGCTTGGCCGGGCCGCCTTCGATGGGGAGGGTGTAGAGGTCGCCCAGCAGCTCGAAGACGATAGTCTTGCCGTCGGGCGCGACGTCGAGCGAAAGCCAGGTGCCTTCGTCGGTCGTGAACTCGACCTTGCGCTCCGGCTGGAGCGGCAGCCCCTCTTTCTTCTTCTCGTCTTTCTTTTCCGCTTTGGCCTCTTCCTTTTTCTCCTGGGCGGCGAGCGGGGACGCCACGGAAACAACCAGGGCCCCCACGAGCACGAAAACCACTCCCCACATCCGCTTGCGATTCATGGGCGATTCTCCTTCGAAGGATGTCTCCCCACTGGACGAAAAAGTCGCGCCGGCGTTTCAGGCCGGCAACTGTCCCAGGCGCTGCTGGCGGGCGATGGCCTGGATGGCGGTGATGGCGACGACGTTGACGATGTCGTCGGCCGAGCAGCCCCGCGAGAGGTCGTTGGCCGGCTTCGCCAGGCCTTGCAGGATGGGTCCGAGCGCCACCGCCCCGGCCAGCCGCTCCGTCAGCTTGTAGCCGATGTTGCCGGAGTCGAGGTCGGGAAAGATGAGGGTGTTGGCGCGGCCGGCGACGGGGCTGCCGGGAGCTTTGGAGGCGCCGACTTGGGCGATGAGCGCGGCGTCGGCCTGCAGCTCGCCGTCCACGAGCAAGTCCGGTTTCTTGGCCTTGATGATGCGCAGGGCTTCGCGGACTTTTTCGACGCGCGCGTGCTCGGCGCTGCCCTTGGTCGAAAACGACAGCAGCGCCACCCGCGGCTCGGTTTCGAGGAAGGCGCGGGTGTTCTCGGCCGTCTGCCTGGCGATGTCGGCGAGCTGCGCTGGCGTGGGGTCGGGGATGACGCCGCAGTCGGCGTAGAGCAGCGCTCCCCCCAGGCCGAACTCCGGCCGCGGCAGAATCATCAGGAAGAAGCTGGACACGGTGGACCACTCCTCGCCCAGGCCCACGCAGTGGAGCGCGGCGCGGACGGTTTCGGCGGTGGTGTTGAGCGCGCCGCCCACCGAGCCGTCGGCGTCGCCCGCGGCCACCATCAAGTCGGCGAAGTAGAGCGGGCGGGCGGCGGTTTTCCGGGCTTCGTCTTCGGTGACGCCCTTGTGGCGGCGGCGCTCGAAGTAGAGCCGGGCGTAGGCCTCGAGCTTGGGGCTTTTGGCCGGGTCGAGCAGGGTAACGCCGGGAATCGGCTCCGCGACCTGGCCGAGCACGGTGAGGCGGGCGAAGCCTTCTTTGGCCACCTGGGCCGCGGCTTTCAGCGTGCGCGCATCCGAGCCTTCCGGCAGCACGATGTGCTGCGGGTGGGCGCGCGCCCGGTCTTTCAGCAGTTGCAGGATTTTCATTCGCGACTCTCGGCCGCCACCATGCCCCGGCCACCGAAGGGCCGCCAGCATAGACCAGGGGCCACGGCCGGGTCAACCGGGAAGGGCTAGGGGCGGCGGCGGCGGCAGGAGTGGCGGCGGACTTCTCCGCCTACGCCTGGCGGCTCCGGCGGACAGTGATGCCCAGGCGCTTGACCTTCTGGTTGAGGGTCGAGAGCGGGATTTTCAGGATCTTAGCGGCGTCGGTCTGCGAGCCTCCGGAGCGGTCGAGGGCGTCGAGGATGACGCGGCGCTCGTAGTCGTCCACGATGTCGAAGAGCGGCCGTTCTTCGTGGGGCGCGCCCGCACCCACCAGGTGCGGCCGGGCGATTTCGTCGGGCAGGAGCTGGGCGCCCATTTCCTCGCCCGAGGAGAGCACCACGGCGCGCTCGACAGCGTTCTCGAGCTCGCGCACGTTCCCCGGCCAGGGGGAATCGAGCAGCAGTTGCAGGGCCTCGGGGGTGAAGCGCCCCCGCGGCTTGGCGTTTTCGGCACAGTACTTCTGGATGAAGTGCTCGACCAGCAGGGGAATGTCTTCGCGGCGTTCGCGCAGGGCCGGCAGCTGGAGGTTGATGACGTTCAGGCGGTAGTAGAGGTCGTCGCGGAAGCGGCCCTCGCCCACCAGTTTTTTCAAGTCCACGTTGGTGGCGGTGAGAAGGCGGACGTCCACCTTGATGGTGTCGTTCCCGCCCAGGCGCATGAATTCGCCTTCCTGGATGACGCGCAGGAGCTTGGCCTGGGTCTGGGGGCCGACGGTGGCGATTTCGTCGAAGAAGATGGTGCCCTGGTGGGCCACTTCGAACAGGCCCTTCTTGGAAGCCACCGCCGAGGTGAAGGCGCCCTTGACGTGCCCGAAAAGGATGGACTCGAGCAGGTCGTCCGGCAGGGAGCCGGTGTTGACCGGGACGAAGCTGAAGTCGGCCCGCGGGCTGCGGTTGTGGATGGTGTGGGCGATCAGTTCCTTGCCGGTGCCGCTTTCGCCGCTCACCAGCACGGTCGAGCGCGTGGGCGCCACCTGCTCGACCAGGTCGAAGAGCTTCTGCATGATCGGGCTCTTGCCCACGATGCTCTCCAAGCGATAACGCGCCTTCAGCACCCGCTTCAAGTGGACGTTCTCTTCCAGCAGGCGGCGCTGCTCGAGCGCCCGCAGGATCTGGGCCAGCAGCTCGTCGGCGTCCCAGGGCTTGGGGATGTAGTCCTGGGCGCCGTTCTTGAAGGCGGCGCGGGCGACGTCAATGTCCTTGAGCGCGGTGAGGACGATGATGGGGAGCAGGCTGTTGAGCCGGCGGAATTCCTGCAGCACCGCCAGGCCGCTGCGCCCGGGGAGCTTGACGTCGAGCAGCACCAGGTCGCAGGGCTGCTCGGTCATGGCCTTGAGGCCGGTGTCGGCGTCGGTGGCGAAGCTGGTGGAAAAGCCGGCCGAGCTCAAAAGGGCGTCGAGGGTTTCGCGGACGTCGGCTTCGTCGTCCACGACCAGGATGTGACCGCGCGCGTTAGCCATCGCTCCTCCGGGCACCGGCGGGGGTGGGGGCCGGCAGCGGGAATTCAATCAAGAAGGACGTGCCCTGGCCGGGGCGCGAGCTGCACTGGATGGAGCCGTTGTGCTCCTGGATGATGCCGTAGCTGATGGCCAGGCCCAGGCCCGTGCCCCGCCCGGTGGCCTTGGTGGTGAAGAAGGGGTCGTAGATCTTGCTCAGGTTCTCGGCGGGGATGCCGACGCCGGTGTCGCTGATTTCCACCTGGACGCGGCTGTTGTTCCGGCGGGTGCGGATGGTGAGCCGGCCGCCCTGGGGCATGGCGTCGCGGGCGTTGACCAGCAGGTTCAGGAAGACCTGCTGGAGCTTGCCGGCGTCGCCGTAGACGGGCGGCAGGGAGTCGTCGAGCTCGGCGGCGACCGCCACCCGGCTGGAGCGCAGCTGCGGCTCCATCAGGCCCAGGGTATCGCTCAAAGTGCGGTTGACGCTCACCTCGCCGAACTCCGCCTCGCCGGTGCGGGAGAAGTTCAGCAGGCTGGAGATGATTTCCGAGGCGCGGAAGGTCTGCTTGACGATCTTTTCCACCAGCTGTCCCCGCGGGTCGCTGGCCGGCAGTTGTTTGGCCAGCATCTGGGCGTAGTTGGAGATGACCGCCAGCGGTGTGTTCACCTCGTGGGCCACGCCCGCGGCCAGCAGCCCGATGGAGGTGAGCTTCTCGGCCTGCAAGAGCTGGCCTTCGAGCTGCACCCGCTCGGTGATGTCGTCGAAGATGAGCAGCCGCCCGATGGGTGCCCCCTGCTTGCTGACCAGGGGGGCCAGGGCGATGTTGGTGACGCGGCGGCCGCCCTCGGGGCGAGAGAGGTAGAACTTGTAAAGCGAGCTCAAGCGGGAGTCGTCGCGGCGGGCCTCGAGTCCCGCGGCCAGCTCGGGGGGAAAGACGTCGGGCAGGCGCCGGCCCAGCGCCTCCTGCCGGGGCCGCCCGCTGAGGCGCTCCATGGAAGTGTTCCAGGACTCGATGCGGCCGTCCGGGTCGAGGGCCACCAGGCCGACGCTGGTGGACTCGAGGATGTTTTCGCTGAAGTCTTTGAGCTGGGCCACCTGTTCGGCCTTCTGCTCCAGGCGCTGGTAGAGCCGGGCGTTTTCCAGGGCGATGGCGATGTAGTCGGCCAGGGTTTCGAGCAGCTCCAGGTCGTCGCTGGTCAGGAAGCTGCCCTCGTCGGCGGTCTTGCCCATGGCCAGGAAGGCGATGGTGCGGTTCTGGATGCGGCAGGGGATGAAGTAGTGCAGGCCGAGCTCTTCCAGCTGCGGCTGCTCGCCCGGGGCGAAGAGGTTGTCGCCCAGGCCGCTCTCGGTAGCCCGGGGGCGGGGCAGGCTCAAGTCGGCGAGGGTGAAACTCAAGGGGGCCCGGCTCGCTCCCAGGCCCTGGGCCCGGGCCAGGGAGAAGCGGTCGGGGTGGTTTTCTTCGGCCAGCAGGATGGCCATGCGCTCGACGGGGAGCGTCCGCCCCAGGCGGTCGAGCAGCTTGGCCAGCAGGCGGTCGAGGTGGACTTCGCTGGAGAGCTCCCGGCCGAACTCTTCCAGCGTGCGGCGGTAGTCGAAGCGCTCGCGGTAGAACAGCCGCTCGAGCTGCTGCTGGGTCCAGTCCTTGATGGGCTGGAAGAGCACGGCGGCGATGATGATGGCCAGGACGATGCCGCCGGTGCCGAAGCTCTCGCGGGTCTGGAACAGCTCCGCCACCGCCACGGCCAGGCCGAAGTAGAGCCCGGCGATGGCGGCGGTGGCCAGGGTGTAGGCCACGCCGCGGCGGAAGATGATGTCGACGTCCATCAAGCGGTAGCGGATGATGGCGTAGCCGAAGGTGAGCGGGATGAAGACCAGGGCCAGGGTGGAGAGCTTCATCCAGTCGTTGGGGACGGTTTCGAGCAGCACGGGCAGGACGTAGAAGGCGGTGAAGGGGACGATGGCGAGCCAGGTGCCCCGGGTCACCCACTTCATCTGCTGGGTGAGGACCGGGTTGCGGGAGTGGCGGTAGGTGTACTCGAAGACGCCCGCCGCCGCCAGCAAGAGCGCCGCCACATAAGTGAATTCGATCTGGTCGAACCAGTTGATGCGTTCCATGGAGCGCGGCAGCAGCGGCGCCCCCACCGCCAGCGCGTGGAAGAGCAGCACGGCCGCCCCCGGCAGATAGACCACCCCGAACAGCCAGTGGCGGCGCTCGAACCAGGGCTTGGGCTCGGGGAAGGCCAGGGCGAAGTGCAGGAACAGGGCCGGGGCCAGCAGCCGCGCCACCACGTCGGACCAGTAGATGGCCCAATCGAAGGTGTTGAACTTGCCGCTGTAGGCGAAGCTGTAGAAGACGAAGCTGGTCAGGCAGAAAAGGTAAAAATGCAGGGCGTGCGGGGCGTTCCAGCGCTTGAGCAGCACCACCAGCCCGATGGCCAGGTAGAGCAGGCCCACGAACTCGAGGAAGCCACGCAGGCTGAAGGGGTCGGCCTGGGGCGTCGCCACCAGGGTGGTGCTGACGGGCGTCGAGTGGCTGCGGCGGCGCAGCTCGTAGGTGAGCTGGGTCCCCGGCTGGGCGCGGAAGAGCTGCCGGGTTACGTCGAAGGGGCTGCGGATGGGCCGCCCGTCAATGGAGAGCAGGATGTCCCCGGGGCGGATGCCCGCCCGGTCCCCCGGCGTGTCCTGCCAGACGATGCTGGCCTGCACCCCCTCCGGGGTCTCGTCCCAGTCAATCCCGTCGTAGGGGCGGACGTAGCGGGCACGCTCGGTGAAATTGACGCCGCCGCAGACCAGCGCCGCCAGCGTCACCAAAGCCAGCAACAGGCCGAACGACCGCAGCTTGTATTCGCGCCAGCTCCGCGATTCCATTTGGCTCGCCGCCGCCAAGTCTCCCCAAGAGGTAAAGGTTCATTCTATACCAAAAACCGTAGGAGACTCTTCGGTTTCTTGTAGCGAAGGAGCCTGGCGGGCGGCTTAACGGATGATGCGGAAAGGCGCTGAAGGGGTCAAGCTTTGCTGGCGGACACGGTCGGTGATCTTGAGGTCGAGCGTGTAGTCGCCCGGCGGGAGGTCTTTCAAAGAGAGCACCTTCTCGAGGGTCAACTGCTCGCCGGCGCGCTCCATCTGGGCGGTGGTTTCACTGTAGTCGAAGATGGTCTTGTCGCCCTGGCGGATGGTGTATTCGATGGTGGCGTCGGGCTTGTGGGTCGCGTCGTTGACGGCCAGGTTATAAACTTGGAGGTAGATGCCCATGCGGTCGTTGGGCCCGAAGGTCTCCCCGACCGCGGGGCGGACTTTGCTGTTGCCGATGACGAACTGGCCGCTGCCCACGTTCTTCGAAGGGACGCGCTCGATGAGGTCGGCCAGGATGAGGCTGCTGTGGGCCAACCTGTCTTCCTCGAAGCGCGGCACCACCAGGCGCTGCTCCACGGTGCCGACGTTGCCGTTGTTCAGGTCTTTCAGCACCAGGTTGAGCTTGTAAAGGCCGGGGCGCAGGGCGAGGGCTTTCTGGTAGACCGCCTTCTCTTCCAGGGCGCGCTCGAGCAGCGAGGCGGGGACGTCGAGCCGGATGACGTCTTCGAAGGTGTCCACCACGCGGCCGGTCATGGTGGTGATGCGGCCGAAGACGTTGATGGTGGACTGGTGCACGCCTTGCTTGAGCTGGAAGGTGAGGTCCTTCTTCTTGATGGCCACGGTCACCGGCACCAGGATGGACTGGTCGGTGATGCGCAGGAAGTCCAGGCGCACGTCAAAGGGAAGCAGGTTGAAGGAAATGCGCGTGGTGACCAGGGCCTCCAGGTCGGCGAACTTCACCGGCGGCGCCTTCAGGATGGCGGCGTACTGCTGCATGCGGTCAAAGGCCTCCCAGCCGCCCCGCTGGCTGCGGAGGTTGTTGCCGAGTTCTCCGGGACGCAGCGGCAGACGCGTGCCGTCGGTGCGGTCGAAGCGGGAGGTCTTGTCCGCCAGGCCCATCTCTTCCAGCAGGCTCAGGCCGGCGCCGGGGACGTTGAGCAGGGCGTCCTTTTCCGAGGGGTCCATCGTCAGCCGGTACTCCCCGCTCATGCTGGGGTCGACAAACTCCAGGATCACTTCCTGCCCCACGCCTTCCAGGTAGCGGTAGCGCCACTGTTCGAAGGCGTAGGTGGAGGTGCTGCCGCCGCCCTCTTCCATGGGCCGGTAGTAGGCGCCGCCGCTCGGGTGTGACTCGATGTCATCCGGCGGGCCCCAGGCGATGTAGATGCGGCCGCGGTCGGTCCGCCAGCCGGGCTTGCCGGAGCTGAAGCGTTCGTTGGCGTAAGCGATGCGGCGGTAGTGCTCTTCCCGGAACTCGTTTTCGATGCTGTCGGGCGTGGGGTCGCGCCGCAGCCAGAACTGCTCGATGAACTGCTCGCGCTCTTCGTCGGAGTTCAGGTGCAGGAAAGCGTCCCGCTCTTCCGTGGTGAGGATGTAGAGCACGTCCTCCTGCAGCCACTTCCTGTAGGCCGTCTCGAGTTCCTTCTCCAGCTTCTTGTTCCGCTTCTCGCGCTCCTTCTCGTTCAGCTCGCGCTGGGGCAGGCCCTCGGTCAGGGGCTTCGGGTCTTTCTTTTCCTCGGGCTGCTGCGCGGCGGCGGGCGCGGCGCCGGCGAGCAGGAATCCCGACAGGAGGACGGGAAGGAGTTTCACTCGGAGGTTGGCTGGTTTCATCGCGCTCCCCTGCTGCCTCAGACGCCTATTCTACGAGCCTGGTTGCCCCCGGGTCAAGCTAGGGCTGGGCCCCGAGCGCCTTGTCGATGTCGGCCACCTTCTGGCGGACGGGCGCGGCCAGCGGGTGGTCGGGGGCGAGGTCGAGGAAGTGCTGGAACTCCTGGCGGGCCGTCGCTAGGGCGCGCTTCCGCAGGGCAAGGTTGCCCAACAAGATGTGCACGAGGGGGAACTTGGGCTCCAGGTCGTGGGCTTCCTGATAGTGCGCCTCCGCTTCGGCCAGCTTGTTCTGCGCCGCGAACGCTTGGCCCAATTCGAAGTGGGCCGACCAGGCTCTTGGTTCCATGGCCACGCTGCGCTCGAGCAGCGGCTGCGCCTCCGCCGGTTTCCCCTGGCGGTTGTAGAGCGCGCCCAGGGCGGCGTAACCGGGCGCGTACTTGTCGTTGATCTCCAGGCTCCGCTTCAAGGCCTTTTCCGCCTCCGGCCACTTTTGTTGGTCCATATAGAGCGTCCCGAGCATGTGGTAGGCGGCGTAATACTCGGGATAGATCTCGATGGCCTTTTGGAAATGCGCCACGGCCTTCTCCGGCGCGTTATCTCTCACGGCTTCTTCACCCTTGGCAAGTTCCTGCATGGCGCCTTCCGGGGCCATGAGCGCCTGAAGGCCCACGGTGGCTTCGGTGGAGCCGAGGCCGGCGGGCGCGCCGGGGGTGTCCTGGGTCTCGGCGTAGAGCGTCAGCATGGCGGACTGGGTCGGCATCAAGGTGAGGTCAACGCGGTTGGTGGCGTCCCGGTAGCCGGGGGCCTTGGCCCGCACCACGTAGCGGGTGCGCTCCAATCCCTCGAACCGGAAGCGGGCGTTGCCGACCAGGCTGGCCTGCTGGATGATTTCGCCCATCTCCGATTCCAGGTACACAATGACGGAACCGGGCGATGCCACGCCGCCCTTGAAGTGCACCATGCCGTTGATTTGTCCGGGGATGCGAGGCAGGCGCCCGCCCTGCGCCTGAACGCCCACTGGCAAGGCTGTCAGCACCAGGGCAAACGTGAGATAGCCGAAAAGGCAGGTCCGCCGCATCTGGTACCTCCCCGCACGCAGCCGGGGGCGCGCGCCCAACAGTCTAGTCCAAAAAGAAATCGGGGGGAGAAGTTTCCTTCTCCCCCCGGTTGAGCTTCAGATTCGAACGGAATCCCGACGCGGCGGGATTACCACTCGAACCGCAAAGCGAAGCGCGTGTGGAACGGCCGCTGGAAAGCGACCGGGGTCAGGAAGTCCGGGTTGACCCCTCCACCGCCTATTTCGGCGAACTGGTCCACGCTGGTGATGCGCTCGGCGTTGAACAGGTTGAAGAAGTCCAGCGCTCCGCGCAGGGTGAACCGCTCGGTGATCTTCCAGGGGTAGTCGAAGTGCAGGTCGAAGACGCCCTGGACGCGAGTCTTGCCCTGCGATCCGCGGCCGCCGGAGGGGATTTCCCCGGCGTTGAAGTAAGCGGGGTGGTGGAGGAATTTGCTGATGGGCGAGCCGCTCTCCACGCGCAGGTTGCCGCCGATGTTGAGGTTGTTGGCCCAACCGCTGTTGATCATGTAGGAGCCGTAGAAGTTGACGATGTGCAGGCGGTCGGTGGGCAACGGGCCGGCTTGGAACTGCTCCGCCAAGCGGACGCTGCCGGTGAAGTCATAGAGCGAGCTGATGTTCGGGTCTTCCTGGCCGTTGTCGTTGCGGAACGAGCCTTCGAAGTTCCCGAACAGCTTGGCGATGCGCCAGTTGATGAACATCTGCCAGTTATCCCGCAGGCGGCGCTCCAGGCTGACTTCCACCGCCTGGTAGTTGCGCACCGGGTTGGGGAAGCCGTCGGGGATGCCGTCGGGGATGGCCAGGCCGGCCAGCGGGTTAGCCAGGAACGAGTAAATGTCGTCGTCCGTGCCGAATAGCGCGTCCGGGCCGGGGCTCGCGATGCAGCCACTGAAGACCGTCTGCCCGGGCAGCGCGAGGGCGCCGCAGGCCGGGTTGGTGCCGAGGTCGGCGTTGGTGTTTACGTTGGCGATGACGTACTGCTGGTTCAAGCCGAAGTTGGCCGCTTCCACCGTCAACGGGCTGGTGTCTTCGACGATGCGCTTGATGCGCCGGTCGAGGTAGCGGGTGCGGACGAAGAAGCCGTGGGGGAGCTCCTGCTCGTAGCCGAGCACGAACTCATCCAGGAACTGCTGCTTCGTCCCCGGGAAGATCAGCGTGCCGAAGTTCCCGGTCAGGAACGGGTTGGGCTCGCGCACTCCACCGGTCGAGGTGCAGAGCACGGCCGCCGTGCCCGCGGGGCAGTTAATGGCCGCGAACGCGGGCAAGTAGACGCTGCCGCCGTTGGGGTTGAACACCGGCTCGCCGGTGAAGGGGTTGATCGAGGTCGCTCCATAGATCATGGTGAGGTAGCTGGCTTCGCTGCCGAGCGAGCGCTGGGCGAGGTCGAGCGGGATGCGCTCGAAGATGCGGCCGAAGTGCAAGTAGGCCTTGCTCTTGCGGTTCCCCATCGGGTCAACAGTGACGCCCAGGCGGGGCGCCCAGTTGCCGGTGAAGGCGTAGTGGCAGGTGGGCACGTTGACGCTTTCCACGCAGGTGGCAGGCCCGTTCATGTTCTCCTGCTCCCAGCGCAGCCCCAGCTTGATGTTGATGCGGTCGGTGATGGACCAGGTGTCGCTGGCGTAGAGCGCCCCGTAGCGGGTGCGGGTGTCCACCAGCGATCCCGCGAACGCGCCGCGGCTGATCTGGAAGTAGTACGCCGAGGGCAGTTGGCCGCCCGGACGGGCGAAGACGGGCAGGCCCGCTCCGCAGTCGGCCAGACCGGTCCGCTCCAAGCACGGCCGTGCCGTGCCGGTGGCGCCGGCTGTCGGCAGCCCCGCCACACCGGCGGCTAGCGTGATGGGGTCAGTCGGCACGGGAAAGTCCGGGCCCGAACGCCGGGCCAGGACGTCCCACGCCGCCGTCTCGAACTGGAAGCCGACCTGGATTTCGTGCGGCCCGATGAGTTTGTACTGGTGGGCGCTGTTGAGGTAGAACTGCTTGGTGTCGGCCTTGTAGTTCTCGAAGAAGCCGATCCCGCCCTGCCCGATCGGAATGCCGGGGTTGCCGGTGACGGCGCCGGTGCGGTCGGTGATGCCGTAGTCGTTGAAGAAACGCTCTTCGGCGAAGCGGTTGTGGGCCTGGGCGATGTGGGCGTTCAAGACCCACTTGGGCGAGAAGGAGCCGTTGTAGCGGATGGCCCAGTTCAGTCCGGAGAAGTCCAGCCGGCTGAAGTCGCGCGGGGTCACGGCGCCGCCGACGATGGTGGGCGTACCCACCATGCCGCGCCCGCCCTCACCCCGGGTCGCCCCGGTGGTGGGCCCGAACGACCAGATGGACGGGTCGCCGTACCAGGTGGCCTCCACCGTGTGGTTGGGGTTGATCACGCCGGTGAGCTTCATGGCGTAGTTCATGGTGCGCCGTCGGCTGTCAATGTGCCCCAGGGGGTGGCAAATGCCCGCGGTCACGCCGGCGACGCAGTCGCCCGCGTAGGGAAAGCCGGAAGGAGCGGCCATCTCGACTCGCCGCAGCACCGGGTTGAAGGAGCCGAACCAGAACAGGCGGTCCTTCATGATGTAGCCGCCCGCCTCGACGCCGAAGTCATACTCGTCGACGGCGTGCACTTCTGTCCCCGAAGCCAGCCGGAAGTCGTTGATCTGGCGCCGGCCAACCGAGAGCGTTTCGGGGTCGACGTAGACGTAGACGGCCCCGTGCCAATCGTTGCTGCCGGACTTGGTGGTGACGTTGATGACGCCGCCCAAGGCCTGACCGTAGTTGGCCTCAAAGCCGCCGGTGGTCACCTGGACTTCCTGGATGAAGCTGGTGGTGACGCCGCTGCCGATGGGGCCGAAGACGCGGTGGTACGTGCCGTAGGCGCCGAAGCCGGTGTTGGTGATGTTGACGCCGTCGAGCACGTAGAGGTTCTCCAGGCCGCTGCCGCCGGAAATGGAGGGGTTGGCGAAGCCGGTGCCGCCGCCGTCGTTCACGCCCACACCGAGATAGAAAGTGTTGGTCAGGTTGCGGCCGATGGGGATGGTGTTGTACAGGGTGTCGTTGTGGCTAGCGGTCAGGTTGGTGCTGGTGGGGTCGATGGCGATGGCGGCCGCGCTCACTTCCACGACCTGCGTCACGTCCCCAGGCTCCATCACCAGGATGACCGGGGTGCGCACGTTGATGCGCACGTCCACGTCCTTGGCTTCCGCGGCCTTGAAGCCGGCCACTTCCGCGCGGATGGTCCACAGGCCCGGAATCACGCCGCCGAAGAGCGCGATGCCGCGCTCATCGGTGGTCACGGTGCGGCTACCCATGGATGAACTCATGATTACTTTGGCGCCCGGGATGACTGCTCCGGTCGCGTCTTCTACGGTCACCTGCACCGTGCCCACGGTCACCTGGCCCCCCTGGGCCCAGGCCGAAAGCGCGGTGAAAATGACACACACGAACAGCAACAGCACGAAACGAGATTTCATCAGATTGTCTCCTCGGAATAAGTCACGTTTAATGACAGTTTCTCCACCCAATGAATATGCAATCACCTTGCCAGTAATCATTCCTAATAAATAAACATTATTGAATGTATTTTCAATCACTTACGAGATTCTCACAGGTTGTGTACTGATGGGGCAGCTAGGAAAATACCGTTTTTAGTATGTTATTAAACAAATCTTACCGAATCTTATAGTTGGGGGAAAAGACCCGGCTGGCTTAATTACTGGCGGGCTTGCGGCTTGCGGTGGCTTGACGAGCTCGGTCGCGCATCTCCCGGGCCCGGTCGCCCTGGCCGGATTTTTCATAGAGGGCTGCCATCTCTTCGTAGAGTGAGCCTGCCGGGGCCAACACGGCGACAGCTTGCTCGCCGAGCTCGATGGCTTTGGTCCTTTGGCCAGCCTCTTCCAGCGCCGCCAGGTAGGCAAGGATGGCGTCCAGGCCGGTGTCGGGGGCGATGGTGGCTCCGGCCGCCAGGGTGGCGACGCGGGCGTGGTCGCCGCGCTGAAACAGCAGCGTGGCCAGCTTGTCGCGGGCCGGGCTCAGGTTCGGGTTGCGCTCGAGCGCGCGCTCGAGCAGGCGGAGGGCCTCTTCCGGGCGATTCTGCCCGGCTTGACACAGGGCGCGGCGGTAGTCGAGCCAGCCCCGGCGGGTGTCTTCGGCCAGGCGACCGTTGACGATGGTGGTCCGGCCCAGGTTCCCTCCCACCTGCGCCACCTTGAAGGCCAGCGTCTGCGAGGCCGACTGCCCGGTGGCCGGGTCGGTGACCGTCACCACCAGCCGGAAGCTGCCCGGCTCGAAGTCGTTCAGCGAAAAAGCCTTCCCGTGCAGGACCGTGCCGTGGGCGTCGAACTGCTGCGTGGCGATTTGTTCGCTTTCGCTGGTACGGGTGCCGCCTCGGGTCGGACTCCCCAGGGCGTAGTCCACCTGCAAGGTGTCGCCCACGGCGTAGCCCGTGCCCGGCGGAGGGAGATAAACCTGGAAGAAGACCTTCAGCTTCTCCCCGCGGCCGAACTCGTTCCGGCCGCTCGGGGTGAAGCGAAGGTCGAAGAATTCGAAAGGCCGCGCCCCGGAGGGATCTTCGACCCGCACCGCTTCTTCGTAGACCACGAGTGGGCTCAAGCGCAGGGCTCCGGCCACGTCCGGAACATTGACCTGTTGCCGCGCCAGGTAGAGCGCCCCCGTGATCTCGTTCTGGAAAACGAAGTCCAGGTCATAGTCGCCCGGGGGCAGCGGCAGGCGGTCTTCGTAGGCGAAGGGCAGCAGCTTCAGGCGTTCGAAGGCTTCGGCGGTGTAGGTGTAGGTGCCGCTGTGGGTCTGCTGGAAGAGCGGCTCGCCGCCTGCGGTGCGCACCAGGGTGTTCACCCGCGCCGTGACCTGGTACTGGTCTCCGGCCTTCGCCGCCAGCTCTTCCAGCGTCGCCGGCAGCAGCAGAAGCTGGTGGACGGCGGTCTCGCCGTCCGCGTCGCGCAAGGGCACCCACTCGACCTCCAGCACCTCGGGCTCGAAGGTCAGCCGGGTCTTGACCACCTCTTTCAATTCCCGCCGCCGCCGCAGCATTTCCTTGGTGAAGCGGTCGTTGGGCAGGTTGTAGATGCGGGTGACCATGGAGTCGGAGGCCATGGTGGCGGTGAAGCTTTCCGTGTCGATGGGCTCATCGGTCAGGAAAGTCAGCGAGGCGCGCGCCACTTCGGCGCTCACCTGTTGGGCCAGTTGCCGGAAGGCCCCGCGGGGATTGTTTTCCGTGCCCGAGCCCTTGGCGAGCTTGGTGGGCCCGTCCACCACCGGGCTGTAGAGCCGGTAGTCGCTGGCGTCGTCGGGCTGGTAGAAAAGCAGGTAGAAGAAACCCGGGAGCGACCGGTGGGTGTTCGAATAGAACCACAGCTCCATCGGGCGCACGGCGCTGTGCCAGGGATACTTGGTCACCTGCTGAGGCTTGCCGAGCGCGATGTACATCCGCCCCCGGTCGGTCCGCCAGCCGTTGTGCCCGCGGCCTTCGGAGAAGTACTGGTTGGCGTGTTCGATGCGGCGGTAGTGCTCGTCCCTGTACTCGTTCTCTGGCGTGCCCGGGCTGGGGTCGCGGGCCAGCCAGAAGTCATCGATGAACCGGTCGCGCTCGGCGTCGGTCGGCAGCTG
>Ga0209341_10003565_pt1 | contig 14508 bp, 10 predicted proteins | sample RifCSP13_2_FD_184020 | JGI IMG/M metagenome (GOLD analysis project Ga0209341, IMG submission 184020) | Soil microbial communities from Rifle, Colorado - Rifle CSP2_sed 13_2 (SPAdes) (version 2) | ecosystem: Environmental > Terrestrial > Deep subsurface > Rock core/Sediment | place: Rifle...
CCGAGGGCGTTGCCTTCGCCGCGCCGGTCGCCAATCTCGTGGGCGATGACCAACGCCTGTTCGTAGAACTCAATGGCTTTGCGGGCGTCGCCCAGGGCGTAGTAGGCGCTGCCGAGGTTGCCGAGGGCGGCCTCTTCGCCGCGCCGGTCGCCTGTTTCGTGGGCGATAGCAAGGTCCTGTTCGAAGAACCCGATGGCTTTGCGGGCGTCGCCGTGGGCGGCATAGGGGAGGCCGAGGTTGCCGAGGGTCCTGCCTTCGCCGCGCCGATCGCCGATGTCGCGGGCGATGACCAACGCCTGTTCGTAGAACTCAATGGCTTTGCGGGCGTCGCCCAGGGCGTAGTAGGCGCTGCCGAGGTTGCCGAGGTCGGCCTCTTCGCCGTGCCGGTCGCCGATCTCGCGGGCGATGACCAACGCCTGTTCGTAGAACTCAATGGCTTTGCGGGCGTCGCCCAGGGCGTAGTAGGCGCTGCCGAGGTTGCCGAGATGCGCGCCTTCCGCATCGCGAATTTTCAAGCGGCGGGCGGCGGCGAGGGCGGCCTCCAGCCATGCGATTCGTTCGCGCGGGTGGAGGCGGAGGTCGAGCAGGTCAGGCCAATCTGGATAATCGCTGCACAACTGCGCAGCGGTCTCGTCTTGCTTGGTGTTCGCTACGGCCCATGTGTGGCCCGTTTGGATGTTGAGCCATTCGAGGTCAAAGAGGGCGAGGCCGCGTTTGATTGAGTCGCCGCCTTCTATGTAGAGTTCATTGGTGGCGCGGAGCAGGCTGGCGTAATGCGCGGCGTGGCGCTGTTGTATCTCGAAGAGACTACGCATAGCTTATTCTTGCAGTAATGATTTTGCGTGCATTACCAGTAATGCGTGCATCTGAAATCGTCCCCCCACCGCTTCTAGTAGGCCACGGTCAACCAAGATACGCGCAAAAGGTTTGGGGTCATCAATTTGCCATACGGCTCTCATCGCCTCTAAGTCAAAGGTGGCAGGTTTAGGCGCAAATACTCCCAAGTAGGCAAAATAATCGCGGGTGTGTTCGTCCAATCGCTCCGTGCTTTTTTGCAAGAGAACTGCCACCGTAGGGGTCGTTTCATTTGCTAATTCTGTGCGGTCAGGCGGGGCTTTAGCCTCCAGCAGTTTGGCCCCCTGTTGTAACTCTTTTATCAGGTCGGTCACATCAAATCCGTAGCTCATTTCTACCCGCAATAAATACCCGGCAACTTGCAAGGCGAGGGGCAACCCTTCCAGCTCGCGAATAAGTTCAAGCGACTCGGTCGGGTACTGCTCAACGAAAGACGGGGCAATCGCTTGCAAGAGTTTCAGCGCTGCCTCGTGGCTCAGGGCAGGGAGTTTGTAAATATCGTTAGGAGTTGGGGCAAGTGCGTTGGCTACAGGATTGATGCGAGTGGTGATGAGCATCGCGCATCCCCGTCCACCTACTTTGAAAGGAATAGCGTGTTCAGGCTCCCATACATCGTCCACGATTAACAACCTGCGTTTGTTGCGTAGAAGGGCGGCTAATCGCGCCGAGGCTTCCTCCAATGTTTGGACTTTCAACAAATCGTCTACGCCTAACGCGCGCCCCCACTCCGCGAGTTTGGAAAACAATTCAGGGGTAGGCCCGAGAGAAATCCACAGCACGCCATCGGGAAAGGCCTGAGCTATCTCTGTGTCGTGGGCAAGCGCGGCGGCGGTGGTCGTTTTGCCAATGCCGGGCCAGCCACGTATGGCTGTGAGAATTTGCAATTGAGCTGGGGTATCTTTGCCAACGCCTAGCCGAGCCTTCAGGGTGCGAAGGTCGTCCTCGCGGCCAATGAAGAGCGAGGGGAGCGGCGGCGCACTACCGGGCTGAAAGCTTCCCTCGACGTTAATATTGATAATCTTGTCTCTGCCAACCACGTCGCCGCCAACATTCATGTCACCACTGACGCCTGTGATATTGATGTTCCCCATTATTGCCTCCTTCCAAAATTAGCAGTGACGCTTTCTGAGCCGCCAGTAGAGTCGAGCCAGTGGCCCACAGTGTCAGCATTCTATCACCCGCTGTGGGGAGGGCAAGTGGAGATGATGGGTTGTGAGACAGGTGACAGGATAGGGGGTCATGCTACAATACCCTCAGACACGCGGGAGGTTGCTTATGCCTTCGCCATTTCCGGGGATGGATCCCTATTTGGAAGAGCCGAGCCGTTGGGGCGGTTTTCACAGCCGTTTCATCAACTCGATCAGCGACACGCTTACCCAACTGGTGTCGCCGCATTTTTTGGTGGAGATTGAGGAGACGGTGTACATTACCGCCGTTGACAGGCCGGGTGAGCGCTGGGTTGCGCCGGATGTGTACGTGGCTGCCTCGTCTTCAACCGAGGCGCCTAGGGCCGGAATGACGGCGACCGTCACCACGCCGACTTTGATTGAGCCGGTAGATTATGAAGAGGTGCGCGACCGCCACATTGACATCTACGACGCAGAGAACCGGACGGTGGTGACGACCCTAGAGGTTTTGTCCCCGTTCAACAAGGCGGCTGGCGCAAAAGGGAGACGGGCCTTTGTGCAGAAGCGCAAGACGGTCATGGCCTCTAAAACGCATTGGATCGAGATAGATTTGCTTCGGGCTGGAGAGCGGCCAAAGGAGGTGGCCGGCAAAAGCGCGTACTATGCGCTACTGAAACGGAGCCAGGTCCCCCGGCCATACCTGGTCTGGCTCTTTGACCTGCGCGATATTCTGCCTACGATTGCGGTCCCCTTGCGCCCTCCCTTTGAAGATGTGCCTTTGAATCTGCAAGCAATTCTGACCACTGTGTATACGCGCGGCAATTATGCCGCCAAACTAGACTATGCCAACCCGCCTCCGCCTCCGCGCCTGCGCCCCGCCGATGCGAACTGGGCGGCGGAAAGAATACAGGTCTGGCTGGCGGCGCAGGGCCAAACCGCAACGGGCGGATAAAAGAAGACAGATGGACGGAATGGGCGGCTACAACGCCCCGTGCAACCCGCGTGAAGCGAATCCGTGTCAACCGTGAAAACAAAACTGCCCGCCGACCTCTCGGCAACGGGCAGTCTGACGACTGGCTACGGACGACTGACGGCTGAACTACGCCTTGATCTCCGGCGCAGGGGCTTTGCTCCGCAGGATGGCCCAGCCGAGCACGCCCAGCAGGGCCAGCGCCACGACCCACACCACGACCTGCGTCGCGCCGCTCGCGCCGGCGTACTGCACGACGATGGGCGCGATGATGACGGAGACCAGGTTCACCACCTTGATCATCGGGTTGAGGGCGGGGCCGGCGGTGTCCTTCATCGGGTCGCCCACCGTATCGCCCACCACGCCCGCCTTGTGGCGCTCGGAGCCTTTGCCCAGGTTCTCCGTGGGCTTCTTCGGCTCGTCCTCGATCATCTTCTTGGCGTTGTCCCACGCGCCGCCGGCGTTGTTCATGAACACCGCGAGCAGTTGGCCGGAGAGGATGATGCCCGCCAGGAAACCGCCGAGGGCCTCGACCTGCAGCATCAGCCCGACGACGACGGGCGTGACCACGCCCAGCAGCGCCAGCCCGACGAGCTCCTTCTGCGCGGCGGTGGTGGAGATGGACACGGCCTGCCGGTAGTCCGGCTTGACCTTGCCCTCCAGCACGCCGAGGCGGAACTGGCGGCGGGCCTCCTGCACGATGAGCGCTGAGGCGCGGCTCACCGCCTGGATGGCGAACGACGAGAACAGCCACGGCAGCGCCCCGCCGATGAGCATTCCCACGAACACCTGCGGGATGTCCACGCGGATGCCGATGGCCTGAATCTGCTCAGCGGCTGGGACGCCCAGCGAGTTCTGCGCCCGGCTCACGTCCACGAGGAACGAGCCAAAGAGCGACACCGCCGCGATCACCGCCGAGCCAATCGCCACGCCTTTCGTAATGGCCTTGGTCGTGTTGCCCACCGCGTCGAGGTCGGCCATGATTTGCTGGGCCGCTTTGGTTTCCTCGTCTTCCATGCCGGACCACGACATCTCGCCGATGCCGTTGGCGTTGTCGGAGATCGGGCCGAAGGAGTCCATCGCCACGTTGTTGCCCGTCAGCGTGAGCATCCCGATGCCGGTCATCGCCACGCCATACAGGATGAACGACACGCGCTGGCCGGCGTCGAGGCCGGGGATGGTGCCGAAGATGAAGATCGAGGCGACGATGGTGAGCGCAATGACGATGACGGCCCACACGGACGATTCGTACCCGACTGAGATGCCTTGCAGAATGAGAGTCGCCGGGCCGGTGTCCGCAGCCTTCTTGATTTCTTTGACCGGCGAGTTGTGCGTTCCCGTGAAATACTCGGTGAGGCGGTCAATCAAGATCGCCAGCAAGACCCCGGCGGCTACGGCCAGCGGCGTGCGCCACCAGCCGCCCCACGGCGCCATTTCGGGCGTGTTCAGGTAGAAGAAACCCGCGCCGAAGAACAGGGCGGCGGAGATGGCGGCAGAGGACAGGAAGCCGCGGAAGATAGCGGCCAAGGCATCGCCGCCCTTGCCGGGGCCGCCGCGCACCACGTACGTGCCGATAATGGACGAGAGCACGCCGATGCCGCGCACGATGAGCGGGAAGATGATCCACTCCAGCCGCCCGGTGATGTGGAAGAGGGCCAACCCGAGGATCAGGCCGGAGACGATGGTGACTTCATAACTCTCGAAGATGTCGGCGGCCATCCCGGCGCAGTCGCCCACGTTGTCGCCCACCAGGTCGGCGATAACGGCGGGGTTGCGGGGATCGTCCTCCGGGATTCCCGCTTCGACCTTGCCCACCAGGTCCGCGCCCACGTCGGCGGCTTTGGTGAAGATGCCGCCGCCCACGCGCATGAACAGCGCGAGCAGCGTGCCGCCGAACCCGAAGCCGAGCAGCGCATCGGGCGCGGCCTTGCCGAGAATGATGAAGATGATCGTCCCGCCGAACAGGCCGAGGCCGTCGGTGAGCATCCCGGTGATGGTCCCGGCGCGGTACGCGATCCGCAGCGCGTCCCCGAACGATCTCTTCGAGGCCGCGGCCACGCGCACGTTCCCCTGCACCGCCATGCGCATCCCGATCTGGCCGACGGTGAGCGAGAAGCCCGCGCCCATCACGAACGCGATGGCGCGCGCCAGGCCGATCCACAGGCGCAACTGGGCGTCGCTCGCGCCCGCAAATCGCTCGGTCGCCTCGGGGGAGGGGGGCACGATGTAGACCGAGAAGAACAGGGCCACCGTGAGGACCACGATCAGCGGCAGGATGGAGTTCAACTGCCGGCGCAGGTAGGCATCTGCGCCGTCGCGGATCGCGCCCCAGACTTCCTGCATTTTGGGGGTGCCTTTGTCCTCGCGCAAGATCTGCGAGCGCAGGAACCAGGCGTAGGCGAGGCCGAGAATGGCGACGCCCAGGACCGCGTAAATGGCGAACTGTTCAAAGGGGGTCAGACCTTGCATGTGAGGTACTCCATGAATGGAATTTAGCCGTGAGGAGGCGCAAAATTGCCCCCTGGCTGGGGGCGCGACGCGCGATTGTACCTGTGGGCGGGAGAAGTGTCAACCTTCATTAGAGGAAAATGAGTAACGCTTGACTTGCCTTCCTCACCCGGTGTATATTGTCTCCAGCAACCCCCGCTGGGGGTCTGGCGCGCGAATCATTCGGAGCACAAGGTGCGGCCTGATGGCACTGAGTGCTTTTTGTTCGCCTTTTGGCTTTTTCTCTACCTCTTTTCTTACCAGGCAGGTCGCATGATCCAAGTTGAAGGTCTCACCAAACGCTTTGGGGAACGCACGGCCATCCGGGCTCTGACATTCCGCGCCAACAAAGGCGAAATCGTGGGGTTCCTCGGCCCCAACGGGGCGGGGAAGACCACCACGATGCGCATCCTCACCGGCTTCATGCCGCCCTCGGAGGGGAAGGCGGTGGTGGCCGGTTACGACGTGCTCACCGAATCCCTCGAAGTCCGCAAGCGCGTCGGCTATCTCCCGGAGAACGTCCCCCTCTACCCGGAGATGACTGTGGTGCAGTACCTGGACTTCATGGCCGAGCTGCGCCAGATCCCCAGCCGCGAGGACCGGGTAGACGAGGTGATGGAGACGGTCCATATCGAGCACCGGGCCGAATCGTTCGTCGGCAATCTCTCCAAAGGCCTCCGCCAGCGCGTGGGCCTCGCGCAGGCCCTGTTGCACAGGCCGGAAGTGCTCATCATGGACGAACCGATGGATGGCTTCGACCCGCAGGAGCAGGTGGAGGTCAAAAAACTGCTCCGCGAGATTGGCCGGGAGCAGACCGTGATGCTCTCGACGCACATCCTCGCGCACGCGCAGGAACTGTGCAACCGGGTCATCATCATCAACGACGGCCAGATTGTGGCCGAGGACACCCCCGAACGCCTGAGCATGCAGATTGCGGGCGGCGGGCGCATCCGCCTGAAAGTGGATGGCGACGGCGTGGGGCTGCTGGACGTCCTGGGCGGCCTCCCCGGCGTGGCTAAAGTGGGTCCGGTCACCGACGGCGAGTTCGAAATTGAAACGGCGCCTGGTCAGGACATCCGCCCGGCGATTGCCCGCGCGGTGGTGAACGGCAACTGGAATCTGCTCGAGATCAGCCGTGACCGGGTGAGCCTGGAGGAAATCTTCATCCAGTTGACGAAGGACGAGACTGTGGAGGAGCCGCGTGAGGCGTGACAGGTAAACGGGCCACGAACGACGTTTCTTCACACGCTCACATGACCACACCTATGAAAAATGTCTGGACGATTGCTAAGCGCGAATTCAATATGTACTTTGTCTCGCCCGTCGCCTATGCGGTGGCGTTCGCTTTTCTGGGGATCCTGGGCCTGATCTTTTACGCCAACCTGTCGCGGGTGGCGAATTTTGGCGGATCGCCGGAGTTTGTGCAATGGGTGCTCAGCCCGTTCGTCACGCTCATGCTCTTCCTCAGCCCGGGCGTCACCATGCGCTTGATGTCCGAAGAACAGCGCACCGGGACGGTCGAGCTGCTGCTCACCGCCCCCGTGCGCGAATGGGAACTGGTGACGGGGAAATGGCTGGCGGCCTTCGGCTTTATGGCCGTGATCGTTTTTGTGACGGGGCTGTATGCGCTCGTCCTGAATAACTACACTACGCCCGGACTGGATCGCGGCGCGCTGCTGGTGGCTTACGCCGGCCTGCTCTTCATGATCGGCTCGATGCTGGCCGTGGGCGTGTTTGCCTCCGCGTTATTCGCCAATCAGATCGCCGCTTTCTTTACGACGCTGGCGCTGCTCATCGGCTTCCTGTGGCTGATCAGCCTGCCGTTCCAGAACGATACCAGCGCGACGGCGACGGTCTTCAACTACATAGACTTCTCCGGGCATTTCTATAACAACTTTTACAACGGCGTGGTGGACCTGTCCGACGGGGTGTATTTCATCTCGATGATTGCCCTCTTTCTGTTTCTGGCCACCCGGGTGGTGGAATCGCGGAGGTGGCGTTGATGAGCGACGCAAGACTGAAACAATTCGCCCCTCTGGGCGTGGCGGTGGGCCTCGGCGGCCTGATCGTCGCCGCCTTCATCTATCTCTATCAGCGCCAGTTCGACGTGGCGGTCCAGAGCAGCCTCGCCATCGCCGCGCTGGGATTCGCTTTAGCCATGCTGCTCAACCCCGGCGCCATGCAGACCTGGCTGGCCGGCCGGCAGGCGCGCTACGGCAGCAACGTGCTGGTGATGACGCTGGCGTTCGCCGGGATCGTCGTGCTGGCAAACTATCTCGTCTACAAGAACAACAAGCAGTGGGACTTCACGGAGAATCAGGCGAACACGCTGTCGCCGGAGACGATTGAGGCGGTCAAGCAGCTGCCTCAGCCGGTCACCGCCATCGGGTTCTATTCGACGAACTTCGTCAGTTCGCAGGAACAAACCAGAAAACTGCTGGATCGTTACCGCATCGCCTCGGGCGATAAGTTCTCCTATGAGTTTCACGACATCTACGGCGAGCCGGCGCTGGCCAATCAATACGGCATCACGCGGGATGGCACGTTAGTGCTGGTCATGGGAGACCAGAAAGAAGAGATCACTTTTGCGGGCGAGCAGGAGATCACCAGCGCGCTCGTTCGTTTCTCGCACCCGGCCAAGCGCGTCGTTTACTTCCTGACGCGCCACGGCGAGCTGGACGCCACAGACACGGGGGAGAGCGGCCTGTCGGGCGTGGTGGATCTGCTCAAGAAACAGAACTACGATATCCAACCGCTCAATTTGCAGGTCTCGGCGACAGTGCCTTCCGACGCGCGGGCGCTGGTGATTGCCGGCCCGCAAGTGCCCGTCACCAGCGACGAAGTGGCCATCATCGGCGGCTATCTCGAGGCCACTCCAAACAGCGCCTTGATTGTGATGCTGGATCCGCCGGTCGAAATGCAAGCGGAGCCTGGGACGGCGGAGCCGCTGGCGGAGTATCTGAGCGCGACCTGGGGCCTCCAGGTATCCTCCGACGTGATCATTGACCCCTTTTTCAGCGTGCGCGGCCAGCCCTTGATTCCGGCGAGCAGCGCCTATGGGGATAGTCCGATCACCCAGAAATTGCAGCGCGTCCCCACCGTTTTCCCGGCCGCCCGCAGCGTGCTCGTGAGCGGCACCCCGGAAACCTTGCCAGACGTCACCTATAGCCCCTTGGTCATCACCAGCGAAGGTTCGTGGGGCGAAACGAATATAGAGAGCCTGACCACCGGCCCGGCGCTGGATGAGGGAGATAGCAAGGGACCGCTTAACATCGCCGTGGCGGCCGAGAACAAGGCGGCCAAGTCGCGCCTCGTCGTTTTTGGCGATGCCGGCTTCGCCAGCAACCGATTCGCAAACGCCAACGAAGTCCTCAACGCAGAGCTGTTCGTCAACAGCGTGAACTGGGCCACCGCCGACGAGAGCCTGATCAACCTCACGCCCAAAATCCCGACGACCCGCATCGTCACCCGGTTCGACGCGTTGACCGACAACCTGATTCTCCTCGTCGTCGTGATCATCGTGCCGCTCGTCGTCGTCGTGCTCGGCGGGGTCGTGTGGTTCATACGGCGGCGGCACGTTTAGTCAGCGGATGGAACGGATGGCTGAGATCTTTATGACCGTAACGTTATGAATCGCAACACGACTATTGTTTTAGTCATCGCCTTTGGGCTGCTGTTCTTGTATGTGTTGGTCGTCCAAAGGCCAAAAGACGAGGCGGCGAGCGGCACGCCTACACCCGGCGCCCTCTCCAGCACGGTCTGGAGCTTCACCAGCGATCAGGTGACCGGGTTCTCGGTGGTGGATATGGCTGAGAGCCGGAGGATTGAGGTCGCAAAAGATGCCCAGGGAGCCTGGATGGTCACTGCGCCCGAATCACGCCGCGCGGATGACCAGCAGGTTTCGAGCGCGGTAGGGCAGCTGGCCGGACTTTCGGTTAGCACGAGCATTACCAAGTCAACTGATCTCTCCCCATTTGGGGTGTTGACTCCGGCATATGCTCTTGGAGTAGAACTGGCTGACGGCTCGCAGCTCAAGGCCGTGGTGGGCGACAAGACCCCGACCGGCACGGGCTATTACTTGTTACGAGACGGCGAAACAGAAGTTCTAGTCGTATACAGCAGCAGTATTGACGGCCTGATAGGCTTGCTTGACAAGCCTCCCTATTTCGTCCCGACGCCCACTTTAGCTCCAACTGTGGCGCTCACCGCTACTGTACCCGCGCCGACTGCGACCCCTTAATCTGTTCGCAACGGTTCAGTCAGCGAACGATGGCCCGAGTCTGCTGCCGGGTTGGACAGCCATAGGCCTGCTTAACACCATGACACCCGGATTTATGTTAACATAAGCCTTCACTCTAATACATGGTATTGATTTCTAGCAATAATTAGTCTATTCTCAGGAGTGACATGACTGTTAAAACCAGAAAACAGGCCAAACCGAAAAAGGCCACCCTCAAATCGCCCAAAGCTGTGGCACCTACCCGCGTCGGCAAGCCTCAGGCGGCGCGGACCGAATTTGCCATCGAGGAAGAGGCCAAGCTTGCGGTGATGCCCGCACCGGAGGATCTTGCTCCGGATGAGGAACACCCGGCCATCCAGCAGCTCGTCGAGTTGGGCAAACAGAAGGGCTTTGTCACCTACGATGACATCCTGCGCTTCTTCCCCGAGGCTGAGCGGGATATTGACCAGTTGGACGAGGCCCATGCGGCCCTGCTCGCCGCCGGGATCGAAATCGTGGATACGGTGGACGCCGAAGAGCCATCTGAAGACGAGATGGATGAGGCCGAGCAAGAACTGGAGCGTGAGACCTTCCGCGACTTTCAGGAGGAGGACGCATATCTCTCGGCGATTGACGCCGACGACACCATCGGCCTGTACCTGAAAGAGATTGGCCGGGTGCCCCTGCTCACCGCCCCCGAGGAAGTCTCGCTCGCCAAGCGGATGGAGAAAGCCAAGTTTGCCCGCGAGCGGTTGGCCACCCGGCGGAGCGGCCTGGCGCCCAAGAAACGCGCCGAGCTCGAAGCGATCATCGAGGACGGCATGGCCGCGCGGGAGCACCTCATCACGGCCAACTCGCGGCTGGTCATCAGCGTCGCCAAGAAGTACATCGGGCGCGGCGTTCCCTTCCTCGACCTGATCCAGGAAGGGAACATCGGCTTGATCCGCGCGGCCAAGAAGTTCGACTATCACCGCGGGCACAAATTCAGCACCTACGCCACGTGGTGGATTCGCCAGGCCGTCACGCGCGCCATCGCCGATCAGGGCCGCACCATCCGTGTCCCCGTCCACATGGGCGACCAGATCAACAAGATGCTCCGCGTCTCCCACCAGTTGACGCAGGAACTGGGTCGCGATCCGACGATGGACGAGCTGGGCGACGCCTTGAGCGTGACGGCGAAGAAGGTCGAGAACATCATCCAGATCGCCCGCCGCCCGCTCTCGCTGGAGACGCCCACCGACGAAGAGGAAGATTCGGTGCTGGGCGACTTCATCGAAGACGAGGACTCGCCCGAGCCGGTGGAGATCGCTACGCACAACCTGCTCAGGGAGCAGATCGCGGAAGTGTTGCACGGCCTGCCTCCGCGTGAGGTGCGCATCCTGCAGTTGCGCTATGGCCTGCTCGACGGCGAGAGCTACACGCTCGAGGAAGTGGGCAAGAAGATGGGCGTGACGCGCGAACGGGTGCGGCAGATTGAGGCCCAGGCCCTCAGCCGTCTGCGCCACCCGACCCACCGCCGCAAGCTACGCGATTACCTGCGCGAATAAGAGCGGTCAATGGCCTGCGCCTGCGCCGCCCTGGCCTGACCGCCAGGACAGGCAGGCACAGGTGAACGCCCCGACAGACGGGCCGCCCGGCATGCCGGGCGGCCCGTTTGTTCTTCCCCGGCCTGCTATAATCCGCCGACGATGAGCTCCCCGCCTCCGAAGAACGGCTCCGCGCATAGCTCGGTGCGAGCCCTGCTCCGCCAGCGCCGGCGCTACGCGCTCTGGGCGTTGATCTTGATTGGCCTGGGCCTGGGCCTGCTCGGCCTGAATCTCGGCTTCGCCGGCCCGCTCGCGCACGCGGCCGCCTTTTGGCCCGCGCTGGTCATCGCCGCCGGGCTGGTCATCTTTCTTGCCAGTCGCGCTTCACACACCTTCGCGCCGCCGCCCTTTGCGATTGACCGCGAACAATACCAAGCCGCTTGCCTGCAAGTGTCCACCGCCGTCGCCGACGTGCGCGTCGCGGCGTTCGTAGGTTCGACCCAACTGGCCGTCGGACAATTCGCGGACGACGCGGGGCCGCGCCTGCAGGTGGAAGAGGCGCGCGCCCGGCTTATCCTCGATCACCGCCTCGCCCCGCCCTTTGTCTCCGGCGAGTGGACGGCGAACCTCGTCAAGAACCTGCCCTGGTCTTTTGATCTGCAGGCGACCATCGGTTATTTCTATCTTAACTTGCGTGACCTGAATGTCAGCGCCCTCTCGCTGCGTTCGCTCGCCGGGCACGTGGATTTAACGCTGCCCGCCGCGGGGCAGGGCGAGATGGACCTGCGCCTGACGTTCGGCGACCTCGCCCTCCGCGTGCCCGAGGGGATGGCCGTCAAAATCCGCGTGATCCCCGGTCCGCTCGCGACGATCCGCCTGGACGACAAGCGTTTCATCCGGATCGCCGACAACGCGTGGGTGACGCCCTATTTCTCCTCCTCACCCCATCGCTTTTCGCTCACGGTCACACTCACCACGGGCGACTTGGTTTTGGCTTGATTGGGAGCTGACCACCAGAACTTCTACCCCATTGACCCGCTTTTTGTGCCCGGCATATAATTTCAGGCATGTTTACGCGGATGCGCCACCTGATCATCATCCTGATTCTGGCGGATGCCCTGGCGACTCAAATAGCGCTCTTCGCCGCCGACTACGCCCGGCGAGTGATCCCGCTGGGCCGGCTGCTCGACGCCTCAAACACTTACCTCAATCCGATCATCCACCTGATGGTCGCGGCGGTTTATCTCTCCACGTTCCTCGCCTTGCACGTGTACGACATTCAGCGCGATACCCGCCCCATGGGCGACCCGGCCAGCCTGCTGCGCGCGGTGGGCGTCGCGACCTTTGTCTTCGCCGGGATGCTGTATTTCTCCTTCCGTGACTTCCCCCGCCTGGCCGTCATTTACTTCCTGATTTTTGAGTTGGCGCTGATGGTCGGGATTCGTTTTATAGCGCTCGTCGTCCTGCGCATCTTGCGCCAGCACGGGCGGCCGCTCAGCCGCGTCCTGCTGGTCGGCGCGGACGAAGCAGCCCTGGCCGTGGCGAACGCCGTGAAAACACGCCTCGGCGATTCGGTGGAAATCGTCGGCTGCGCCGACGACGCGGCCGAGATTGGCCCGGCGGGGCTGCCAATTCTGGGCAAGCTGGCCGACGTGTCTGAATTGGTGCGCGCCCGGAAGGTGGACGAAGTGATCCTGGCCCTGCCTTCAGCGCAGTATGCAGCCGTCGAGGCGCTAGCCTATTCGTTGTTGACCCACCCGGTCCGTGTCCGCCTCGTCCCAGACTATCTGCGCCTCGTCGTCGTTCAATCGTCGGTCGAGTCGTTGGGCGGCATCCCGCTCATCGGTCTGCGTGAGCCGCGCCTCTCCGGCCTCACCTGGGCCATTAAGCGCATCTTCGACCTCGTCGTCACAGCGCTCCTCGTGTTGTTCACCTGGCCGGCGATGATCCTGATCGCCGTCGCCATCAAACTGGATTCCCCTGGCTCGGTCATTTTCCAGCAGCAGCGGGTTGGCGAGAACGGCCACCTGTTCTGGATGTACAAATTCCGCACGATGGTCTCCGACGCCGACATGCGCCAACCCGACGTAGCCCTGGACGAACAGGGACGTCAGATTTACAAGGCCCCAAATGACAAGCGCGTCACGCGCGTCGGGCGTTTTTTGCGCCGCACCAGCCTGGATGAGCTGCCGCAGTTCTTCAACGTCCTCAAGGGCGAAATGAGCCTGGTGGGGCCGCGCCCCGAACTGCAATTCATCGTGGAGCATTATGAGCCGTGGCAGCGCCAGCGCCTGGCGGTGCCGCCGGGCATCACCGGCTGGTGGCAGGTGAGCGGGCGCAGCGATTTGCCTATGCACCTGAACACACAATTTGACCTGTACTACATCCGTAACTATTCTCTGTGGCTGGACGTGAAGATCCTGCTGAGGACCATCGGGGTCGTCATCACCGGCCAGGGGGCCTACTGACCCCGGCTCGTCCTGGCTCTTCTCACGCCATCTCATTACTTACCTCCCTATGCGACCACTCAACTTTGCCCCCGCCGCCGCCCGCGTGGGGCTCGTGTTGGCGGTGGCCTATTTGTTGTGGGGAGGGGGCGCTTATTACGGCCTGGTCTCGTTTTCACTCAACGTGCTGTCGGTCGGGTTGATGGCTGTTGGCCTGACCGCGTGGTTTGCCTGGCGCATCCGGCGTGGCCGCGGTTTCGCCCGGACCCCGCTCGACGGCGCGATCCTGCTTGGTCTGGGCGCGGCGGCGGTCAGCGCCGTTTTCTCGCTTGATCCGGGACGGAGCGCGGCCGGCGTGTGGCTGGGCGCGGTGTGGGCGGGCGTCTACTGGGTCACGGTAGATGGCATAGCCGAAGGTCTCAGCCGGAGGCTGATGGGGCGCGCGATTTATCTCTCCACGCTGGTGGTCGTCTGCCTCGCGCTCGGGCAGGTGATCGCTTTCTGGCGCGACTGGCTGGCGCTGGGGTTGTTGCCGCAGGTGTCGTTCCGCGTGTCCGCGCCCAACCCCACGGCCACCGGCCTGAATTTCCTCTGGCCCTTGCTGCTGGCGGAGATGGTTGAGACGCGCCGGCTCTGGCTCAAGAGTCTGATGGGGCTGGCGCTGGCCGGGGCGGGGGCGGCGATGCTTTATACCTCCTCCCGCGGCGGCTGGCTGGGCATGGCAGCCGGGATCGCGATCTTTGCCGCGTTCAAAGGACGAATGGCATGGGCCTTCGCGCGCCGTGTTCTCGCGCATCCGGTTGGTCGGCTGGCGGCAGCGGTTGGCACGGCGGCGGCGGCGGCGGTGGTTGTATTCGGTATGCGGCTGGTGGAGCAT
>Ga0209341_10003567_pt1 | contig 14506 bp, 14 predicted proteins | sample RifCSP13_2_FD_184020 | JGI IMG/M metagenome (GOLD analysis project Ga0209341, IMG submission 184020) | Soil microbial communities from Rifle, Colorado - Rifle CSP2_sed 13_2 (SPAdes) (version 2) | ecosystem: Environmental > Terrestrial > Deep subsurface > Rock core/Sediment | place: Rifle...
CGAGTAGCCGGGCACTTCGAAACTCCCTCCTCCTCCGACTAGCAGCAGTCGCCTGAGCACGTCAGGTCCATCGGTTGTTGGATCCGTCGAGGTCGCCTTCGAGATAGCAGTTCGGCATCGTCGTGTTCGCGACCCAACTCGCGCTCGTGAGGTCCGGCGTGTCGTCCCATGTGTACGTCGGGGTCCACAGCTGGTTCCAAGGAACGGCGACGCCGGAAACGGTGACGATCGTCCGCATCGTTGGGGCAGACGAAGCGGGCCACTTGAAGATGAGCATATAGCAGCCGGCCGAGATCGCGACCGGGGCGCTCGTGGCCGGGATCGAGCGATAGCCCGTCCCGCCGGGAGCCGCCGAACCTCCGGCGAGCTTGTTCGCGGCGCTCGCCGAGGCCGAGTAATCGAACAGGCCCCACTCGATCGCCCCGGCCGCATCGACGGTGATCTCGATCGTGAACCCCCGGACCTTCATGCTCGCCGGGACGATGATCGGATGCGCCCAGCCGAAGTCCACCGAATTGTTCGTGCCAGTCGCGAAGGTCGTTCTCGGAAGAGGCTGGGCGAGTGCCACCGGCTGGCCGACAAGACCGCCGCCGGTCGCGGTGATCGATCCTGCCGCGAGTGACAGCCCCGAGCCGACGGTGATCTCCTCGATCGCTCCGGCGCTCGCTGAGGTGCGTCCCAGGAGGCGGGCGGTATTCTGGGTGTAGCCTGAGGCGGTGATCGAGCCCGAGCCTCCGCCCGCCCCACCGGCCGCGTCCGGTGCCCCGAAGATCGTGGCGTCGGGACTCGTGCCGGAGGTCCGTATGATCCCGAACGCGCCCTCGGACCGCGCGGAGTTCGTACCGGCCGCCTTAGCGGCCCCCGTGAACAGGAAGTGGCCGCGGGTGACGTTGCTGCCGTTGACGTTGACGCGGGGCGCATAGCCGTGGGTCAGGATGCGCCCGTTCGAGCCGTTGTAGAGGGTCGTCTCCTGGACCACCCCGACGACCTTCGCCGACGTGACCCCGGCCTGCGTCGTGATGCTGTCGTTGTTCGAGCCGTCCGACACGACCACGTCACCCTCGACGAGAGTCACGCCCGACTGGTTGGTCATGTATTCGATGACTTGTCGGCCTCGGATCAGATCGAGCGAGCTCATGGCGAACCTCTACGGCAGGACGAGGACAGGGTAGTCGACCCGGATGGCGGCAGATGCCGCCGGGGCGGAGGCGAAGATGATCCGGTCGTTGGCACCGCCCATCGTCACGTCGGTGCGGAGGCCGTTGACGTACGCCGCCACCGACTGGCCCCCGTCGTCCGCCTCCTGGGCGAGGTAGAAGACCGTCGTCGAAGCATCGCCGATGAACGGCTCGTTGAGGACGTGGGCATGGACGCCTGATTCGGCCCATTCGGCGGTCGTCGAGCTCGTCGCGACGATGATGCTCCCGACCCCCGGAGTACCGGACAGGGTGACCGAGCCCAGCCCTCCGCCCGATGCCGCAGCGCCTATCTGGCCGCCGATGATCGTCGTCCCGCCGTCCTCGGACCAGAAGACGTACTCCGTCGAGGATCCTGCGGTGGTCGTGTGGGTCGGCGTCGTGCCACCGACCCACGTCACCCCTGAGAACGTCGGGGTATAGCCGCCGGTCCCGTCTTCGGTGAGCCGGATCCCGACCTCGCAGTACGTCCCGGTCGTCCAGCCGGTGAAGCCGATGGTGCAGTTGGCGTTGAGGGTGCCCTTCTGGTAGTTGCCGTTCGCGAGGTTGATCGTCTCGGTCGCCCCGAGGCTGCCGAGGTCGGCCCGCAGATGGACGCCGCCGTTCTTTCGCTGGGCGTACTCGAGCGAGACGGTGCCGCCGCCGTCGTTGGTCAGCCCGCCGTTGGGGACCTGGATCGTCGTGACCCCCGACACGGATGGGCTGGCGTCCTCCTCCTCGACCGTGACCGTGCCCGCGATCTCCTCGTAGGTGATCGCCGTCGTCTCGAGGACGATCGTCCCGGTGTTCGTGTTCTGGAAGAGTTTGCCCGCGTTGACGGTGCCGTTGCGGACGTACAGGACCGCCCCCTGGATCTCGTCGGCGGTGTCGCTGTCCTGCGCCCGCGTGGGAGCCGCGGCGGTCGTGACGACGTAGACGCCGTTCTCGGCCCCCGTCGCCTGGTTCTTGATGAGGATCCGGTCGCCCTCTTGGAGGACGTAGCCGTCAACGGTGTCGCCGGTATCGAACGAGGACGCCAGCGTTCCAGCCGTGGTGGTCGTGACATCGACCGGCTGCTTCCACGCGAGACCATCGACGACGGTCCCCGCGACGATCGCGACCGGACCCCCCAGCAGCTCTCCGAAGCCCGAATCGAAGTTAGCCGGTTTCACGTCAGGCTCCCGTAGATGAGCAGCCGGTGGTCCGGCCCGCCCACCCCGGCGGGGATGGTCAGGGTCGAGGTCGCGTTCGGGGCCAGGAGATACGACGAGATCACGTCACCCGCGACAACATCGATCGTGCCCAGGATGTCGCACTCGAAGAGGAGGACCCGGAGGCCGCCCGTGGACGTTTGGGTCTCCTGCAACACCACGACGCCGTTCTTGCGGACCTGGAAGGTGAGCGTCTGGCTACCGCTTTCGACCCCGATCACGGACGCCACCATCTCGACCGTCAAGGTCCCGCCCCCGGACATCGTGAGACCGGTGTACGGCCCCGAGCCCTGGTAGGCGACGAGGCCGTACTTCGGGTCGTAGGGCTGGCCGCCGATCGGAGCGTCGCCGGTCTGGTTCCAGACAACCTGGTATTCGGTCGGGCCGTTGGGCGAACCCCCATCCTCGCCCATGAGCCGGGCGCGGGTGTCCTGCGGCGTGATGAGCGTCGCGGGGGTCAATTCCATCGCCACGTCGTAGACGACCTCGCCCTCCTGCTCGAAGCGGTTGATCGACTTCCACGGCACGCGCCAGTAGGTCCCGGTGTTCGAGTAGTTCGGGAAGTGGCTGAAGCGCCCCTGGATGCGCTGGCCGGTGAGGAAGTCCCGGACGTTGGTCGGCGGTAGCCAGACGTGGACATCGGTGACGCGGATGTCCTGCTCGTCGTGCTGGTCGAGGAAGTGGGAGGCCACGAGCCGAGCCGTGCTCGCGGTTTTCACGTTGGCCGAGGGGGAGACCTGATCGACCTGCCCGAACAACGTCTGGGTCGTCGACGACGAATCGTAGACCGAGCCCCCGGTGTAGGCGACATACGCGCCTGAGGCGATCCGGTTTGGGTCCCGCCCCAGGGTTGCTCCTTGGCTCGGCGGCCAGGGGTTGGCCGGGGGCGACGCGAGGTCGGTGAGGACGTTGCTGAGTTGGAACGTCGAGGCGTCGTCCTGGTAGAGCAGCGGGTCGTGGAAGTGGAGCGCGAGCGTGCCCGTCGCGTCGTCCCAGCGGAGAAAGAAGTTGTAGCCGGTCGGGAGGGACATGTCGTTGAGGACATCCCGCCCCGTCCGGCCCCGGTAGTCGGTGGGGTCCACGACGACGAGGGACGAGGCCACGTCGCCCCGGTCGTAGATGAGCCCCGAGCAGGCCCGCGACGAGAGGAACCAACTCATCCGGGCATCGATCGTCTCGGATGGGCGGTTGGCCGTCGTGTCGTTCGGAAGGTAGATCCGACGGATCAGCCAGCCGTTGCCCTCCACGAGCTCAAGGTCCCAGACCCTCGCCGAGCCGGTGGTAATCCCGAGCGACGGATCCCGGAGGACCCGCTGGCGCCCGACGTAGCCGTACCACAGGGTATTGGTCGTGGGTGGGAAGACATCGTCGATGATCCGCCAGCTCTTGAACCCGACAAAGTCAAGCGAACCCGTCGGGTCCTCGACCCGGATGAGGATCTGGTCCGCCTCGCCGAGTTGGGCGTGGGCGCTGATGCCGTTCTCGCTGCGAAGCTGGACCGAATCCGCGGGCAGCCCCGAGCCGTTGTAGATGTGGAGGAGGGTCATTCCGCCGCCAGCATCTTGTTGATGCCGCCAACCCGGGCCGCTTTCTGCTGGGCGCTCGTGACCGAGTTCGCCGCCACGGTCACGGTGACGGGCGGGAAGCGAAGGTTCTGGATGGCTGCGACGATCCACTGGGCAGTGGTCGACGCCCGCTCGCGGTTCATGCGGTTTTCATCCATGATCGTCCGCCCGGTTCGGGCCGAGGCGTCGAGGTTGGACAGGCGGCTCCGCTCGATCCGGTCGGTGTTGATCCGAATCTGGTCCTCTTCCTTCTTGATCGCGGCTTTCAGATCGGTCTTGGTCTTCTCGGCCGCATCCCTGACGCCGTCGATGTTGAGTTGGTAGGCGATCGCCTTGGGAGTCAACTCACGAGTCAGTTTGCCCGTGTAGTCCTCGATCCCGGCGAGGCTGGTCTTCATGTCCTGGAGGGAGGCGGTCTGGGTGAAGGTCTGGGTCTGAGTCCCGAGCGCCGTGGCCTGCGCCTTGTTGGCCTCGGATTGCGCCTGTCGCTGATTCCAGAGCTCGGCAATCAACGCGATCGAGCCTGCCGCGAGGGCCGCCGTGCCGAGGATGCGGACGGCCGAGGCGATCTTGCCGGCCCCGCCCGTGACCACTCCTGTGCCACCGCCAGCTCCGGTCACGCTCCCACCAATAACCGTCACTTGGGCGGCGGTGATGTGGGTCAGCGAGCGCAAGGCGAGCCCGGCGAGATCCTTGACGATCGAAGTCCCGAGCCCGCCGGTGACCTTGTTCACCGCGAGCGCGGCGATGGCGATCTTCTGCACATCGGGCGGCAGGGACATGAACAGGCCGATCGCGTCCTTGGCGATCTGGCCGGTGATCGTCAGGCCGTCGATGAACGGCTGCCAGTCGACCTTCCCCACGGCCGCCGCGAAGTCCTCGAAGCCCTGTGCCAGCTTCGTCCCGAACGCTTCGGTGTTGCCCTGGTTCTTGGTGATGAAGTCGTTAAGCTTCTCGACCAGCGGGGTGAGCTTGGGCAGGAGGGCCGAGCCGATCGTGATCCCGGCATCCTTGGCGAGCGCCTTGAGGCGGGCGAGCTGGAAGTTCAAGCCCTTCTGGCGCTCGGCCATCTGGCCCGAGGCCGTCCCAGCAGCGTCGCCCATCGCCGCGAGATCCTCGTTGTACGCGGCGAAGTTCGGCCCGGTTACCGCAAGGGCGAAGTTGAGGCCCTCCACCCGCCCGAGGAGATCGACCAGGGGGACGCCCGACTTCTCGGCGTCGATCCGCATCTCCTCGAGGGCCTGTGCCAGTCCCTTCGAGCCGGCGATGGCGAGGTAGTTCTTGCCGGTCTGCTTCTGCAGCCGCTCGAGCGGCCCGGTGAGCTTGGTCAGGGCCACGAGCGCCGACCGCATCTGCGTCGAGACCTCGGCCGCATCCGTACCGCCGGCCGTCAGGCGGGCGTAGGCGGCGGCGACCTCCTCGATCTCGATGCCGGATTCCTTGGCAATGAGCCCGACCTGGGAGAACGACGTCGCAATGTCGGCAGCCGTCACCTTGCCACGCTCGACCGCCTTGGCAAAGATATCCGCGAAGCCCGCGGCATCGGCGGCGTCGGCACCGTAGGCGTTGATGGCGGTCGTCAAGAGATCGACCGTTTCGGCCGTGGAGGCGAGGCCGCCGATGGCGAGCTTGTTGGCGGCCGTCAGGACGCCCGCCGCATCCGCCGCGCTGATGCCCGCCGAGAGGAGGTCGTAGTAGCCCTGGGTCAGCTCCTCGAGCGGCGTGCCGGTGTCGCGAGCGACCTGCCGGATGGTGTCGCCGATCTTTCCGAGTTCCTCCTGGTTGACCCGGGCGATGGTATTGATGGTGTTGAGCTGGCTCTCGAAATCGGCGGCGATCTTGACCGATGCCGTGAGGCCGGTGACGATCGCCCCGGCACCGATGACGCCGACGCGCTGGAGGTTGGCGGCCGTCTTACCGAGCGATGCCTGGGTTCGAGAGAACGCCCGATCCAGGTCCTTGACGCTCTTCTGGGCACTCTTGACCTTCGCGCTGAAGTCGTCCTTCAGCGACAGACGGGCGACGAGCTCGGCGGTCTCACCGACCACGGGACTTCAACCCCGCGATGCTCCGGGCGACCGCCGCATCCTCGGCCCGCACGCTATCCCGATAGGCGCGGCCGACCCGCTCCTCGGCGAGATAGGTGCGGGCCGCCATGTACTCCTCCCAACTCATCCGCTCGACGGCGCCGAAGCCGCCGAAGTGGGCTGCGACGATCGTGCGCGCGGCTTGCGGGTCGACTGAGTGGGCATCGAGGAGGAGCCGTTGGTCCGACCACTCTGCGAAAGCCCGCTCAGTCGAGCCGCCAAAGGGCGCACCAGCGCTTCTGCGTACAGGTCATCCGCCCTGTCGGCGGCTGGATAAGCGAGCGAGAAGTCGGCCAGGAGTGCCTCGATGTCGAACGGGACCGGCGCCCCGTCCGCGTCGAGGAGGTTCCAACCGACCGCTCCGTGGCGGGCGTAGGTGCGGTACCAGCGCGGCTTGACGAGAGCCGCCTGGACGGCGCCCTTCGCGTCCGCCGATTCGCTCATGTCCAACTGCCACGCCAGACCGAGGTCGAGCGATGGCTTGGGGAGGATGTAGACGATGTCGCCATCCTCCCCGTGCGGGGTCCCCGGGCATTCGCAGTCGCGTGCCCGGACGGGTACGAGTTCCATGTTCGTTCAGCCCCTTTCGTCTGCTACGGCAAGGCCGTCAACTGGTTGACCACGACGGCCCGATAGGCATAGCCGAGCGTGCTGGAATAGAACGCCCGGTACGTCAGGACGATGGTGGCGTTGCCGCCGATCTCGCCCTCCGCTCGTTCGAACAGCCTGAACGCCCCCTGCCGGTCGTAGCGGTACGGGGTCGCGGCCTCGGCCAGCTCGGTCGAGGACGTGAGGACCCGGATGAACCGATCCGGGACGGGGGTGTCGTCGAGCGTGGCCGCCTCGGCGATCGTGGCCGCCGTCTTGGCGAGGGTCAGGACGACCTCGATGACCCGCTCCCCGCGGCCGTAGCCCTGGAGGGCGAACCGGGTGTTCGAGCCGTTGGCGTAGCGCTTCTGGTCGAGGTTGTTCGCGACCCGGATCGTCACCCCGTGGATGGCGTCGACGAGGGGCGTGATCCCGATCGAGCCTGCGGCGCTGTCGAGGTAGACGGCGGTGTCGGCGCCGAAGACGAACTCGGGGCTCGAATCGACGCTCAGGCCGTCCGCCGCGTTCGCCCCGAGGGTGGCGTCGGCGAAGATCCAGTTATCCGACAGCTCCCACGGCCCGAGCCCTTCGGGCATCGTCTCCTCGAGGCTGTCGGCCACGCCGCCGATGCCGCGGATCGTGTCGGTCGCCTCGGTGTCGTCGCCGAACTCGTCGGTCCAGTAGTCGAAGGTGTCAGCGGTGAGGGACGAGAGCTGGTACGTCCACGTCTTGGCGGTGCCCGCGCCGGTCGCGGTGACGCCGCCCTTGAGTCCCGCCGAGAGGCGGATCGGGAGGTCGTTGAAGGTGAGCGGTCCGGTGGGGTTCCACGTCACCTCGGGGCCGGTCGAGTACGGCGCGATGACGGGGTCGAGCGAACCCGTGTCCACGTCCGGGTTGGTCCGGTTGGGGTTGTAGACGATCGGGCCGCGCCACGGGACCCGGCGGGTGGTCGTGACGGCAGTCCCGATGACGGTCTGCTTCGCGACCTGGTTGAAGCGCAGGCGGACGAGGCCGGCGACCATGCGTGATCCTCCGTCCAGCCCCTAGAAGCGGCGATGCGATGAATGGATGCGGCGATGCGGACGGAGACGGTATTCGGTTAGGTCCAGCCCCGACTCTCGAAGGTCTCGGAAAAGCCGAGCACGGCCCCACGATACACGATCGACGGGCCATCCGAACGGGCAATCTCGATCTCGGTGTCGGTGACCGATGCGAGTTGGAGGATCGAAGAGCCGCCCGCGACCTGAGCGTAGGCCGAGGCAAAGCGGGTCACCAGCAGATCCACCAGGTCGTCGAGCCGGTCAGATGCCGCGGTCGGGTCGAGGAAGGTATCGACGAGGGTCACCGTGAGCCCGACCATCCGCCGCTCCATGAGGCCATAGCCCGCCCGCCCGCCGGAGAACGAGACGGTCTCATCGCGCCCGCCGATGTAGGCACAGGGCGTCTCGGTGAACGAGCCCGGGCGGGTGGAGTAGACCGCCCGGATCTGGTCCGGGGTGGCGGTCTGCTGGGCTTGCAGGACCGCCATTACCGCGGCCACGACATCGGACCGAAAGGTGGTCGTCATGAAGCCTTGTTCCAGGCCGCGACGATGAGCCCCGCGCCCCGACGGTTCACGCCCGCAGCGACGCCCGGCGCGAGATACGGTCGGGCACGGCTGCCGGGATGGCGGACGCGCCGCGCGAAGTGGGTCGCCTTGCCGCCCTTGCGCAGCCGGCCGCCGAGGGTCCGGGGTCCGCCCCATGCCAGGACCTTCGCCCGCTTCGGCACGATGACCCGCGGCCGGGAGCCGAACTCGACGGCGGCCGCGTAGCCGACCCGGAGGCGTCCGCCGGCCACGACCTCGGCGCTCTTGGCAGTGAGGCGGCCGACCCGGATCGTCCGTCCGAGGTTGCCGGTCCGCCGCGGGACGAGGCGCTTCGCCTCCGCGACCCCCTCCACCGCGATCTCCCGGAGGATGACCCGGGTATCGCCCACGGCCGCAAGCCGCTTCTGAAGATCGGGCACGCCTTTGAGGCTGATGCCGAACGTCATACCGCCGTCACCTGCGAACCGACCCGCCAGTCTGCGATGAAGCCCTGGATCTCGATCGGCAGGGACGACAGGTCGAAGATGCCGGCCTCGGTCGTGATCGCGCCCGACAGGATCGCGTCGGGCCGCTTGGTGTAGTAGGCGGCGAGGACCTTGGTGGCGTGCCGGACCGGCTCCGGGAGCAGGGCGTCGGTGTAGCCCCAGGAGCCCGCGATGCTGAGGTCGTTCGGCAGGGACGAGCGGTCCGTCCGCCTCCCCGGCAGATCGAGCCCCCGGTCCCACCAGTCCGAGATCGACCAGTACCACGGCCCGCCGGGCTGAGGATCGAAGGCCCGGAACTGGATGCCGGTCGATACGCCGGTCTGCTGCACGTCGGGCAGGAGCCAGTACGTCGAATCGGCGGTGACGACCGAACCCGCGAGGGTGATCGTCGTCGCGGTCCGAAGGCCCGGGATGGGGACGAGGGTCCGGCCCTCAGTCGTGAAGACCAGCGTCAGGGTCCGGTCGGCGTACAGGCGTCCGGTGGCCCGCTCGAGGAGCCAGCCGGCGGCCCGGATGTTGGATCCGATCGTGGCGTCGGAGTAGCGGGACGAGGAGCTGGCATTGAGCTCCATGTAGTCCCGGACGGACTCGGCCGAGACGAGGCTAGGAGCGTCCATCTACGAGGTCCCGGATGATCGCCGAGAACCGGATCGCGGCCTCGGTCCAGGAGAACGACGAGCGAACATGCTCGCGGGCTGCCCGCCCGAGCTGGCGCCGGAGGGGCTCGTCGTCGAGCAACCGGGCCACCTGTTCACCGAAGGCTCGTTCATTCACAGCCGCCCATGCGTGGTCGTACTCGTTGTCAACGAGGTGATCCACAGGAGCCGTCAGCCCGCCGGGTCCAATGACCTCCGGTACCGCACTATACGCCATCCCCACCGCCGGGACACCACACGCCATCGCTTCTGCGATCGTGAGTCCGAAGCCCTCCGCCGAGACGGAGGCGTAGACGTCGGCCATGTTGTAGAGCACGACGAGCAGATCGCGGGGGGCTGATCCGTAGATGTCCACGATCCGGGTCGCCACGATCCGGTCCCGGATGGTCGGCGGGTACTTGGAGCGGAGGTCGTCGAGGTTGCCGCCCTGGTCACGGACCGCACAGTGGACCACGAGGTAGGCGTCGGGTCGGACCGCGAGGACGGGGGCCATCGCCCGGAGGAGCGAACCGTACCGCTTGCGGGGCATGAGCCGATCGGCCCGGAAGACGATCCGGGCATCGATGGGCACGCCGAGGAACTTCCGGGCGCTGGCCTTGTCCCGGATCTTCCACTCCCGCTTCCGGGCGGTGAGGCGCAGCATCCGCTCGGGCGTCAGGGGCCGGAAGGCGTCGGCGTCGATGCCGTGATAGACGACCGGCGGCCGCTTGCCTGTCACCCGTTCGATCTGGTCAGCCCCGAACTCCGACATCGCCACCGGATGGACGGTCTGCCACAGGCCCCGCCACGAGGGAGGCAGGTCCACCCCCTCGATCGGAACGTAGTGGAGGGTCGGCAGGGACCGGAACGCCTCCGACACGGACGGGTCGATCTCGACCATCATCTTCGCGGCGGTGTAGTCACCGAGCAGGATGGCCGCCTGCGGCGTCCAGCCGTCGTGCCAGAGCGTGCCGTCGAGGAGCCCCACGATGCCCCTGTTCGTGAGCGACAGGCTGTCGGCTCCGAACGCCGCGACCTTCTCGAAATCGAGGAGTTGTGGGTCCTGCACCTGGAAGGTCCGTGACAGGAACGGCTCGGGCAGGGTCGTCCACTCGTTCTGCGACACGAACCGGACATCGAGCCCGAGGGCGAGGAGTTGGCGGCCAAGGTCCTGGGTGACCGTCCCGAACCCTGTCGGCGCCATGTCACCTAGGAACAGGACGCGCACCACTACCGCGGCCTCACAGGACCCGCTCGAACATCTCCCAGATCTGCTCGGCCTCCGCGTCAAAGTCCACGACCTCGGCGAACCGCGCGGCCATCGCCCGACTCATCCGCTCGTGGAGCTCGTCGTCCTGAACGAGGCGGCGGATGAACGCCACCGTCTCGGCGTGGCTGTGGGCCTGGACATCGAACGACGTCTCCCCTTCGACCCAGAGCGGGCCGCCCAGCTTGTCGGCGTAGTAGGTGCCGGTCCCGACGAGGGGTTTGCCACAGGCCGCGAGGTTGTGGAGGACATGACCGTAGCCGTCCGACCACGTCTTGCAGTGCAGTCCCACGCCGGCCTTCCGCATGAGCGCAGCCAGCTCGGCCGAGGTCGTGACGTTGCCGCCCCAGTAATCGTCGACCGGACCGACGTGGCCGTGGTAGCGGAGGCGCACGTCCGGGAGGTCGCGGGCGAGAGCGAGGAAGCGGGCGTATTCGAGCCGGTCCTCGGGCAGGGCCTGGACCCAAGTCCCGACGTAATCGCGCTCGGCGGGCGGATACTCGAAGTGGTACTCGGCGAGGCTGAACTCCTGCCGGTAGGTGACGTAGGGCACCCACGGGTAGAGGTCCCGGACGGTCGAGAACAGGGCGAAGTCGATGAGGTCGTAGCGGTTGGCGGTGCCCTGGTTGCCGACCTGGATGCCGTACTTCGCCCCGACCTCGCGAGCGAAGGCGTGCCAGCCCGGCTCGTTCTCGGTGAGGGTGGCGAGGACGATGTCGGGCCGCAGCGCCCGGGCCTGCTCCATCGTCACCAGTCGATGGACCCGCCCCGGATACATCGCGTCGTCGCGTTCGTACCAGCCGCCCATGTCCCGGTCGTCGCCCCACGCCTGGAGATACTGGCGGGCCACCCCCTCGCCGTGGGGCATGTGGCGCTCGTACTGCCAGACCCCGGCATCCCACCAGTCCATCCCGTAGGGGCGATACAGCTCCCAGCCGAAGCGGTCGCAGAACAGCATCGCCAGGCTCTCCCAGAGCGAGGCGTGGTGATGGTCGGCGAGCACTCTCATCCGAGGTAGTCCTTCCATTGGGCGCCGATGGTCTCGATCCCGAACAGGTCGATGGCCCGCCGGCGCTGGCGCTTGCCCTCGACCCCCGCGAGATCGGGGTGGTCGAGGAACAGGGCCAGCCAGTTGCGGACCTGCCCAGCGTCGTGTCCCGACAACTCCGTGATCTCGTCTCCTTCGTACAGCCCCTCGGGGTAGAACCGATGGCGGGGCATCGCCACGACCGGGACGCCGGAGAGCATCGCCTCGATGAGCCCCAGGGTGTAGGACGCGGGCTCGGTCCCGGTGTAGAGGTAGCAGCGGAGCGACGCCAGGTAGGCCAGCATGTCGGGGTATTCGAGCCGCCCGAGGCCGCCCGGCAGGGCTTCCGAGCCAGGGCCGGCCGGAGCCGTTGGCAGGCCGTCCGTGGCTTCCCGCCAGAAGTCGAGGTGCAGGGCGTTGCCACGGGCCAGCGGCCCCTCAGCGCCCTTCCACTGCGAGACGTTCCCGACCGCGACCCTGTCTCCCGTCCACGGGCCGTAGTCGCCGGGGTACTTGCCGAAGCGGATGAGCGCGTCCTGCCCCGCGAAGTCGCGCCCGAAGCCGCGTGCCTCGGCGGGGGAATAGCGGACGATCTCGAGCCCCAGCGGGCGGCCCTGAGCCATGTACCGCTCCAACTTGGGGTTGGACTGACCGCAGGTGCGCCAGATGACCCGCTTGGCCTTGCCGAGGATGGGCGGGATCCAGCGTTCCACGAAGTGGTGGACGATGACGACGTCGGCCCAGTCGAGAAGGTCGGGGTGGAGATCGGCCTTGGCCCAGTCGATGGCCCAGCCCTCGTCCTCCCCTGCGTGCTTCACCCGCTGGGCGTGGCACAGGGCGCGGAGCTCGGGATGGTCGGGAGCGTCAGGGAGGGGTGGGCGCATCGTCTCACCCGGATCGGATGGGGTCGCGTAGCCGCCGGGGGCGAAGACGTCGTAGCCGAGGTCGCTGAACATCCGAACGTCGTCGAACTCGGCCACGGCGTGACTCGCGAGGAGGAGCACGTTCATCGCCGCATCGCCCGGAACGGCCCGAAGGGCTGACTATCGTCGAGGGTCACGTCGTGGGTCGCGCCCAGCAACTCCCGGACGCGGGACGGTCCGAAGCCGCCCCGCGGGTGGTATTCGCCGGTGATCTCCTGGACCTCACCGATGGCGGGGTCGTCGAGGAACGCCCACTCGCAGCCCTCGCAGTCGATCTTGAGGAGGCGGATCGGGCCGGTCAGGCGGAGCAGGCTCGTCAAGCTCATCGTCGGCAGGGTCACGGTCCGCCGGCTCTCGCCGGTCTGCCAGATCGCGCCCCCGATGTAGCGGTGCTGGCGCTGGAACTCCTCGTCCGTCGTGCCGTAGGCGACGACCGGATCGGTCCCCGCCGCGCGGTTCAGGACGACGACATCGAGGCCGTTGCTCTCGGCGTTGCGGCGGATGAGGTCGGCATTCTCGGGCAGGGCCTCGATGGCGAAGACCCGCCCCAGCGGATTGTCGGCGGCGACCCCGAGCGCCCAGCCGCCGATGTGCGCCCCGACATCGACAAAGACGCCCGGTTCGCCGCGCGGGATCGGGTACTCGGAATGGGTCAGGATCGCCGACAGGGTGTTCCAGTCGGTCGTGTCGGGACGGAACCAGAGATCGAGCAACCGGCCACCCGGCGTCCGCCAGGTATCGCTTGCGAGTTCATCCATCAGCCCCTACTCCCGGTCAACGGACAGTCCCGGAGGTGTGACCGGGAAGTCTCCTCAACGGGACCGTCCGCGACGATGATACGCCAATGGAGAACCCCCCGGAAGAGGGGCTGGCTGCCTCCGGGGGGTTCCATGTGGTGCGGGCGAGCCCGCGCTAGTGGGGAGGCTGGCGACGTGTCCCGGTCGGCAGGTCCTTCTCGACCTGCACCACGGGCGACTTGGGCTCCTCGGCCTTCTCTGGCTTGGGAGCCTTCTGCTTCGCCATCGCCTTACGGGATGATGTCGGCAACGAACTGGAAGGCGCCCGAGTAGACGGCCGGACGGGCATCGAGGCCCATCTCCATCTCGCCCCGGAAGCCCACGAGGTTGTAGTCCCAGCGGGTCCCGGCGATGTCGGTCGAATCGACCCGGTAGCCATCGCCGTAGTAGACCTTGAGGGCCGCCCACTCGCCGACGATGAGATCGTCCGTCCCGGCGAGCTGGTTGTCGCCGAAGACGGGGATGCCGAAGACCCGGATCGTCGGGGACGTCGGGTCGGTGTGGACGTCGAGGAAAAAGCCGGCGTTGTCGGTGCCCTGGGACGCGAGCGTCCAGAGCGAGGCGCCCGACACGACCGCGCCCGTGGGCGTCCGGTTGCGGCCACCGAGCGTACCCGCCGCGGTGGCGATGGCGCTGATGATCGAGCCGGCCTGGGTGGCAGCTGCGGTGAAGGTCGAGGTGAACGTCGCCGGGGCGTTCGTGATCGCGGTCTGGAGGCCGTACGGCTCAGACGAGCCCGAGCCCCGGTAGATGTAGTACGCCTCGCCGAGGGCGAAGGCCCGGGCCAGTTCGTCGAGGACATCGGCTTCGGCCGCGCCCGCCGACTTGCGGACCATCTGCTTGGAGACGTCGTGGACCTTCGCCAGTGTGTAGAGGGTCGCGGTGTAGCCGTTGTAGGCGAGGTCCTCGTTCGTCTTGAGGCTGCCCCAGGCGATGACCGCGGCCCGCGTGGCGTCGGCCGAGCGGAACGGGATGTCCACCGCGGTCGCCCCGGCGAGGCCGCGGCGGGCGGTGACGAGCTTGGCCGCGGCCGACTGGTAGCGGCCGGTCTTCACGAGGTCGTCGACGATCGCGTTGGGGAGGATCCAGCCGCCCGTCGCGTCGGTGAGGCCGGTGGTCGCCTTGCCGATGGGCAGGACGCCAGCCGATTCCTCGGGG
>Ga0209341_10003573_pt1 | contig 14500 bp, 15 predicted proteins | sample RifCSP13_2_FD_184020 | JGI IMG/M metagenome (GOLD analysis project Ga0209341, IMG submission 184020) | Soil microbial communities from Rifle, Colorado - Rifle CSP2_sed 13_2 (SPAdes) (version 2) | ecosystem: Environmental > Terrestrial > Deep subsurface > Rock core/Sediment | place: Rifle...
TGCCCAGTATTGCAGAAGGTACGGCCTTATCCCGCGGATACAGAGAGACATAGGCCTCATAGGCATCCCGTGCCTGAGGTAAATTACCGGCCGCAAGGTAAGCCTCAGCGGCCTTGAAGAGGGCCCTCTTTTGAAGCGGGCTGTCCGGATAGGAGCGGTTGATGGTCTCATACAGCTCCGCGGCCTTCTCATGCTCATCCCGGTTATCGAGCAGGCCGGCCAGCTTAAACGAGGCATAATCCCCTATCAGGGGATAGACCGTGTAGGCCCTCTCAAAGTATGCCTCTGCCCCGTCTATCTGAAGCTGTTCCATAATATGACCGGTCATCAGGGAGGCAACACCTGCGATCCTTGGGTCATCCGATTCTTCTGATGAAAGGAATCTGAATATCCGGAGGGCCTCTTCCTGCATGCCGGCCTTATATATTTCTACGGCATCATTGAGGCTTTCGTTCGGATCAGTACAGCTTGATTCGTCCGCATAGGAGTCGCTAACCGCATAACAGATGAGAAAAAGGAACAACACGATCCATGAGAGACGCCTTAGACCCATTATGGTAGAATTATAGCAAGAACTTTTACTGCTGTCAGCAATAATGAAAGAGACAATAATGAAAAAGACAGACCTTAGAGAGTTAAGCCTGATCGGGACAGAGGCCTTCGCTGCAGATCTCGGACTTGAAAAATACCGTGGCAGGCAGATATTCCAGTGGGCCTATGGCAAGGCCGCTGACTCTATCGAGGCGATGACAGAGCTGTCGAAGGAGGTCCGGGGCCTTCTGTCCCAAAGGGCCTATATCAGCAAGATCACAGAGGTCAAACGACAGCGCTCTACAGACGGGACAGAAAAATTTCTATTCGCCCTTGAGGATGGTCACAGGATAGAGAGTGTCCTGATACCTGAAGAAGGGCGATTAACCCTCTGCATATCCACACAGGTAGGATGCGGGATGGGGTGTACCTTCTGTCTGACCGGCAAGGGGGGGCTGGTGAGGAATCTGAGGAGTTCGGAGATCGTCAACCAGGTTCTATCAGTGCAGGGGGGCCTGCCGGATGGAAGGAGACTCACCAATATTGTCATCATGGGGATGGGAGAACCTCTTGCCAACTACCATCATACCATCAAAGCCATAGAAATCCTGACTCACCTCCGTGGCCCCGCCATCGGCGCACAGAGGATCACCCTGTCGACATCCGGTCTGGTACCGCAGATCAGAAAACTTGGGGAGAGCCGTCTTAACATCAACCTGGCCATCTCCCTCAATGCCTCGACAGATGAGCAGAGGAACCTCATCATGCCCATTAACAGGAAATACTCTATGGACAAACTCCTCCAGGCCTGCAGGGAATATCCGCTCAGGAGAAGGAGGATGCTGAGCATTGAATATGTACTTCTCGCAGGGCTGAATGACACCCCGGAAGATGCACACCAAGTTGCACGGCTCCTGAAGGGGATACGCTGCAAGATCAATCTTATTCCATTTAATGAGTTCCCCGGCTCTCCGTATAAAAGGCCCTCAGAGGAATCCGTTCTGAGATTTCAGGAGATCCTGGCAGGACATCACTTCTCCGCATTCATCAGAAAGAGCCGTGGGGCAGACATCCTTGCCGCCTGCGGGCAACTACGAGAAGAGTAGCGTAAAGCGGAGATTATCCCGCCATCCTGGCGATGGTGACAACATATACCATTCCAGCCCCATTCTTCTTTAGCGTCTTTGCACATTCGTTTACTGTTGACCCTGTGGTGTAGACGTCATCAACAAGGATGATGTCCTTATTTATTATCATCTCTCCATTCTGAACACTAAATGCCCCGACGACATTCCTTTTCCTCTCTTTCATGTCAAGTTCAACCTGAGGCCTTGTGTGGCGTTCTCTGAGGAGGATATCTGTTAAAACCGGGATCCCAAGCCTGTCTCCTATGACCGACGCAAGAATCGCAGACTGATTGAACTCCCGCTCTTTCAAACGGCTGGGATGGAGGGGGACGGGGATAATATGGCATGACTGCAGCCCCTCTATGTCCATAATCCCCCTTAATCCCCCTTTAGTAAAGGGGGAAAAATCTGCCAGGGCCCTGCCTACACGAATCTTCTTCTTATACTTAAAGAGTTTAATCGCCTCTGCAAGGACGCCTTCATAGGGTCCGAAAGAGACCGCCCTGTCAAAACAGGGGGGATTCTTCCGGCAGGCGCCGCAGAGATGACCTTTAGTTTCCCCCCCTTTAGAAAAGGGGGGCAAGGGGGGATTTGATCGCGGATTTCCAGATGAAACAGGGGACATAAGAAGATACGGCATACCGCAGCGAGGACAGCAGGGGCCGTCAAACCATTTAATGGTATCCCAGCATCTTTTGCAGAAATAGGCTGTCTGCGCATCCGAAGAGACAGAACCACCGCATTGTCTGCACGCCGCGGGAAATATGATCTTCAGGATATGCTTGAGAATACCCATTTTAAGCAATCAAGGTTAGAAGTTAGAGGTAAGAAATCAAAGAATCAGCGATCGGCCTGTCATCTCTGCCGGCTTCTCAATCCCCATGAGGTCAAGAAGGGTTGGGGCAACGTCGGCAAAGATGCTCGGGCCTTGTCTGAGACGGAGGCCTTTTTGCGTGACAATGAAGGGGACCAGATTGGTCGTATGGGCCGTGTGGGGCTTTCCTGTATCATACTCGATCATCTGCTCTATATCTCCATGATCAGAGGTCACGCAGGCAACCCCAGCGACATCGTTTACGGCAGAGAGCATCCTGCCGAGGCATTCGTCCGTGACCCCGACTGCCTTAATGCCGGCCTCAAGCACCCCGGTATGGCCCACCATATCCGGATTGGCATAATTTACCAGGATAAACCCATACTCTTTAGAACGGATCCGGCGCTCAAGCTCTTCTGTAACCTGATAGGCGCTCATCTCCGGTTTCTGATCGTACGTGGCCACTTCCTTGGGAGAGGGGATGAGGAACCGGTCTTCCCCGGGAAACGGTCTTTCCTCGCCGCCGTTAAAGAAATAGGTTACATGGGCATACTTCTCAGTCTCTGCGATCCTGAACTGTCGGATATCCGCCTTACTGATTACCTCGCCGAAGATATTCGCTAACCGGGTTGTACTGAATGCCGCTGGGAGCGGCATGGCCTCATCGTACCGCTTCAGAGAGGCAAAGGCCGCAAGGGATGGAGAGACCTTCCTCTGGAATTTGCTGAACTCTGCAGAAGTTAATGCCGCAGTCAGCTCCCTGGCGCGGTCTGCCCGGAAATTAAAGAAGATGCAGCCATCGCCATCTCTTATAGTCGCAAGGGGTCTTCCGGATGGATCCGTAAAAACGGTTGGAAGAACAAACTCATCGGTGACCCCTCCCGCATAACTCTTCTCTATCGCAGCAGCAGGGTCAGCCGCAATCACCCCCTCACCCGCTATCATCGCATGATACGCCTTTTCAACCCGCTCCCACCTATTATCCCGGTCCATGGCATAATAACGGCCTGAGATCGTTGCAATCTTTCCGGTCCCTTGCTCCTTTAAATAATCCCGGAGAGCCCTCAGATATCCTGCGCCACTCTGCGGCGGGGTGTCTCGGCCGTCTAAAAATGCGTGGATGTACACCTCGTGAACACCCTCCCTTTTGGCCATATCAATCAGGGCAAAGAGATGGTGGATATGACTGTGAACCCCCCCGTCCGACAGGAGCCCCATCAAATGGAGCCTCCCGGATGACTCTCTTGTCTTTTGCATGCACTCAAGGAGGACAGGGTTTCTTTGAAAGTCACCGTCTTTTATGGATTTATCAATCCGGGTCAGATCCTGATACACAACACGCCCTGCCCCTATATTGAGGTGCCCAACCTCAGAATTCCCCATCTGCCCCTCTGGCAATCCTACGGACTCCCCGGAGGCATCGAGTGTTGTGTTCGGATATTCACGCAGGAGGGCATTATAAACAGGGGGGCTGGCTAAGGCGATGGCATTCCCCTCTGTGCGGGGATTGATCCCCCAGCCATCCAGGATGATCAGAACTACCGGTCTCAGGCTCCGGTCCATTCAATGCGGTCTTTCTTGTAGGACGGTTCGGTCTTGATGGCATGCCAATTCTTCCCTTTGGAGTGGTAGATATCCTTTTTGACATAGACAGGAGAGACGGTAAAGGTATTCCACCCCCCGCAGCGGGGACACCTTCCGCTCCAATCGCAGGTATGATAATCACAGACTGGACAGTAGTACGGCACCATGACCCTTTTACGGAGTCCAAGGGCCTTTTTAAACTCGCCTATCGCCTGCTCATACTCTTCCTTCCTTTCATAGATATTGCCTAACAACTTATACAGGTCAGGCATCCCCCCCTCGGTCCCCTCCAACTCAGACAACACCTCGTAGGCCTCATCCAGCATCTCAAGGCGGTAGTAGAGCTTCCCAAGGTAGAACCTGAGCGCGGCATGATCCGGGTTGAGGGATATGGCCTTCTTGTATATCCAGATGATCTTCTCAGGTTCCCCCTGCTGAAGGTAGAAGTCTTCCAACTTGTGCAGGAGTATCTCACTGTAATTCAGGTAATAGCCCCTCTCCCAGAGATCGGCCGCCTCAGCGCTCGCCCCCTCTTCAATCAGCATGTCCCCGAGGACCACATAGGCCGGGATAAAGTTTTTATCCGCCCGGATGATCCCCTTCAGCAACTTCCTGCTCTTGTCCTTATCCCCCTTGGCAAATAAATACCTGGCAAATTCATACCGCAACCCCATTAAAAGCCTTGCATCCTCTCCTCTGTCCCGGCGATGTTTTACGATCCGCCCCTGGATTTCGTGGGCGCCATCCCACCTTGCAATCCTGACATAGATATCTCTTAAGCGGCTCAGGGCCTCTACGTTAGAGGAGTCTCGTCTGACGATCTCCTGAATGACGGAGATAGCCTCCTCATGGGAACCGGCTAAAACATAATCGCCGGCCAGCGCAAATTGCGCCTCGAGACTCTTATCATCGAGCTTCCTTGCCCTCTTGTGAAATTTGATGGCCTCAGAGTAATTGCGTTCCTGCTGATAGGCATCCCCGATCCTCAGGAGGGTATAAAAGTGATTCGGTTCTATCTTTAGAACATCCCGGAAAAAGGAGATGGCCTGATCATACTTCCCGGAGAGATAGGCGTAAAGCCCCTTTGAGAAGATGTCCTGAACACGGGCGTCTATTCGCTCTTTCTGCCTGCTCCGCCACTCCCGGAACAGGGTCTTTGCATCCCGCAGGAGGGTAAAGAGTATGACGATAAATGCCCCAAGGGCAAACGAGAAGAGGAAAAAACCAACTGTAGATATGGAGTAAGAGGTTGCTGAGTTGAGATGGACTGTCAGGGACTCTGGATTAAGCCGCTCAAAATAGACGATGACGACTAAGGCGAATACAGCAAAGAGTGCGATAAAATAACGCATTAGACCTCGGATTTTTTACTTCTGCTCCTGTAATTTATCCTGGGAGCGTCACCCCACAGCCGTTCCAATCCATAATATAACCGGGCCTCATTATCAAAGATGTTCACGATCACATCCCCATAATCCATCAAGACCCATTCAAGATTGACAACCCCCTCTACGTGATGAGCCTTCTCCCCTTTTTTAGAAAGGGCCTCATCGATGTGATCTGCGCACGCCTTGATCTGGCGTTTGGAATCTCCGGCGGCGATTACAAAGTAGTCTGCTATAGATGTTATTGCAGAGACTTCAAGCACGATAATATCAGAGGCCTTTTTCCCCTCCAGGCATCTTGCGGCTAATACGGCCTTTTTCTTGCCTGTCAGCGCCTTCTTTGTCTTTGTCGTCGTTTTTGTCGTTGTCGTCAATGATAAAGCCCTTTTTTCATTATATATAACAGAACGGATTCAGGCAACAGATTTTTAACTTCTCTTCCCTCCTTTATAAGCGCCCTGAGCCCGGTGGATGAAATATCGCACGGGGTTATCCTCTCAAGGAAGAGGTGATAACGCCCTGTCAGCTTAATGGAGAGCCTGGTGATCTCTCCCCTGTCCAGCTTATCAATCTCCGCGGCTTCAAGTCTGTTGAATGGCGGCATGTCTAAACTCTTCAGGTCACTAAACCTGTATCCAGGCCGCGGGATCACAATGAAATGGCACAGGGTCAGGAGCTCATCCGTATCTTTCCACGTCCTGATCTCAAGAAAGGCATCCATACCCAAAATAAAGTAGAGTTCAGCAGTATCGCCCAGCTCCCTCTGAAAAAACTTTACCGTATCAATGGAGTAGGAGAAGCCCTTACGCTCCGCTTCAACAGGGGATACTGAGAAATCTTTGTGGGGAGCAACGGCAAGCTTTGTCATGTGCAGCCGGTGAATGGGGTCCATGACCTCAGAATCTCCCTTATGCGGCGGGAGCCCGGTTGGGATAAAGATGATGCGGTCAAGGGCAAAGTGCTCTTTGATCTCAGCTGCAATCCGGAGGTGTCCGGTATGGATAGGGTTAAATGTGCCTCCAAATAGACCGATACGATGCAAATTGAAATCCCTTAGATTTGACTTCACTCCCTTAACTGACCGTCTCCGAGGACAATAAACTTCGCTGAGGTAAGCTCTTCCAGCCCCATCGGGCCTCTGGCATGGATCCGGGTGGTGCTGATCCCGATCTCTGCCCCTAACCCGAACTGGCCGCCATCGTGAAGCCGGGTGGAGGCATTCACAAATACCGCCGCGGCATCAACCTCCCTGAGGAACGACATGGCCCTCGGGTGATCATTGGTCACGATAGCCTCAGAGTGCCGGGAGCCATACGTCTCGATATGCCTCAGGGCCGCTTCCATGCTCTCTACAATCTTTATGTTCAGGATCAGATCAAGATACTCTCTATTCCAGTCCTCATCTGTTGCAGCCCTGATGGAGGGACCCATGCGGACCACCTCAGGACATCCCCGCAACTCAACGCCCCCCTTGCGAAGCCTGGCGATCATCCCCGGCAGAAAGCCCGCGGCTATATTCCTGTGGACCAGCATCGTCTCCATGGCATTGCACGTGCCGGGCCGCTGCACCTTTGCGTTATAACATATCTCCTGCGCCATCTTCACATCCGCATACTCATCCACATAGGTATGACAGAGCCCCCTGTCATGCTTGATGACAGGGATGGTAGAGTTCGCAGTGACCGTCCGGATCAGCTCTTCGCCGCCGCGGGGGATAATCAGGTCAATATATTGATCCAGCCGGAGCATCTCCATCACAGCTTCCCGGTCAACGATATCCACCAGAGTGATCGCACCGTCCGGAAGCCCTGCCTTAGCGCCAGCCTCCACCATGATCTCTGCAATGGCCCTGTTGGAATGGATCGCCTCTGATCCGCCCCTCAAAAAGACACCGTTGCCGGACTTGATACACAATCCGGCAGAGTCTGCTGTTACGTTTGGCCTTGATTCATAGATGATCCCTATTACCCCAATCGGCACCCGGATCCGTCCGACCTGCATCCCGTTAGGCCGCGGCCACATGCGGGTAATCTCCCCGACAGGGTCTGGTAAACCCGCCACATCCCTCAATCCCTTTGCCATCTCCCGGATCCGCTTCTCATTGAGGGTCAACCGGTCGATCAATGCAGGGGAGAGGGACTTCTTCTTCGCGGCATCTATATCCTTCTGATTTTCCAGTTGCAGCCTCTCTGCCTCTTTCTCTAAAGCATCGGCCATGGACAAGAGGGCGCTGTCCTTGATGCGGGTAGAAAGGGTTGCAAGCCTGCGGGCCCCTTCCCTGGCCTTCTTTCCCTTCTCTGCAATGTAACTTTTAATATCCATAGAACCCTCCAATTGCCCAATAAATCGGGCAACTACTAAAACACTACCAGGTTATCCCGGTGAATCACCTCATCATAATCTTTATACCCCAAAATGGCCGCTATTTCACCTGTCTTTTTCCCTTTGATCTTTGCAATTTCTTTCGCGTTGTAGTTGGTCAATCCCTTGGCGAAGACCTTTCCTGCAGCATCCTCGCAGGTGACGGCATCCCCCACCTCAAACACCCCTTCGATATCCAGAATGCCTGAAGGGAGGAGGCTCTTCCCCTTCATCACCAGAGCATCCCGCGCACCATCATCTAAGATCAACCGGCCGCTCGTGGGGGGCGCATGCGCTATCCACTGTTTCCGGCTTGTCAGGCGGGACTTTTTGGGCAGAAAGAGGGTACCGACCTCAACGCCGTCTAATGCCTTTTCCAAAAGGCCCGGCACATGACCGTTCAGGATAATCGCCGGGATACCATACTCTGTGACCTTCTTAGCCGTCTCGACCTTCGATGACATCCCCCCTGTCCCTTCTATGGTCCTTGAATCGCCGGCAATAGATTCTATCCCCCTGTCTATCTCCTCAACCATTGGGATGAGCGTCGCCTTAGGATTCCTGGCAGGATCTTCTGTAAACAGGCCGTCTATGTCCGAGAGTATGATCAGGAGATCTGCATCAATGAGGTTGGTCACAAGACCGGAGAGGAGGTCATTATCCCCGAATTTTATCTCGTCTACGGCGACCGTATCATTTTCGTTGATCACAGGAACCACGCCGTAAGACACAAGGGTCAGCAGGGTGTTCCTTGAGTTTAAAAAGCGCCTCCGGTCCGCAATATCTTCCCGGGTCAGCAATACCTGGGCGACTTTGATGCGAAACTCCCGGAACAGCCTCTCGTACAACTGGATCACCTTGCTCTGCCCTATCGAGGCCGCGGCCTGCTTCAGGGGGATTGCCCTGGGCCTGTGATTCAACCCAAGCTCCTTCATCCCTGCAACGATAGCGCCGGAGGAGACGATCACGATCTCATAGCCCCTCTGACGAAGACCAACGATCTCTCTGACAATCCTCTTCATCCTCCGGGAATTGATCCCCTTCCCGGTAGAGGCGAGCACCCGGCTGCCGATCTTGATAACAATACGCCTGATGCCTTTCAGGGTTGCAACTCTTATCGTTGAGACCTTCATCTGAAAATCCCTCTCCTCACTCCTCTCCACTCACCACTGTCTTCTCACTCCTCCCCTTCTCTACTTCTTTCCCAAGATATTTTACAAGCTCGTTTATCCCTTTTCCAGTCACCGCAGAGACAGGGAAAAATTTAAACCCCTGTTTTTTGCAATACCGTGACACCTGTTTTAGCGTCTTCTCCTCTATCATGGCATCAATCTTTGTCCCTGCCACAACCTGAGGCTTTTCCAATAAGAGCGGGCTATAGAGCCCGAGTTCCTTATTGATCGTCTCAAGGGCCTCAACAGGCGCCAGGGTCACGTTATCTGAGGTATCCACTGAGACATCAACAAGGTGGAGCAGAATGGAGGTCCTCTCCACATGCCGCAGGAACTGGAATCCCAGCCCCTTCCCCTCATGGGCGCCCTCGATCAGGCCGGGGATATCGGCCATCACGAAACTCTTATATTTTCCGCAGCTCACCACCCCCAAATTGGGACTCAGTGTGGTGAATGGATAGTCTGCAATCTTTGGCCTTGCCGCAGAGATAGAGGAGATGAGGGTAGACTTGCCTGCATTGGGAAGGCCGATGATCCCGACATCCGCCAATAATTTAAGCTCGAGGAGGAGCCATCTCACCTCCCCCTTCTCTCCCGGCTGGGCATATTTGGGGGCACGGTTTACAGAGGTTGCAAAGGCGGCGTTCCCCAGCCCGCCGCGCCCTCCTTTTGCAACAACAACCTCCTGGCCCTCTTCCACCAGATCCGCCATGAGTATCTTTGATTCAAAGTCATAGACCATCGTCCCCACAGGCACCCTGACAAGCACATCTTTGCCTTCCCGGCCATACTTGTCCTTTCCTTGTCCATGGGCCCCGCGTGGACCCACATAGTGCTGATGGTATTTCTGGTCGAGTAACGTGTAGAGCTCTGATGAGGCCTGGATAATGATACTCCCCCCCTTGCCGCCCTTTCCTCCATTGGGTCCGCCACGGGGCACATACGCCTCCCTCCGGAAACTGACACACCCGTTCCCGCCATTCCCCGCCTGCACATAAATCTTGATGCGATCAATAAACATAGACAAGTGAACCCTATGTAAAAAAATGCCCCAGATTCTTATTACAGCACCTGGGGCATTTCAGAAAAATATTCTGTATGGGCTACATGACGGGGTAGACGCTGATCCTCTTTCTCTCCCTTCCGACCCGCTCAAACTGGACAACTCCTGAGATCTTTGCAAAGAGGGTGTCATCACTCCCTTTTCCTACATTAAATCCAGGATGGAACTTCGTCCCCCGCTGCCTTATGATAATTGAACCCGCAGGAACAACCTGTCCGCCAAAGCATTTTACGCCCAGTCTCTGGGAATTACTATCGCGGCCATTGCGCGTACTCCCTTGTCCTTTTTTATGTGCCATGAACTCCTCCCCTTTCTGCCTTCCTGCCTCTTATTTTTATCCTCTGACCTCGACGATCTTCAGCCGTGTCAAATATTGCCTGTGCCCCTTCGTGCGCTTGTAATTTTTCCTGCGCTTTTTCTTGAAGATGATGACCTTTTTGGCCCTCTCCTGTCTGACAATACTGGCAATAACCTTTGCATTCTCCACATACGGCCTGCCAACGACAATATCCCCTCCCTGACCTACGGATAGAACCTTATCCAGTTCTACCGCATCCCCAGGGGCTCCGGGAATCTTCTCTACCGCGATCACATCCCCTACCGCTACCCTATGCTGCTTTCCGCCTGTCTCTACTACTGCTGTTGCGTTCATAATCCCTCTCCTGCTATTCTTTTAGGTTTTCTTCCTCTTCCTGCTTCGTCTTGCATTCAATGCAATATGTGGCCACAGGCCGGGCATGCAGCCGTTTATAACTTATCTCTTCCCCACAATGTTCACAGATCCCGAATGTCCCGTTTTCTATCCTGGAAAGCGCCTCGTCTATCTTCTTCAGGAGCTTCTGCTCACGCTCTCTTAACCGGATGGTAAAGTTCTTATCGGCCTCTGCAGCCGCCTGGTCCGTTACATCCGGGAAATTAAGTTTTTCAGGGTTTAATCCCCCCCCGATAATAACTCCTGCCTCGGTCAACAAGGCAGACTTCTGCGCCTCTAAGTTTTCCCGGATCTCCTCGTACTTACTATTTTCTGTCTTTGCTGCTTCTGTCTTTGTCGCTTTTTTCTTTGTTGCCATAGCTAACTTCCTTTGACCACTTTAAAAATAGAGAATAGAATATCAAAAAAACAGATAGTAGTCAAGCCAATTTAGAAATGCAGGGTCATCCGCCTCTTTGCCAGAACCATCGGGAATTGTAGAGGGGTCCATACGGCCGGTGTGTCTTTGGATAAAGCTTTACAAACGGGGTGGACATGATCTCGTCGTAGTTAAGGTGGAATACCTTTGCAAACTCTGCAAGTTCCTTCTTTAACATCTGATATTCTGCATCATCCGGCTTCTCGACGCCGACCTCTTTCCCAACCCTCCTGCTGTCTACTTCTCCGCGTACAAATATAGCCCCGCCATGCATCCCGGTCCCAAGATAATCCCCGGCAAGCGGCTGACCCGGTCTCCTTTCCAGCCCTAACAATATAATGGTGCCCCCTGACATATATTCCCCCAGGAAATGGCCGGCAGTCCCGCCTATAATCAAGACAGGGACCTTCTCCATGTAGGCCTTCATATGAATCCCCACCCGGTAGCCTGCATCCCCGCGTACAAAGAGTTTGCCGCCCCTCATCCCGTAACCGCAGACATCTCCGGCGTGGCCATGGACATAGATGCGTCCTGCATTCATCGTATTGCCGACGCTGTCCTGCGCATTATCAAAGACTTCGATGGTGGGACCATCCATGAATACGGCCATGTCATTCCCAGGGACGCCATAGATGTCTATTCGGATATCCTCTCCCTGAAGGCCGGCGCCGATGTAACGCTGACCGTTGACATTTTTCAGGATAAGATGCCTTTCCCCTTCCTTGATCACCCTGTTGATCTCTTCATTCAGGTCCCGGTAATGGACCGAAGCAGCGTCTATCTCCAACTCTCTGCGCCCTCCTTTATCATCCCAATGACAGGTTCTCCTGCCCTCGGCATCCACAATCTGTCAGGCTTTGCGCATATCTCCCGGATAGTCGCCTCCTCGCTGGCCATATATAAAGTCTCATCCTTTTCTCCTGCAAACAGCGGACGCAGCTTGATCCGGTCATTAAACCCTACCAGGCCGGACTTCCAGCCAAAGAGGATGGCAAAAGGCCCGTTCAGCAGCAGCGGCGCATACTGGATGCGGATCGCCTTTAACGCCTCTGATAGCTCTCTGTTTTCCCTGGAGTCAATATCAATGTCCTTCCAGAATGGACTCGCTAAGGCGTAGAATGCGGCGCGCAAGGGCAGCTTATGCTGTCTTAAGAGAAAATCCAGGGCATAGGCTACAACCTCCGTATCCGTAAGCAGGGTGCACTTATAGCCGAACATCTCAAGGAATGCACGGTTCGTTCCATAACTGGTAATCTCTCCGTTATGGACAATCGCCCAATCCAGGATGGTAAACGGATGCGCCCCTCCCCACCAGCCGGGTGTATTGGTCGGAAATCGCGTATGCCCCATCCAGATATAGGCCCGGTAATCTTCTATGCCGAAGAAGTCTGCGATATCCGCAGGCTCTCCTACCCCCTTAAAGGCCCCCATGTTCTTCCCGCTCGATATCACATAGGCGCCTGATATGTTGTTATTGATCTCCATGACTGCCCGTACAACGACGTCGTCATCCCCCTCGCCAGTCAGCATAACCTCCTTCTTAGGTTCGACAAAATATCGCCAGAACAGGGGTGGATTTTTGATGCAGGGGGTGGACCTTGTAGGGATCTCCTCCTCCCTGTGGATGGTAAAAAAGCGGACGATCGCCTGCTCCACATTCGGTTTCACATTAACATCATCCATCATCATGTGGATGGCATAGTAGTCTGCCATATCGGGATAGATGCCATAGGCGGCAAATCCAGCGCCCAGACCATTTCCCCGATCCTTCATCAGGCAGAGGGACTTGATAATGTGGCTCCCGTCCACCCGCTTTCCGTCTCTATTGATAAATCCGACAAGACCGCATCCACTGGTATCCCGCGGGTCACTGTATCTATTGTTGTTTTTAATCATGGTAGCCTGTCTCATCCCTTCTTGTAAATATCTTATTCCGCCACTCCCGCGGCATCCGGATCAGGCCGATCCTCTTTTCATGGAGGAGGTTCTGCTTAAACTCCGAGATGTCCACCTGGTTCTTGATCAACCCTGTCAATATCCCGGCTCCATCAATGGCGCCAATGGTCACAAACCCTTTCAGCCTGCCATCTTTAAGTACAAGGCTCCGGTAGAAAGTGCCCTTGGGATCTTCCGTGCTCAGGACCTCATACCCTGCATCCGGAGGCGTGGTGATACCGGCAGAGAGGATAGGGACCTTCAGGAACTTTAATGAATTCATTGGAAGCCCCCCGATGTAGGGATATTCGCCCCCTGCCATATTGGCGCCCGCCACAATCCCCTGCTGATAGGCCAAAGGCCACAGCGGAAGGGGCTTCTTCTGTCCATCCGTAATATCCAGGGCCTTGACCACATCTCCGGCCCCGTACACATTGGGGATATTGGTGCGCATGAATTCGTCCACCTCAAGCCCCCGGTTAAAGTTCAGCGCCGTATTGCTCAGGATCTGCCCGTTGGGGACTACTCCGATAGCCGTAATCACGGCCTGACAGGGGAGTGTTTTGCCGCTCTTGAGCCGCACGCCGGTTATCTCCTTCTTCCCCTCGATCTCTTCAATGGTATCATTCAGATAAAAATCAATCCCCTGATCCCGCATAAGGGACTCGGCTATGCCTGAGGAATGGGGATCCAGTGCCTTCACAAGGACCCTGTCCCCCAGCTCGACCACAGAGACCTTCTTATTCAGGTTATTTAATGTGTAAGCGATCTCGGTCCCGGTAAATCCGGCGCCAATAACAACCACCCTCTCAAATTTGGAGAGCGACTCCCTGATCTTTCTGGCATCTGAGAACTCGGTAAAGGAGAAGATCAGCTCTTTGTTGTCTGCTCCCCTGATTGCCGGTTTAAAGGGGATCCCCCCAACCGCAAGGAGGAGTTGTTTGTAACCGACCTCTTCCCCCCCTTCGAGAACGAGCTTTGACTTTTCCAATTCGAGTCCTGTAACCCTCCGGCCATAGAGGTGGCTGACCCCCATCTTCTCAAAATACTCTTTTCCCCTGTATTCAAGCCACTCGGAAGGCGCCCCCTCGATATACCCTGCCAGCATGGCCTTGGAGTACGAACCTAAGGTTTCATAGGATATCGTCAGGATAGAAGACTTCTTATCGTATCTGCGGATCCCCTCGACAGCGCCCACAGCGGCCACATTGGCGCCTACGATTACATATTCTGACTTTTTCATCGGCTATAGGCCCCTTCTGCCTCTCCCAGGGTCTCGTCATAGAGGAGCGCCTTGTTCGGACAGGCCTCGACACAAGCCGGTTTGAGACCCGCCTCAAGCCGGTCAACGCAGAGATCACACTTAAAGGCGTGCTTCTCCTCTCCCTTCAGATTAGG
>Ga0209341_10003574_pt1 | contig 14491 bp, 12 predicted proteins | sample RifCSP13_2_FD_184020 | JGI IMG/M metagenome (GOLD analysis project Ga0209341, IMG submission 184020) | Soil microbial communities from Rifle, Colorado - Rifle CSP2_sed 13_2 (SPAdes) (version 2) | ecosystem: Environmental > Terrestrial > Deep subsurface > Rock core/Sediment | place: Rifle...
ATCTTGACGAGAGCGCCATCACGCCACTCGCCACACGTCACCCGACACTCTCTGCCATCGCATACAGCAGTATCCCCGCCGCCACGGCCAGGTTGAGCGAGCTGACGCGCCCCTTCATCGGCAGGCGGATCAAGTGGTCGCAGACCGCCGCCTGCTCCGCCGATAGCCCCTCCCGCTCGCTGCCCAGCAAGAGGATGCCTGGAAACTGGTAATGGGTCATTGAGCGGTAATCGGCGCTGCCATGCGCCGACGCGCCGTAGATGTGGTAGCCGCGCCGTCTGGCCCACTGCGCGAAGTCGGCGAAGGGCGCGGCGACGACCGGAAACCAGAACAGCGCCCCCATGCTCGCCCGCACCGCGCCGGGATGGTAAGGGTCCACGCTGCTGTCGAGCAGCAGCAGGCCACTGGCCCCCACGGCGTCAATGCTCCGCAGAATCGCGCCCACGTTGCCGGGGTCTTGCGGCGCGACGAGGGCCACGCCCCACGGGAAGCTCTCCGGCGTCAAACGCTCGAGCGTCAACTGGCGCTTGCGGACGACGGCCAGGATCCCCTGGGGGTTTTCCTTTTCGGCGAGCGAGGCGAAGATTTGCGGCGTGGTCGCATAGCACGGCACGCCAAGCGCGGTTTGCTGCGCGACCAACTCGCGGGCAAAAGAGCTGGAGAGCAAGTCGGGCGCGTAGCAAATGTATTCCACCCCGGCCCCGGCGGCCACGGCCTCCCCCACGTGAAATATCCCCTCGACCAGGAACAAGCCGGTCGCGTCGCGCTGTTTGCGCTGGCGCAAAGCGCGGAGCTGCTTGATCTTCGGGTTGCTGGGGCTGGTGATGGTGGGCATCGGCGCCTGAAGTTGTAGTTTAGGCCTTGCGCCCATCGCCTGCAAGGGGCGATGCGACACCTTCAGGCGCACCCGGACGCATGCGGAGCCAGAACGATCGTGATCAAAATCGGAGACTTTTCAAAACTCAGCCGTGCCTCGGTGAAGACACTGCGCTACTACGACGAGATGGGATTGCTCAAGCCCGTCGAGGTGGACCGCTTCACCGGCTATCGCTACTACTCGTTCGCCCAACTGCCCCGGCTCAACCGCGTCCTTGCGAGGTATACCTGCAACCGCCCGCGCAGAGCGGCAACCAGACCGACCCAAACACCGTGACCGAGATCCAGTTCCCAGTGGAGAAGGTCTAGGCCCATACCTTTGCCTCTCTCCCGTTGTCAGGCGGGAGAGGGGCGAAGGAACAGGAACGTCGAACATGAAAAGAGTAACGAGAACCTGACCATGCTCGACAAGACGCTCGGCCTCGGTGCACAGATCGCGGACATCGAGCGGATACGGCGGATACTGGCCGAGGAAAAACTGCTCCTCGTTCGAAGGCCCATGGGGCTTTCGCTTGGTTTCACTTTGATTTCCTGCCCTTCGTGGTCTTGGCCTTCGCGGTTTTCCTCGCCTTCGGCGCTGGTTTGGTTTCGACCTTTGTCTTCCCCGTTTTCGCCTTTGGCCTGGCCTTGACCGCCTGCTTGGCTTTAGCCGCCGTCTTCGCTTTCGCTCTCGGCTTGTCCTTTACCACCATGAGCCCCAACTTCAGCGTCTCGCCGTCGAACTCGTCTTCCGCCGTTACCGCGCCATCCGGCCAATTACCACTTACTAATTCCGTGCTTAGGGTCTCACCTTTGATGTACTCCGCGTGAGTCGTCATCGCCTCGGCCAACCTCTCGCTCGCCATGTAGTACGTGGCGATGCGGTCGGCGATGTCGAAGCCGGCGGTCTTGCGCAAATCCTGGATGCGACGGACGACCTCGCGCGCCCAACCCTCGGCGCGTAGTTCGGGCGTGATGGCGGTATCAAGCGCGACGACATACTCCCCTTCGGCCTTCACGGCGAAGCCGGATTTGGGCTGGGGTGTGACCATCACGTCGCCAGGGAGCAGCTTCACCTCCTGGTCTTCAAGGTGCAACGTCAGGGGGCGGCCGGAGCGCAGAGTCGCGACCGCCGCCTGAGGATCAACGACGGTCAGCGCCGCGCGCACTTTGGGGAACAGCGGGCCGAACCGTGGGCCGAGGGCGCGGTTATCAGGCATGAGTCGGTACGTCACCAGTTCGGCCTCGTTGGCGGCGAACTCCAACTGCTTGACGTTCAACTCGTCGCTGATGAGGGCCACGTTGCGGAGGAGACGCTCATGTTGTTCCGGCGGGGCCACCACCACCACCCGGCCCAACGGCTGGCGCACTTTGAGATTGCCCGCCGCGCGCACCGCATGGCCCAGCGTCACCACCATGCGGGCTGCGCTCATCTCCTTCAGCAACGCCTCGTCCAACAGCGCGGGATTCACAACGGGCCAGTCGCAGTGATGCACGCTCCGCGGGGCCTTCCGATCAACGCTTCTCACGAGGTTCTGGTACATGCGCTCGGTCACGAACGGGACAAGCGGCGCGAGCAGTTTGGTCAGCGTGACCAGCACTTGGTACAGCGTGGCGTAGGCCGCCCGCTTGTCGGCGTCGGCCTCGGATTTCCAGAAGCGGCGGCGCGAGCGGCGCACGTACCAGTTGCTCAGGTCGTCCAGAAATTCTTCGACGGGCTTGGTGGCTCTGTAGGCATGATACTCCTCCAGCGCCTCGGTCACTTCGGCCGCCACTTGCTGTAGCCGCGCCAGTATCCATCGATCCAGTCCGCTTCTAACTTCTGATTTCTGACTTCTGACTTCTGGTTTCCATCCATCCAGCCTCGCATACGTCACAAAGAATGCATACACATTCCACAGGGGCAGGAGAAATCTCCGCCGGGTGTCATCCGCGCCGTGATAGCCGAAGAGGATGTCGGTCTCGTACCGCTGGTTGCAGAACATCCAGCGCATCACGTCCGCGCCGATGTTGTCGGCGGCCTCGTTGAACTCGATGGCGTTGCCCCACGACTTGTGCATGGCGCGGCCATCCTCGCCGAGCAGCGTGGCGAAACCGAGGATGGTTCGCGTCGCGGGCTTGTTCTCCAGCGCGGCAGCCATCGTCAGCAGGGAATAGAACCAGTTGCGGAACTGGCCGGGGAACGATTCGGTGATGAAGTCCGCCGGGAACCATTTGCGCCAGCGTGCCATGTCCTCGCCGTAGCTCAACGTGGAGAACGAGACGATGCCGGCGTCGAGCCAGGGGTTGCCGACGTCTTTGATGCGCTCGGTCTTGGAGCCGCATTGAGAGCAGGCGATCCGCACCGCGTCAATGTGCGGGCGGTGCGGGGTGTGGCCGTCAAAAACCTCCCAGCCCTCCAGCGCGCGCTCTTCCAGTTCTTCGCGCGAGCCGATCACGTCGAAGTGGCCGCAGCGCTTGCACTCCCAGATCGGCAGGGCCAGACCCCAGTAGCGCTTCTTCGAGATCATCCAGTTGTGCATGTTGCGGAGCCAGTCCAACTCGCGGTCTTTGCCGAAGTCGGGGATCCAGCGGATTTGCTCGGTGATGTCCATCAGCGGCTGGCGCAAACCCTCCATGCTGATGTACCATTCATCTACCAAACGGAAGACGAGGGGCGTGGCGCACCGCCAGCATTGCGGATAACGGTGCGTGTACGTCTCCAACCGGTAGAAGTGGCCCTTCTCTTTCAAGTTGTCCACGAGGGGATCGGTGACTTCCGAGACATGCATCCCTGTGAGCCAGCCGAAGCCATCAATGTATACGCCGTTTTCGTCGAGCGGCGCGACCACGGGCAGATCATACTGCTTGTGCAATTGATAGTCTTCCGCGCCGCAGCCGGGGGCGATGTGGACGATGCCCGTGCCCTCGGCCTCCCCCACCGTGTCCCACAACACCACGCGATGCGCCTGAACCGCGCTCTCCGGGATGTGCTGGAACAACCGGCGGAGTCCCGGCTCCGACCAGCCGCCGGCGTGCTGCGAGGCGGGCAGATCGTCGAACGGCCCGATGTACTTCCAGCCCTCCATCTCTTGACCCGTCAACTCGCCGATGACTTCAAAGGGGCCTTTCAGTATTTTCGCCGCGCCCCTGGAAAGATAGAAGAATTCGTCGCCCTGCTTCACTTTCACATACACGAGTTCCGGCCCGACGGCGGCGGCCACGTTGGAGGTGAGCGTCCAGGGAGTAGTCGTCCACACGAGGAGCGACTCTCCGGGGCGATCCACGAGCGGGAAGCGCACGGTGAGGCCGGGGTCGGCCTTCTCGATATAGCCTTCGGTGACGATCTCGTGCTGGCTGATGCCCGTGCCACAGCGCCAGCACCACGGCATCACGTCCGTGCCTTTGTAGACCCAGCCGTGGTCGTGGCAGGTCTTGAGGAAGCGCCAGATGTCGTAGTTGTTCTTGTCGCTGAAGGTGAAGTACGATCCGCCGAGTTGCGGCAGGCCCAACTGGCCCACGATCTGCTCGACCGTGCCCGTCACTTTGCCCAGCGGCCCTTTCACGGTGATCGTCGCGTTGGGGTCCTCGCCCAGCCGCTCGCGCAGGAAGCGCAGAGTCTCCGGGTCATTCCAGTCCATCCACATCCCCAGGCGGATGGATTGCTCGGTCTGCACGGCGGCATAATTCAGCACGCGCTGTTTGCACAGGATGACGAACGGGGCGAGGCCATAGTCTTCGATGTCCTTCTTGGTCTTGAAACCGAGGTCACGCTCGACGTTGACCTCCACCCACAGACCCTGGCAATCGAAACCGTTTTGCCAACGCTGCTGGTAGCCGCGCATAGCCTTATAGCGCTGGAACAGGTCTTTGTAGGTGCGGCCCCAGGCGTGGTGCACGCCCATGGGGTTGTTGGCCGTGATCGGGCCATCCATGAAGGAGAACGTCCGCTTGCTCCTGGCGCGCAGCCTCCGCAATTGGTTGAAGGCATCTGTTTCCTTCCACCACTGCAAGGTCTCGCGCTCCATCTCGGGGAAGTTGGGGTTGGCGGGAACGGGTTGGAACATGGGTTTCCTTTCAGATCAAGCGTTGGTTGTCGCCGCGGTCATCCCGATGCGGCGGTCTGCCTGTTTCGAAGCAACGGCCCGAAGGCGCGGTAGGCGGCGGCGACGGCCAGGCCGATCATCAACGAGCCGATCCAGATCCACTGCCCCCGGCCGACGTCGAACAACTTGCCCGCGACCACCGGCCCGATGCCGAAGCCGACCCCCGCCCAGATCGGGTAGGGATAATCCCAGCGCGCGCCCTCGACATCGCGAACGAGGCGCGCCAGCCAGGCGGGGGCCAGGGTGGTTAAGCGGCGGTTCATCAGTCACTCCAGCGCCACTTCGATCCGCTTGTTGATCTTGCCCTTGCTCTTGTAATCCACGATCTTGATGCGCCCCACCTCGCGCGTGTTCGCCACGTGCGTCCCGCCATCGGCCTGCAAGTCCAGGCCCTCAATCTCTACCGTCCGCACCTCGGCGATGCCCTCGGGCAGCAGGTTGATCTTCGTGCGGATGAGGTCGGGGATCTGGAAGGCCTCCGCGCGCGGAAGGATTTTGACCTTGATCGGGCGAGCGGCGGCGACTTCGACGTTGATCTTCACCTCGATCTCTTTGACGAACTCCTGCCGCATGGTCTCGAACTCGAAGTCCATCCGGCCCTTGAGCGGCTCCATGTTGCCGCCGGTCACGCTCGCGCCGTAGTCGCGGAAGATCACGCCGCACAGGATGTGCATGGCGGTGTGCGTCCGCATGAGCTGATAGCGGCGCGTCCAATCAATACGCCCATGTACCTTCAGACCTGACCGGTCTGCTGCGTGAAGGCCGGTCAGGTCTGCGTCCAACTCGTGCCAGATCGCCTCGCCCGCCTTGCGGACCTTAGTCACATTCCAGATTTTAAGGCCGCTGGAGAGCAGGCCCAGGTCGTTGGGTTGCCCGCCGCCGCCTGGATAAAACCCGGTGCGGTCGAGCGCCACGGCGTTGCCTTCGACGGCGGTCACGACCGCGTCGAATTCTTTCAGGTAGGCGTCGGTATGATACAGAGGTTCAGTCATGTTGGCTCCGTCCTCACCCCCGGCCCCCTCTCCTGAGCCTGTGGCTCAGGAGAGGGGGCGAGGATGAGGTAAACAAAAAACTCCCATCCCAACAGGGACGGGAGTCAAACGACTCTCGTGGTACCACCCCGGTTGCCGCCCGAATCAGGCGGCCACTCCGTCGGACACGTGTTCATGCCCGCGCTTTGATAACGGGGGACGGCCCCGGCGGCGGCTAATCAGTGACCAGTGATCAGTAATCTGTGACCAACCCTCGCTGATCACTGGTCACCGATCATTGATGACTGTTCACTTTTCACTTCGCGGCTCCGGAAGGATTTTCAGTCGGGCTGACCCGTCCGGCTCACACCACTTTGCGCCAGACTCTCTGGGGGGTCCCCCCGGCCTACTCGTTTCCATCAACGCCGATGTTCTGTTGTGCTGGATTATGCCATAAATCGAGAAGCCAAGTCAAGGATTGCCATCTCTAATCTCTGGGGCCTATTTGAGATGCACTCCAATAACTCAATGACCCAATCGCCCAATCTTCTCAATGCCCCAACATCCTCACCGTGTCCTCGCGGGGCTGCCAGATCAGCCGGTAGCGCTTGAATTTGCCGAGCAACTGCCGGGCTTCGTCTGCGAGTTGGCGCATACGCGGTTCTTTGGCCTGCCAGTTTCCGGAGACTTGTTCAATCACCAGCTGGCTGTCCCCGCGCACGACGACGACGACACGCCCGGCGCGCCCGCCGACCCGGCGCTGGAGGGCGCGGATGGCAGCCAGCAGGGTGTGATACTCCGCCTCGTTATTCGTCAGCGGCACGTCGAACGACAGGCGCTCGACTTTGACCTCTCCTTTATCGTCAACAATCGCGTAACTGCCATAGGCCGGGCCGGGATTGCCCTGGCTCCCGCCGTCGAACACGAGCATGAAGTCGGCGCGGCGTTCCCAATCCCCGCTCACCGCCCTATCCAGCGGCGCGGGGCGCGGCTCAGCCGCGTAAATCTCGCGCAACCGCGAAAGCAAGTCCAGGCGCTCGACTTCCGTCAAGGCGGCGATGGCCTCGAGAATTTCCTGGACCGTCATTGGCTTATCGCTGATGGCTTATGGCTGATAGCCGATGGCAACGGAATATATAATACGCCATCTGCCATCCGCCATCTGCTCTCTGCTACCCGCTAACTGCCAGCCGGTCATACAACGCCAGGCAGTTGGCCAGGTGCAGTTGGCTCACCAGCCCATTGAGCGGGATGCGGCTTTTGCCGCAACTCTCGATGGCGATATTGCGCACCGCCTCGCGCGGCTTCTTCCTTTTGACAACGGACCCTACTTTCCTGCGCAGGTTGTCCAGGTATTTCAGGTTGGACTTCACCGCCTCGTCAATCTCGCCGCGCAAGATCACCTCCCCATGCCCCTGCACCACGTTCTCCAGCCCCATGGTCGGGATGCATTGCAGCGAGCGGATCATATCGTCCATGTCGCCGTCCACCAGATAGGGCAGCGGCATCATCATGTCCCCGGCGAACAGGATGCGATCCTCTTTCAGTAAAGCCGAGATCGAGTCTGGCGAGTGGCCGGGAGTGGGGAACAACTGGAGCGTCTTCTTGCCGAGGTGAAGCTGGAGGGGGCCGTTGGCGAGCAGAACGGCCGGCAGGACGACCTCCAACCGGGCCAATTCCGGAGACAGCTCTTTGGCCCGCGCCAGCCCCTTGCGGCCCACCGTGTCGAGCCGCTCGCGGCACAACCGGTGAGCGACTACCTCTGCGCCGGGGAAAAAGCACGTCCCATTGGTATGATCGGCGTGGTAGTGGGTCTGGACCACGTATCTCACCCTCGTCCCTAGCCGGTTTTCGATAAAGTCCTTGATTTCGAGCGTCTCCACAGGGAAAGCCAGGGTATCAATGAGCACCGCCCATTCCGGGCCGATGACCACCCCGGACGTCACCTGGGCGTAAACCTCGCTAGTAAAAATGTAAACTTCGTCGGAAACCCGTTCTCTGAGCATGAACTGACCTGTGTCTGACGCATGAAATGAGCGACTTCGCGCTTATAACACATCCGACGCTCCAAAGTCAAATTTTAGAACAAATGGTTTATTGTCACCTTGCACGCTCTATGGGCGTATGGTAGCATCCTCACCCGGCAGGGGTAGAAAGCGCTGGCCCCGCCCCTCAACCGTCAGGTGCTAAAGGAGAAATTATCATGGCCCTACCCGACACTGCTTCCACCCAGGCTCCGGCCGAAGTCGAAGCCTACTGCGTCAAGTGCAAGGCCACCCGGAAAATGACCGAAGTCCAGGTGGTGACGACCAAGAATGGCAAACCCGCGGCCAAGGGCAAGTGCCCGGTCTGCGGGACGACGATGACCAAGTTCCTCCCCTCGAAAAGCAGCTAGCACGCCCCCGCCGGACTAAACGTCCGGCGGGTTCCTTTCCCCCCAAATAAAAGGTGCGACGCGCTTCCGCACCCCCTTTCGCGCAAAGCGAAGAGGGCAGAAGCGCGCCGCACCTGAACGGGTGGGTTTGCCTGGGCCGCAGGCACAGGTGAAGCCCGCCCCTACGGGCGTTCGCCCACCGTCACGCTGATCTCCTTGACCTCCCCGCCCCGGACGACTTTCACCGTCACCAGCTTGCCCACTGTCTCCGCGCCAAGAGCGTTCTGCAGGTCCTCGATGTCAGCCACGGCCTCGCCCCGCACGCCCACCAGCACGTCGCCCTGCATCAACCCGCCCTTCTCCGCCGGGCCGTCCTTTTCCAGGCCGATAACCATCAACCCGCTCGGCTGGTTCAGCCGGGCGGCGACGGCCTCCGCCAGCATCACCGGCTGGGTGCTTACGCCGAGGAAACCGCGCTTCACCCGCCCATCCCGGCGCAGGGCGTCGGCCACAGCGCGCGCAGCCGCCGCCGGAATGGCGAGGCTCGCGCCGCGCGCCAGCGCGCTGCTGTTGAGGCCGAGCACGCGCCCGCTCGCATCCACCAACGGGCCGCCGGAGAAGCCGGGGTACATCGTCACATCCGACTGGATGTAGGTCTCCAGCCAGCGATGCCGCCCGCGCACCGGCCCCCCCACGGCGACTACGCTCCCCAACGTCGCCTGCAGATCGTCCGGGCGGCCGACGGCGAAGACCAGGTGTCCGACCTTCACTGCCTCCGCGAACCCCGGCAGCGCCAGGCCGGCAGCGTCAATCTTCAGGAGCGCCAGGTCGCTCGCCGGGTCGCGCCCTTTGAGCGCCGCGCTGTACTCCTTGCCGTCCGGCAGGGTCACCTTGATGTTTTCGTCGCGCTGAACCACATGATCGGCGGTGAGAATCTCGCCGTCCGCGCTCCAGATCACGCCGGTCGCCGGGAACCGCCCCCGCGCATCCACGGTGACAACCGACTGTCCGGCTTTCTCCACCGCTGCCGCGAAACCATCTGAGAATTTCTGAAGTTCGCTCATCTTGATCTATCTCTCTTTCTCTTCTAGTTGATGCTCACAGCATAGCATCTCACCCCCGCCCCGCCCTCCTCCATCTGGCGCTAAACAGGCTAGCCGAAAGGGGAGGAGGGCCATCTGCGTCCATGGGTGGTTCTGACCTGCCACCAGGCAAACACGTAGGTTTACCCCTACACCGAAATCAACCCCCGCCTCATCGCCACGGCCACCGCTTCGGCCCGCGAGGCCGCGCCGAGCTTGCTCATCGCCGAACCTAAATGGAACTTGACCGTATGCTCGCTGATGCCCAGCCTCAGCGCGATAGCCTTGTTTGTCAGCCCAGCAGCCACGTGGCGCAACACCTCAGACTCGCGCGGGGTCAGGGTCTCGGTGGGGCGGTCGCCGCGCAATTGTTCCAGCAGCGCCGCCGTCGCCGAGGCGGGCAGGATGGGTTCGCCGTCGAGGATGCCCTGAGCTGCCTCGATCAATTCGGGGCCGGTCGCCGTTTTGGGAAGGCAGCCTCGCGCGCCGGCCTGCAACGCCGTCAGCATCCGGCTGTCCCTGTTCGAGTCCGCGAGGGCCAGGACCGCCGCCGAGGGGTAAGCCTGCCGCAGCCGCCACAAGCCGCTCAATTCGTCGTCAGGGTCAAGGGCCAAATCAAAGAACACGACCTGTGGCTGGGTTGCGCGTGTCCACTCCAGAGCCACCTCCACCGAATCGGCTTCTCCCACCACCGTCGCCACGCCCCGGCCGGCGTCTTCCAACAAGGCATGCAACCCGACGCGCATGGCCGGGTAGGGGGAGGCGATCAGGACGCGCAACATGGGGGTATTGTACGCCCAAAAGCATCTGCGAAGCGTTAATGCGTTCGGATAACTTTGACCTATAATGGGCGCACTAAAGTTCAGCCCTGCCCTCTGGTCAAGGAGAACTGTTTATGCAATGTCCCAAATGTGCGGCTGAGAATCCCGGCCACGCGAAATTCTGCCTGAACTGCGGCGCGCCGCTCGGCAACCGCTGCTCCAACTGCCAGAGCGAGCTGCCCGCCGGCGCGCGGTTCTGCATGAACTGCGGCCAGCCCGTCTCCGCTGCGAGCACTCCCGTGGAAGAAGCGCGCTTCAACCGCGTCGCCGCCGCCACGCCGGAGCCGCTCGCGCAGAAGATGCGCGCCGCGCACCTGGCCGGGGAGCGCAAGATCGTCACCTGCCTCTTCGCCGACGTCGTCGGCTCCACGACCCTCGCGGAACGCTTTGACCCCGAGGACTGGACGAACATTATGAACCGCGCCTTCGACCGCATCTCCCCGACGATCTACCGATACGAGGGGACGATCGCGCGTCTGCTGGGCGATGCGATCCTGGCCTTCTTCGGCGCGCCGGTCGCGCACGAGGACGACCCGGCGCGGGCCGTGCGCGCCGCGCTGGATTTGCTGGAGGCAGTGCGCCGGTACGCGGACGAGGCGCGCCCCAGGCACAACATTGAATTTCAAATGCGCGTCGGCCTGAACACCGGGCCGGTCGTCGTCGGCGATGTGGGCAGCAACCTCAAGTTCGAGTACACGGCGATGGGCGACGCCGTGAACCTCGCCGCGCGCATGCAATCGGCCGCGCGCCCGATGACACTGCTGATCTCCGAGAACACCTACCGCTTCATCGCGCCCGTGTTCGACTGCGCCGACCTCGGCCTGATCGAGGTGAAAGGAAAGGCCGAACCTGTGCGCGTGTACGAGGTCCGCGCGGTCAAGGCCGCGCCGGGCCGGGTGCGCGGCCTCGCCGGACTCGAAAGCCCGATGGTCGGGCGCGACGCCGAGTTGCAGTCCGCGCTTAAGGCCAGCGCCGCAGTGCAAGGGGGGCTGGGCCGCGCCGTCGCCATCATCGGCGAAGCCGGCCTCGGCAAGACCCGCCTGATCGCTGAGTGGAAAAAAGCAGCGGAAGGGCAAATCCCAAACCCCAATGCCCAAATCCCGCCCTCTAACCTCCAACCTCCAACTTCCAACCTCCAATGGGCCGAAGGCCACTGCCTCTCCTACGGCCAGGGGCTGGCCTATCACTTGCTGCTCGACGTGCTCCGCTCGTTGATCGGAGTCCCGGCGGCGGCGGGCGAGCCTGAAGCGCACGCCGCGCTCAAATCCAGGACTGAAGAGTTGTTTGGCGAGGCGATGCTCGACGTGTATCCCTATCTTGGGCATCTGCTCTCACTGGATTTGGAAGGCGCGGCGCTCGAACGGGTGAAGCCGCTCGACCCGCAAGCCTTGCAAGCCCAATACCTCGCCTCCCTGCGGCTGCTGTTGAAAACCCTCGCAGCCCGCCGCCCCCTCATCCTGATTCTGGATGACATCCACTGGGCTGACCCCTCCTCGACCGATCTGCTCGTCAAGCTGCTCTCCCTCATCTCGGAAGCGCCGATTCTGTTCTGCTGCCTCACCCGCCCCGACCGCGAAGCGCCGGGTTGGAAGATGATTCAGGCCGCGCGTGACCTGGGCACGGCCCTCACCGAGATTACGCTCAATCCGCTTTCCGAGGCCGACAGCCGCCAGTTGGTCGCCAACCTGCTGGAGATCGAGGCCCTGCCGGAGAACATCCGCGACATTATCTTGAAGAAGGCGGAGGGCAACCCGTTCTTCGTCGAAGAGGTCATCCGCATGTTGATTGACCGGGGGGCCATCGTCCGCAAGGACGACCAGCGTTGGGCCGCCGGGAAAGAAATCGAAACGATGGAAATCCCCGACAACCTGCAGGGGCTGCTGCTCGCGCGCATTGACCGCCTGCCCGACGACGTGAAGCGCACCCTGCGCGTCGCGTCGGTGATTGGGAGGCAATTCCCGGTGAAGGTGCTGGAGCAGGTGCTGGGGACAGGGTAAGAGGGAAACCGTACACAAGTAGACATGTACACAGGTATTCCGCGCTTACCCGTCTCCGTGTTTACTTGTCTACCCGTCTGCTTGTTCCCATGTCTCTGAACACGAACCTCGCCGCCCTCGAAGCCTCTGGCCTGATCCACCTCGCGCAGGTCCAACCGGAAATCGAGTATCTCTTCCGGCACGCGCTGATGCAGGAGGCAGCTTATACGTCGCTGTTAAAAGCCGACCGGCGCATTCTGCACCGCGTGGTGGGCGAGGCGCTGGAGCGTGCGTACCCTGACCGCCTCGACGAACTTGCCCCAATCCTTGGGCGGCACTTTGCCGAAGCGGGCGAAGGCGAGAAGGCCGTGAAATATCTGCTCCGGGCGGGAGATAGGGCCAGTGAGGTGTATGCGTATCAGGAAGCCATTGATGCTTACGAGCAAGCAATGCCGTTCCTGAAAGCGCAGGGCACCGCTCAGCGTGAACGGGCGGCGCGGACGTTGATGAGATTGGGGCTGCTCTATCACACTCTCTTCAATTTCCAGCGGAGCCGCCTGGCTTACGAGGAGGGCCTTGCCCTGTGGCAGCAGGCCGGGGAAATTCAGCCGGGTAGTCCTCTGCCCCCCGCGCCCCACGCCCTGAGATTGCCTGAGGCAGATCCGCCGACCTTGGACCCAACCCTGGCGGGTGACGTGGCCTCGGTCGGTATCATAGATCAACTCTTCAGCGGGTTGGTCGAGCTGAGCCAGGAGATGGAGATAGCGCCTGCGGTCGCCCGGACATGGGAAGTGTTAGAGGGCGGGCGCAAGTATGTCTTCCATCTGCGGGACGATGTGCGTTGGAGTGACGGAACCCCGGTGACGGCGGGGGACTTCGAGTACGCCTGGAAACGGGTCCTGAATCCTGCTACACGCTCGCCCGCGGCCACATACCTGTACGATGTCAAAGGCGCCAAAGCCTTTCACTCAGGCCAGGCCCCAACCCCGGACAGCGTCGGCGTGCGCGCCCTCGATGAACTCACCCTGGTCGTAGAACTCGAAGGGCCAGCCGGGTATTTTCTCCACCTGCTGGCTACGAGCGCCACGTATCCAGTGCCCCGGCACGTGGTCGGGGCTAAGGGCGCGGCCTGGACCGAAGTGGGGAACATCGTCACCAACGGCCCGTTCCGGCTGGAAGCCTGGCAGCCGGGTCAGCCCCTGGTCTTGTCGCGTAACTCTGATTATCACGGTCGGTTCAGCGGCAACGTGCAGCGGGTGGAGGCTTTGCTCTGGACGACGGAATTCTCTGCCGCATTTGAGCAGTATGAAGCCGACAATCTGGATATCTGTGGCCTGTGGGGCCCGGTGGCCGAGAGAACGCGGGCGCGGCAGCGTCACGCCGGGGATTATGTTTCTGCGCCAGGAGCGTGGACCAATTACGTGGGATTCGACCTGAGGCGACCGCCTTTTGGCGACCCGCGGGTGCGCCAGGCCTTTGTGCTCGCGGTGAATCGGGAAACGCTGGCGGAAGTGGTTCTGCAAGGTTATCTTTCCCCGGCCACGGGCGGGTTCGTGCCCCCAGGGCTGCCCGCCCACTCGGCGGGGATTGGTTTACCATACGATCCAGACCGGGCCAGATGGCTTCTGGCCGAGGCCGGCTACCCGGGTGGCCAGGGCTTCCCTGCTGTGAATGCGCTGGCAGCCCGTGGCGACGAACCTGAAATCGAATACCTCTCAACTCAGTGGCGGGAAAACTTGGGGGTCGAGATCGTGTGGGAGACGCTGGAATGGGCGATGCTTCTCGATCGTCTGACAGAGGCCCCGCCCCACCTGTTTCGAACCGGGTGGGTGGCCGATTATCCCGATCCTGATAATTTCCTGAGGGTGGCTCTTGCTCAATATTACACGCAGCCCTGGAACGAAGCCTATGATAATTTAGTCGAGGGCGCCAGGCGGATCACGAACCAGGCGAAGCGGATGGAGATGTATCGGGAAGCAGATCGAATCCTGATCGAGTCGGCGGCGATTATGCCCCTCATTTATGGGCGAACACATCTGCTGGCGAAGCCCTGGGTGAGCAGGTACCCCATCTCGGCGACCCAAGTTTTGCTCTGCAAGGATGTCGTCATCGAGCCGCATTAGAGACCCATGATGCTCACGAGCCACCTCGCCGCCCTCGAAGCCTCCGGCCTCATCCGCCTTGCCGCCGTCGAGCCGGACCTCGAATATCTCTTCCGGCACGCGCTGGTGCAGGAGGCGGCTTATGAGACGCTGCTGAAAGCCGAGCGCAAGCGGCTTCACGGGGCTGTAGGCGAGGCGCTGGAACGCGCCTACCCGGACCGGCTC
>Ga0209341_10003579_pt1 | contig 14471 bp, 13 predicted proteins | sample RifCSP13_2_FD_184020 | JGI IMG/M metagenome (GOLD analysis project Ga0209341, IMG submission 184020) | Soil microbial communities from Rifle, Colorado - Rifle CSP2_sed 13_2 (SPAdes) (version 2) | ecosystem: Environmental > Terrestrial > Deep subsurface > Rock core/Sediment | place: Rifle...
TGGACAGAGGGGGATTGATGATACCTCTCATGATGCGTTCCGTGGTAGGGTGGGACTGGAGGGGGTGGGAGCGAGTATTCAACCTTCAGTTCTCGAGCATTTGAGGGCCAACCAGTCCGACCTGTTGCTTACGGCATTGAATGTATTATAAGGTAGCCATTATTATCGTATAATATCTTCAATTCCAGTTACGGCAAGACCGCAGCACATGTATTTTTGAGGCGCGATATTGTAATTATTCGCGATACTCGTGATGCCTAGCTCACCTTTTGAGATCGAATGAACCATTTGTTCATAAGTATTATATACTTCATTTCTTTTATTCGACTTACATTCGGTGCGTATAGAATGGATAATGTAAATGCAAGAAGAAAGTATGCGAGCGGACTAATGTCAGCTGTGCTCATTTTTGGTTCAGTAGCAGCTGGATTATTGGTCGCGCCGCAAACTGCATATGCAGCAGTTACAATCACGACAAGCAGCACAGACTTTTACGGTCCCGGATTTGTCCGCGTTCTGGTCGCAGATACATCGCTGGATAGTACCGACGACCAAATAACGCCTACAATCGATGCAAGAGATGGCAGCACAGTAATCGGAAGCGCAAGCCCAACAATTGAGTCGATTGGTGGCTCTGGAACATTCGAGTTCTTCATTACTACCTCGGACTTTCCATTGATGCCGGCAAGCCCAACAAAGACATCCGATCAGGGTCTTGATGATGCGTGGGGAAACGGTCCATTCATTATCAGAGCCAACGCCGGCCAAGCTGCTGGCCTTACGGTTGACGCAGGTCCCGGCACAGACGCTAACGGAGGCGCGGTCGCTTTCGATTCCAACAGCTATGGCTTGACCGCAGACATGGACCTGGTAGACAACTTTAGGGTTCTCTATGGTGGACAGACAGCGATTATCGACTTTGGGGACCAATTTTCAGAATTGACAGCTGACAGAAGCGAAGCAGGCGATTTGAACGAAATAGTCCTCATACTGGAAGACTGGGACGCTAACACAGACCCGACGCTGGTCGACAGGTTCGTGTTTGTCGATCCACTTGACCACATCACTAGCATCAACTTCATTGATTACACTGATGCAGAGTGGCAAGAAACAGGGCAGAACACTGGTCTATTTGAGCTGATAATCACTGTGGACGATACAAACTCTCTATCCGATCCTGGAGGAGACAACGATTTGGAAGCCGACCTTCCAACAGGCGAATCATTCACTGCACTCGATCATTCGGTATATGAAGACCTGAGCGCCGACGGTGCAAGCGCCGGATTTGACGCTGTCACTGCGGAAATTAACGAATCAAGCGTGTCAGTGACCCTAAGAAACAGGGACGGTTCAGTCCAGCTGCTGGAAGAGCCGACACTTGCCAACGGGTTCAAGGCACAGGTCAACGATGCTGACGCAAACATCACAATGGATGATGGAGATGCAACCAACAATGTAGAGATCTGGGTCGACTTTAACGGCGACAACGTTCAAGATCTAGGAGAGGTTGACGACTTTTTCTTCTTCGAGACTGACGACGGCTCAGGCCAATTCCTACCAGACTTTGCCGGTGACAGAATCACCATAGAGGTAGTTGCAGACGGGGACGAACTTGTAGATGGAGATAATGGTGTAATCTCATTGAGGGTTGCAGATATCGCAGATGGGATCGACATTAGATTCACTTACACAGACCCATCCTTCCAGGCCAACGATGAGTTCACGTTGATTACCAACCTGAGCACTACCCCAGGAACGATCAGCGCAGACCTTGCTACGGCAGGAATAAACGACATCATAACACTCCGAGTAGGTGATGGTGATCTCAACACTGACAGAGACACAATCGAAACATACGACGCGTCAGGAGGCGAGTTTACTATCAATGGAGAAGTAGTAGCTACGCTCGACATCCTCGCAATCGACGAAGATGTTGGCTTGCCCTCTCCTGGCTTTGAAGCAACCTTCATTGAAACAGGCAAAGACACAGGTGTGTTCGTTGCGGACGACGTCGACATGGGAGAAATCAACGACTCTGCTGAGGTGGGTGGCGACCTTGATGATGGTGATGAAGTGGAATTCACTTACACCGACTTGATGGAAGACCCTGAAGAAGACGATGACGTGACAGTCACAATAGGTCTACCAGATGCAGGCATCGATACAAGCAGGAGCACAATACCAGTCCCAACACCGGGCGAACCAGTCACAATCACGTTGACTGTATTTGACTCAAACGCGAACGAGAACCCCGGAAGCGTCGAAGAAATCCTCGTACCACTAGCTACAATAGAAGTCAGGGATGGAGACGGCGCCGAGTTCAACGGCGACGATGACCCTGCTGATGTCGAAGACCTCACAGGACTCGTTGGCGACATCACCCTCAGAGAAACTGGCCCCAACACAGGCATCTTCGATGAAGATGTTGACCTCGAGCCCGATATTGCCGACATTGACAGGCTACGCGACACACGCGTTACCTTCGAATACGATGGTGAAACAACAAGCGTCACCTACAGGTCGTTTGATGGTATAGTCAGTGCAACGCCATCAGTGGTGTCACCAGGCAATGAAACCATCGTACGGGTAATTGATCAAGACGGAAACAAGGATCCAGACGAGAGAGAAGAAGTGGAAGTGGCCTTCGAGACTAACGAAGACACTGACGAAGGAACCGCCTGCATTGGTGGCGCCGGCGCGTGTCTCGTACTTGAAGAAACTGGCCCCAACACAGGCGTCTTCGAGGAGATTGTAGAAATCGGCGTAGACATTGAGGTAGCTGACGTAGCCGCTGAAGACTTCTCGTCAGAAATCGACCTGACATACGTCGATGCAATCACCAGCTCTGGAGACGAGGATGAGGACAGAGAATTCACGATCCGCGTGGCAACCGGCACAGGCGTCCTATCAAGGGATACTGAAAAGGTAGGTCCAGGCACTGAAATCATCCTGACTCTAGGCGACCTTGACATAAACGAAAACCCGAACGGCAGAGATGACATCGACCCAGCGGATGATGAAGAATCCCTGGAGATCAACTCTAGCGATGGAGACGACGGATTCATTGGAGTAGAGGAAACAGGACCTAACACCGGCGTGTTCGAAGGCACTATTCAGTTCGAACCAAGAGACCCCGACGAAGATGGTGAGCTCGATGGCGCAGGCGACGAGTGGACATACACTGTACTTCCAGGTGACATCATAGCCATCCAGTATACAGACGAAACTGACGCGCTTGGACGCCAAGTGCTGGTATCGATGGTCTTTGAAATCATCAGCGAAGATGGACAACTGGAAGCAGCTGATGCGACAGTTCAGGCAGGTGAAACGATAGAGCTAACGGTCATGGATGCAGACGCAAACCGTGACGGCGACGCTCTGGACACAGTAGACATCGACATCACCTCCAGCGACGATCCAATCGGCTTCACCCTTGCAGCACTCGAGACAGGCGACAACACTGGTGTCTTTACGGCAACGATTCCGACAAGCCTTACCGTGAGCTCGGGATCGATAAACGTTAGGCAAGGTGGCAGCGTCTTCCTGGAATACACCGACGAGTTCCCTGCTGATTATGAGGACAGAGTAGATACGGTCCTTGACCCAAGCAGAGACTTTACGTTGGTAGTCCCGGTAGGTACCCCAATAGGAAACATCAACTCGACGACTCCAAAGGCACCAGTACTCACCGACATCAGCGGCAACACGCTGTCTGAAGTCACGGTGGGACAGCAGGTGGTACTGAATGTGGACATCAAGAACAACAACGCCACGCCGCAGTCATTCGCTGCGGTCGTTGAAGTGAAGGACTCTGATGGATTCACTGTCTACCTGCAGTGGCAGACCGGAACTCTGAACCCGAGCGATACCGTCAACGTAGGGTTGTCGTACACGCCAAGTGCAGCTGGTGACTACACCGCAAGGTCATACGTCCTCAGCAGCATTTTGAACCCGACGGTACTGTCAACGGTGGCAACGTCGACCTTCACTGTGAGTTAAGTAGGTTCGAGTAACCTACTTACTCCTCCCTTTTTGTTTTTCAAATGAAAAATGTTCTAACGTCAAGTTTTGTGATGCCCAATTCGTCGATGCTTGTTTTTTCAATGCTTTCTCTTGCGATATTTTCTCTACTAATCTTTCTTCCTCTCTCCCTTACACCCGTCGAGGCTCAGGTGGTGATTGCGCCGCCACGCCTGACCGTGCTGATAAACCAGGAGGTCTTTGTCCCAGGCGACATAATGGTGACGTACGGCAAGGCTTTCGCCAACGACTCCCTTGTTGTCAGGATATTTGACCCTGCTGGCAGGGCGGTCGCAATTGAAACTATAAGGGCGGACAGTAACGGAACGTTCACAGCCCAGGTGTTTACCTGGCCCGAGCCTTCAAGGAACTTTGTGTTTGGCCGCTACACCGTGGAAGTGTCTTCAAGCGTGGTCCCGAGCTACAAGGAGACAAGAACGGTATCATTTTCAGATGTGCCCTCTCCATCTCTGAATTCACAGGCAGGCTCCAGCATCCTGTCAGTCAAACTTGACTCTCCAACAGAAATCTCGGTAGGCCAGAGTTTTAGAATATTTGTGCAGGTGACGTTTGACGGAGCCCTGGTCAACGTGTCAGATCCAAATGAGCTCCTTTCCTCCTCGCACATACATTCTGGCAACACCACGATAAACCTCACAGGCAAGTTCAACAAGCTCCATGAAGGCCTGTACTATGCCGACGTGCAGCTGGACCGGCCCGGTTCTTATATCATCCACGCAATTGCATTTAACAAGGGCTTTTTAGCCCACGACTCGAAAGTGGTGTCAAGCGGGAGTAGTATAGGAGAGATACAGGATACAGTCAACACACTCAAAGACCAGCTGGAAAGCACAAGCCAGGAACTGAACGACACCAGGCAAGCGGTCGAGGAGGCGAGAGAGGCCATAAGGCAAGACATCGGCCGGGCAGAGTCAGCTGTGGACGAGCTACAGCAGGCGTCAGGACAGATTAATTCGATAATAATACCGATACTTGCGCTCATATCCATCATAATCGCCCTCCAGATATCGCTCTTTGCACGCATCCGGGCGTCGTTCAAGTGAAGAGAAAATCCTAAAGATTAAAAGTGGCTTGGTCCGCTCATGGCTATATAAAATGGTGAGCGACAGCCAAATCAGGGAGCTGGTAAAGAGGGCCCGGGAAGGGGCCGGCACACGCAAATTTAACCAGTCTGCCGAACTGACACTTGTACTGAGGGATATCGACGTAAAGAAAGGCTTTAACCTCAACGAGGTAGTGGTGCTTCCGCACAAGCCAAGCAGGCTGCCCACGATATGCGTGGTGGGCTCTGGGGACATGGCGCTTCGGGCCAAGAACGCCGGCGTCGAGCGCATCATGGATCCGCAGGAGCTCGACAGGCTCGGCACCAACAAGCGTGAAGCCCGCAAGATAGTAAGGGCGCACGACTTTTTCCTGTCCGACACCAACCAGATGGCGGCGGTGGGTCGCTCGCTTGGCCAGTTCCTCGGCCCCAAGGGAAAGATGCCAACACCTGTGCCGTACGGCGCGCCCGTAGAGAACATCGCCGGCAGGATTCGGGGCTCCGTCCGGGTTAAGGCCAAGAGCCAGCTGAACGTTTCTGTCAAGATAGGCGACGAAAAGCTTTCAGATGATCAGTTAACCGAGAATGCTTCTGCGGTCATCGCCGCGGTTGAAAAGAAGCTGCCGCAGGGCGACAAGAACATCCGCAACGCGCACGTCAAGTTCACGATGGGCAAGAAGGCCAAGCTCTCGGCGCTCAAGGCAAAGGAGAAGGAAGAATAATGTCGACGGCAGCAGTAATAGTGCACCGCAAGGGGTACCCGAAGAAGAAGCGCCTAATGTACAAGGAGCTGCAGGAACTGCCCAAATCGTACAACGTGATAGCGCTTTCCAAGATGACCAAGGTGCGCGCGTCGCAGCTGATGCTCTTGCGCAAAAAGTTCCGCAACGACATCAAGATAAGGATAATCAAGAACCAAGTTGCAAGGCGCGCCTTTGAGAATGTTCAGGGTGTGGCAGGGCTTGAGCACCTGAGCAAGGAGCTGGAGGGCCAGTGTGCTCTCATGTTCACCAACATCAGCCCGTTTAAGCTCAACCTGATATTTGGCCAGAACAAGATCTTTCTTGCCGCCAAGGGGGGCGACGTCGCTACAAAGGAAATCGTTATCCCGGCGGGCAATACAGGTATCGCCCCGGGCCCCGTGCTTTCCGAGTTCAAGGTCGCAAACGTGCAGACAAAGATAGATCAGGGCACGATCTGGGTGAACAAGGACACGGTCGTCGCAAAACCCGGCGACGTGATATCTACCCAGCTTGCGTCGCTCATGAGCAAGCTAAACATCAAGCCGATAGAGGCCGGCATCGCAGTCAACTTTGCAATAGCTGAGGGACTGATGTTCAAAGAGGCGGACCTTAAGATCGACTTGGAAGAGTACAGGAACGAGCTCGTCAGGTCGTTCCAACAGGCTCTTGCTCTTGCGACGGAGGTCGGGTATGCCACAGCGGAAACTATCAAGCCGATGCTTGCCAAGGCACACCAGCATGCAAGGTCGCTTGCTGCAGAGTCTGGCTACCTCACGCCAGAGACGGCAGGCCTCGTCCTGCCAAGGGCGCAGTCAAAGGCCCAGGCCGTCGCGGGCGAGGCCAAGAAGAAGGGCTATAGCGCCCAGTAATTTTCTTCTTAGAAACACGCAGACCTGGTCGGGCTCACCATTACCATCATCGAGCTGCATGTTGTTTCGCCACCATACATGGTCACGATAGTCAGGATGCCTTAAGAAACCGCGGACACGTCTTCAGCGGTAAATGTCACGCCTGCCGTGATAGACGATACCGCGAGGGTTCCGGTCTGCAGCCCTAATTATCCAAACAATTGATATTTCCGCAAACCTTGCGGCGCATACGTTACCTGTTCAAGCTAAAAAGATCGCAAGAACGTGAAATGGGAAAAAGGAAGGAGCCTTAGCCGAACAGCGAGGAGAGTCCCTCGAGGGCTTCTTCCTCTTTCTTCTCGTCCTTCTTTTCATCCTTGGCCGCGGCCGCTGCGCCCGCTGGCACTGTTGCGCCTGCTGCTGGAACTGCCGCTGCAACTGCTACCGGCGCAGCCTTGAGAGCCTCCTCGATGTTTACTTCGGAGAGTGCTGCGACGAGGGACTTCACCCTCACGTCGTCGGGGTTGACGCCTGTAGCCTTGACCACGTTCTTGACATTATCTTCAGTTATATTCTGCTTGAGCTTGTGCAGAAGCAAAGCAGCGTATACGTATTCCATTGTAGTCTGCTTTCCGACCTGAACCTTATTTGAACTTTGCGAGCGGGAAAACCCTTGCGGCCTTCGAATGAACGCGAGCAGTCAACTACGCACTCCACCCGAGCTGCACTAGATGTTAAATAGCAAGTCACGCAAACCGACGCTGACGTGCGCAATTACAGGTTCAGTCTGTACCCTGCAAAAGAACAGAAGCAGAAACTTGTAGAGGCACTTGATGGCTGCAGGTGGGTGTACAACTACTTTCTGTCAATTCCGCGTATGTCAGAGTACGACATGAATCATGTCCTGACCGAATTAAAAGAGCAGCACCCTTGGGTCAGGAATTACCACAGCGAGATGCTGCAGATGGTAAGCAAGCAGGTTGCAACTGCGAGAAAAACTGCCAAAGGTAGATTGCCGTACAGGCTTTCTGACACGTTCAATTCGTTTACTTACAATCAATGGGACTTTCGGATTGAGGGCAGCAAGCCTCCGGCGCAATGTCGTGAGATATGAAGTCTGCAGAGTTTGTTGAACCTTGGACATCAGATCTCGTCGGTTCATTCGAATTCATCGATTTGCCACTTTTTTCCTTTCTTTCAAAATTGGCCGTCATTAGCTCAATTAATTCAGGTGGTACAGGTTTCACTGAGTTTCCAATTCCTATAGTTTAGGCAATGATCGCAGGATGCACTATCACAACTTTCATACTTCTGCAAAAGACGTTTTCATGATAAAACGATGGGTAACGAAGATATCTGCTAAAGTTATGCGCATGTATTTCAATTCGCGGTGCAGGAAAAAGATAAATTGCTTTCAGGTGGGTCGTTCTTGGATGGCCGGCGAATCTGCAAAGAGAGGCAAGCTGTATGTTGTGGGCGTAGGGCCGGGCCACCACGACCACATGACGTACAGGGCAAAGCAAGTCATTGAGGAAAGCGACGTCATAGTAGGCTACGAGACGTACGTCGGCCTCGTTGAAGATTTGATTGCAGGCAAGGAGGTCTACCGTTACGCCATGACACAAGAAGTCGACAGGGCAAACCAAGCAATCGAGTTTGCGGAGAATGGCAGGATTGTGTCATTGGTGTCGTCAGGCGACCCCGGGATATACGGCATGGTTGGCCTCATTTACGAGATACTGGCAGAAAAGGGATGGGATAGGGTTAATGGAATCTACGTCGAGGCGGTGCCCGGCGTGTCGTCGCTCAACTCCTGCGCGGCGCTGGTCGGATCTCCGCTGATGACTGACTTTGCGGTCGTCAGCATGAGCGACCTGCTCGTCCCGTGGGACATGATAGTGAAGCGCGTGGAGGCTGCAGCACTTGGCGATTATGTCACAGTCATCTACAACCCGGCAAGCAAGAAGCGTGTGCACCAGCTGCGTGACACCCGAGATATATTTTTGAAGTATAGAAAGCCCGAGACGCCCGTTGCGATAATCAAGGGCGCGTACAGGGAGACTCAGCAGGTGGTGATTACGACCCTTGAAAGGATGCTTGAGCACCAGGACATGCTTGGCATGATAACGACCGTGATTGTGGGCAACTCGTCGACCTATAATTACAAGGGCATCATGATAAACCCTCGCGGGTATACTTCCAAGTATCAGCTGGTAAAAGAGACGCAGGCGAAGGCCTGACTATCTTATGGTTGACGCGATATTACCACAAAAATGGTGTCTTTTTTCAACGAATCAGAAGGAGGTGGCTGCTGGGAGAATCTAGATTGTGAATGTCTTGGTGCAGAATCTATCAAATGACCGGAATAGTACAATTGCAAATGCAGCAACTAGTATGATCACTGATCTAGCATCAATATGCCATATACCAAACAGGAGAAAGAAAACTACGTTCATTATTACAAACACGCCTCCAGATAGGCCTATACAGTTGCCTACCACAGACAATATGAGATTCCAATTGTACGTAGTGCGATAATCAGCTTCTTTTTCTTCCATCCCCTTCAACAATTCTGGCTTCAACCTCCAAATTCGGTAAAAGATCATTGTGCATGTTAGAAAGAATATTACTGCAGAAGAACTTGCTGAAACAAACAACCAATCAATTTGAAAACTGTCCTGTATTAGTGACATGACTGATTATTGCCCTCTTCCAGTATTAAAAGTACATGTTTTCACATGTTATCACGTGTGCATAAATGTTATTAATACGAGCTACCACTACACGATTATAGGTATGGTAAAACGCGGCGGCAAGGATGTGATAACGGTAGAGATCTTCAAGCAGACCTACGACGTGATGAAGTCAAACGCGGAGAAACTAAAGTGGAACACAAAGGAGTACATCAATTCTGTTCTCACAGAGGCGATCGAGCGGGACAGGTTCCTGCAGACGTATGCCCCCAACCTCTCAAAGGTAGGCTACCAGGACGACATACTGTTCATACGGGACGCCAAGGCAGGCAAGACTGCAGAGGTGTATCTCAAGGACAGGGCGCTCTACTGCGGCCTGTGCAGGTCAAAGGACTGCATACACGTACACTACGCCTTTGCCCTTCCCGAAGTGGTCAGGATATACCCAAAAAGGCCCAGGCTTAGGCAGTAAACACATATCCATGTTCGGGCAAGTCACAACAAATGCTTCTTGGCACGTGCGGCTGGAGCTACCAAGAGTGGGTGGGCCTGTTTTACCCAAACAACAGGGTGGCCAAGCTCCCCTTTTACGCCAAGGTCTTTGACACCGTAGAAGTTGACTCGTCGTTTTACAGGATGCCAACAAGGTCAATGGTGAAAGGCTGGGAGAAGGCTACTGGTCAGTCGTTCCGGTTTTCATTGAAACTGCCAAAGACGATAACTCACGGCAAGGGCCTTGTTGGTGTAGAAGACGAGCTTGAGGCGTTTCTTGGTGTGATAGAGCCCTTGCAGGACGCGGATAAACTGGGGTGCGTGCTGATACAGCTTGGACCCAACTTCACCTTTGATAGGGTTGCAAGACTAGAGTCGTTTCTGGGAGCTCTCCCGGATGACATCCGCTTTGCGGTAGAGTTCCGCCACGACTCGTGGAACAGGGACGACACCTGGGACTTGTTAAAAAGATACAACGTAGCAAACACGATAACGGACTCGCCCATAGAGTTCCTCGCAAACCCCGTTGTCACAGCAGATCACGCCTACGTCAGGTGGCATGGCCGGGGCAAAAAGATCTGGTACAACTATAACTATTCTGAAGAAGAGCTTTTGGCGTGGGCGCAAAAAATGAAAGCCATAATGTCAAAGGCGCCGATGACGTATGCGTATTTCAACAACCACTACAACGCAAAGGCGCCCACCAACACGCTGCAACTACTGCAAATGATAGATACCATGACAGAGCCTCAGGAAAGGGTCCTGAAACTGATTGGCCGGCGCGTCAAGGGGGCGGTCAGGTCCAAGATAACGGACTATGTCTGACATGGTTGGCAAGTTCCAGTCGCCGAATAAGAAAAACTACATAATTCCTCAACTATGTATCAAAGAAAATAGTTACATGAATAATGCAATTAAGCTTTTACATTCATTTGCATGACAAACCTTAATAATTTGAAATGCGATAAAAAGACAGCATGGCCAACGCGTTTGAAGACAGCTCGCTCGGGCTCAAGCTGAAGGGATACCTGCTGGTTCCGAACGACGCGCTTGAAAACAAGATCGCGGTTTACACCCTAAGGATAGCACAGGATGTGTTGGCCGAGCATCCGGAGATAGTTGACGTATGGCTGCAAAAGTTGCACCGGGAATACCTGTCAAAGAGAAACGCCTGCGAATTTGAAAATGACCCTGTCGCGTGCTTTAACCTGTCAGTATACGAAGAGTTTGAGAAGCACTACAAGAGCTGGGAGGACGGTGGCCTGATAGCTATCTTGCTTCCAGGCGACAGGGCGATAAGGATAAGCAAAAAGCCCCTCTTCTCCGTGTCAAAGACGCCGGCGGAGAGCTGCGACGAGTGCAGGATGACCTTTGCAACTGTTAGGGAGCTTGTGAGGCACTATGGCGAAAAGCACCCTGCGATGATAGAGAAGGTCACGATGCCTATCTAGCTGGCCGAACGTCGCGACGCTTTGGCCCAGACGCGGAAAACCAGGGGGAACACGAATAATGAATTCTTGTCGTTGGCGAAGCTTTCGATTCCTTGAATGAGTTCACGACTGTCACCATCGTCGATCTTTGTTAATACCCCCAGTATCGTGTCCCACACACGCCGATTATTTCTCAGCACTGGCAAAGAGTAGATTTCAACCTGAGGTTTCATACCGGCGTCTACAAACATGCGGTACAGCTTTTTTCCAATTGAGGGATCGCTTCCCTTCGCTTTCATGATTCCCTCATACCATGTCCAGAGTTGCTCGACGTAACGGTTGGCAGGCTCGACCACCCATCTTGAAAGGTCGCAGTCTTCCACCATCACAACCCCAGCCGGCTTTGCAATCCTCACCATTTCTTTCAAACATGCGACGGGGTTCTTCAGATGTTGAAAAAGGAAACGCGAGTAAACAGCATCGAAGGCATGACTTGGGAGCTGGGTATTTTGTGCGTCGCCTACTACAAACTCTGTGTTCCTAATTACTCTGCGCTTTGCAACCGTCTTGCAGTACTTTACTGCAGTTTGATTCGCATCAACACCGATAACAGACCCCTTTGGTCCTACAATCTTTGAAACGGCAAAACACACATCGCCTGTTCCGCAACCAATGTCTGCCACCTTCATTTTTGGAGATATTTTCATCTTCTTCAATGACGCCTCAACGAACGGAGCGAACTCTTCTGCCTGTATTTGAAGGCGATTCATCTCTTCCTCTAAAAAGGCAATCTTGGAGAAGACTTCCACAAAGTGGAAGAACATTCATTGCTAATTATCCTTTGCGGGTGGATCGTGCAAGCCAGTTTGCGATCGCACCTAGCACAGCAATTCGATCCTTCTCAGAATATCTTGGATCGTCTTGATTGTAAAAGACCGATCGAAAGAACCAGTGGTCACAATCAAAGAACTCTACCTTCTTGTCTTTGGATCTTATCAATTCATAAAACTCTTTGGAAACAATAGAATACACGTGCTTGTCATTTACTCCGTGCAATAGCAAGACAGGCGCATCAATGTCTGAGAGCTCTTTGACCTTGCTGTTTCGTGCCGCAATGATATCTACGATAAACCTGTAGCAATAGTGGAAATTGATTTCTGGATCTTTCAGCAATTCGGTTACTTCCTTTCCGCCCAGCTCCATTATCATCGGGATAGCTTCTGCAATATTAACCAGTTTTCCAGGAGTAAATATTCTACGGAAGAGGAGGTAGAGAAAGTCCAATGGTTTTGGTTCTGCGGGGCTTCTTTCTTTAATGGTCGTTATTCTGACGTATGGCGCCATCAGAACCACTCCATCGATGGAGTTCCGGAATATGTGGGCATACCAGAGCGCAAAAGTGCATCCCAGACTGTGCCCCAGAATATAGATTTCAGACTCTTTCTTGATGGATTGGATGACTTCATTAATTGCAGTCAGGGTTTTTTCAAAGTCCAGGTCTCCTGGTTGTCCGGCAGATTTCCCGTGGCCCGGAAGGTCCATTGAATACACTTCAATTCCCCGCCCAGACAACATCGAGCCGATATAACTAAAGATTCTTGAATCACAATAGGCCCCGTGTATGCAAAGAAGAGCCTTACCCAAAGATTCCTCTGGTAAAAAATGTAACAAGTTGATGGCACCTAAGCTTGTTTGTATGTGCGTAGCTTCCAGTTATTATTGCAAATATTAAGGCTTAGCGAACACGTGGGAATTTGAACATAATAGCGGTCCTGAAGCGTCAGGATAGGGACGTAGAATTGTCCATTATAAGAGCATGGTTAAAAATTTAAATAGCTTTTAGGACACTTTAACTCGAAATATGTCGGATGCTGTCACTGTCGAGCAGGTTTTTTCCATACTGGCAGACAGGCATTCCTGCAACATTCTAAAAATGGCCTACTCCGGCTTCAAGGCCTCATCTCAAAGTTATGTCGGTAACCTGAGCAAGAAGCAGTTTTACGTCCGGCTAAAGCGTCTCCGCGATGCAGGCTTGGTGGAAAAGCGCAATTCGTTCTACAGAACAACAACTTTTGGATCACTCGTCTACAATAGTCATATTAAAACCATGCATATAATCCTCGCCAATTATTGGAGCCTAAAAGCCATAGATGTCTTGAAGGCGAGAGAAGACTTTCCTTCACATCAGAAGGAGGCAGTCATGAATGAGATAATTCAGAGTGGCAACCTCCGCAGCATCGTAAACGCGACCCATCTATCAGGCTTTACTATCATCAATGACTTTAACATGCTTATCAACGAGGTAATCAAATTGCTTGGCAATGCCCATAACGAGGTCTACTTTGCATCAAGGTATCACGACCCCCACGTCTCGGCTAAAGTATTGGAGATATTTGCGCGAGGAGCTAAATTACACATACTTGACGGCAACCCGGAGCAGATAAGCCTCGAGAATAGACTAAACGCGATACTAAGGACGCCACCTAACAAAGAGACATTTGACAAGGTGAACGAGATGATAAGGTCACCTCGTTTTGACCTCAAGAGGAAGGAAGTCCCTATAAGCTTCATGGTTGTCGACGGAACACAGGTTGTATACGAGACGGCTAACTACGCCAGTCCGGAACAATTCACAGTTGCAATATCACGCTACGACGACGCGTACTTGGCGCAGAGGTTCATAGGCTACTTTGGTCTTCTTGCGAAGGATGCAGTTACACCTCGCCTTCTTGCAAGTGTCAGAGAGCGTTAGACCACGCTCGATCCGGTTAGATTCTATCATCGCTAGGCTTGGACAACGGATATAATTTTGCAAAGCGAACCGAAAGGTGCTTTCAGGCCTAAATCCAGCCCTAAAAGTATCCAAGAATGGATACTCTTTCTAAAAAAAGGTAATATTGGAACGCCCGTAGCGTTTTGACACAATGTCAGTTCTTCCCTTTGTAAATAGGAACCAAGAAAAGACAAGCAGACCGGTTGAACAGATGTCCCTTGCGCGCTCCCAGCTGATCCTACTCAATTCACGTAAGAAATGGGGCTTGGTTTATGCTCTCGCCACCCTTGCAGGCCTATTCTTCATACCTGAAGGGATGGTTGCCGCAATATTACAAGCAGACCCCCTTGTACTAATCTCAAGAACCGTGACATTGCCCTTCGTATCCTTTATGATAATAGTTGGCATG
>Ga0209341_10003580_pt1 | contig 14470 bp, 15 predicted proteins | sample RifCSP13_2_FD_184020 | JGI IMG/M metagenome (GOLD analysis project Ga0209341, IMG submission 184020) | Soil microbial communities from Rifle, Colorado - Rifle CSP2_sed 13_2 (SPAdes) (version 2) | ecosystem: Environmental > Terrestrial > Deep subsurface > Rock core/Sediment | place: Rifle...
CCTTGATGGAAGGGATACTTGCACTGCAGGAGAAGATTAAAGAGGACACGCGCCGCGCCCGCCGGGGTCAGGCGGGCCCAGCCCTTCTGCCGAACCCAACCTACTCTCCTCTGAAGGGCTGAAGCAGGCGATGCCAGCGCTCTCTCCGCCGCCGGGCCACCTGACGGCGGAGGCATTGCAGGCCCTCTTGGGCGAGGTCTTGGCGGTTTACGACCCGGAGTTCAGTGCGAGCGTGGATGAGGTCGTGGTTACGGTCGAGGCGCCCCGGGTTCTGGAGACAGCGAGGCTCCTTCACGACGAACCTCGGCTCTCTTTCGACTATTTGCGCTCCCTTTCGGGCGTGGACTGGACCGACCGCCTCGAGGTCGTCTACCACCTGTATTCGACGGCGCACCGCCACCGTCTCACGCTGAAGGCGCGGACGCCCGTAGACCGCCCGCAAGTACCTTCGGTCGTCTCGATCTGGCGCGGGGCCGACTGGCACGAACGCGAGGCGGCCGAGATGTACGGCCTGACTTTCGAAGGACACCCGAACCTCGTTGAGTTGCTGCTCTGGGAGGGTGCTCCCGTCGCCCCACAGCGCAAGGACGTGCCGGTTCTGTCCTTGGAGGAATTCTGGAAGGATATGGGCCTCGAGGAGGAAGAGGAGGCGCCGGCGCCGGAAGCGCCCGCCGCAGCTCCGCGTCGCTTGACGGCGCGGGAGCAGAAGCAGCGACTGTTGGCAGAAGGTGGCGGCCTTACATCGGGCCCCGTTCCGAGCGAGTGACTGGACAAGGCGATGTTGATCAAGCGCGAGTTCGAAACCGTGGAGATGCCCATCAATGTGGGGCCGCAACACCCCAGCACCCACGGCGTGCTGCGCTTGGTGATGACGCTGGACGGCGAGCAGATCGTCAAGGTCGACCCGGTCATCGGTTATCTGCATCGGGCTGTCGAGAAGCTCTCAGAGAACCTGCGCTACCAGAATATCCCGCACCTCTTCGACCGGCTCGACTACGTCTCCGCCTTCAACAACGAGTGGCCGCTGGCCATGGCCCAGGAGCGTCTGCTGGGCCTCGAGGTGCCTCCCCGCGGCGAGTATCTGCGTGTCATCCTCTGCGAACTCAACCGTATCGCCAGCCATTTCCTCTTCTTCGGCGCCTTCGGCCATGACGCCGGCACGGCGACTTCTTGGATGTACGGCTTCAGGGAGCGGGAACGAATCCAGCGCCTCTTCGAGATGGTGAGCGGCTACCGGATGATGCACGACTTCGTCGTTCCCGGCGGCGTGCGTGAGGACGTGCCTGAGGAATTCGTGCCGGCCCTTCGCGCTCTCTTGCCCGTTCTCTGGCAGGGGCTAGGCGACTGCAACAACCTACTGACCGAGAACGAAGTGCTGGTCACACGCACGCGCGACATCGGCGTGATCACCGGCGAAGAGGCGATCAGCTACGGGCTCAGCGGCCCCAGCCTGCGCGCCTCGGGCGTTCGCGAGGACCTGCGCCTCACCGAGCCCTACTCTGTGTACCCCGATCTGGATTTTGACGTCGTCCTCGGCCAGCACGGCGACTCCTACGATCGCTACTGGGTTCGCATGCAGGAGGTCGCCCAGTCTCTCCGCATCGTCGAGCAGGCCCTGGACCGGCTTCCTGGCGGCCTGGTGTGCACCCCCGGCCTCCCAAAGTACCCCAAGTTGCTTAAGTTGCCGGTAGGGGAGACGTACGCCCGCGCCGAGAACCCACGTGGCGAGTTCGGCGTCTACCTCATCAGCACAGGCGGCGACCGCCCGTACCGCCTGAAGATCCGCGCGCCCTCGTTCTGCAATCTGATGGCGCTGCCGCGCTTGATGGAGGGCCACTATCTCGCGGACGCCATCATGATCCTCGGCTCGCTGGACGTAGTGATGGGTGAGGTGGACCGCTGATGGATCTCCTCGTCACTCTGGCAGTACTTACGCTCCAGATTGTCCTGCTTTTCAACGTGGTTATGTTTATCGTGCTGGCGCTGGTGTGGCTGGAACGCAAGGTGCTCGGGCGCGTTCATCAGCGCATGGGCCCCATGCGCGTCGGCCCTCACGGCACGCTTCAGTCTCTGGCGGACGGTATCAAGCTCTTGCTCAAGGAGGACCTCGCACCGAGTAGCGCGGAGCGCTTCGCGTTTCTTCTCGCGCCCCTGTTGGTCTTCGCGCCTTCGTTTCTGGTCTTCGTGGCCATTCCTTTCACGCGCGACATCGTTGTGCGCAATCTGGCCCTGGGCCTGGTCTACTTCGTGGCCGTCTCGTCGCTGTCGACGGTAGGCATGGTGCTGGCGGGTTGGTCCTCGTCGAACAAATACGCGCTCATCGGTGCCGCCCGAACCGCGGCGCAGCTCATCTCCTACGAGATCCCGCTGGTACTCGTTGTGCTCAGCGTCGCGATGCTAGGCGGTACTCTCGACCTGCGGGGGCTGGTCGAGTCCCAGGGTCAGGCGGGGCCCTATGTCCTGTGGCAGCCGTTGGGGGCTCTCATTTTCATAATGGCGGCCCTCGCCGAGGTGTTCCGGCCGCCGTTCGATATCCCAGTCGCCGAGTCTGAGGTCCTAGGCGGCCCGATGATCGAGTATAGCGGCATGCGCTGGGGGCTCTTCTTCATGGCGGAGTACGGCAACGCCTTCGCCTTCTCGGCGCTCTTCGTCTTGCTCTTCCTGGGCGGCTGGCAGGGACCGCTTTTACCGCCAATCCTCTGGTTCTTGCTCAAGACCTCGGCCGTGATCCTGGTCTTCTTCTGGATGCGCGCGGCCATGCCGCGGCTGCGTATCGATCAGTTGATGGGCTTCGCCTGGGAAGTGCTGCTCCCCTTCGCCTTCCTTAACCTGTTCTTGACCGGCGTCGTGCAACTATACCGTTGGCCGCTGTGGAGCCTCAGCCTTCTGTCTCTCACCGGGCTGCTTGCGCTCGGCTATGTCGTAGAAAGAGGTAGGGTCACGTGGCGACGTTCCCCTTCGCTGGCGTCCTGAAGAGTCTCTGGGTGACCCTGCGCACAGCCGTGCGCAAGCCGGTCACCGTCCAATATCCGACCGTGCGCGTCCCCTACGCGCCACGGATGCGGGGCTTCCCAGCCCTCATCTGGGACGACGCAGTTGGAGAGCATTTCTGCACCGGTTGCCAGGTCTGTGCGCGCTACTGTCCGACCAACGCGATCTTCGTCACCATGAAGAACAACCCCCTGAACCAGACGGGACAGAGCCCGCGCCGCAAGATTGTAAATCAGTTCTACCTCGACTATGGCCGCTGCATCCAGTGCAAGATCTGTGTCGACGTATGCAACTTCGATGCTATCGAAATGAGCCACGAGACCGAGTTCAGCGAGTGGGACAAAAGGGCGTTGATCTTCGATGTGAGGGACTTGCTGCACATGGAGACGCTCGCGAACCCAAGGACAAAGCAGGTTGTGACAAGGCGGTGAGCCCCGCACTGCTGGTCTTCGCCCTGCTGGCGCTGGCTGCGCTGGTGAGTGGTCTGGGGTCGGTGACCTCACGCAGCGTCGTCTACAGCGCCCTTTTTTTGCTAGGGGCGCTTGTTGCCGTCGCGGGCTTTTTCATCCTGCTCCTGGCCGAGTTTCTGGGCCTGGCGCAGCTCTTGCTGTACGGTGGCACCGTGGTTGTCCTCATCTTCTTCGTCCTCATGCTCACTCGGCAGGAGGAGGGTGAGCGCGTCGACAATCCCTGGCGTTGGGGAGCTGCGGTGGCAGCGCTCCTTTTTTTTGCCCTCTACACGTTTGCAGTGCTCACGACGCCCTGGCCGGCCGAGGACCCGGAGCTGATTAGCATAGGTGAGCTGGGTCGGACGCTCTTCGCCGATTGGGTGCTGCCCTTCGAAATCGCCTCGATGTTGCTGCTTGTCGCGCTCATCGGGGCCATCATCATCGCCCGGGCGAGGGACTAGCAGTGCTGCCGCTCTCCTGGTTTCTCGTGGTGGGCGGCGCGCTCTTTTCGGTGGGCCTCTACGCGGTGCTGGCGCGCGCCCATGCAGCCTTGGTGCTGATCGGTATCGAGCTGATGCTGAACGCAGTTACGCTGAATCTGGTGGCTTTTGCCACGTACGCACCAGGCGGACAGTTCACGGGCCAAGTGGTGACGTTGTTTGTCATCGCCGTGGCCGCCGCTGAGGTGGGCCTCGCCATTGCCATCATCATGCGCTTGTTCCGCAACCGCGCCACGGTGGACGTGGACGTGGTTGACGAGATGCGCTGGTAAAGATGCTTAGCGTCGGTCTGGAATCCACCTGGCTGCTGGTCGCTCTGCCGCTTTTCGCTTTCACACTCATTGTCTTTGCTGGACGGTGGTTGCCGCGCCAGGGTGCCTTCTTGGGCGTTCTGGCGACGGGCGTCGGCCTCGCACTGCTGGCGCTTTTGGCCGCTGCGTTCCAGCGAGGCGGAGAGGGCGCCTTCAGCGTCGACTGGCTCAGGTGGGCCGGCTTCGCCATCCCTCTTGGCATGCATGTCGATGCCCTCGCGCTGGTGATGCTTGGCATCGTCACCAGCGTCTCGTTCCTGGTCCAGGTCTACTCCCTGGGCTACATGGCGAGCGAGCCGCGCTACGGTTGGTTCTTCGCCGTGGTCTCGCTCTTCGCGGCGGCAATGCTCGGTCTCGTCCTGGCCGACAACTTCCTCGTCCTATACGTGACCTGGGAGCTCGTGGGGCTCTGCTCATACCTGCTCATCGGCTATTGGTATGAGCGTCCCGCCGCAGCGGCGGCGGCCAAGAAGGCCTTCATCACTACCCGCGTCGGCGATCTAGGACTCCTTATCGGCATCCTCCTCCTTTTCCGGGCAACAGACACCTTCTCGATGAGCGAGACCTTCGACTTAGCGCAGCGGGGTGACATCGCGCAGCCGCTCCTTACCGTCATCGCCCTGCTCGTCCTGGCCGGCGCCGTCGGCAAGTCGGCCCAGTTCCCCCTGCACGTCTGGCTGCCGGACGCCATGGAGGGCCCCACGCCCGTGAGCGCCCTCATCCATGCGGCGACCATGGTCGCGGCCGGCGTCTATCTGGTCGCCCGCGCGCTGCCGCTGTTCGAAGCGGCGCCGCTTGCGCTGTTCGTGGTCGCGATCCTTGGCCTGGTGTCGGCGCTGCTGGCCGGCGCTCTTGCCGTCGTCGAGCGCGACATGAAGCGGGTGCTCGCCTACTCCACCATCAGCCAGCTTGGGTTCATGTTCATGGGTCTCGGGTCGCTGGGCTACAGCGGCGCCGTCTTCCATCTGTTCACGCATGCGTACTTCAAGGCGCTGTTGTTCCTCGCAGCCGGCAGCGTGTTGCACAGTCTTGCGACACAGGACATCGCCCAGATGGGAGGCCTCCTGCGACGGATGCCTTGGACGGGCGCAACCTTCCTGATCGGCGCCCTGGCGTTGGCGGGCGTGCCGCCCCTGTCGGGCTTCTGGAGCAAGGACGACGTGCTGCACGCCGTCTTGACATACCAGTCACCGGCGTTTGGCCTGCTGGCTCTTGTGGCGACGGCGCTCACCGGCCTCTATGTCGCGCGGGTCGTGCTCCTCGCCTTCTTCGGCGGCCCGCGCAGCGAAGCGGCCCAGCACGCACACGAGTCGCCGGCTATTCTCATCGGGCCCCTGGTGGTGCTCGCGGTGGGCGCTGCCTTTGCGGGGTTGCTGGCGCCGCTCGGCGTCGTCCGTGCGCTGCTGGATCCCGGGCATCCGTACACCTTCGACCCCGGCCTCGCCGTGCTCTCGACCCTGGCGGCGGTCGTGGGCTTGGGCATCGGCTGGGCGGTCTACGGCGCTCGGCTGCTGGACGCAGGCGCCATCGCGTCACGTTTCGGGTCCCTCTACGGCTTGGCCACGAACAAGTTCTACCTGGATGCGCTGTACCAAGCGATGGTCGACCGCGTCGTGCTGACGTTGGCCCGCCTTGTGGCGTTCTTCGACCGACGTGTGGTCAATGATATGGGCGTAGACGGCGCCGGCGTGGTTACGACGGCAGCGGGCGAGCGCCTGCGCTATCTGGAGACGGGCAAGCTGTACCACTACGCTCTATTGATGGTTCTGGGGGTGGTAGGGATCACGCTCATCGTGCTGGTGATCGGCTAGGATGCTTCGCTTGAGTGGTTTGCCCTCACCTGTCCCCTCTCTCAAAAGGAGAGGGGTTATGAAGCAGGGCCTCTGATCGCTGTGCCCCTGCTTTCGGCGCTGACGTTGCTGCCGCTGGCCGGCGCGGTCCTGCTCATGGCCGTGCCGGCCGGGAAAGCGCGCCTCCTGCGCCGGCTGGCCCTGGGCATCGGCGTGGCCAGTCTGGCGTTGGCGGTCGTCGCTTTTCTGCAGTACGCAGCAAATCCAACCGGCTCCTTCGAGCTCGTCGAGCGGCACGAATGGCTGCCGGGTCTCGGCGTCTCCTTCGCCTTGGGGATCGATGGTATCACCGCGCCGCTGGTCCTGCTGACGGGCATCGTGCTCTTCACGGGACTGCTTGCCTCCGAGAGCGTTGCGATGCGCCAGAAGGAGTACTATGTGCTCTTTTTCACCCTGGTAGCGGGGGTCTTCGGCACGTTCGCCTCGCTCGACCTGTTCTTCCTGTTCTTCTTCTACGAGTTAGCGGTGCTGCCGATGTACCTGCTCATCGCGGTGTGGGGCAGTACGCGTAAGGAGTACGGCGCCCTGAAGCTGGTGCTGTACCTGGTGGCGGGCAGCGTCCTCGTATGGGTGGCGCTCATCGCGCTGTACGTCGAGGGGGGGCTGGGCACCTTCGACCTGCGGGCCTACCTGGGAGCGGCCATCGATCCGAGTTTCCAGCGCCTGCTTTTCCCCTTCTTGATGGTGGGCTTCGGCGTGCTCGCCGGGCTCTGGCCGTTCCACACCTGGTCGCCCGATGGCCACGTCGCCGCGCCCACCGCCGTGAGCATGCTGCACGCCGGCGTCCTCATGAAGCTGGGCGCCTACGGCATCCTGCGCGTCGGCATTCAGCTGTTGCCGGAGGGCGCGCAGGCGTGGGCGCCGCTGCTCATGGGCCTGGCGATCGTCAACGTGCTCTATGGCGCCTTCTCCGCCATGGGCCAGCGCGACCTGAAGTTCGTCATCGGCTACTCCAGCGTCAGCCACATGGGCTACGTCCTCCTGGGCCTCGCCACGCTCAATGTCACGGGCCTGAACGGCGCCGTGCTCCAGATGTTCTCGCACGGCATCATGACCGCCCTCTTCTTCGCGATGGTGGGCGTCATCTACGACCGCGCCCACACCCGCGACATCCCGCTACTTGGCGGCCTCGCGAAGCGCATGCCGATCGCCTCCTCCTACTTCGTGGTGGCGGGCTTGGCCTCGCTCGGTTTGCCCGGCCTGAGCGGTTTCGCCGCCGAGCTGCTCGTATTCATCGGCGCCTTCCAGGTCTCCTTCCTCGCCGGCGTCCTGGCGGTCGCTGGGGCGACGGTGACGGCGGTCTACATACTCCGACTGCTGGGCGGCGTCTTCTTCGGCCCCCTCGCCGCGGCCTGGGAACGACTCACAGAGGCGAGCCCCGCGGAGCGGATCGGCGGCGCTGTCCTCGTCGCCGTACTGATCCTCTTCGGCGTGGCGCCCTTCCTGCTGCTGCGCGTGATCACGACCACGGTAGAGAGGATGCTGGGCGCATGAGCGCTGCCCAACTCCTCTTCCCTGAGCTACTCCTTGGCGTCGTCGCCTTCGCGGTGCTTGGCCTCGATCTGGTGCTGCCGCGGGAGCGGCGTCCCTGGCTCTTCCCGCTCGGCACCGTGGGCGTCGTGGCCGTCGGGATCTCGCTGCTCACTCAGGTTGGCCAGAGAGGCATGCTGGGCAATCGGCTCTTTGTCCTCGACAGCTACACGCTGTTCTTTCACGTTCTCTTCCTCGCCATCGCGGCCGTCGTACTCCTGTTCTCGGCCGGCTATGTGCGACGCTTTCTCTCGTATCCGGGCGAGTTCGTCGCCCTCATACTGCTGTCGACGCTGGGGATGATGTTCATCGCCGCGGCGGGCGAGCTGCTCACCGCCTACATATCGCTGGAGCTGCTCTCCTTCTGTCTGTACATCCTCGCCTCTTACGCGCGCGAGGACGCCAAGTCCAACGAGGCAGGGCTCAAGTACGTCCTGCTCGGCGCGCTCGCGACCGCGCTCCTTCTGCTGGGCGTGAGCTTGGTTTATGGCTACGCCGGCAGCACCTTTTACCGCGAGATCGCCGTCGCGCTGTCCGGTCGTGACCTGCCCCCAGGGGTATGGATGGGGCTCGCCCTGCTCCTGGCCGGGCTGGGCTTCAAAGTGGCGGCCGTGCCGTTCCACGCCTGGGCGCCCGATGTGTACGAAGGGGCGCCGCTGCCGGTGACCGCCTACATCTCGTCAGCGTCCAAGGCGGCGGGCTTTGCCTTTCTGCTGCGACTCGGGGCCGAGGCGTTGCTGCCGGCGCTGCCCCAGCTGATGCCCGCGCTCGCTACCATCGCCGCCGTGACGATGACGCTCGGTAACCTCGTGGCGCTGCGTCAGCACAACCTGAAGCGACTGCTCGCGTACTCGAGCATAGGGCAGGTCGGCTATCTGCTCCTTGGCGTGGCCGTCCTGTCGCCTTTCGCGGCCAGCGGCGTCCTCTTCCATCTGACCGGCTACGTCGTCAACAACCTCGCCGCCTTCTGCTGCCTCATCGTGGCCTACCATCACACGCAGAACGAGGAGATGGAGGCGGTCGCCGGCCTCGGGCAGCGAGCTCCCGCGGTAGCCCTGACCCTGGCGGCGGCGCTCTTCTCGCTGGCCGGCTTGCCCGTCTTCGTGGGCTTCGTCAGCAAGTTCTATCTGTTCACCGCTGCGGCGAAAGGTGGCCTCCTCTGGCTGGTCCTGCTGGCGCTGTTGAACAGCCTCGTCTCGCTCTACTACTACCTGATGGTGATCAAGCAGGCGTACCTGGGCCGGCCGATGGCTGCCTCGCCTGTCGATGATGCCATCTCTGAGCCCGTCTCAGGGACAGACAGGACAGCCCCGCAGGTCGCCTTTCTGGCAGCCGGAGGTCCCGTGGTTGAGGAAGCCCCTGAAACCACCTGGAGAGTGGCGCCAACGCTCCAGTGGCTCTCTCTGGCCCTCTTCCTGGCGATGGTGGCGCTGGGGGTCTACCCACGCCCGTTGGTCCAGGCGATCGAGGCCGTGGGAAGAGGGCTGTTCGGGGGGTAGCTAGGTTGTTGGTGCGATGGTTGCTGAGGCAAGCGCTGGCTTTCGCGCCGTCCCGCCGCGCAAGAGATAGACAATCATCCAGATGAACCAGACCACGAACAGGATGGTGCCTGGGATGGTAACGGCGTCGGGCAGGCCGAGCATGAGGACAGTGGTGTGGAACAAGTGGAAGGCAGAAACGATGAGACCGAAGGCCGCCAGGAGACGGGGGAAGGCACCAGTGCGCCAGCCAACCACTGAGAAGAGCGACAGCCAGCCGACCTCCGTCCAGTAGAGAAGGCCATTGTAGGTCCAGTCCCAAGCAGCAAACACGGCCAACAGTGCAGATGAATTCTGAGGGCCCGCAGCGGCGATCTGGACCATTGCGGCCTGCAGCGAAACCACCACCAGCAGTACGCTCACTTCTATAACTCCGATAGTGCTTGCGGCATCAATGAGAAGGCGCATCAAGCCGGACTCGGTCTGTAACTGCAAATAGCGCCGAAACGCCGCCACGAAAAGCGCGAAGCCTAAGAGCCCTAAGCCACCCTGCCAATATATGGGCATCAAGCTTTGGTGGTTGTAGTAGACGTTGAGTGCGGCCACATCGCTAGTTCCTGACACCCGCTGACCAGCGATGGCGGTCGCTCCCACTTGCATTACCAGGACACCGAACACGAAAAGAATAAGCATGCCGACGCCAGCCCATTTTGCTGTAGAAGATACCTGTTCCGAAGTCGACACGCGCACTTTTTTGGACCTCCTTGGGAACAGCCGCCTCAATTTAGGGGCGGCTGTCCCTTTATCGAAACGAATGTCTAGACCGTAACGCCCGGCGAATTGCTCTTTAGGTACTCGATGACGCGACCGACCAGGGCGCCGCGGCCCTCGGTGGGAGCCGCCGCGATGGTGCCGCTGCCGCCGTGCTCGAGCTCCAGCGTCGTGTTCGCCATCATCCAGCCCTTGCCCTCCGCGCCGATCAGGTTCTGGGCCGGCACGCGCACATTGTCGAAGAAGACGAAGTGCTGCCCGCCGCCGAACTCCCGCATGCCGATCCCGTCCATCCGCTGGATGGTCACGCCGGGCGCCTTCGCGTCGATCATGAAGAGGCTGATGTTCTCGTGGCGTGGCGCCTGCGGGTTCGTGTTCACCAGGGTGAAGAGCCAGTCGGGCGACCCACCTGCGCCGTCCGGGGCGCCCCGTGTGCTGATGAACTGCTTGGAGCCGTTGACCACCCATTCATCACCGTCGCGGACGCCGCGCGTCTTGAGCGAAGCGAGGTCGGAGCCCGCCTCTGGCTCGGTGAATACCTGCCAGACGCTGAACTTGCCCTGGAACCAGGGCCGGACGAAGCGCTGCTTTTGTTCGTCTGTCCCGTGCACCATGATGGCGGGGGCCAGAATACTGGGCCCCCTGCCGCCGGGCAGGTTCCGCTTCGCCAGCTCTTCAACGATCACAACCGCGTCCGCCGGCGTCAGGCCGCCGCCACTCAGCTCCTTCGGTGCAGTGGGCACCAGCCAGCCCTTCGCGCCGAGCTTGAGTTGCCAGGCGGTATCGTCCTCGACCCGCTTCTGGATATCCTCGTCGCTCGGTTCCACGCTGGGATCATCCGGCTCACGCTTGGGCGCGTTGTCCGCCAACCAGGCCACGACCTCCTTGCGGAAGGCCTGCTGCTCTGGGGTGTACTCATAGGTCAGCTCGAAGTCCATCGCTGCCTCCTTGCGTTTACGGAAACGTCAGGATATTCCTATGCCTAAGCCGCGCCTTTGTCAAGTATTCTCGCTGGTCGAAGCTACTCCCGCATTCCCATCTGCCGCAACGTCTCCTCCACAACTTGCACGTGCAGCGCGATTCGGCGCTCCAGCGACTGCTGCTGGCCCATCTCCACCAGAATGGCGGCGACGTTCGGGAAGAGCAGCCCCAGGCCCAGACTGGAGCGGCTCCCGGCGGTCGCTACACCACCTCCTTGAGGCGCAGGCGTGCTCGCCTGGCCGGGCGCCGCGCCCGCGCCGGGCGGACTCACGGCGGAACGCGGCGGGAACTCGCGGTAGAACAGCTCCTCCCACGGGGCGCGGGTGCGCCGGTTCACGGCTTCGACGACGGCCAAGGCGATCTCCGGCCCGGCGGCGTTGGGGTAGGCACCGACTGTCTGGCCTAAGAAGGCGGTGCTGCTGACCGTGCGGCCGCTGTAGAAGCCCCACGACTCATGAAGGTCGAGCACCACATCCGCGCGGAACTCCCGCACGAGGCCGACGATCTCGTGGGCCATGCGCGCCATCGGCAGCCCGTTGGCGTCGCCTGGGTATAGCCGGTTCAGGTCGCCCAGCGCCGTCGTGGTGCGGACGCCGAGGTACGTCGCCTGCCGGTTCGCCCGAGGGACGACCAGCAGCGAGCCGCGCTCGAACGGCAGGTCGGCCACCCGATCAGCCGCCAGCCAGCCCCCCGGCTCATCGCCGTGGACGCCGCCAAGCACTAGGACCACCGGCCCAGGCCTGCCGCTGCCGATGATGTACAGCGGCGTCTCTTGGGGCGTCCCAGGCATCAGCGGCCGCGTCTCTGTGCCGGCGGCGAGCACTATGGGCTCGGGCGTCGGCGTTGCCGACGGCGCGGCAGGCATGGTGAGGTTGGGTGCCGCCGGGGCCTCCGCAGTTGCCGAGATGGCTTCTGACCGTTGAGCAACGCAGGCCCCGCTCAGCGCCGTAGTGATGAGCGCCAGCCACAGCCAACCAGACGTGGGGATCATCAGAGCATGCATGTGCGTTCCAGGACGGGACTCGCCTCAGACAAGAGGGCTTGCCCTCCCTCCTTCTATACGGTAGGCGGTTGCGCCCGTGGCCAGCACGTCGGCGACGCGGTCGGCGTCGGTCACGGCAAGGAGGCACTGCTCCGCCTCACTCGCAAGCGCCAGGAGGCAGCCCCGTCGATGCGCGTCCAGCTCGGCCAGGGCGTCGTCGAGCAGCAAAACTGGCGTCTCGCCCGTCGCTTCCGCGAGATAGCGCGCCTCGGCGAGGCGTAGCGACAGGGCGGCGGTCCGCTGCTGGCCGTGCGAGCCATACTGATGCAGGTCGACATCGTTGATGGTCAGTCGGAGATCGTCGCGGTGCGGCCCGACCAGCGAGACGGCCTGTGCTCGCTCCTTGGGGGCGGCTTCCGCGAGCGCCGCCTCGAAGCGAGCGACCGTCATGTGTTCGCTGTCCTCCGCGTCAATTGGGCCGACGCTCGAGACGTACAGCAGACCGAGGCGCTCGCGATCGCCGGTGAGGAGTGAGTGGATTGCGCGGGCGTGAGCGCTGATGGAGGTCAGGGCCTGCACGCGCTGGTGTAGAAGATACGCCCCCTGCGTTATCAGCTCGTGGTCCCAGAACGCCAGCTCCTCCGCGCCCGCGCGGGGCGCCTCGCGGAGCCTCCGAAGCAGATGGTTCCGCTGAAGCAGCACCCTCTGGTACCGCTGAAACGCCCGCAGGTAGCGAGGATCGGTCGGCGACAGCGTCGCGTCCAGGTAGCGCCGCCGCACCGACGGCGACCCGCCCACGAGTTCGACATCTTGGGCGCGGAAGAGGACCGCGATCAGCCCCCCGATGAGGGCGGTGGCTCGCCGCGCGACGCCGTTGATGCGCACGTGCTTCTCGACCAGCACGCTGCCGCTGGCGTCGGCGGCGCGTGCTTGGAGCGCTAGGGCCAGGCTGAGCGCGCCGCCCCGACGTTGTGCTTCCGCAGCCACGCGGGCGACCGGCGCTCCTTCCGCAGACCAGCCGTCGCTAAAGAGGCTCCAGGAGATCAGCTCACGGTCGGCGCCGGCGCGCGGAGAGCGGCTTGTGGCGAGCAGGTACAGCGCCTCCAGGAGGTTCGACTTGCCCTGACCGTTGTCACCCACCAACACCGTCAGCCCCGGCGCCAGGCCAAGCTCGAGCCGGGCGTAGTTCCGGAAGTGGCGGAGCGAGAGGTGGCTAAGGTACACGCGATGGCCTCATTCATTGTCACCCTGAGCGAAGCGAAGGGTCTCGAAGCTAGATTCTTCGCTTCGTTCAGAGTGAGAAACCGACGAGGAGGGTGCCATCGTGGTCCTACGGTCGGTACTCCCCGAGGTAGTCCAGCACCGGCTCGTCGAGCAGGTCGAACTGCTTCCAGTTCTCGTTGCCGAAGAGGCCGAAGATGGCATGACCGATGACATAGTCGTCACGGTTGAGCTCGTTCGTCAGCCACATGAACTCGTCGGCCATCTTCTCGCTCGATATCTTGCCCCGCCAGCCGTCCCAGAGCCCCGACTCGGTAATGATCATCGGCCCATGCCGGATCCCGGCTTCGGCCAGCAGGCGGTGGATCTCCCGGTAATATAGCGCATGTTCCTGGGCGTCGGCCTTGAAGGTGAGGGTCTCAGGTGGGCTGTAGGCATGCACGCCCAGGTACCGACTCTCGCGGATGGCGTCGGCGAAGTAGCGGACGTAGTCCCGCGCTTCGATGGCCCTCGGCGCGTCGTTGCTCGCGACGGCGTCGATCCCGTAGGCACCCTGGAGGCGGCGCGCGAAGGCCACTTGGAAGCGGTTGTAGAGTTCATACGCCGCGTAATCGTTGTTGCGAACCCGCTCGTTGTAGCTGGTCCAGGCGTTGACGATGTCCCTCAGCGGCAGCGCCTTCTGGGCGACGAAGTCGGCGGCCTCGGCACCGCGCCGCTCCGGGTCATCCAGCGGCTGGCTGAGGAAAAAGCGCCGGCCCACGATGAACGCCTTCGGGAACCAGAACCGCACCTCGCGTGCGAAGCTCTCGTCTGGGTCGGCCAACAGGATCACCGTCGGCTCCATCCGGAGCATGGCGTCGATGATGTGCCCGCCGGTTGGGCCATACACGCCCACGCCTATCTTCGTGACCTTCTCCACCGGTCGGCGCGGCTTGGGTGTCGGGGTAGGGCGCGGCGTTGACTCGGGCGTTGGTGTAGCGCTGGGAATGGGTGTCACGGTCGCCGTTGGCGTCGGCGTGGGGACTGGTGTGCGGGTCGGGGTCGGCGTCTCCGTGGGCTTGGTGGCGAGCGAAGGCGCTTCGTCCACAGCGCGGCTGGGGATGAAGGCGAGCGCCACCGCGGCTGTTGCCGCCACAGCGATAGCTATGACGGCGATAACGGCGAGGTACGTGGACCTGGGCATGTTGCGGTAGGCATCGCCTGCGTGACAGCAGGCGATGCACCCTACCCCCCGCTGACCGCCGGCCGCACTTCGATCTCGTCGCTGTCTTCGACGACGTCATTACGGGTGAGCAGCTCGTCCTTGCGGATGACGATGACCTCCTCTGGCAGGAAGTCGAGCCGCCGGACTATATCCAGGACCCGCATCGGACCTTTGATTTCGTAGTCCTCCCGCTAGATCGGAA
>Ga0209341_10003585_pt1 | contig 14461 bp, 10 predicted proteins | sample RifCSP13_2_FD_184020 | JGI IMG/M metagenome (GOLD analysis project Ga0209341, IMG submission 184020) | Soil microbial communities from Rifle, Colorado - Rifle CSP2_sed 13_2 (SPAdes) (version 2) | ecosystem: Environmental > Terrestrial > Deep subsurface > Rock core/Sediment | place: Rifle...
CTCTGAGGATACTGACGAGTTGGAAAACCAGGTATGTGCCTTTCTGGAAATTAAGTCGCCACACTATACTCCCCAGGCATACGCCGGCTATCGCATCTCTGAAAATCGCGGCCCGGAGGAAGCGGCGAAGGTCGCCTGGGTTAAGCGCGTGGAACAGCTAGCCCGGCAGCAACCAGCAGCCGGGTATGATCGAGAGCGCTTGCAAGAGGGGATAACGCAGATAATGGCTCTGGCGCAGTCTGAGGAAGATGTGGCGAAAGTTCCAGACTCCTTGCGAGACCTGGGTGTGCGTTTCCTGATCGTCCCGCACCTGCCGCATACTTACCTGGATGGCGCCGCGCTTTTTGTGAACCGTAATCCCGTTATAGCGATTACCCTGCGTTATGATCGCATCGATTGGTTCTGGTTCACGATCCTGCATGAGCTGGCGCATATCCTCCGCGAGCACACCGCCCATCTCGACTCGCTATTCGGGCGAGAGGGTGAAGATGGAAGCGAAGAAAACCACGCTGCAGAAAAGGAGGCAAATGCGCTGGCTCGCCAATGGCTGCTCGACCCCGGCGCACTGGAGGGTTTCATCGCCCGCGTGCAGCCCTACTTTTCAAAAGCTGAAATCGAAGCCTTTGCCGCATCCCAGAGGCGCCATCCGGGGATCGTTTTAGGGCAGCTTCAGCATCGAGAGGTGGTGGGCTATAAGCACCTGAGATCGATGCTGGTCAAGGTCAGACCCTATCTGGAAGATTGGGTTGACACGCCGGTTCCTCGAGAGCAATGATTTAAACAACTCGTTTGGGATTTTCAGAGGTAGCTGACTGGAGAAGGTTTTTCGCTGCGAGGTTTAAGTATTTTAGGAGAATTTGCCTTTACATGTTAGTATAATCAAAGATCGGGGAGAAATTTTATGGTTTTATCTGAAAATAGCAGCGATGCTATACTGACATGGGGGCTATCAAAAACAGCGAATGGTAAGAGCAGCATAATATCCTGACACAATTCCCGATCAGACTAAAAGTCGCCTAGTTTTCTAAACGGGCGTGAAGAGGGGCAATGGTCTGCAACTTTAATGATTTCAGTGACTCGTGGGTCCTAGGGATTGGAACGCGAATCACACGAATTTATGCGAAAAACGCAAAAGAGGGTGCGACTCATTTCGTGCCTTTCGCACTCTTTCGTGAGTTTCGTGTTCCTGTGTTCTTCGCCCGGGGCCGACCCACGCCTGAGTCACCCGCCTGGCGTAAGGGTTACGATTTCAGCCCACTTTCTTCTGCGGCGACCGGCGCCTAGCGAGATATATGCGCCAGTTGAGCGAGCCTTAGCGGATAGCCTCAGCCAGCTTCCTTCTGCTCACTCTCCCATCTCCACACTGGCATACAGCGCCGCCAGGTTATCCGCGACTGACCCCACCTTGTTATAAACGCTGGAGCCTGCCACCAGCACGGTGGCGCCGGCCTGGACGGCGAGGGGGGCAGTGGTCAGGTCTATACCGCCATCCACGGCGATGGGGGTCTCCAGGCCGCGCGCCTCCAGTATATTCCTCAGGCGGCGAATCTTCGCGAGCTGGCTGTGGATGAACGCCTGGCCGCCGAAGCCGGGGCTGACGGTCATGACCTGGATCAAGTCGGCCAGCTCCAGCACCTCCTCCAGTGTGTCGAGGGGGGTTTCTGGGTTGAGGGCGACACCCGCTTTAACCCCAAGCTGGCGTATCGACTGGAGCGTACGGTGCAGGTGCGGGCAGGTCTCCTGGTGGACGATGATCCGGTCCGCGCCGGCGGCGGCGAATTCGGCCAGGTAGCGCTCCGGCTGCAGGATCATCAGGTGAGCGTCCAAGGCGAGCCCGACCAGGGGACGCAGCGCCCGGATCAATCCCCAGCCAAAGGTGATATTGGGGACGAAATGCCCGTCCATGATATCGACCTGGATGGCACTCGCCCCGGCGGACTCGGCCTCCTGCGCCTGCTCGCCCAGGCGGGCGTGATCGGCCGCCAGGATGGAAGGCTCGATCGTGATTCTCGGCTTCGTTTTTCTCTTGTTACCCACCAGGGTATCACCCTGACTCATAATCCATCCTTAATTGATATGAACCACGAAGTTGCCATGAATGCCATTCACCCCAGAGGATGAAAATTTCACCACCAAGGCACCAAGACACCAAGGATTACTAATATTATTTTCAGGACAGAATACGAAGTTCTCCAAAATGACTTAAGTTCGGGCGTGGTTAAATTAGCGCAATTGCCGAATTTTCCCATCCAGGCTGGCGATCAGGGCGTTGTAAGAGCTGGCAAAGGCGCCCACGCCATTCTCCTGCAGTTTCTGGGTAACGGAATGGAGGTCGACGCCCAGCTCGGCCAGACGGCGGAGATTCTCGTGGGCTTCCGGCAGGCCGGCTTCCAGCGTGGGAGCGAGGCGCCCATGCTGGCGAAAAGCCTGCAAGGTGGCGTGCGGAACGGTGTTGACCGTGTGCGGACCGATCAGGTTATCCACGTAGAGCGTATCTGAATAAGCCGGGTTCTTGGTGCCGGTGCTGGCCCACAAGGGACGTTGCGTGCGCGCCCCACCCCTCGCCAGCGCCTCCCAGCGCCCCCCAGAAAAGATACTGCAGAAGTGGGTGTAGGCGACCTTGGCGCTGGCGATGGCGATCTTGCCTTGCAGCTCATCCACACCGAGCCGCTCCAGCTCGCGATCCACAACCGTATCCACCCGGCTAACAAAAAACGAAGCCACCGAAGCGACGTTATCCAGCCGAAGCCCGGCGGCGAGGCGCTGCTCCAGGCCCCTCAGGTACGCCCTGGCCACGGCTTCATAGTGGAAAATCGAGAAGATCAGCGTCACGTTGACGTTGACACCCCCGGCGATCAGTGTCTCGATGGCCGGCACGCCGGCGGGGGTCGCCGGTACCTTGATCATCACGTTTGGCCGCTTGAGAGCGGCGAACAGGCGGCGCGCTTCAGAGATAGTGTTCGGCGTATCGTTCGCCAGGTCGGGCCGCACCTCCAGGCTGACAAAGCCATCCTGCCCATTCGTTCTCTCGTAGACCGGGCGCAGCAGGTCCGCCGCCTGGCGGATATCCTCCAGCACCAGGGCTTCGTAGATCCCCGTCGAGTCGAGATCCTGCTTCACCAAGACCTGCAGATCGGCGTCGTAATCCTGGCTGCCGTTGATCGCCTTCTCGAATATGGTCGGGTTGGAGGTCACGCCCGCCACACCCTCAGCGATTAACTGCTGCATCTCGCCGGAGAGCAGCATGCCCCTCTGGATGTTATCGTACCAGATCGATTGGCCGTATTTACGCACCTCTAAGATGGGATTGGACATGATTTACCTTCCTTAGTAAAGTTGACAAAAACCGAGTTTTTTGGCTGCAGGGACCAAAATTTAGCACAATTCGATTGCGACGTGGGGTCCATTTTCCATAGTTACACGAAAAACTCGGTTTTTAGCCGCCAGGATCATCTCGAGTCATCGCGATCCGTTCGGCCTGGGCGAGATCCTCTGGCGTGTTCACATTCCAAAAGGCAAGCCCATCCGGATCGTACCGGCGGATTTCGTCTTCCGCCAGGAAGCACATACTCACCTCGCTGAACCAGGAATCGACCCGCCATTTATCCGCCTGGATGGCGCGCTCCACGGCGGGCAGGCAGGCCTCCCGCCGGTAGGCCGCATGGAAAGGCTCCGTGCCACCCGACGTCAGCGGGATCACTGCGTCGCAATCCGCGCTCAGCAGCCTGTCGCGCTCGATCTCCAGCAAACCCGGGCTGACGAAGGGCATATCGCAGGCTACCACACCCACCAATGGATGGGCGGCTGCGCTCAAGGCGGTATACAAACCACCCAGGGCGCCCCTGCCGGGCAGCAGGTCAGCCACCAGAGGCAGGCCAAGGAAGCGATAGGCTGGCGGGTTGTTGGTGGTCACGATGATTTCATCCGCCAGGTGGGCCACGCGCCCGAGCACTCTCTGGATCAGCGGCTGCCCTAAAAAGGGGGCCAGCGCTTTATCGCTCCCCATGCGGCGCGATTCGCCTCCTGCCTGAACGACCAAGGTTAGCATAGCTGGCCTGTGGGGATAGCCGTGGTAGATTAGACTTTCCACAGGAAACCCCTGTATTCCGTACAGACTTGATTATAATATGATAAAGCAAAGTGTTTTAGTATTATTGGGGCGCGAGGGACAACCCGGATTATTGGTATCACCACCCGCGCCTCCACATGGAGTATGAAATGACTGCGCTGGCTGATGTTTTGGACGATTTAACCGTTGAAGGCGAGCTGTACCAGCCTTTGCCCGACAAAGCCCTGCGTTGCTACGCTTGTGGTCATCGCTGCCTGATCCGGGAGGGTCGCCGGGGGATATGCAAAGTGCGCTTCAACCAGGATGGAAAGCTGTACGTGCCGTGGGGTTACGTGGCCGCGTTGCAAGTAGACCCGATCGAGAAAAAACCTTTCAACCACGTCTTGCCGGGAGGCGACGCCCTGACTTTTGGGATGTTGGGGTGCGATTTTCACTGCAATTACTGCCAGAACCACCTGACCTCCCAGGCGATGCGCGACCCCGCTTCGGACAGCTCCATTCACCTAATCACCCGGGTATCAGCGGAACAGCTCGTTGCTTACGCCTTGCGCAGCGGCGCAAACGTGGTGGCTTCTTCCTACAACGAGCCGTTGATCACTTCGGAATGGGCGGTGGCGATTTTTCGCCAGGCGATGAAAGCCGGGCTGAAATGCGCCTACATCTCCAACGGCAACGCCACCCCAGAGGTGCTGGAATACCTGCGCCCTTACATTGTCGCCTACAAAATCGATTTGAAGACCATGCAGGACAAGCATTACCGCCAGTTAGGCGGAGTGTTAAACAACGTGCTGGATGGCATCCGGGCTGCGCACGATTTGGGCCTGTGGGTGGAGGTGGTCACCCTAGTTATCCCTGGCTTCAACGACAGCACAGAAGAATTGATGGATGCAGCCCAGTATATCCGCTCCATCTCCGCGGACATCCCCTGGCATGTGACCGCTTTCCATCCCGACTACAAGATGAGCGACACCCCGCACACGCTTTCGAGCACGCTGCTGCGCGCCGCCGAGATCGGACAGGAGGCTGGCCTGAACTACGTATACGCCGGCAACCTGCCGGGGCGAGTGAGCGAATATGAGAACACTTCCTGCCCGAGCTGCCAGACACTGCTCATCGAGCGCTATGGCTACACCATCCAGGGATATCACCTGACCGAGACGGGCAACTGCCCCAAGTGCGGGATGCGCATACCCGGCATCTGGACCGGCCAGCCCGAGACGGTGCGCACCGGCGGCATCGGTATGCCCAGGCTGGTGATCCGCTAGTCCCCTTCAACGCTTCACCCTGGCCCGGACGACGAAACGGTCGACTCCCCCAAAACGATATTTGTAATCTTCATTGCCGCGCATGAAGTCAAAAGCCTCGCGCTTGTTATCGTTAGCCCATTGTAGCAGGTAGCCCAGCAAAACCCAACCCGGCGAAAGGCTGCCGAAACGGTAATCAAGCCCTGAATTGTAGACCCAGATGTGATTGGCGTAATCGAAGTTTAAATAGCCAGCGGCTTTCACGCCCCCGATTTCCATGAAGGCAAGCTGCAGCCAGCCAGCGTCAAAAGCTGCTTTCATCACCAGGCGCATTTGGGCGCGCATCGCATCGGTCAGGAAGGCCTGCTTCTCTACATCCTGGGCCATTAGATCGAAAAGCGCTTCGATCTCGGACTCCAGACTGCGCTTATCTCCCACAATGTACCAGCGCACAGGCTGCTCTTGATTCTCGGTCCGGCGGATTTTGCGGCGGATTTCGTGGCGCTGCTTTTTGTCGATTCCGGCCAGATAGGTTTCCCAATCCCCCGGAAGCGGGATGTAAGGGCAGTGCTGCAATTTCTCCTGGGTGATCGCCAGCCCTCGACGTTCCGCTTCCGCTTGCAGGGCAGGCAAGGAGGGCGAATCTTCCAGTATGTTGTACAAATCCAGCACCTGCCAATCCGGGGCCTGTGGGCCGTAAAGGAAATCCAGCATCCCGGAGACTAAGCGGGGCAAATCCGCGGGTCGAGCGAGGATATCCAGGTAATCTGCAATCTCGATACTGCCCAAGAGCATCAGAGCAGCCGCCCCTTCCCGATTTTGGGTGAGAAATAAAGGCGCAGCCCCGCGCAGCGCGCCGTCCTCTCCATAGCCGGTGAGGACAAACAGGTCGCCGTGCTCCCATTCACCGCCGCCGAGCGTGCGCCACCATGTGCTGATGAACTCATGGCGCAAAAATGGCACATGACTTGCACTGACACGGAGCAATTCATTCCATTCCACCGCCAATGCGTCGAAATCTTGGATCTTGCGAATGACCTGGATATGCATACCCTTTCCCGGCGTACATTGTTGGCAGCAAGCCCAAAGCGTCTGTATGGTTTTCTCATGGTCACGACATGTCACCATGAAGCGCCGCTCTTTGGCGCCGAAGGTTCTCGATCCCGGCTCGTTTGAGATGCTTCGGCAGCAAAGAACGCTGCCTCAGCATGACACCAAAGGACTTTGAGAGAACCGTGAAACCGGCTGATTTCGGTCTGGCTGCCCAGAGCATGGCTCTCTGGGAGTTTCCGTGGAACACCACGGCGATTCCCAAAGAACCCACAGCATTTTACCAGTATAATGTCAGCTACAGATGTGAGGGCTCTCTGGGAGTTTCCGTGGAAAGTCCCGGATTTGGGGGTGTGAGCATGCGTGCGCACGCTCACACCCCCAAATCCGGTGTTCCACCACGGCGATTCCCAAAGAACCGATGTGAGATGTGAGGCGCAGAAATAGTAATTCCCAAAAATCTAAAATGCTATGGACCTGAATATCTACCCCCTGGCCCGTCAGAACGACCACGATTTACACGAACTGGCCGGCGTGCACGCTGCCATCCCGCCGCGTCGCCCGGCGCGAGGGCGCGCTCCAGATCGCCTGATCCTGCACTTCGCTTTAGAGGGTGGCGCTTTGTTCTCATCCGAACAAAGCAAGCAAATCCTGGAAAGGCTGGCCCAAATCTACTACAAGACAGGCGGATCGGTCACCGCTGCAATGCGGACGGTGGCCGAGACGCTCAACCAGCAGCTTTTAGACCGCAACCTGCGCGAAGCCGGCAGCGGGCGCCAGTTTGTTGGCTTGCTGAGCATCGTCGTCTTGCGCGAAGAGCGGGCTTTCATCGCCCAGGCCGGGCCCATGCATGCCTACCTGATCACCGCGGGCGAAATCAAGCACATCCACGACCCTGCGCTTGCCCGGCGCGGTCTGGGCATCGCGCGAACCGCCCCCCTGTTTTATTCCCAGGTTGAGCTGAGCGTCGATGACATACTGCTGCTCTCAGCCCAGTCTCCCACCGGCTGGAGCGAAGAAGCCTTGCAAAGCCTGGTCGCCCAGGGGCCAGACAACCTGCACCAGCGCATTCTGGCGATCTCGGGCCCCAACCTGGAAGCAGCTCTCATCCAGGTACGCAGCGGGCCGGGCAAAATCTACCAGCTCAAGCCAAAAACAACCCCTGTTCCAACCGTGGTGGAGAGCGCAGCGAGCGAGCAGGCGTTCCTCCAACCTGCCGCCGAAGAGGCAGCGCCAGGCGGCATTTCCGGGCCGGCGGAGCTTATCGCTGAGCCTGACCTGGAAGTCGCCCCGCCCGAGGAGGATATTCTCGAGCCTGAAATGCGGCCCGAGATCGAGGAAATCCAAGAGCCCGTCCATCCCACCCGGCGACAATATGCTCCTGCGCCAACCCGGCAGTCTGCACCCGGCAGCGCGACGCCCCCCCAGGTCCGCGAACGCCCGAAAGGGGGCCTGGCTTCAAGAGCGCTGGCCAGGATTGGGGGCGCTTTTTGGACCACGCTTGGCTCCCTCGCCAGCGGCGTGAGCAGCCTGCTGCGGAGAATGCTGCCCGACGAGTCCATCTTCACGCTTCCAGGCCCGGTGATGGCTTTGATCGCGGTGACCATCCCGCTCGTGGTGGTGTCCGCGGCGACTGTGGTGTATTTCCGTCGCGGGCGGGCGGCTCAGTTCGAGATCTATTATGCGCAGGCTATGCAGGCGGCTGGCTACGCCCAGGCGCAGACCGACCCACAAGCCCGCCAGCAGGCCTGGGCTTCCGTGCTCACTTATCTCGACCAGGCTGATCAGTACCAGAGCTCTCAAGACTCGGTAAATCTGCGCGCCAGCGCCCTGCGGGACCTGGACGCGTTAGACCTGACCACGCGGCTGGCGTTCCAGCCAGCCATCGCCGGCGAAATACCCGCAGACGCGCAGATCACGCGTATCACCGCCAGCGAGGAGGAGCTGTACCTGCTCAATGCGACCGATGGCAGCGTGCTCAGGGCGTTCGCTGTCGCCCGCGGGTACGAACTTGACCCCTCCTATCAATGCGGCCCGGGCCTGGTGGGCAGCCAGGACGCCGGCCCTGTGGTCGATATCGGCCTGCTGTCTAATAACAGCGCGGGTGAAGCGACGCTATTAGGCATGGACGCCAACGGTTATACGCTGATGTGCCAGGCAGGCAAGCCGCCAATTTTCACACCTATGGCGCCGCCGGCCACGGGCTGGGGCAAGCCGCAGGCTTTTACGCTCAGCCTGGATGGGACGTATGTGCTTGACCCCCAGGTAAACGCGGTGTGGATCTACTGGAACAACGACCTAACCCAGCCGCCGCAGCTCTTCTTCTCTGAAGAGGTGCCCGCAATGGCAAATGTGATCGACCTGGCCGTTGACGGGAACGATCTATTCCTGCTCCACGCCGACGGGCGGATGACCCAATGCACGTTCAGCGAGCTGGAGGTTTCCCCCACCCGCTGCGTTGACCCGCTCCCCTACACAGACACTCGCCCGGGGCGCGAGGGCCAGGCGTTTGCCAGTCCGCCCGCTTTCACCCAGATCCTCGCCACGCAGCCGCCCGACCCATCCCTGCTGATCCTGGAGCCAGAACGGCAGTCCATTTACCTCTTCAGCCTGCGCCTGACGTTCCAGCGCCAGTACCGCCCGGAAATCCAGCCCGGCAGCAGCCTTAGATCCGCCGCCCTGCCCGCGGCGACAGCCTTCGGCATATCACCGGACAAGAGGTTTGTATTTATGGCTTTTGGCAACCAGGTGAGTTACGCGGCTGTGCCCTGAGACAACCTTTCAGGGCGCAAGTGTATTGGTCGGCCAGGGGGTGAGGGTAGCGTAAAGAGGGGTCACCGCCCCAAAAGGCAGCGGGGTACTCGTCCTCGCGGCAGGCCCTTCCCCACTTGCAGGGGGCGAATCCGTTGGGAGGGGCGCCCCCGGACCGAGGTCCGGCAAAGCTGTCGCACCAATCGCCGGCGCGCGGGTGGGCTGGCGGATCGAAAATATGGGCGTTGGAGCGGCCCCGCCGGCAGATCGCCTGGCAAGCCAGTAGAACCCACCCGTGATCCCCGCACTCGCCAAGAGCAGCGCGGCGATGATCCCACAGGTTACTGCCACTCGCCTGCGGGGCTGCAGCCAGGCCGGGAGTGAAACCCGGTTAGCCTGGCGCTCACGGGGAGGCACACGCAGGGAAAGGACGGTGATATTATCATGACCGCCCCGCAGGTTGGCCAGCTCCACCAGACTTCCCACCACAGCCTGGTCGCTCCGCCCTTTGAAAGCTGCCAGTATCTCCGCATCACTCACCAGATCCGTCAGGCCATCGCTGCAGAGAAAGATCAAATCCCCCGGTTGTAAATACACCCCCTGATTAGACACCGCCTGCCGATCGCTTTCTACCGGGTTGAGGCGCAAGCGGATATCGGGGACAACGTCTTGTTTGGATCCCAGGTAACGCCGGATGATGTGGGCATTCGGGTGGTCCCGGGCCTGCCCGGGTTGGAGAGCGCCATGTTCAATCGCCTCCTGAATCCAGGTGTGATCGGTGGTGAGCTGGCGGATCTTGCCGCCGCGAATCAGATACACGCGCGAATCTCCCACCGAAGCGATGAACAAGCGCGAACCGATCACCAGGGCGCAGGCGACAGTCGAACCCATGCCCTTTTGCGCCAGGTCCAATTCGGCCTGATCGATGATCGCCTGACCAGCCTGGATGATGGCCTGGTTAAGCAGCTCCACCGGTTGGCTTGCATCGCCGCTGGCGACCACCTGGCTGATCGTTTCAACTGCCAGCTCGGCTGCGATTTCGCCGGCTTTGTGCCCGCCGATCCCGTCTGCTATGATCGCCAGGGCGGCAGGAATTTTTTGCGCCCCATCCGCGTAGAAAGCCGAGATGCCATAGCGATCTTCGTTGTTTTTCCCGCTCCTGCCAGGATGGGTCGAGGCAGCCAGGTGGAGATGAGCGCGCTCGGCGGGTATCACAGCAGATTCATCTCCTGCACGGACAGCCTGCGGACGCGTTTTGGCGCCCGCTCTGTGAAGCGGAATCCCACGCGTCCAATATAAACCAGATCACCGTCTTCGAGCATCACGCCATCGGCGGAAACCAGCGTATAGTTCACCCACGTGCCTGCTACGGATCCCTGGTCTATAAGACGGAACGAGCCCTCAGCATCCCGGACCAGGCGTGCGTGTAATCCGTCCAGAGACGGATCGTCGATGGCGATGATCGCCAGCCCCGGGTCCCTGCCAAGCGTGATCTCATGCGAAGTGATCGAGATAGGCGCTGCCGAGGGTCTCCCTTCACCTTCGTAAATGGGCAGCAGATAAGCATCCGGTTTGGCAACCAGGCGGCGCTGCGGCCAATTCAACCGGTTGGTCCAGGCCGGTGAGCGCCGGCTGCGACGCCCGGGCGTCCTGCGGCCTTCAGAAAAGACCGAGGTTAAATTCGAAACGCCCGCTAACCAGCGGCGTCCCGGTCGCATTTCTTTCGCCATCCTCAGGATTCGAGGCTGGAGGCGCCCGCGCCACACCTGCACGAGCAACCACGCCGACAGGGCCAATACCGCCGCAAGTCCAGCCAGGGCAGGCCAGTAACGGAGAACCGTGGATAAGGGGTTTGTCTCGGGAAGCACCACGCTGATTTCAACCGGCAGTTGGACGCTTTGACCGGATAAGCCCAGGCTATCCTGTGCTTCGACCTGTAAGATGTGCTGCCCACTCTCGACATACCGGCTGAGATCCCAGGTAAAGCGATCAAACGGGGGCTGGAGATTCTCGGCTACCAGCACACCATCAACGTACAGAGCCGTGCGCACCAGGGGGCGAATACGCCCATCCGGAAACTCATATAAAACCTGTAAATCCTGCGCCCTGGGGGCCAGCTCGTCAATGTTACCCTCCCCTGCCAGCGTGCGATCCGTGTCCACGGGAAGCGTTCGATGGAGCTCCAGGACCGGCGAGATAAAAGCCGGGCTTGGCGGTCGCAGGTCGAAATCGAAAGCCAGATCTGGCGAAGCGATCACCTGGCCATCGTGCAGGATCTCCAGTTTGAGCGCCTGGCCGCCGCCGGTGGTAATGCGCGAATCGTATACCAGGCGGTAAATATCCCGCCGCGAGTTCAGGTAACTTTCCGGGTTGGGAAGCGCCTCCTCACCTGAGAAGGCAAATAACTCGCCTCCGGTCTGCTGGGCAAGCTGGGTCAGCAAAGTCGCGATGGAGCTTTGGAATACCTGGGGGGAAGCAACCAGCCAGACAAAAATGCGCACCCTCTCCTGGCTGGCGCGCGCGACCAGGTTCTGCACCCCAAAAGTGATATCCCCTTCAATCGGCGAGGTGATGAATAAAATGGCCCTTTCCATGCCCGGCCTGGGAGTCTGATCGGCGGCGATATCCACGGCCCTGTTCAACACCTCCAGGCCTGGCGGCACACGGCTGGTATCCAGCACAAAAGATTCCAGGGCGGAGACGAGCTCCAGAGGGTCGGTGAAATGGCCGCGCTCCACACCCGTTGATATCAACAGGCTGAGATCATCTACGGTTGAACCCTGCCGGCTGCGCGCCCAAGCGCTCAACGACTCAGCCACAAAGTCGTAGCGTGAGATGCCCTGGCTATCGCGAATGGCGAAGGAATTCCCGGGGTTGAGCACAAACACCGCCTGCACGCCCGGGCGGAGCTCGTATAGTTCCAAGGCTGGCAGAGCGGTCCCATTCTCCCACAATTGCAGGTCGCTGACCTTCAAGCCATGGATAAACTCGCCCCGCTCATCGTGAACGTCGAAATAGAGGTTCAGGCGCGGGAAGGCAGCCATGTCGGGAGGAAACATGACCACACTGCTGGCCTCCTGCGCGCCAGCGCGCGCCGCGCCCAGTAGCAGGCACAAACCCAGCAGGCTGCCCCATCCCAAACGGACCACGCGGAAGAATTTGTTACCGGCAGTAAAGCTGAACAACACCGGAGGCCAGCATCACCGTTGACTACATGGGCTCGGCAAGAGCCGCTTCAATGGCGAGCGTTCGTCCTTTTAATTGCATATAGGTCAAAGTCCAGGCGGTCTCGATGTAACCGCGCAGGATTCCGTTCAGAAAGATGGCGACGGGCAGATATACCACCAGGCACAACCCGGCGATCAACAGGCCGCCGCTCAAAACGGCGCGCGATTCCGTCATGGCGCCGATAACCGCCGGAATGACAATGAAGAAGACCGGCAGGCCAATGATAAAACCGCCAATCAGTCCCACGCCGAGGGACAGGATCAAGCCCATGACGATGATCGCTCCCAGGTTTGCCCGCACCAGGTCCCAGCCCGCTTGCAAGCCCTCAAGAACGCCCAGATTACCGAGCACGATCGAGATAATCGACTGCTCGACCACCAGGCTTAAGAACCAGACTAAGGGCACCAGCAAACAAATGAGCGGCACTAGGCACAAAAGGCCTAAACCAAAAGTGATCACTGTACCGAACACAGCCAGCAATAAGACGCCGCCGATTACGACCGTAGAGACAATCCCAACCAACAAGCTCAGCCCGAACACCCGCCAGAAGTAGGGCATCGAACCGCTGAACAGCTCCCCAAACGCCAGGCTGGCGGCTCCACCTTCAACCTGCTGTGCCCCGCGGATCAAGCCAATCCGGCCGATTGTGCTCAAGAAAATCGCCAGAACGATCAGCACAAACACCACCAGCAGGACAACCCCCACAATCAGGGCAATCTGCCAGTCGGGGAGATTGATCTGAAAATATTGTTGAAAATCTGGGGGCAGATCCTCTCTATAGGAAAAGCTTGGGTTTCCCCCGCCTGCGCTGCCGCAGCCCGCCAGGATGCCAAAAATCCAGAGCGCCTTGTGCTTCCAGATGATTTGCCAGGCACGTGAGAGTACGCTTCCGTAGTCCATCTTTCATTCTCCTTGGTAGGATGAGATTTTCCAATGGGTTTGATTATAGCATGTACACCCCTTCCCTGCGCAACAGCGGAAAGTACACTATGGCGATTCCCAAAGAACCGGTTATAATTCAATAGTTGAATTTTACAATGGAGGTGGCTCATGCCTGCTGCCCTGATCACAGGCGTTACCGGACAGGATGGCTCCTACCTGGCGGATTTTTTGCTCGCCAAGGGATACGAGGTGATCGGCATGGTGCGCCGTTCCAGCACGGTGACTTTTGGGCGCATCCAGCACATCCAGGACAGGATCACCATCATCCAGGGAGACCTGCACGATCAAAGCTCGCTGGTGGACATGATCGAGGAATATCGCCCGGATGAGGTGTACAACCTGGGAGCGCAGTCCTTCGTGCCCACCTCCTGGAACCAGCCGGTCCTCACCGGCGAGGTGACCGCCCTGGGCGTCACTCGCTTGCTGGAAGCCATCCGGCACGTGAATCCCAAAACGCGCTTCTACCAGGCCTCTTCGAGCGAAATGTTCGGCAAGGTGCGCGAAGTGCCGCAGCGGGAAACAACCCCTTTCTACCCGCGCAGTCCTTACGGGGTGGCTAAAATCTACGCTCACTGGATCACGGTCAACTATCGCGAATCCTATAGCATGCACTCAGTTTCGGGGATTCTCTTCAACCACGAGAGCCCGCGGCGCGGCTTGGAATTTGTCACCCGCAAAATCACGAACGGCGTCGCCCGCATCAAGCTCGGCTTGACCGATGAACTGCGCCTGGGCAACCTGGAGGCGCGACGAGACTGGGGCTTTGCCGGCGATTACGTCGCGGGGATGTGGCTGATGCTTCAAAACGACGAGCCACAGGATTACGTCATGGGAACCGGGCAGACCCATTCGGTGCGCGAGTTTTGCGAGGCCGCCTTCAGTTACGTTGGCCTGGATTATCGCGATTACGTCGTTCAAGACCCGCTCTACTATCGCCCGGCAGAAGTGGACCTGCTGGTTGCCGACCCTACCAGGGCCATGAATGAGTTGCATTGGATGCCCACGGTGGGTTTCGCGGAACTTGTGCAGCTCATGGTCGATGCCGACCTCAAACAGGTGGCTAAGGACATTTCTTAGTGCAAATCAGCCGGTTTCACCAACGCATCGCCTCCGCGGGGGCATTGGCATATTTGGTTGCTGCGCTCGCGGGAATTTTTTATCTGGTCCAGGCGGTCAT
>Ga0209341_10003588_pt1 | contig 14461 bp, 10 predicted proteins | sample RifCSP13_2_FD_184020 | JGI IMG/M metagenome (GOLD analysis project Ga0209341, IMG submission 184020) | Soil microbial communities from Rifle, Colorado - Rifle CSP2_sed 13_2 (SPAdes) (version 2) | ecosystem: Environmental > Terrestrial > Deep subsurface > Rock core/Sediment | place: Rifle...
CACGCGCCAGGCGAGCAGGACCAGGCCGCCGACGGCGAAGGCGAGCGAGGTTGCAAACAGCGTCGGGTAATTCCAGGTCTGCGCAATCCATCCGCCGAGCAGGGGAGCGATGAGCAGGGCAGGGCCGGTCGCCGTGCGCGCCAGGCCGATGTACGTGGGCCGCTCGGCCTCCGGCCCGAACTCCATGGCAATGTTCAAATCTGAGAGCACCCCCCCGGCGCTGCTGAAGCCCATCAAGGCGAAGACCAGATAAAATCCCCACGCGGCGGTGGAGAACAGCGCCACGCCGAGGGCCGCCAGCCACAGGCCGGCCGCGATCTGCATGACTTGTTTGTGCCCCACCCGGTCGCCAAGCGGCCCCCACACCGCGTAGCCCACGACCCCCGCCCCGTACAGAATCCCGGTGTAAATCGCCGCCGCCGAGTCCGGCAGCTGGAAATGCTCAACCGCATACACGGCCATGAAGCCGAAGGCCATCCCGCCGCCATAGGCCAGCCAACGGCTGAGCAGGTAGGTACGGAAGTTCGTATCGCGCTTGAGGATGCCGAACAAACGCCGGGCATACTGGCGGTTGGAGTGCGGGGGCTGGGGCGGCGGCGGGAGCGCCGGTTCTTTGGTGAGCATGAAGAAGCCCTGCGAGGCGGTGATGGCCAATGCGCCGACGAAGAAGCTCACGGCGAAGTTCTGGGGGTAGGGGAGGCGGGCCAGCAAGATCGCCGCCAGCGTTGATCCTCCCACGCCGAGCAGCTGACCGACGAAGTGCGCCGCGCCAAAAAACCGGCCCCGGTGCGAAACCGGGATGACTTTGGCGATCATCTCCTGCCAGGGCGTGGCGACGATGCCGCTGCCGACGGATTTCCAGAGGACCAGCAGGATGAAGATGGTGATCGCCGTTGACCGGGGCAGGCCATCCATCCACAGGATGGCGAACGGCATGACCAGATAGGGGACACGTTCAATCGCGCCCAGCACGGCTACCACCGGAAGCTTGCGCGGCAGGCGTTCGACGTAGGGGGCGAGGAACAGCTGCGGCAGGAACCAGCCCGCGTCGGTGAGCGCAGGGATCAGGCCGATGACAAACGGCGAGTCGGTCAGGTGCGCCGCATACACGGGCAGGATGGCGTTGACCGAGATGAAACTCGCGCCGAACAGCCAGGTCATCATGTCCATCATGTTCACGACGAAATTGCGCCGGAAGCGCCGGGCAATTTCCGGGTGGACGTTGGCTTCGGGGGGAAGAGCAAAAAAGTTATCCAGCCGCGCAAGGCCGCGAACTCTCATGCAACACACTCCAGTTTGTCAACGGATGGAATAGATTTGAGCGGGAGGATCATCGCCCCAACGTGCGCTTCACCACAATCGGGTCGTCGGCAATGATACCATCAACGCCGAGGGCGCGGAGCGCGAGATACAGCCAGGGGGACTCATAACCCCAGAACCAGGTGAACACCTGTCGCCCCTGACGATGCGCTTGACCGGTCATGAATGGATTGAGCAGCGCCAGGTAGGCCAGCGGGCAGGCATATTGCGCCCCGGCGGGCACGGCGCTCACCGTCAACATCTTCTCGTCATACAACGCGCCGATGTTCGCCGCCGCGCTCAACGCGCGCACCTTCGCCAGCGACTTCCAATCGAACGACATGATGAGCGTGCGCTCCAGGTAGTTCGCCGCCTCCAGTGCTTTCAGGACCTTCGCCTCGATGCCCGGATACAGGCTGGGCGACTTGAGTTCGGCCAGCATCCAGACCCCGGCGGATTTGGCGAGGTCAAGGGCTTCCTGAAAGGTGGGGACCGGCTCGCCCCGGCCGGCGTCGAGCGCGCGTATCTCCGCGAGAGTCAGCTCGCGCACCGCGCCCCGGCCGTTGGTCGTGCGGTCCACCGTCTCGTCGTGGAGGATGACCGGCTCACCGTCCATCGTCATTTGAACGTCAAACTCGAAGCCATCCACGCCGATGGACAGCGCGTTGCGGAACGCGGCCATTGTGTTCTCAGGCGCATACTTGGGCCCGCCACGATGAGCGATGAGTTTGGGGGAGGCGTTGGGAGGGGGAGGCATAATGGGCCGTGGACAAGCGGGCAGGGGGCAAGGGAGTGAGGGGGCGGGAGAGCACCTCGGCTCCCCTGCACGATTCACTCTGCGAAAACGATCTGGCTGCGCTCCGGGCCGACGGAGATGAGCGAGACGGGAACGCCGGTGAGTTCCTGAATGCGCTGCACGTAATGGCGGGCGGCGGCGGGGAGCGCGGCCAGCGTGCGCACGCCGCTCACGTCTTCACTCCAGCCCGGTATGGCCTCGTAGACGGGGCGGAAGGGACTCAGGTCAGCCGGGCCGAGGGGAAGCTCGGCATGAGTCTTATCCCCGCTGGTGTAGGCGGTGCACAACTTCACCGTGCTTAACCCTGATAGCACGTCCATCTTGGTCAGCGCCAGTTCGGTGACGCCGTTGACGCGGATGGCGTAGCGCAGCAGGACCAAGTCGAGCCAGCCGCAGCGGCGCGGGCGGCGCGTGACCGTGCCGAACTCGTCCCACGGATTCTCGCCAGTGCCGCGCAGCCGGTCGGCTTCCGCGCCAAAGACCTCGGTGGGGAAAGGGCCTTCGCCCACCCGCGTCTGGAAGGCTTTGGCCACGCCGACGACCCGCCCCACGAACTGCGGCCCCACGCCTAACCCGACGAGCGCGCCGCCGGAAGTGGGCGAGGAACTGGTGACGAACGGGTAAGTGCCGTGGTCCACGTCGAGCAATGCGCCCTGCGCGCCTTCGGCCAGGACGACCGCGCCCTCTTTCAGTTTTTGGTGGAGATAGAGTGACGTGTCTATGATGTACGAAGCCAGACGGCGAGCGTAGTCGGCGTACTCGGCGGCAATGGCGGCGAGGTCGAGCGAGGGCCGGTGATACACGCCTTCCAATATCTCGTTGTCGCTGTGGATTTCATCCGCGATCCGGTCGCCGAGGTGTTCGGGATCGAGCATGGCTTCGAGACGAACGCCGTGCCGCGCGATCTTGTCGGTGTAGGCCGGGCCGATGCCGCGCCCCGTGGTGCCGATCCTGGCCCCGGCTCCCGCACGCCGGGCCTCCTCGGCGCGGTCGAGGGCGAGGTGCGCGGGCGTGATGAGGTGCGCGGAGGCCGAGATTTTGATGCGCTCTGGAGAGACATTCAACCCGGCCTGCGCGAGTCGGTCTATCTCCTCCAGCAGGCGCGCCGGGTTGACGACCATGCCGTTGCCCAGCACGCCGATCACGCCAGGGTGAATTAATCCCGACGGCAGTAGATTCAACTTGAAGATTTGCCGGCCGACGGTGACCGTATGTCCGGCGTTGTCGCCGCCGGAGTAGCGCGCGGTGATCTGCGCATTTTGCGCCAGCAGGTCGGTGATGCGGCCTTTGCCTTCGTCGCCCCACTGCGCGCCGACGATAATGTTGAGAGGCATGATAGCTCCTCACCTCACCCCCCACCCCGGCTTCGCCAGCCCTCCCCCTCTCCTGGGTTTGGCCCAGGAGAGGGGGGAGGGGACGGGGGTAGGGGGTGAGGTCAATACGCTCCGTTCCCAAACAGCACGCGGGGAATCGTCCGCAGCATGATGGTCAGGTCGAGGCCGAGCGACCAGTTCTCGATGTAGTAAATATCCAGCAGGCACATCTCGTCAAACGACAGGTCGCTCCGCCCGGAGACCTGCCACAGACCGGTGATACCCGGCGAGACTTCGAGCCGCTGACGGTGCCACGGCCGGTACTGCGCCACCTCCTCCGGCAGGCCGGGGCGCGGCCCGACCAGGCTCATCTCGCCGCGGAGGACGTTGATCAACTGCGGGATTTCGTCAAAACTCGTGCGGCGCAGCAAGCGCCCCACATGGGTGAGGCGCGGATCATCTTTGATCTTGAACAACGGCCCGGAGGCTTCGTTCAAACCCCGAAGTTGCTTCTTTTCTTCTTCCGCGCCCTGCCGCATGGAGCGGAGCTTGTAGATGGGAAACGGCTTGCCGTTTTCGCCGATGCGCGTCTGACTGAAGAGGACCGGGCCGGGCGATTCGAGCCGGATGGCGAGGGCGATCAGCAGCGTGAGCGGCGCGGCGACGATCAGGCCGAGCAGCGCGAGCACGATATCGAGCACGCGCTTCGCCAGACGCCCGAGGCGGGAGATGGTCGCTTCTTTGATGCCGATGAGCGGGATGCCGCCGATGTCGTCGAAGTCCACGCGGTTGAGCGAGAGTTGGAAGAGGTCGGGGACGACGCGGGCGCGCGCGCCCAGAGCCTCGCAGGCGCGCACCAGGCCGATGATCTGGCGCTGGTCCATCCACGGCAGGGTGATGATCACCTCGTCCACGCGCTCATTCTTGAGGAGAGTCTCGACATGATCCAGGCTGCCCAGCGCTTTGAAGCGCCCGAGGTCGCCTTTGGCCGGGTCGTCGTCCACGAAGCCGACGACCTGATAGCCGAGATCGGGACGGGCGACGAGGTTGCGCATCACCGCCCGGCCAATTTCGTCTGCCCCGATGATGAGGACGCGATCCACCCCCTGGCCGTGTTTGCGAAATTCGGCCTGCGCCGCGCGCCGGGTGAGCCGCGCGCCGCTGAGCAGAATGATGGTGATGACTCCGACTTCGACCAGCAGGAGGCGCGAATAGACGAGCGGCTGGAAGAGAAACGTCGCGGCGATGAGGATGACGGCGACGGTGGTTGTGGCGTTGCTGACGCGGTACAGGTCCTCGAACCAACTGCCGCCGCGCCGCCGGACGTACGCGCCATCCAGGTAAAGAAAGATCAACAGCAGAATGGTGTACCACAGTTGGAAAGACAGGTAGGCCGTGTAGGGCGCATCGAAGGCCTCGCCCACGGGGCGGAACAGTTCCAATTCATACCGCACGTAGTAGCCGAGCGCAAAGGCGACGTTGATGAGAAGAACGTCGAGCAGGACGGTGAGGGCGAGGGAGCGGGTGCGCTTGTTCATCCATCACCCCCGCCCCTCTCCCCGCGGGAGAGGGGCGTGAGCGCGCGGCGGTAACTGGCGGCAGTCTGCGCCGCCGTGGCAGCCCAGGTGAAACGCGCGGCGTGCGCGGGGCCGCACGCCAGCGCTTCGGACGCGAGCGTCAGGGCGCGGGCCAAAGCCCCGGCGAGGGCCTCCACGTCGCCTGGCGGGACGAGCAACGCGGCAGCCTGCCCTGAGCCTGCCGAAGGGTCCCCCGCCGCCTCGGGGAGCGAGGAGACGTCGGTTGTGACGACCGGCCGGCCGCAGGCGAGGGCCTCGGCCACCGGCATTCCAAAGCCTTCATAGGAGGAGGGGTAAGCGAACACCGCAGCGGCGTTATACCACAAAGCGAGTTCTTCGGCAGGGACGTAACCGGGGAAGATGACCGAGTTGGTGAGGTTTAACTCCTCCACCAGACGGAAGAGGTCGTGGTAGAGCCAGCCTTTAGCGCCGGCGAGGACGAGATAGAGATTGGGGATTTGAGATTGGACGCGGAGCGTGGAGAAGGCGCGGATGAGGGAGGCGAGGTTTTTGCGCGGCTCCAGGGTCCCGAGGTAGAGGATAAATCGGTCGGGCAAGCCCGCGCGGGCGCGGAAGGACTCCACTTCGGGGCGGGGCAGGGGGCGGAACGCAGGGTGGAGGCCGGGGTAAGCCACGTCCAGTTTGTCGGGTTTAATGCCAAAAAGCCGGATCACATCTTGCCGGGTGCTTTCGGAGATGGTGATGACGCGGCGCGCGCGGCGGCAGGAGTGCGCGGTGAACGCCGAAAGATACAGGCGTTGGGCAGGCAGGAAGCGGTCGGGGAAGAGCCGGAAGGAGAGATCGTACACGGTGACAACGGTCGGCGTCGGGTTGACGAGCGGCGAGACAAAGGCGAGCGAGTGCAAGAGGTCAGGCCTGGCGCGCATCAGCTCAAACGGTTGAACAAACTGCTCCCAGAAGATGCGGACGGACGGGCGAATGGTCGGCAGGGCCGTGCGCCGGACCGCTGCGCGTGTGCCATTCATTTCCGGTTGGCCCTCGCCGACGAACACGGTGTAGCGAAAATCCGAATCGGCGGCGGGGAGGCAGCGCAGGAGATTGTCAATGTACTGGTGGATGCCCGCACTGCGATACGCTTTGCGCGCGCGCCCGACGAGCAAGTGGGCGTTGAGAGCGATGTGGGCGCCAGGCATGAGGGGATTATAACGGAGATTGGTAATTAGAGATTGGAGATTTGTGATTGCGGATTTGGTTGTATAATCGCTCACCAGCGAGGCCATCATGCTTGCTCAAACTCCGGTTAGCACAATTGAATACCCCGCCTCGGATGGAAAACCTATGGGCGAAACAGGCATCCACGTCAGGGCGATGACTGACCTTTATACCATGCTGCGCGCCTTCTTCCGCCACCGGCCCGACGTATACGTCGGGGCGAATATGTTCCTATATTACGAGGAAGGCAACCCGAAGAAGGTCGTTGCGCCAGATGTGTTTGTGGTGTTCGGCGCGGCTAACGCACACGTCGAGCGGCGGTCGTGGTTTGTGTGGAAAGAAGGCAAGGCGCCGGACGTGATTTTTGAATTCACCTCAAAGAGCACGAAGGAAGAAGGTACCGACCTCAAGCGGGCGCTCTACGAGCAATTGGGCGTGAGCGAGTACTTTTTATTTGACCCGCTCGGCGAGTATCTGCAGCCAGGCCTGCAGGGTTTCCGGCTGGCAGGGAAGCAGTACCAGCCAGTTCCCGTGCGACGCGACGAACTCAAGAGCCAGGGGTTGGGCCTGGTGTTCCGGGCGGTGGGCAGTGAACTCCGGGTGTTTGACCGGGCCAGCGGGACGCGCCTGCTGCCGCAGCCGGAACTGGCGGACGCCAATTTAGAATTGCGCACGCAGTTGGACGAAGCGACGGCGAATGCGGAGCAAGAGGCGTTGGCGCGTCAGCAGGCCGAGGCTCGCGCTGAGGCCGAGGCGCAAGCGCGCCAGCAAGCCGAAGCCCGCGCCGAGCAAGAAGCGCAAGCCCGTCAGGCTGTCGAAGCCGAACTCGCCCGTTTGCGCGCCGAGCTCGCCCGACTCAAAGGCGAGAACCCTTCTCCATAGCATCCCTCTCGACCATCATTCGATACATCTTCACCGTCTCCTCCGCCACCCGCTTCTGCGTGTAACGCTCCAGCACACGCGCGCGGCCTTTGGCGGCGAGGCTCTCGCGCAAACTCGCCTCGTTCATCAATTCGCGCAGCCGCGCGGCGAGCGCGTCCACATTTTCTTCAGGGAAGATCAGGCCCGCGTCCCCGACGACGTTGGGAATTTCACCCGAGTCCGAGCCAATCACCGGCACGCCGCACGCCATGGCTTCGACGAGCACGCGCCCGAACTGCTCCTTCCAGTTGGGCCGCGCCCGCGAGGGCAGGACGACGCAATCCAGCTGAGCATAGAAGTCAGGCATCTGGGTGGAGGGGATGAGCGGGTCGAAACTCACGCGTTGGCTCAGCCCCAGTTGCGCGGCGAGGCGGTGCAGGCTCCCGCGCTCCGGGCCGGCGCCTTGAATGCGGAGGCGAGCATGAGGCGGGAGTTGGGCGAGCGCTTTCAGCAGAATATCCACGCCTTTCTCAGGGACGAGGCGGCCGGCGTAGCCGAGAATGAAAGCGTGAGGCGTGGGGCGGGGGGCAGGGGGCGGGGGGCGGGGGATGAAGATGTCTGGGTCAATGCCGAATTGTGGGATGACTCTGATTGGCCCTGTGTAGCCTTTCGCCCGCCATACGGCGAGCGCCTCTTGATTGCCGACGATAGCGGCGTCGGCGTGTCGGAGGACGTAGCGTTCCATCCGGTTGAAGGGAAACGGGTAGCGGCGCAGGAGGTTCTGCCAGGAGAAAAAGAGCGTTTTGGCCTTGTGTTTTCGCGCCAGGCGGAGCGCGTGCCAGGTGGCGAAGTTGTACGGCTCTTCGTCAATGTGGATGACGTCGGGGCGGAGACGCGCGATCAACGCCCCGAGGCGCGGGAAAAAGTGCAGGTGAAAACTGCCGTTGAGCGCCATTGGCTCGACGACAAGTTCGTAGCCGCACGTATAGGCGCGTTCGAGGCGGAGCACGCCGCGCTCGTCGCGCCATTCGGGCGGGACGGCCGCGGTGAGCTGGATATCGGCGCAGGCGGCGATCTCCTCCAGTTTGCGCTGGTACGCGCCGACGACGCAGGCTTTGGAGATCATGAGGACGCGCATTGGGAGGGCAGTATAAAGCGTGAGGCGTGGGGAGTAAAGCGTGAGGCGTAGGGTGTGCGGCGTGAAGTATAACTGTGTGCTGGAGGGGATGGATCACGGATCACGAATCACGAGTTGGCCTCCACCTATCCCCGCAGTATAATCACCACATCATTATTTTGACATTGGATCATTGGTCATTTGCCCTTCGGAGGCCCCTCTACTATGCCCAGCAAACTCTGCCCTCACAGCCTCGGCGATCACCCGGATGTGCGTCTGCTGGCCGAGGCGGGATGCCGGGGCGTCAAGCTTGCCGGGCGGTTGGACATTGCAGCCGATCTGTTGACGGCGCGGCCCGACCTGATTTTGTTCGGGCGCGTGGACAGCCCCTACGACCCTCTCGCCGCGCAGCGGGCCGGCGTCGAGCCGGAGGCGGCTGTGCGAGAATTCGTCGCCGGGCAGCAGGAGCAGTATCGCCGTAACCCGCTCATCCGCATCTGGGAAGGCCCGGCGATGCCCGGCCTGAACGACAGCAGCGACCCCGCGAACATGCTGGCGATGGCGTGGTACGCCGCCTTTGAAGCCGAGCGCCTGCGCCTCCTGGCCGATATAGACCTGCGCGGCGTGGCGGGCAACTTCACTACTGGCGCGCCCGACCTCGACCTGTGGCTGGCGTTCTTCCCCGCGCTCGACGCCGCCGACCGCTACGACGGTTTCCTGGGTTTGCAAGAATACACCTCGCCGTGGATGTGGTGGCTCACGGGAGACTATCAGATGGCCAACTGCGAGGGCCGCCCGGATTTTCGCGGCGAGGGCGACACGGGCTGGCTGACGCTGCGTTACCGCAAAGTCTATCGCGATTATCTCGACCCGAACGGCTTTGGCCGCGTCCCGTTGTTGATCACCGAATGCGGGCTGGCGCGCGTGGATCGGGTGTGCCCCGGCCAGAGCGACGGCTCCTGGCGCGATCACCTCGACTTCTGGAGTCAGCACGACGGCGCGCGCGACCCGATTGACTACTGGCGCGGCGCGCAAAACGGCGCGGAACGCGACCCGGAGCGCTACTACGCCGAGCAGCTCATCTGGTATGACCGCGAACTGCAGAAGGACGACTACGTGGTCGGCGCGGCGGTCTTCTCCTTCGCCGCCGACGAGAGCCGGAAACCGTACGACCTGGCCGGGACGCGAGTCACGCAATACCTCGCCGATCACATTCACGCCGAGCGCCTGGCCGACGAGGCGATGCCAAAAGTCGTCGAGATTGCGCCTGAGCCAACGCCCGCGTTGGTAGAGGCTGTGGCTGCGATGGCGGCATCCCCCGCGCCCGCGGCGATGCCAGCTCACGTGGAGACGCTCGCCGTCCCGCCGGGGCCGGAGGCGGCGCGCGCCGCGCGGCAGGGGAATCTGCTGGTCAACGGCAGTTTCGAGGCGGGCGCGGCCTACTTCCACGACGACACGCGCGAGCTGGCCGTCCCGGTTGACTGGCAGTTTTCTTTTTACGGCGAGACTGCGCCGATCGAGTCAAAACAGACTGCGCCGTGGGGCCGCCCGATCACCGCGCTCATCAACAGCCGCTCAGTCACGCCCTCCGACCGCGCGCGCGTGTTTGCGGGCGGCGCGTATGCCTGGAAGATCTGCGGGACCAATTCTCCCGTGTGGGTGCGCCTGTACCAGGCGGTCGCGGGACTCAAGCCGGGTCAAAAGTACCGGCTCACCGTCAGCCTCCTGCCGGATTTGATCGTCCGCACGCACCCGCGCCGCGCCTATGCCGGCGATCCGCTGGCCGGGGAGGTGCGCCTGATGGCGAACTTCACCAACCTGATTTTTGATTCGGGTTGGAAGAACGGGCGCGAGGCGCCGGCCGGGCGCTACACGCAGATTTCGCTGGAGTTCGTCGCGCCGGGATCCCGCCTCGAGGCGGCGGTAGAGGTGCGCGGGCGCTGGCCGCTGCCGATGGGCGCGTGGTACATTGACGAGTTCAGCCTGGCGGCTGTTTGAAGAGATAGAATTTTTGGTGCACGGATAGCACGGGTTGCAAAGGCACGCGGATAGCACCGAATACAGGCGAGGAATGAACGTGCTGAGGCGCCCATTCCCCACGGAGTGGGCGTTGCTTTTGTTGGTCTGTGCCCTCGGCGCGGCGCTGCGGTTCTGGCGGTTGGACGCTCTGCCGCCGGGGCTGTATCACGACGAGGGCTATTACGCGCTCGACGCGCTGAAGGTCATCGAGGGGGCGCGGCCGGTTTATTTTCCGGATAACAACGGGCGAGAGCCGCTGTTCATCTACTTGCTGGCTCTCTCAATCCGCGTCTTGGGCCGCAACCCGTACGCGGTGCGGCTGCCGGCGGCCATCGTCGGCGCGCTCCTGATCCCGGCAGCATATGGGCTGGGGCGCGCGATGTTCAACCGCCGCGCCGCGCTCCTGGGCGCGGCGATCACCGCTTTTACTTTTTATCCTGTGTCCCTCAGCCGGATCGGCTTCCGCGCCGGGACACTGCCGCTCGCCGCGGCTTTGGCCGTGAGCGTTACCTGGGTGGCGTTTTCACGCCGGGACGCGCGCTGGGCGGCGCTGGGCGGCGCGCTCTACGGCCTGACATTGTACACTTACCTCGCAGCGCGGCTGACTCCCCTGGCGCTCGGCCTGTTCGCGGCCTATTTCTGGTTGACCGGCCAGGCGCGGGACTGGCGGGACTGGTCTCGCTGGCTGCTCGCCTTCGGGGGGGCGGCGTTGATCGTCGCCCTGCCGCTGTTATCCTATGCGTTCCAGTTCCCCGAAGTCTTCTTCAAGCGCAGCGGCGAGCTGTCTATCTTCAGCTACGACGATTATCCACAGAGGCTGGTTCAAAACATTTTTGCCGTGCCGGGGATGTTCTGGTTCACAGGGGATTCATTCTCACGCCCGCGCCAGAACATCCCCGGCCGTCCGTTCTTCGACCCGGTGATGGGCGTATTCGCGGCGGTCGGGCTGGTGTTTTGTTTTCATCAATTGCGCCGTGTTCCCGCGGGAGCGGAGGCAAAGACAGGCCCTCGGGCAGGGGCGAGCGCTGGGGCGGGAGCAAGCCCTGCCCCTATGGTGTTGATGTTGGTCTGGATTGGGGTGATGTTGTTGCCGACGGCGCTCACGGTCGAGGCGCCGTATTTTCTGCGGGCGGTGGGCATCCTCCCGTTTGTCAGTTTCCTCCCGGCCCTCGGCCTGGAGACAACGATGCGCTGGCTGGAGACCAGAGGCCGGGCAGGGTGGGGGGCTGTGCTGGCGGGGTTGGCCCTGCTGGCGAATTTTCTGATCACGGCGCACGATTATTTCGCGACCTACGCCGGCGATCCGCACCTGTATTATTCGTTTGAGGCCGCCGCCGCATCGCTCGCCGACGAGATTAGCGCCGCGCCGGAACCTGCCTTCGTGGACAAGCGTTATTGGGATACGTACAAGTCGGTGGAGTTCTTGACCCGTGACCCGGCGCGGATGCGGTTGTTTGAGGAGGGGACGCCGCTCGCGCCGACGCCGGGCGCAACGGTATTCATCTGGCCCTACGAGGACGCGTCGCTGACTTCGCTCTCAGTCCTCCCGCAGGGGGCGCTCATTTCTGCGCGCGCCGGACCGCTTTTCAAGAATGACTTCGACGCCGAGCCTTACTCGTTTTACAGCGTGTACACTGCGCGGCCCGCTCCGGCGGGTGAGCCGCGCGCGATTTTTGAGAACGGGATGGGGCTGCAATCTGCCGAGGTCTCACGCATCCCGCGCGGCCTGCGGATCGAAATCATTTGGGCCGCGGGAGAAACGCCGGAGGGTGAGTATCACGTGTTTGCGCAGGCGCACGACGAAGAGGGAGGCGTCCTGGCTCAATCGGACGGGATCCCGGCGGAGGGCCAGTATCCGACCTCGTGGTGGCGTCCCGGCGATTTCGTCGAGGAGATCCGCGAACTGGCGCTTGATCCGGCAACTCAGCCAAAGTTAATCATTGGGTTGTATAATCCGGTGTCCGGGGAAAGATTGAAGCTGACCTCGGGGGCGGACTTCGTCGAGATCAATCCGTGAAGTCCGCGGAAATCACTCTGTCAGGAAGGCAAGTCGAATGCTCAAGAAGATTTCGTTTTACGCACTGGCCCTATTTCTGCTGCTGGGGCCGGAGTCGCCGGGCGTCGAGGCCGCGCCCCCGGCGCAATCGGGCAACTTGATCGTCAACAGCGGGTTCGAGACGACCGGCGGCAGCACCGGGGCAGCCAGCTGGCTGCCGTGGTGGTCCGAGATAGCGAAACCGGCGGATGAGTCCCTCAACTATGCCTACAAGCCTAGTTGGAACGTGGACAGCCTGAACAACAACGACGCCCAGGCGAACATCTACGCCGGGTCAAATTCCCAGCGCGTGGTCAACAATTGGGATCCGTGGTATGCCGGCGTGAAGCAGGTGGTCAGCGCGCCGGCGGGCGCGAAGGTGCGCCTGACCGCCTACGGCAAGTTGTGGGCTTCGGCGGGTGACTGGCCCGCGCCCGCCGACACGACGATCAACGCGCGGATGTTTAGGCGCATCCACCCCGACGGCTCCGAGAACCAGTTCGACAACGTCGTGGTGTGGTCGGGGGCGATCAACCCGATGGGGGGCTGGCAGCCCGTCTCGGTGGAGGCGACGGTCGGAAAGGACGGCAAAGTGGGTGTGTTCCTCGCCGCCGATTACCGGGGCAACAGTCGCAAGTTCATGGCGAGCTACTGGGACGAGATCTCGCTGGTCGTCGTCGGCGCGTCAACGGGGGGCAACACGCCCGCCCCCGGCGCGACGACCGCTCCGCAGCCCACGAGCGCGCCCGTGTTCCTCACGCCTTTCACGCTGCCCACGCCCGGCCCGGACGGCAACATCATCTACATCGTCCAGCCGGGCGACACGCTGTGGCGCATTGCGGGGATCGCGGGGACGACGGTGGATCAGATCAAGGCGATGAACGGCCTGTCGAGCGAGATCATCAGCGTGGGGCAGCGGCTGATCATCGGCAAGAGCGCGGCGGCGCCGACACAGCCGCCTGCGCCGACGGCCGCTCCGGACACAGGCGGTGCGACGGCCGCTCCCAATCCGACGACCGCCCCGGCGGGGACGCAGGTCGCGAACGTCGGCGCGGCGACGGTGTGCGCGATGTTGTTCGAAGATGTGAACGGCAACGCACGGCGCGACGCGAACGAGGGGTTGGTGACCGGCGGGCAGTTCACGGTGGTGGACACCACGACGGGCGCGCCGGTGCAGACGTACACGACGGACGGCATCAACGAGCCGCACTGTTTTGAGAACCTCCCGGCGGGGGCGTATACGATCTCTTCGGCTGCGCCGGCCGGTTTCAACGCGACCACAGCTTCGACCACGCCGCTGCAACTGGAGACCGGTTCGCTCTCCAACGTGGAGTTTGGGGCGCAGCGCAGCGCAGCGGCTAGCGGCGGCGCAGAGGATAACGCCGGGAGCCGCTCGCGCCTGCGGATCGCGCTCTTCGGCGCGGCGGGGGTGATGTTCCTGCTGCTCGCGGCCGGTGTGGCGGGGTTCCTGATTTTGCGGCAACAGCGATAGGATTCAGAGCTTCTACACGATGTTCGATCTTCCGCAGAAAGCGCAGCTCACGCAAGAACTTAAGGAACTGATCCTGCGGCCAATCCATAACATGTGGAAAAGAGGCGAGCTTCTTGCATTTGGAGATGAGAAGAGCCGACGCCTGCAAGAACAAGGACAAAGTGTATTCAATGCGCTGTTTACAGGTTTATAGCGCCTGCACCAAACGGTCGCGGCTCAACCACGCACTGGAGACTCCATGACGCGGCGCTCACCGTCGTCGGTGACCAATTTGGAGCGCTTGACTCAAGAAAGAGTCGGCGCTCTTTTTTCGCCCTTTGGTTATACAATCCGCCTCACCTTTTCTCGCGAGTGTTTTCGATGATTTCTTCTCGTTACCGCCGGATCGTCTTTTTCTTCGCGCGGGTCGTCGCCAGCCTGATTTTCTGGGAAGTGATTCTGCCGCGCGTAGGGGTGCGCGGCTGGGCCAGGCGCACGCGCTCTGCCCGCCTGCGCCGGATCGCGGTGCGCTTCCGCGCGTTGGCGATTGCGATGGGCGGCGTGCTCATCAAGGTCGGGCAGTTCCTCTCCTCGCGCCTCGACGTGCTGCCCGAAGAGATCACCGCCGAGCTGGCTGGCTTGCAGGACGAGGTGCCCCCGGAGAAGTTCGCCGGCATACGGCGCGCGGCCGAGGCCGGGTTGGGCGCGCCGCTCGTCGAAAAGTTTGCTATGTTCGAGGAGACTCCGCTCGCGGCAGCCTCGCTGGGGCAGGCGCATCGGGCCAGGCTTCGCCCTGAGAA
>Ga0209341_10003590_pt1 | contig 14458 bp, 14 predicted proteins | sample RifCSP13_2_FD_184020 | JGI IMG/M metagenome (GOLD analysis project Ga0209341, IMG submission 184020) | Soil microbial communities from Rifle, Colorado - Rifle CSP2_sed 13_2 (SPAdes) (version 2) | ecosystem: Environmental > Terrestrial > Deep subsurface > Rock core/Sediment | place: Rifle...
GTCTGCTTCTTCGAAAAGCCGTCGACGCGCACCCGACTCTCCTTCGCGGCGGCGGCCGAGCGCCTGGGAATGCTCCCGGTCGTGCTCGGCCCCGCCGACCTCCAGCTCGGGCGTGGCGAGAGCCTCGAGGACACCGCCCGGACGTTCGCGGGCTACGCGGCGGCGATCGTCGTTCGGACCTTCGCGCAAGAGACGGTCGAGCGGATTGCAGGCGTCTCACGCGTCCCGGTCGTGAACGCGCTCACCGACGACCACCACCCCTGCCAGGCCCTCGCCGATCTGCTCACCCTGCGGGAGCGATTCGGACGCCTCGAAGGCCTGCGGCTCGCATTCGTCGGCGACTTCGACAACGTCGCCGTTTCGCTGGCCGAGGCGGCGCCGCTGACGGGGCTCCGGGTCACCGTCGCGTGTCCGCTCGGATACGAGCGGGACACGCCTGGCGCGCGGGTTGTCCACGACCCGTTCGAAGCCGTGGGAGGAGCCGACGTCGTCTACACCGACGTCTGGGTGTCGATGGGCGACGAAGCGGAGCGCGAAGCCCGCATGAGGGACCTCCGCCCGTTCCAGGTGGACGGGACGCTGATGGCGCACGCGTCGCCGGACGCCGTCTTCATGCATTGTCTCCCCGCCCACCGTGGCGAGGAGGTGACGGCGGACGTGATCGACGGGCCTCGCTCGATCGTCTGGGAGCAGGCCGAGAACCGATTGCCGACCGAGGAGGCGCTGCTCCTCGCGCTGGTCGCCCACCGCTGGGAGGTGTGACTGTGCCGCTCGGCGCGCGCGGGATCGGGATCCACGACGACGACGGGCGCGAAGATCGAGGCGAGGTCGTCTACGAGAACGGCGACCTCGCAGCCGCGACCGCTGACTCGCTCCAGCTCTTCCTCAACGAGATGGCCCGCTATCCGCTCCTGACGGCGAGGGAGGAGATCGAGCTCGCGAAGAAGATCGAGCGCGGAGACCGGCGGGCGAAGGACCGGATGATCAACTCGAACCTCCGACTCGTCGTCTCGATCGCGAAGCGCTACCGGGGCCACGACGTGCCGCTGCTCGACCTTATTCAGGAGGGTATCCTCGGTCTCATCCGCGCTGTCGAGAAGTTCGACTGGCGACGGGGATACAAGTTCTCGACGTACGCGACGTGGTGGATCAGGCAAGCGGTCCAGCGGGCCGTGGCGAACAAGGCGCGGACGATCCGCATCCCGGTACACGTCCTCGAGGACGAGCGCCGGATCGCCCGTGCCCAAGACAGGCTGGCGGCGGCGCTCGGCCGCCCCCCGGACGACTCGGAGATCGCTCGAGAGCTCGACCTCTCCGTCGCCCAGGTTCGGCGGGTTCGAGAGGCACCCCGGGCCGTCACGAGTCTCGATCGGCAAATCGGGGAGGATGAGGGTGTCACGCTCCACGAGTTCCTCCCGGCGCCCGAGCAGGAGCCGTTCGAGGAGATCCGGGTCCCGCTCGACTTCGGGGCGCTTCGAACCGCCGTCGCGCGGCTTCCCGACCGCGAGCGCGACGTGATCCGCCTGCGCTACGGGCTCGACGGGGAACCGATGAGCCTCGCCGAGGTGGGAGCGAGGCTCGGGGTCACCCGCGAGCGGGTGCGGCAGATCGAGGAGAAGGCACTCGAGCAGCTCTCCCTCGAGCGCGAGCTCCAAGAGCTCCACGAGCAGGCTGCCTGAGCGCGTCCTCGTGACCGACGGCGAGTGCGTCGAGTTCCTCCAGTGGGTGCTCCCGCGCCTGCGTATGCGCTGGGCCGGCTTCAGCAAGGTCCGACGCCAGGTCTGTCGCCGGATCGAACGGCGTTTCGTCGACCTCGGTCTCCCCGACGTCGCCGCGTACCGTGCCTACCTCGAGGCGACCCCGGAGGAGTGGCCGTCGCTGGACGCGCTCTGCCACGTGACGATCTCGCGCTTCTACCGGGACCGGGGCGTATTCGAGTTCCTCGAACGGAGCGTCCTGCCGGAGCTCGCCGCCGACGCCGCGAGGCGAGGAGCGGCCGCAGAGGCGTGGAGCGTCGGCTGCGCCTCGGGTGAGGAGCCGTACACGCTCGTGCTCGTCTGGGAATACGCGGTTCGCCCATTGTTCCCCGCAGTCGGCCTGCACGTGCTCGCGACCGATGCCGACGAGACGATGATCCGGCGGGCCCGGGCGGCGTGGTACGGCGAGAGCACCCTCCGGGAGCTGCCCCCGCTCTGGCGGAGCCGAGGCTTCGTGCGCAGAGGGGGGCGATGCCACCTCCGGCCGAGGTTCCGTCAGCCCGTGACGGTCGAGCGCCACGACGTCCGAGACTCGATCCCGAACGGCCCGTACGACCTCGTCCTCTGCCGGAACCTGGCGTTCACGTACTTCGAGCCCGCGCTCCAGCGCGAGGTCGCCGAGCGGCTCGCGCTCGCCCTCAGGCCCGGAGGAGCGCTCGTCGTCGGGTCCCACGAGACGCTTCCCGAGGGATCGGGCGGGCTCACACCTTGGTGCGTGCGCCTCGGCGTGTACCGCTCCGAAGGCAGACTTACCCAGGTTGCCACCGATCCCGCCGTTGCGGTGGGGTGCATGACGAGACCGCTCAACCAGGGGAGGACCTGATGGAGCTGCGCACCGTTCCGATCGAGAAGCCCGACGACGTCAACCTCGTCCTCGGGCAGTCCCACTTCATCAAGACGGTCGAGGACGTCTACGAGGCGCTTGCGGGCAGCTCGCCGCATCTGCGCTTCGGTGTCGCCTTTTGCGAGTCGTCGGGGCCCTGCCTCGTTCGCCGGGCGGGGAACGACGACGAGCTCGTGGGGCTCGCCGTCCAGAACGCACTCGTGGTCGGAGCCGGGCACTCGTTCATCGTGTTCCTGCGCGAGGGCTTTCCCGTCAACGTCCTGAACGCGCTGAAGCAGGTGCCCGAGGTCTGCCGGATCTACTGTGCGACGGCCAACCCGGTGGAGGTCGTCGTCGCCGAGACAGGCCAGGGGAGAGCGATTCTCGGCGTGGTCGACGGCAGCTCACCGAAGGGCGTCGAGACCGAGGACGACGTCTCCGCGCGGAAGGCGCTTCTGCGTCAGCTCGGCTACAAGACCTGATCTCGCTGGTCGCCGCAATACCCGGTTGGTCCACTCGCTCTGCAAGCGAGGACGCCGTTCGGGAGTCAGTGCTGTGAGAATGCCGCCGATGGCGAAGACTCCGACCCGCTCGAGAGCGCAGGAGCGGTACACGCAGCTCACGGCCGCGTCGCGGGTGCTTTGGGAGCGCGCCCTCGAGTCGCTTCCCGGCGGGAACTCGCGGACGACGATCTTCCACGACCCGTACCCGGTCTACCTCGTCAGCGGAGCCGGATGTCGCGTGACCGACGCGGACGGGGTCGAGCGCATCGACTTCATCAACAACTACACGTCCCTCGTCCACGGCCACTGTCATCCCCGAGTCGTCGAGGCCGTCCAGCGCCAGGCGGGCCTACTCATGAGCGCAGCGGCGCCGAGCGAGCTCGAGGTTGAGCTCGCGGAGTGGATTCGTAAGCGCCTGCCCAGCATCGAGCTGATCCGCTTCGCGAACTCGGGCACCGAGGCCACCATGCTGGCGATTCGCGCGGCCCGGGCGTTCACCGGCCGGACCACGATCGCGACGTTCGCCGGCGCCTACCACGGCACGCACGACTACGCGGTGAGCATCCCCGCGGACGCCGCCGGCCGCCCCGGCGCGCTGGGCGTTCCCGAGGCGGTCGGGGAGTCGATCGTCGTGGCACCCTTCAACGACTCCGAGGCGACCAGAGCGGCCCTCGAGCCGGCCCTCGGCGATCTCGCGGCCGTCGTCGTCGAGCCCGTCATGGGTGCGGCCGGGGTGATCCCCGCCCAGACCGGCTTCCTCTCGTTCCTGCGCGAGCTCACGCAGGAAGTGGGTGCGCTCCTCGTCTTCGACGAGGTGATCTCCTTCCGGATCGGGTACCACGGTGCCCAGGGCCGGTACGGAGTCACGCCGGATCTGACGACGCTCGGCAAGATCATCGGCGGCGGGCTTCCGATCGGGGCGGTCGGCGGGCGGGCCGACGTGATGACGCTCTTCGATCCCCGCTCGGAGCGCCGCCTCGGCCACGGAGGCACCTTCAACGCCAACCCACTCTCCATGGCCGCGGGGCTGGCGACGCTGGCCGAGCTGACGCCGGAGACGTACGGGAGCCTCGAGACGCTCGCTGCGGAGTTGAAGACGAAGCTCGTTCGGCTCTTCGCAGAGGCGGGCCAGCCGGCCTCCATCAACCAGATCGGGTCCCTCTTCAACATCCATCTCACCGAAGGGCCCGTCCGCGACCATGCGGATGTTCGCGCCGCGGACACGGCACTGCTGCGCGAGCTCCACCTAGCCATGCTCGGCCACGGGATCCTGTTCACGGAGCGAGGGATGGGCTGCCTGTCGACGCCGATGACCGGCACCGAAGTGAACGCCCTCGTCGAGGCCGTCCGGCTCGGGCTCCACGAGCTCGGTCTCGTGTCGTAGGCGGGGGGGCTTCAGGGCCTGAGAGGGGAAGTCGGTGCCCCGATCGCCCGCTCGAGCGAGCAGCCTCCAGACTCTCTCGCTTCGGAGCTCGACCTCACCGCGCGTCCCCAGAAAGCGCAGCGTCAGAGCTCCCCGTGCTGCCGTCAGAAGAGCTCCTGCCCGGCGAAGAGCGCCGACACCGACCGGTCGGCGAAGACGTTCTCGATCGCGTCGGCGAGCAGATCGGCGACGGACAGAACGGTCAGCTTCGAGGACGTGGCAGCGGGGATGCGGACCGTGTCCGTCACGGCGATCTCGGCGAGTCCGGAGGCCTGCAGCCGGCCGATTGCGCCCTCGGCGAAGAGGGCGTGCGTCGCGAAGGCATGCACTTCCCGGGCTCCCGCGGCGAGAAGCGCGTCCGTCGCGCTGATGAGCGTGGTTCCGGTGACGATCATGTCGTCTCCCATGACGACCACCTTGCGGTCGACGGCGCCGACCACCTCGGCGGCCTCGGCGACATCGTGCCCGGGGCGGGTCTTGGTCACGACGGCGAGATCGGCGCCCAGAGCCCGGCCGAGGCGGCGCGCCAGCTTGACGCGCCCGAGATCCGGCGAGGCGGCGACGAGCGCGGCCCCACCGCGAGCAAGCGCACGGAAGTGGTCGACGAACAGGGGCAGGGCCGTCATGTGGTCGACAGGGATCTCGAAGAAACCCTGAATCTGGCCCGCGTGGAGGTCCATCGTGAGGACGCGATCGGCGCCTGCCGCCTCCAGCAGGTCGGCCACGAGGCGCGCCGAGATCGGCTCCCTGGCCGCCGACTTCTTGTCCTGGCGGGAGTAGGGAAACCAGGGCAGCACAGCCGTGACTCGGTGAGCCGAGGCGAGACGGGCCGCATGGATCATCAGCAGGAGCTCGACGAGGTGGTCGTTCACAGGCGGCGAGCACGACTGAACGAGGAAGACGTCAGCACCGCGGATCGACTCGCCGAATCTGCAGTAGGTCTCCCCGTTCGCGAACGTCTCGTGCTCGATCGGACCGAGGCGCGTGCCCAGCCGCCGTGCGATCTGCTCGGCCAGTGCAGGATTCGACGTGCCCGAGAAGACGAGAAGGTGGCGGCGGCGCAGACGCGATCGGAATCTGCCGCGCATGTCAGAGGTGGAGCAGCCGATCGCGGTCGGAACCGCCCGCGGCGAGCTCGGCCACCCCGCGACCCGGAACCATGGTTGGGGGTAGAGGAACGGCGCTCACCGGCACTCTCCTTCGACCGTCTCGCTGAGCTCTGCGAGACCACTCTTCCGCAAAACCCACCGCCCGACAAGCGGGGATCCTCGGACCGCGGGTCCGGGATTTCTACGAGGTCTCTGCGGACTGCAGGTGCATATCATCGCTCCATGGAGGGCGTCTCCCGGGAGATCCGCCTCGTCGGGCACCCGACCGGGTTCCCGGGCGAGGATCTCTTCGAGATCGCGGAGACTCCGATCCCCGATCCGGCCGAGGGTCAACTCCTCATCCGGAACGCCTACTTCTCCGTCGACCCGTACATGCGGCCGCGCACCGGTGACGCCCGCTCCTATGTGGCCCCCTTCACCCTCGGCGAGGCAATAACCGGAGGCGCTGTGGGGCGCGTTGCGGTCTCACGCCACCCCGGCTTCGCGGAGGGCGACTGGGTGCTCCACCTGATCGGCTGGCGCGAATGGGCGCTCTCGGACGGATCGCATGTGTGGAAGATCGATCCCGCCATCGCGCCGGTCTCGACCGCTCTCGGCGTGCTCGGCATGCCCGGGTTCACGGCCTACTACGGGCTCCATGCGATCGGGAGGCCGGAGCCGGGCGAGACCGTCTTCGTCTCGGGCGCCTCCGGCGCGGTCGGGAGCGCGGCGGGCCAGATGGCGAAGATCGCCGGCTGCAGTGTCGTCGGGAGCGCCGGCTCGCCGGAGAAGGTCGCGTGGCTTCTCGAGGTCGGCTTCGACGACGTGTTCAACTACCGCGAACACCTGGCGCGGGAGGCCCTCGCGCGGCTGGCCCCCGGGGGGATCGACATCTACTTCGACAACGTGGGAGGCGATCATCTGGAGGCGGCGATCGGCGCGCTGCGGAATCGCGGCCGCATCGTGGCCTGCGGCTCGATGTCGCGCTACGACGGCGGCGAGCCCACGGCCCCGCGGAACCTCTTCATGGTCGTGACGAAGCGTCTCCGCATGGAGGGCTTCATCATAAGCGACCACCTGGACCGCTTCCCGGAGTTCCTCGCCACGGCGCAGGACTGGGTGCGCGAAGGCCGGCTCCGCTACCGCGAGACCGTGATCGACGGGATCGAGAACGCGCCGAGCGCGTTCCTCGGCCTCCTGCGCGGCGAGAGCATCGGGAAGATGCTCGTGAAGGTCGGGCCTGCCGAGGACTCCTGACATCCCGCCCCGGCGGTGACGTCAAAGCCCTCTGAGGGACTCGAAATCGCGACCCTCTCCCTTCCATGCGGCGCGTGCGGCCGGTTGCCGCCGATCGCGAAAGCGCCCGCGTAACCGAAGGCACTGGGAGGGGCTTTCCCTGCCTCCCCGAAAACGCGTGCGGTTTCTCCGCAAGCCGAATCGGACCCCGCACCGATGTCGGGCAACGGCGGATTGTCACCATCCAGGCCATGCAACGGGTTCCCGTCGCCCTGCTTGTCGCAGGCCTCGCGTCTGGTGTCATCCTCCTGCTGGCAGCTTGCGGCGGGCAAGACGAGGAGTCCGGGCTCATCCGGGCTGGGCCCGGAATGATGGGGTACGCGTCGCAAGATGGCGTACCCGTTCGCGATCTCGGCGCGGCTCGAGCGCAGGCAGACCGCTTCGCCGCGCCTCTCGGGCTCCACGTCGGCGAGGTGATGCAGTTCAGCAACGGCTTCTACGCGGAGCTCCTCGACCCCGACGAGAGGGGAGCGACCGAGGTCCTCGTCGACCCGGGCAGCGGCGCCGTGTGGATCGAGTACGGGCCGGCCATGATGTGGAACACGCGCTACGGGATGATGAGCGGGTCGGCAATGACCGGCGGCGGGATGATGATGGGCTCCTCGGGAATGATGGGAAGCGCCGGGATGATGGGCGGCTGGGGGATGATGAGTAACGCCTTCGGGTGGGGAATGGGAGGCGCCGGTTTCCGCGGCGATCCCACCTGGACACCGTACGGCGGAACGGCGGGGCGCCAAAGGATTTCGCCCCGAAAGGCAGAGTCGATCGCGGCCCGCTGGCTCGCCGCCAATGCCCCCGAGCTCACCGGCGGCGAGGCCGAGCCCTTCCCGGGCTACTACACCGCCCACACCCTTCGAGGCGGAGAGGTCGAGGGGATGCTCTCCGTCCATGCCTACACAGGCGCGGTCTGGTACCACTGGTGGCACGGCCGCTTCGTCGCCATGGTGGAGTGATGCCGGTCGGGCGCTCCTCCGCGGTGTGGCTTGCTGTCGTCGCGGTGGCGGTGGGCGTGGGGGCGGGCGTCATCGGCTGGGCAATCGGTCGCTCGGGCGTGGAAGAGGCGGCGACCGTCACCGTGACTGCGGGCGAGACTCACACTGAGGAGGAGCAGCCGGCCGGCACCACTGCGACGGGAAGTGAGGTGTACCTGAACGCGGGCTGCTCGGCCTGCCACGGGCTGAACGCCGAGGGGACTGACGTGGGGCCGTCCGTTGCGGGCCATACCGTCGAGCAGGTGCACCAGCAGGTCCGCAGCCCGCTCGCGCAAATGCCCGCTTACTCCGAGGCGCAGCTCTCCGAAGAGGATCTCGACCAGGTCGCCGGGTACCTCGCCGGCCTCGAGTCCATGGAGGAGCACGCCGAGCCGGTGAAGCTCTCAGATGTCCTCGCCATCCACCACTGGATGGCGATCAGCGCCATCACGGCAGGGGATCGTGGCGACGCCCTGCACCATGTCGGGCACATCATCGAGCGGGTGAAGGGCGAGCACCTCGAGACGATGGAGAAGGCGCGCGCGCTCCTCCGCCAAGGCGACCTCCACGAGGCCGAGCACCTGATCGAGGAGATGCTCGCCGGAAAGGCCAAGCCCGAGCTCACGCTGGCGGAGCTGAACCTCAGACTGGCGCTGACCGCCGTCGACCAGCGCGACCGAGCGGAGGCGACCCATCAGATCCGGCACTACCGGGAGAGGGTGCGCGGAGCCGAGCGAGAGAAGGGTGAAGCGGTCCTCGCTCACCTCCGCGAGGGCGACCTGCACGGGGCCGAGCACGGCATCGCCGACCTCCTCGGGCTCGAGGGGGACTGATCCAGGGTGGGGGTGAGGCGAACCCTTCTCGTGGGCGCCGCGGGCGCGTTCGTCGTTGTGGCGGGGGTTGCACTCGCATGGAGCCTGACCACGTCCGGGGAACGGGACGCCGGCCCATCAGCGCCACCGGAGAGCGTCGTAGATCCTGCGCACACGATGCCCGCGCAAGTGCGGACGCTTCTCGTCTCAGTGGCCATGCCCGACCCCTCCAAGCCGGGTCCTCTTCTCCATGCCCAGCTTCGAGAGGGTCCGATGCCGGATCGCGGAGTACCCGCAGAAGTCCTGACCGACGAGGATTGCGCGCCTGACCCATCGGGCATCTCGCATTGCCGGAACGCCCTGCGGCTCGAGGATGGACGCACGATCGTCGTGCGGCACCCGCACGATATGCGGCAGGTGCCGTGTCTGACCCCCGGCGAGCGGGTGGTCGTTAAACCCGCCGCGTAGTAGGCGTGTACGGTGCCCGCGAGGTTCCGAACCGCCGGATACCGGCCTCGCCGGCGACCACCACAGACCCTGGAGGAAGAGTGATGATCGTCGTCCGCTTCAAGGTGCAGTGCCAGCCTGAGAAGACCGAGCAGGTGATGGCCGCGTTCGAGGAAGTCATCGCCCCCAGCCGAGCAGTGGACGGCGTCATCAGCTTCGACATCGCCCGTGACCTCGCCGATCCCGACTCGTTCGTTGCCATCGAGGTGTTCGAGGATCGGGGAGCGCTCGAGCTTCAGGAGTCGTTGCCGGAGGTCGGGAAGACGCTCGCTGTCCTCGAGGAGTCCCTTGCCGCCGAACCCGAGGCAACTATCTTCCACGTCTCTTCCTCTGAGCCGTGGGGAGCCTGACGACGCGCGAGCTGTTCGAACGAGTCGAGGGCGGCGAGGCGACGTGCGCGATCGGGGCTCATGACCCCGGCTGACGGGCCCCCAGCGCGCATCGCCGCAGCGATGCCCGCTGCGCGCTGCTACCGTGGTGGCACGGACGGCGCCGTCGTCCTGTGAGGTTTGGCTCCTTCGGTTCCTCCTTCGGGTCGAGGCAGACGGATCTCGACCGACGTGAACAGGAGTTGAATCGAATGCAGCAGTCGTTTTACGAGCTCGGCGTGCCCGCGCGCATCGTGCGGAAGCTCGCCGAGCGTGACATCCACCGGCCCTTCCCGATCCAGACGCGCGTTCTCCCTCACGCGCTCGCAGGACGCGATGTGCTCGCCAAGTCGCCGACCGGCTCGGGCAAGACGCTCAGCTTTGCGATTCCGATCGTCGAGCGGCTCGAGGCCGGCGAGCGCCATCCGGCAGCGCTCGTCCTGGTGCCGACGCGCGAGCTGGCAAGCCAGGTTGCGGGTGAGCTCGCGGCAATCGTCCAGCCGGGCGAGCTCCGCGTCGCCACCGTCTACGGCGGCGTTCCGCTCCACGCTCAGGCGAAGCGCGCGCGTCATGCGCACGTCCTGGTTGCAACGCCTGGTCGGCTCAACGACCTGCTCGAGCGCAACGAGGTCGCGCTTCACGGCGTGCGCATCCTCGTCCTCGACGAGGCCGACCGGATGCTCGACATGGGCTTCAAGCCGCAGGTTGACCGGATCATCGCCCGCCTGCCGAGAGCTCGACAGACCATGTTCTTCTCCGCGACCCTCGACAGCGAGGTCGGAGCGCTCGCGCGCGCCTACACGACGGACGCCGTACGGTGCGAGGCCGCGCTCGCGCCCGCTCGGGCGGACGAGGCGGTCGAGCACCGGTTCGTCTCGGTCAAGGCCGAGAGCAAGGTCGAGACGCTCGCCGAGCTGCTGCGCGGCGAGCGAGGGCTCGCACTCGTTTTCGTACGGACGCGGCGCGGCGTGGATCGACTCGTGCGGAAGCTGGCCCGGCACGACGTGGACGCCGTCGCGATGCACGGGGACATGAGCCAGAGCCAGCGCGAGCGTGCGCTGCGGCGGTTCGAAGCGGGTCACGCTTCGACGCTCGTCGCGACCGACGTCGCCGCTCGCGGGCTCGACCTCGTCGAGATCACCCACGTCATCAACTTCGACCCGCCTGTGGAGCACACCGGTTACGTGCACCGCGTAGGCCGAACCGGCCGTGCAGGCCGCGGCGGCGTCGGCGTCACCCTCGTTCTCCCCGAGCAGCAGGAGGGAGTGAGCCGGGTCGCCCGCCTCGCCGGCCATACCGAGCAGTTCGCACTGGGAGGCATGAAGCTCGCTCCGCCTCGTCGCGTGTACTCCTCGCGGAGGGGCCGTTCGAAGTGGGGCCCGCCGACGCCCCGCCGGAAGATCTAACCCGCTCGTGCCTACCGGCGCGTCGCCGGACGGGCGCAGGTCTCAGCAGTCGACCAGGAGCCGGGGCTCAGACCTTTCCTGTGTCGACTCAAGGTCTTTCGAAGCGTCGGCCGGCCAGGCTCCGTCCGCGCGGCCCCAAGCTGCGCAGGAACGAGCCTCGTGCCCCGGTCCGTTGCAGGCTGAAAGTCCCGTCGGGAGGGCGTAGAGTCAGCTGGTCATGGCCGGCTGAGAAGGGAGGGACCGTGCCAGCCGATATACGCGTCGCATGGTGGAACCTCGAGAACCTCTTCGATTCGTCCGGCGCCCAGCGTGACCCGGAGCTCGCCGGGCAGTTGAAGGCTGAGCTCAAAGGTTGGACCGTCCCGGTTCGAGACCGCAAGCTCGACCAGCTCGCCTCGATCGTCAAGCTGATGTTCGCTGGAGCCGGGCCCGACCTCCTCGGCGTGTGCGAGGTCGAGAACGAGGGCGTCGTTCAGATGCTCGCGAACAGGTTGACCCTGGCCGGGCGCAACTACCAGGTGCTGGACCACGACTCCCCCGACGCCCGCGGCATCGATGTGTCGTTCATATACGACGGGAACGTTCTCACGCCCACGAACCCGGGTCACCAGGTCGTGGTGAAACGGACCGCCACCCGGGACATCTTCTGGGCGACCATGACGGTGGCGGCAACCGGTCACTCCTTCGTCGCCGTCGCCAACCACTGGCCCGCCAGGTCGGAAGGACAGTACGAGTCGGAGCCCTACCGGATGTTGACCGGTGAGACCCTGAGCTTTGTGCTGGCCACCTTGCTCGACGAGGACGTGGACTTGCCGGTGCTGACGATGGGCGACTTCAACGACGAGCCCTACGACCGCGCGATGCAGGAGTACCTGCTCGGCAGCAACGATCCCGCCCGAGTCAGGAATGCGCGGACGCCGCGAGTCCTGAATCTCATGTGGTCGATGCTCGGCACAGACGAACCCGGAACCTTCCGCTTCGGCTCGACCTGGAACATGCTGGATCAGTTCCTCGTGACGAAGGGGGCGCTGCGGCAGGCGAGCACGCTGAAGGTCGACCGTAGCTCGGTCAGCATCTTCCGGCCGAGCGTGATGCGCGGATCTGGTGGAGCGCCCAGGCGGTTCGGGAGACCGGCCAAGCAGCTCGACACGGATGGGTACTCCGACCACTTCCCGATCACGGTGGAGCTGCGGGTCTCCTAAGCTGGAGGCGCTCGGGACGCGTACGTGACCGCGGCCGTGCCCTTGTTAGAGCCGGTCGACCGCGGAGGTCGTCGCGGCCCCAAACGAACGTCTCTGGCCGCCGAGTGCGGAGTGTGGGAGACTGGGCCAGAGTTACAGCGCACGCTTGCTCATGCGCCTCGGCGACGATCCGAGTCCGCCGAAGCTCGCCGCTGGGACTCAGCTCGGGATGCTCGGCCTTGGCGGGGTGGCGTTGACTCGCTTCATGTAATGGTCCCTCGCCGCAGGGTACGCGTTCGCCCTGCTTGCGGGGAGTTGGAGAGCCCTCTGACGGACTCGAACCGTCGACCCCCTCCTTACCATGCGCTCCGATCGGCAATCGGTCGGCATCGTGTCGATCGGCGTCGGCATCCTCATCTTCGTCATCCCGCGGCTCCTCAACTACGTCGTCGCCGCCTACCTCGTGGTCGTCCACATCCTGCTCGTGCTCGAGGCGACGGACTAGCCGGGGTCTCTCGGCAGAGATCCGCCGCGTCCTCGAAACGCGCCCGTTCCAGACGAGGATCGAGCTCGCACGCCGATCCTCGGTCACGGCGCGACCCGTTCCTCCGCGACGGCCGAGATCGCAACCGCCGGCTGCGCGGGTGCCGGACGGCTCAATGGCTGCGACACGATGTGCTTCGCGACGCGCTCTGCATCCCTGCTCGTCCCGGCGATCAGCATCGAGGTGAAGGAGTGGAGGAAGAGCATCCCGACGAAGTAGAGACCGGGGGCGGAGTCCACGACCCCGCGGTACTGCACGGGGTACCCGTCCTCGCCCATCTCGAAGGGAACCCGAATCCACGAATAGTCGGGGCGGAACCCCGTGCACCAGATCACGTTCCGAACGTCGAGGACGCGGCCGTCGTCGAGCACCGGCAGGCCGTCCTGCACGCTCACGGTGCGGGCGAGAACCCGTTCCACTCCCGCGGCCAGCAGATCCTTCCTTCGGTAGCGCAGGAGCGGCGCGCCGCCGTGCCGGATGTGCGGGCGCATCTTGCGGCCGAGCGGCGTGTCGACGGTCAGAACGTGCGAACCGACGAAGAAGAGTCCACGGAAACCGAGGCGCCCGCGCCGAGTCTCGACGGACGCCGGAATCTGGCCGGTGTCTCGTCCCGACAGGATCGTTTCATGCTCGGAAGCCGCCTCGTAGGCGATGTCGGCTCCCGAATGGCTCGCGCCGACCACGAGCACGGCGCCTTCCTGCAGCTGCGAGAGGTTCCGGTAGTCGCTCGAGTGGAGCTGCGTGATCCGCGGGTCGAGTTCCGGAGCGAAGCTCGGAACGACGGGCTTCTGCATGACCCCTGACGCGACGACGACCGTATCCGCCTCGAACGTGCGCTCGTTCGCGGTGATGAGGTAGCGCTCCCCCTCTCGCGACAGCTCGTGCACAGCCGTGCGCGTGCGGACGGGCAGCTCGAAGTGCGCCGCGTACGCCTCGAGGTAGTCCGCCATCTCGTGCGTCGTCGGAAAGGAGCTGCGCTTCGCAGGGAAGCGCATCCCCGGGAGCCCGTCGTAGCTCGCCGGCGAGTAGAGCCTGAGGGAGTCCCAGCGCTTCCGCCAGGAATCGCCGATTCGCTCGCTCGCATCCAGGATCACGAAGGAGCGCCCTCGCGTCGCAAGGTGGTACCCGATCGCAAGGCCGGCCTGGCCTCCCCCGACGACGACCGTGTCGAACCGCTCGGTTTCCATTTTCTTCCTCCTTGTCGTTGTCGCTCGACGGTAGGAGGAACGCAGCGGCGCCACATCGCGTGGATCCACCAACCTGCAGACCCCTGCGTGTGGTGATTTCTGACCATCGGGTCAGACCCCAGGACATGTCCAGGGTCAGACCCCAGGACACGGGTGTAGACCAGGGTCTGACCGCAGCGCCTTGCGCAGGCGCTCAGACGAGGTCGTGCTCGAAGGCGAACGCGGTCGCCGCGGCTCGGGAGGAGAGGTCGAGCTTGGCGAAAATGTTCTGGAGGTGGCGAGCGACGGTGTGCTCGCTGATGACGAGCGCTGCGGCGATCTCCCGGTTGCTCTTCCCCGAGGCCACGAGACGGAGCACCTCCAGCTCGCGCCGCGAGAGCCCGTGGGCGTCGGCCGCCCGCGAGGCCAGGCGCGCGAGGTCCGGCTTCGCGCCTAGGCGCTCGAAGATGCCGCGCGCGGCCTCGAGCTCCAACTCGGCTGCCTCCTCGTCGCCGAGCGCGCGACAGGCTTCGCCGACGAGGATCCGCGTCCGCGCGATCTCGTACGGGGCCTCGAGCGCCTGCCATATGTCACCCGCTCTGCGCAGAGACAC